>Ga0181343_1001207_pt1 | contig 10404 bp, 8 predicted proteins | sample Su13VDMLBSD_FD_130110 | JGI IMG/M metagenome (GOLD analysis project Ga0181343, IMG submission 130110) | Freshwater viral communities from Lake Michigan, USA - Su13.VD.MLB.S.D | ecosystem: Environmental > Aquatic > Freshwater > Lake | place: USA: Michigan | collected 2013-07-15 | reverse complement strand
TCCTCGGCTGTGTGGAGGGGTTGTTCTTCGCGCTCGAGGTTAAGATGCCGGGCGAAGAACCCAGCGAAATTCAAGTCAAGACGATGCGGGACATCCGCACAGAGGGTGGCGCAATCGCGCGCACCGTAACCTCACCGGAGCAAGCTGTCCGTGTTGTACTCAACGCTTTGGCCCGTGCAGAAAAAAGCCGCCCGGTTCGTCCTGCGAAACAGCGGGACAAATCTGTTCTTCGATCAAGGGACCGGGAAGACGCACGTAACGCTCGCGGTGATGGACGAGGAAAGTCGGGACGTATCAAACTACCAAGCTATCGTGGTCTGTTTGAAGACTAACCTGTTCACCACCTGGGTAGACAAAGCCACGACGCTAGTACCGCACATCAACGTGGCCACAGACTTCGTCACGTTCAAGACATTGCCGTTTCCTCGAGCGCTGTTCATCAACTACGAGCAGACGAACAATAAGCGATTGCGAGGTCAGCTGGCGCGCGTGCGCTGGACGTTCGCTGCGTTCGATGAAGCGCAACGCCTCAAGAAGCGATCATCGCTCTCCTCGCGCTTCGCTCGCATGCTCAGGGACGTTCCGCGACGCATGGCGATGTCCGGTACGCCGTTCGACAAGAACCCGACCGACATGTGGGCGATTTGCCAGTTCGTGGACAAGTCGCTGTTCGGCGACAACTGGAAGCAGTTCTTCAAGCAGTACCTCAAGCCGGCGGGCTTCATGGGCTACGGTCATAAGTTCCGCACCAAGGCACTGGAGCACAAGTTCGTTGACAAGGTCGCGGCGATCACGCTGCGCGTTGGCCGTGAGGTGCTTGGCCTCAAGGGCTCGAGCATGAAGAAGGTTCACTTCGACCTAGACCCTGTGCAACGCAAGTTCTACGATCGCCTCGAGCGTGACCTTGTGGTTGAGTTCGAGGGCGAGCGCGAAGGACGGATCGTCAGCACGCCGATGAAGGCGACGCTCCAGATCAAGCTGCATCAGATCACCGGCGGGTTCATCAAGGATGATGAGGGCGAGATCAGCATCGTCGGTCGATCAAAGCTGCGCGCGTTGCGTGACCTGCTCGAGCGACAGACCAAGGTTCCTGTGGTCGTGTTCTACGTGTACACAGAAGAGGGTGACCAGGTCGAGCAGCTGCTGCGTCGCATGTATCACCGGGTTGGTCGCATCCACGGTAAGATCAAGGACACGAAGCGCGGCAAGTTCAGGACTGACACGATCAACGCGTTCCAGTCCGGTCAGCTCGATGCCTTGGCGATCCAGCAACGCACAGGAGGCGTCGGCGTTGATTTGTTCGCAGGATCGCTCGGCGTGTTCTACTCATCGACCCACAGCTGGATTGATTTCGAGCAGGCGAAGTCCCGACTCGAGCGGCACGGTCAGGAAAATTACGTAGACTTCTTTTACTTGATGGCTCGAAACTCTGTTGACGAGGACAGATATGATGCTGTATCAAGTAAGAGCAACGTCAACGAGGCGACATTCCGTCGCCTGAAGAGGAGAAACACCATGGCACTGAAGCCCAAGTCCAAGGACGACGCCAAGACCGCCCCGAAGGCCGACAAGGCCGAGAAGGCCTCGAAGGCGACGAAGTCCGAGCCCAAGGCCGCCGCGGCCGAGTCGTTCAAGTATGGCGTCGCCGACCTGCAGAAGCTGCTCGGCCACGGCGATCCCGCGTCGACCCGCGTGGCGCTGCGCAAGCACAACATCGCCAAGGCCGGCAAGTCCTACGGCTGGAACAGCAAGGACGAGCTCGAGTCCGTCGCCAAGAAGATCAAGGCCGGCGCCGAGCCGAAGACCGAGGCCGCTCCGAAGGCCAAGGAAGACAAGGCCGAGAAGAAGGCCACGAAGAAGAAGTGATCGCGCGCCGGCGCTCGCCGGCACCGACACCACAAAGCCCCGGCAGCGATGTCGGGGCTTTCTGGTGGACTCAGTATCGTTCGGCTTTACGCAATCGCTCGAGCAGCGTCAGCATCTTCTCCTCGAGTTCCTCCTCGCGTGACTGTTCGCGACGTAGGCGAGCGAGTTCCTCGAGTGCATCAGCGCAGCGGGTGATGTCGCGTCGAAATGCCTTGAACTCTGACATGTCAACGATCGAACCACCCGCTACGATCAAGTCTGTGGTCTTAGCCTGCGTGGGTGTCAGCAGGTTCTTCCTGACGTAGACGATGGCGGCCCCCACCGCCAATCCCAGGCCGATAAACGAGGTCAGCAGCAAGTTGCCTGGAGTCAGCAATTCGGGCGGCAACATCTTTTCGTCCTTTATCCAGTTCGCGGGCTTCGGCTGCTGCAGACAGCGTATTGAGGGCGTCGCTGACCATCAACCCGAGATACACAGCAACTTCGTTGGACACTACATCGAGCTGGAATAGCGCCAGCACGATCTGAAGCCAGGCCAGAGTCGAGAACAGCGACATCGCTACCCGAAAGTGGGCAGAGTACTTCCCGTACCACGACTGTGGGAAGGTACCATTAATCGTGAGAACGATCAACCGAATTGTTCCCAATGCCGCAAAGAGCGCAATCCACGGGAGCTGGTGAAGGGGTGACGTTGCGGCAGTCAGGGATGACTTAGCGTCAAGCGCCGTGATGATCGCCCACCCGATCATGACCCAGGAGTTAATCCACTCGCTGCGTCGGATCGGGAAGTGATCGATCACGCCTTGACCGATACGGAGGATCAGCATTATCTGCTCCAACAGTTGGCTTCGATACCGGACTCGAAGTGTTTCGAGATACGAGCATCACCGGCAGGCGTAGTCGCACGGACGTCTCGCAGGCTGTCCGTGAAGACTTCACACGCGCTACTGACTGCAAGTCCCGGTTTCGCGTTGCCACATCCCGCCACGAGCATAGCAACGGTCGACAGCATCGCGAGCGTTGCGAGCGCCCCCGACGATCTCGCGGTCGGCCTTGTTCCGTTCCTCGATGACAGCTGACGCGCCATTGGACTTCCCTTCCTGATACACGTAGTAGAGGATGCCGGCGAAGGCCAAAGCTGCGATCACGATCATGCCGGCAGGTGACGTGAGCGCCTTCCACATCATTATCACGATTGCACCTCAAGATCAAGCGCGTCGACCAGTGCAGCTTCGCGACGCTTCGCGTAGGCCCGGTACGCGAGTCCTCCGACGACGCTGAGGACACTCGCGACAGCGAGCGCACTCAACACATACGAAAGCGTTTCGCTGCTCCCAGCGACGCCTGAGATTTGATCTCGCGCTTCGTTCAGGGCGCCGGTGAGCCCGAGCGACGCAGCGCCGGCGCCAGTCGTCGCATCAGCGGCTGCCTTGACCGGCCTCGCTTTCGCCTGATCGACGGTGGCCTTGCGGTTCATGCCGTCGAAGAACACAGGAGTCGGGCCTTCGCTGCCGACGGCCCAGGCGTGCCCGATCTTGCGAACCTGGTTGACTCGGTTCATCCAGCCCTTGCCGAACGTGCTGAACGTCTTGAGCGCGCGGAGGAAGGCCTCGCGTCGCTCCAAGATCTTGGTGATGAGCGCGTCATGGTCGTTGACCATCTCGACCGCGCCGAGCGTCGCTTGACCGATCACGCCGTCGGCCTTGATCCCGAGTGCTCGCTGCAGCCACTTGATCGACTGGGACGGGCCGGAGTTGACCGCGCCGTCCATCACGACGTAGTCGACACCCTGTGGAAGCAGGTCGCCTTTGATCGCGTCCCAATACTGCTTCTTGTAGATGTCGTCCCGCTCGTGCGGCTCCATATCGTAGACGGTCCGGATCGGCAGACCGTTACGCTGGCGCCACCCATCGTAGACTCGCTGGATGACGCCCTGGTTCGTGCGACCGCCCGGGTCCTTGGGATGATTGACCTTGCCACCCTCGTGGATCAAGATCTTCGGCATGACGTGAGCAAACGATGCTTTCATTGTGGTCTCCTATCCACAGGCAACGATGATGGGACGCCGGCGGGTTGTCGGTGCCGGCGGTGTCGGGGTTCCGTCTTGGTCTAGCCACTCAAGACCCGGGATGAGATACTCCTCATCGCCGGGTTCTTCATCCAGCCACTCATCGCCGGGAATTAGCAGTTGATCGCCCATTAGGTCACCACGATTTTGGGGTCGATGTAGATAACGGAGCCGCTGACAGCGTTGAGCTGAGGCGAGAAGCATGCCATGCCTCGACGAGCCGGCGTTGCTGTCACCTCGAACTTCACGCGGCGAGCGACATGCACAGTGGAGGTACCGTCGGCGAAGGTGTCACCATCGACTGCGGTAGCGTAGGCGGCGGGCTCGCTACCCGCGCTGGTACCGCTTGTGGTGACCACGAAGATGCGCCCGGGGTTCGACGCCACGGAGAATACGTAGCCGGCAAGCCGAGAAGTGCTGTTCGTTCGAGCGGGTGCGCCTGTCCACGAGGAAGTCGACGTCTGCAGCGCCGTGCTATCGAGGAAGCTCGAACGAGTCGAGAGCCGGTCATTCACAGGGCTGGTGGCGCTTGTCGGGATGAAGAACTCGCCGAAGCAGAAGCGGCGCGTGGGATCGAAGGTCGAGTTGACCAGGACCAAAGCCTCGACGGTGAAGGTCTTCGGCGATCCCACGGCGGTGATCCGCTTGGCGATGCGGGGAGCGCTGGTTCGATTGCCCTCAGCGTTGGCGCTCGCCTTGGTGGCCAGTCGCCAGCTGCACTGAGTGACGCCGTCAGTGGCACCACCTGTGCGAACAACATCGGTGACGAGGTCTAGGTCAGCAAATCTGCCTCGCTCGAGCAGCGCGTTGGTGATGCTTGAGCTGGGCGTGCAGTTGTGCACTCGGATGTTGTTACGAACGCCGTCGGTGGCATTTCCTGAGCCGAATGTTGCGCTGGCGTGGATCTTGCAGTTCTCGAACGTCACCATGCCAAAGCTGGGATTGCTCGCAAGGTTGGTGTTGAAAGCCGACAGGTCACAGTCGCGAACGGTCAGGATGCCTCTTGCGCCGTTCGAGCTGGAGAAGCCGAACAGCACCGAAGGCGTGATCGCCCCGGTGATCAGGTTGTCACAGTTGCGGACCAGCACCTCGGAGAACCCGATCAGGGCAGTCTGGCCTGTCGCCGCGAACTCAAGACGGCAGTCGTCGTCCATTTCGACGTAGCCTCGAGAGATGCTGGTGCCGCCGATATTCATCAGGGCACTGGTGCTCGAAGTCAGCAGCGAGACGCGACAGTCCTCCATCTTACAGCTGGCGTTGATATTCAGGTTGCCACCCGTGTTGGTGCCGCCGACACCCGACTTGAAGTTGAAGCCGCGGTACAGGCAGTTGAAGATCATATTGAGCGAGTTGTTGCCGGTGGTCTCGATCGAAGCACCACGCGAAAGCTCGGCAGCGGTGGGCGGGACCGTCGAACCAGCGACAACGCAGATGCGCGGGACGCCCAGTGCTCCCTGCACGTCGGCGCCGGCAGCGTAGCTCTCCGAGTGATCGTTGGCAACGTAGACGACATCGCCGACTGTCGAGAGCAGGGCGTGCGCCGCAGCCAGAGTGCCGAGCGGCGCTGCCCAGTTGCCGCTGGATTGTTCGGACTCACGGCCAGCCACCTGGGTGAACGTTGCGGTGCCGCTCACAGTCGTGGCGCCGTCGGTCAGGTTCCAGGACGGTTCACTCGCGCCGCTCGTCCCGGCGGTCGTGCACTTGAAGACGCGTGAGTTCGCAGCCGTCGGAGCGGCTAGCTGCCGAACGAGCTGGCCCACAGTGTAAGCTGTGGACGCAGCCCACTGAGCGATGGCCGCGTGTTTGACTGAGGAGACGTACCAGTTGGCCATGTTACACCTGAGCTCCTGCGATGGTGAAGGCAATGTCGGCGAGGGTGGCATCCTGCACAGTGGGTGCCTGGATCATGAGGACGTCGCCGGACACCAGGTTCTGGGCGCCGATGCCAACGAACGTGGCGACGGTACCCGATGCGGCGAACCGGATCGTGCCGATGCCGATCCCGTTGACAGTGACGGTGAAGTCGGTCTGAGCGGTGGCGGCTGTCTGAGCCGTGACGATCGACCCGGCGAAGCTGGCGGGAAGGTCGACGCTTCGGGGATAGTTGAAACGAAGCAGCTTCTCGTCGGATGCCGGCAGCCCCGACACGAACGTTCCCACATCGTAGGGCTTCACACCGCCAGAGCTGAGCGAGGAGACAGCGATGAGGCCGTCGGCAGTCCCGTCGGTATAGATGAGGGCTGTCGACCCGGGCGACAGGACGTAGGAGGTGGCGCCGCGGACGATGCTGATCGGATCGCTGTTGGCGGGATCGGCTTGAAATGCCGATAGCCTTTTGAGCGCGGGAACGGTAACAGTTCGGCCGCTGGTTGCCGCGCCGGTGACCTTGAAGAGAGCGTTGCGACGGTACTGGGTGTTGGTCAGCGACTGACTGGAAGCCGACACGTCGACCGACAAGAACTCGGTCATCGCCGCGTCGAGTTGCCCCGTCGCGGTGTTGATCGTGACTTCCTTGTTGGCCTGGTTCTCAAGAACCTGGTTGAGGTCGAGGTTAGTTGACATCGTATGTCCCCGCTTTCACAAAGCCTCGCCCGACAAGGGCACTGATTTGATAGATATCCAACTGGATGCTGGTAATCGATCCTGACCAGCCGTCGGCAGCCTGCTGAGCGGCGGTGTAAGTATACGCTGGTGAGGTCAGATTTTCAACTGTGCGAACAATCGAGCCGGCTCTGTAGATAACCACGTCATACAGCTCGCTTTCTTCGTCAAGCGGCACATCGGGATTTCCGTTGTTCAGCGGACCCGAAAGCCGAGTCCTGCGATCCCAGAAGATGTCGAGGTCGCCGGCGTCTTCTTCCACAGTCACGTTCGCGACAGCCCACGGCATGCGAGTCGTGCCGACGATCGGGAGTGCGAGAGCGTCAGCAACGTTCATGCGGCCGACATTGTCGGACACGGCGAACACGACAGCTTCGTTGAGCATGTCGGGGGCTTCGGAGCTCTTCAGGATCGAGTCGTCCTGGATCAGCACCGCGTAGTCGCCGGACTGATGAAGCGGCGCCATGATCTCGGTGCCGCGAAGCCCGCGGATGATGCCTGTGAGCGTGACGACGCGCGAGCCGGAGTCGTAAGAAGCCTCGATGAAGCCGATCTGTTCCCAGCGACCTTCTCGGCCGATGAGCATCCGATTTGCCGTGCCGGCGAGAACGTCGAGTTCATCGGCTGTGGAGAAATCGCTCGAGTCACCCTGAAGCAACCTGATCTGGATGACCTGGTCGTACTCGATCGACAGGACAGGGCCCGGCGGCAGCTTCCCGATCACAGAGCCGTAGGTCAGTTCATCCTGGCTGAGTCCCACAACGCCGTAGACCTGGCCGTCAAGCGAGCGATTGATGACGGTGGCACCAACCACAGGAAGACGGCCAGAACCGATGGCGGCGAGGTAGGTCTCGAGCGCATCGATCGTCAGCTGATCCTCGGGCCGGATGAGCGTCGTGTCGAAGATGATGGGAGCGCCTTCACCACCGATGAGCTCGGGCGACTCCGGCGGCAGGATCGGCGGCTCGAGCAGGTATGTCGGGCCCACAGAAGTGAGGATCGCTTCGGACTTGACCGACATCGACCAGTCGGCATTGTAGGCGATCTCGACAGCGCGGACGGTGTCGGTGTAGTCATCGAACTCGAGCGAGAACACATCGCCGGGCTCGTAGGCGAGATACCGCTGAGGCAAGCGGAACTCGTGAGTCACTCCGTTCATCGCCGTCTCGAGCAACACACGAGCCGCCAGGGCTGCGGCATCGCTACCCGTCATGATGATCGGCAGGTTGAGCGGCAGCTCGGACGTCACGTCCACGTTGTCGGCATTGCGCTTGTGGATGAACTCGTTGGCCGTGTAGTTGTAGTCGGGGTCGATGTACTTGAGACGAACCGTGCCGGGAGTCTGGCCCGGAGGTGACATCTCGCTGTTGACGGTTACGAACTCGTTTTCGTCCTCGGACACCAAAGCGCGATCGGCCTCGGTGAGCGTCGCGTCAACCTCGAAGTCGGGGCCGTAGTTGCGGCGGCTGAAGGTGATGCGAGAGCCGCGCTTGATGATCTCGAAGTTGTAGGCCTTCTTCAAGTCCATCAGGATGCTGTCGATGTCGCTGACCTCGCCGATCACCGCTCCGATAACCTGATCGCTGATGCCCGTGACCGTGATGTTGGCTGTCTCGTAGCCCTGTCGCTCGGCGAGGTTTCGCAGGAACGTGGCGAGAGGCAAGCCGGCCGCCGTCTGGTTCAGGATCGGCGCCTGAGCAATGCCGCCTGTTGCCAAGAAGGTGAAGCTGTTGCTGTAAGCATCGTAGATCGAATTGGCCGCAATCGCCGAGACGTTGCCGTTCGGGATGATCTCGAGAGCTCCCGACAGGAAGTTGAGCAGGAAGATGTTGCTGCCGGACGGCCAGGCGATCATCTGGCCAGCAGTGAAGCTACCATGCCACATGCGGTAGTTCGCCTCGATCTGAGTGACCAGGCCGGGAGTGTTGTTCGAGTCCAGCAGCCACTTGACTGTGTTGCTGGTGGGATCGTATTTGTAGACCTGGTCCACAGCGCCCTTGGTCATGATGACCAGCGTCTCATCGAACGGCGACGGGATCACCTGTGTGATCTGGTAGGAGGCGGTATGCTTGAGCACCCCGCGCTCATACAGGTTGACACCGGACCAGGTCCACAGGTCGGTGGAGTTGTTTCGGCGAAGGGCTCGTGTGGACTCCTGACCGCTGGGAAGCGTCGAGTAGAACTGCTTGACCTCGAGCTGGCCGTTGCTGACCGTCATGAAGTACAGTGTGTTGAGCAAGCCCAGCACAGACAGATGGCCCTCTTCGCCTTCGGCCGTACGAACTACGATGCCGCTCATGACATCGGTGGACAAGATATTCGTAAGCGACGGAGTGAGGCTTGCGCCATCGGTTCCGACGTAGTCAGCAACCACGCCCGTGTCAGCGTTGACCATGAACAGCCTACAGCTGTTGCTGAGGAAACGACGGAAGAACAGGTACGGCACATTGGCCACTCGAAGGAACAAGTGGACGTTGTCCGGCTCGTTGCCGAGATCATCGGGAATACCGGTGATGTCATAGGCGTCGATCAGGGCCTTGGTCGCGCCGCTGTACTTGTAGATGGTTCCGTCGATCACTCCGTAGTAGACGTTCTTCTTGGGATCGAACACCACATTGGTCGAAGCGAAGGCGAGAGCACCGTAGTCGAGGTTGGTGAACAGCGTCTCCGACTGGTTGTTCGTCTGCTGCTCTGCGAACTCAGCTTCGACAAGCGGATTGCCCATGCCGGTCGAGGCGGCGATCGAGTACTCATAGAAGACGATGTACATCAACCCTCGGTACGCCACTGGGTACGTGTAGCGCTCGCGATTGAGCGGCTCATCGGCGACCTGGAGTTCGTCGCCCTGGTAGAACCTGAAACGAATTTCGGGCGAGAGGTAGCCGCGGTCGATGTCATACACAAGCTGCTGGTTGAACCAGAGCTTCCGCAGGATTTGACGGGCCGACGGGTTGCCCGGCTGACCAAAGCAGTAGGCGAAAGTCGAGACGAACTTGGTCTTGGGCGTCCACGTGATATTGTTGCCGACCAGGTTGACACCCGTGTAGATGGGCGAGTCTCCGTAGTCGATGAACGTGGGCTTTTCTTCGACAGTTGTCTTCTGTTCCTGGATGCCGATCTGAAGCAGCTGCCCGGTGATGCGTCGAGTGCCCCAGGTGATCGGGATCGGCTTGCCCCACAGGGAAGCGTCGCCGGTGTAGCGGTAGGCCGAGCGACCGGCGCTGTTCGCTGCGCTGTCAACGTCGGCGTTCGCCCAGCGGGCTCTTTCCTCAGCCTGCCACTGTGTGATCCAGGCGGCGCCGCTCGTGTAGAAGTTATTCCAGACCGACATGGCTACCTCACATGGACGGGAAGTTGTTGTCGACGTTCGGGAGGCCGGTAACCGCCGACAGCCCAGAGAAGACGATGATGTTGGGCGGCGGCACGTAGGGCTCACCGCGGAAATTGGCAAGGTTGGCGAACTTGTCGCCACAGGTGCTGACCTGGAAATCGCAGCCCGGGTAGATGAAGCCGGTGTCGCCCGGCACAAGCGGATTGCGCGGGTACAGCGACATCACCGCTCGACCCGTTGCGAAGCTCTCCTTGACCTCGTCCTGCAGCGTATCGTTGAACCCCGAAGTCCACAGGATGCGACCGAACTTGAAGCGACCATCAGCCAGGCCGACAAGTTCGGGAGCGGTGAAGCCATAACCCTGGTCCGTGATCGTGTCGATCTCGAAGCTGACCTTGATCGCCTCGAGGTCGATCTTGCAGCGATCGTCGCCGAGCTGCGCGCGACACTGGCGCGAGTAGCGTTCGCCGATCGTCTGACCAGTCCCGCCGTTGTCGCTGTTGACGCTGTCTTCCCTCCAGATCGGAAGAGCACTCTT
>Ga0181343_1001206_pt1 | contig 10406 bp, 9 predicted proteins | sample Su13VDMLBSD_FD_130110 | JGI IMG/M metagenome (GOLD analysis project Ga0181343, IMG submission 130110) | Freshwater viral communities from Lake Michigan, USA - Su13.VD.MLB.S.D | ecosystem: Environmental > Aquatic > Freshwater > Lake | place: USA: Michigan | collected 2013-07-15 | reverse complement strand
TTTATTAATTTTATTAATTTTTTTATTTTTATGCTGGTTTACCACTTCAGCTTGTTATCGTCTTGTTGGGACTACTCTCCCATTTCCACCTACACCTAAACCACCACCTGAACCACCACCTGAGGATCCATCTCTATCTGTTGTATCTGGTAGAGGAGGTAGTACTACTGATGGTTTAACAACAGGAGTACTAGTTGTACCTAATGTTGGAGTGGCTCCAGGACCTAAAAGATCATTAGCAGAAGTCCATAATAATTCATCATTATCATACCATAACTCAATTCCTCCTTGTGATGGAGGGCTACCTAAAAATGAAGATGAGGGCCCAAAAGTAACTTGAACAATATATTCAAACGCACCATTACCAGGATATTTAGCTAAGTTTTGGGGGTTACCTTCCCCAGTAACAGCAACAAAAGCAGAATTAGGTAATTCTCCATTATAAAATTCAGATTGATCACTATGATAAGAACTAGTATATCCTAAAGGTGTAGGTATTTGTTCATACCAAAATTGACTATTTGAAGGATTAGTTAAAGTATTATATGGGTCAAAAGAACCACCTGTACCACCTTCAACTGTTTCTGATGGGATAGAAGTGCCAGTGTATGAGCTACTATCTACATATGCTCTAGGGGCATCATGTTTACTTCTATTAACTTTATTAGATTTAATAACAATACCTGATTTAAGATTTGTTTTAGCAGGAACAAAATCTTTAATCATTAAAAACAATGAGTTATCAAATTGTTTTATAACATTTAAATAATTTGAAAGATTATATGTGTTATTAGGAAAAAGAGTACGGCCTGGGTTGAGATAATAGGGGGCGTAACCATTAAGATCATATTCAGGGTCAGATGCTAAAACTGCCCAATCAATACCAGAAACTCGTTTATTAACATCATTTTGAGGTGAAAAAGCTATCTCAGCTGTATTGACACTAGGAGATAAACTATTTTTAAATTCATTGTTATACCATGGTTCTTGGAAAATACTTTTAATTGTTGATAATACTAATGGTTTATAAGTATTATTCCCATCTAAAGTAACTATAGGAACTAGTGTAGAATCAAACTTTTGTTGAGATACAATTTCTATTGGAGTAGCTGCACCTACAGTTACATTTCCAAAAGGACCAACCGTAGCAAAAGCATCAGGTACAATATCATTGATACCTGATAGTGATCCTACAGGTTCAGTGCTAGAGGGTTGGGAGTATATTCCACCAAATTCTTTAACACTTAAAACAGTATTAGGAATACCAAACATACTAATAATGTTTTGCAATCCAGCTACTGTTCCTTTAGATTTTAATAAATAAGGTAAATTATGATAAATACGTTTATACATTTCCTTATTAACATCATCTAAAGGTATTTCTAAAGATTCTTGAGATACAGATATATAATCATTAACAATTGGAGGATTTGCTTCTCGTAATTTGTTGTCTGGGTTGTAGCCTATGAAAGCGTTAAATAGATCAACTGAGGAGAAACTATTTTGATAAACATTTAACCCAAATGATCTAATAGCGTCTGCTACTAAATCTTTAGATATACCATATCCTAAACGATTATCACCACTATATCGATTTGTAACATCTTTATAATAAATCCATATGTTATCATATTGTTGACCCATCATATCAACAAAAACTTTATAAGGATCATTTTGAGGATCTTCTCTTAAATAATCAGGTATAGTATTAATTAAATAATCTTTATTATTTTCATCATAAAATGAAGCACTCATTATTGAAGATGTATACCATGTATTTACCTCAGCTGATCCCCAGGATTGTAAGGTATACGGTGGAACATTTGTACTTTTAGGATATGTTGTTGATCCTGATTCAAAGTATAGATAATATTCAAATCCATCAAGATTTTTAATAACATCATCAATTTTATTATTTAAATATAAGATATTAGATTCTACTAAAGGTGTTGAACCAGCTGCTTCAAGTACAGCTATATCATCTTCATATTTTTCAATTAATTGAACTTTATAAGCAAAGTTTTCAACTCTAGATTTAGCTGAGGAGAAATGTATAAAGTTTTCAAATTTTGAGTAATCAATACTTATGTTAATTCCTTTATCAGCTAAATATGAATTTATTTGTTGATATGAAGATACTAAACTAGATGTTATTAATTGCTCATAACTAATAGGTTGGGTTGAATTATTAGTTTTATCTTTGATAGGAACATTAAAATTAGCGCTTTTAATAGTTGGGTTATATACTTTGGGTGTAATAACCTCAGGTTGGAATTGAACATTAAAAGCTAATGGATCAGCAGGTTGAGTTACAATCCATAAAGGTTCTCTTAGTATAAATCTAGAAGGAAGAGGTTCATATAAATTAATTAATAAATCATATTTTTCCTTTGAGTTATCAACTAAAACATTATTAGCTATAACTAAATTATTACTACCAAAATTAAGATAAAAATCTTGAAAATATCCTAAATTAGGTCTAGTTTTAAATTCTGTTACTAACTTTAATAAATCATCATTACCTATAAAATTTGTAGCTACTCTTAATTCTGTTCTATCACCAGATATTTCTTTAATAAAATAAGGTCTAGCATCAGATGATGAGCTTAATTCATTCCGTAAAAATCTATAAATTATATTATAATTTCCGCCTGTAAATCCTTTATCTCTTAATGTTTTTTCAGGGTCAACACTAACATTATACGCTATCCCAGTGGCGGATGCATAACCAGCTGTAGTTAAACCTTGAAATGATTGATCAGTTATTTGAAAAGTTTGATCAAAAGAAATTATAGTACACTCAGCATATTCTCCTTTACTACCATCATTTCCCCAAAATGAGTCTGCTACTTCTGAAGGTATAGCATCTAAATCTTGAGGAGTATATGTTTGAAACTGAAGTGTTTCTGAGTCTATTCTATTAGTTATAGCCTTCATTATATAGTAGGAGAGGAGTTAATACTTAAACTAGATGTGACCTGCATATTAATAATTTGCTGGTTTAATTCTAGGTTTTGTTTTCTTAGTTCTGTTATTTCATCTAATAAAGCTTGAGTAGAATCATCATTTTGGTTTAGATTAGCGTAATCACCACTTGTTTGAGCTAGATAAGTATGAGAATTAACATCTCCTTGGGCGGGGATGTTATAAAACACAGCATTATATATGTTAAAAAATTCAGATACACTAATAGTATCTTCTAATAATGGAGTAGAAGTTACTGAAGGTGGTGGGACAGATCCAAGAGAGGTATCTATTGCGTTTTCATAAGCTTCTTTTTTAAAAACTGTTCTATTTAAAGGATACTCAGCCATTTATTACTTTAAAATAATAATTATTATCAAAAATTATAGTTGAACCATTAATAATAGTTTTAATTAAAATTTTATAATATCGTTCAGGTTCTAAACCATTCATATAAAGTGTAAAATAACTGCCTTGTCCATCAACACTTAATTGAGTATATTGGTTGTCGTAATCTACAATAACTTCGTTAGTATCCAAGTCTTTTATTGAGAAATATGAAGAAGTAGGTAAATAATAATTTTGAGTATAAAAAGAAGATGTTTGGAATGTTCTAGCAGGATAGGTAGGTCTACTATTTACTCTAAATCTATTTATGCTTTCGGGGTAAAAAACACCTGGGTTTTCATCTAAGGCTATAGTAGCATTAGTTGTATTTAACATAGTAATAGTTGAAGAACCAGTATTGAATGTATAATCTCTCCATCTAAATTCTAATTGGGGGGGATAAATAGTATGAGTATCTCTAGAAAAATACTGCATTTTATTTTGGTATGCAGCATCATCAATGAACTCAACAGCTTGTTTAGCTATTAAACCATTATTATCTATAGTACCACTATACCATGCTTTAACCATATTAGTAATATTGACATCAATATCACCAGATTCAGTATAACCAAAACTTTGAGTTGAATAAACAGGTAGAACTGTAGGGTTTGAAGAACTATAATACCAATTGCCTCCACCTAAAGTACCACTATATGATGCAGTCACATTAGTAGGATAATTACTTGTTACCCAACTATTACTACCTGAGTAGGATCTCCAACCCCAGCTAGTACCATTTTGGTATTCAGGGGAGTAATTATACTTTCCTGTTCCCATATTCCAAGAACCAAATACAGGATAAAATTCAAGTTTAGTATCTAAATTTAATCCTTCTAAAACAGCTACGTATGCTTTAAAATTTGCTTGCCATTGTGACCCACTAATTTTATTATTAACTATATCATTTATTTCAGTAGAGTCAAATTGTACTAGAAATCTACTTGTTTGGGGGTTAGCTGAGGAATTTTCAGCAGTTATAGATGATTCTATAATTTCATCTAGCCCAGTATTTCGACTAGGGTATAATGAGTATATAGTAGCATCTTTAACAGGGAATATTTTGTAAACAGCCATTTTTTATTATAAATATAAAAATTAAAAAGATACAACACGACCTCTAATATCACTATCAGGATATTTAACTTCAAACACCATTGGATCAACAGATGGATAAACAACATTACCTGTAGTTGCACCAGGTATATCATAAGCCCAAGAGGAGTATCTACCACCTCCTACTAGATTAGTAATTCTAACATCTTTAACGGTTTGGACTCCATCTATTTTATCTAGAGTTACAGCTACATCTTTTAATAAAATTGGTTCATTCATTTGCCAATTTTCAATATTAAAATAATCTTTTAAGGCTGTTATACATCTAAATAAAACATCATTACTATTACTATTGGGTAATATAACTACATCAAAATCAACACTAATATTAATAATAAAACCATCTTTAATTTTTATAGAATCGTTAACCATTCTATATTGAGATAAATATGTTTTTAAATTATCTTTTAAGCTAGTTGAGGCGTATTTTAATTTTTTACTACTATCATATGCTAACACATATAAATTTGTAGCTGCTAATGATTCACCTGGGAGTAGGTTTTCTAATTTTTCAGGTTCAGCATATACTTTAGCTATAGATCCATATTGAGAAGGTAAACTCAAAGCCCTAACAATATAGTCAGCTTGAGTTACTGTTCTTAATTGTGCTCCAAATACACCTAAAGAATTAAATCTTATTTCATCTGGGGTATCTCCATCTGAGCCTCCGGTAGCGGCAGTAGGGTTAGTTAAAGCTAAAGATCCTAAAACATCTGCTCTTATTTCAGGAATAGGAGCAGATCCAGCAAAAGTTACATTACTTAAATCTACTATTAAATTAATAGAATTAGCAGATACATTAGCAGCTATACCCCCACCAGTTAAATATCTAATTGTTAAAGTAGTATCAGAAGGAGCTATACCATAAGTACTAGTAAATAAGAAATTTGCCGGGTCAAAAGCAGTAAATTGATATTGATCAACATTTCCAGTTAAACTAGAACCTATATTAGTTGGGTTAGGAATTACTTGTTCTTCAACATTTGCTGTTGTTGTGCCCGCTCCAAATTGTATTTGAAGTACATCTGGAGAAATATATCTTGAAACAAATCTTCTAGGGATTTTCTTTAGTTGTAGTAAAAATGGTACATCTCCTGAATCACCAGCAGTATTAGCTATACCTTCCATGTACATCTCTTGGGCTAGATATGGTACTTCATACCATTTATTACCTTCACTATCTGTAATATCTAATATTTGAATAATATTAGAATCATTAATTTCAATAGTTTGAAAACGTTGAGGAGTAGTAAATGAAAAAGTTTTAGTTGTAACAGCGGCAGAAGTAACTGTTCGAGATTTTTTAAGAAGATAATAAGCTGGGACACTATCAATTAAAGTTAAAACACTGACATCTGTTGGATCAGATGGAGTATTGATAGTAAAATCAACAGTATCTTTAAGTAAAAAGGTAGATGCATTAGCTGATAAAGAAGAATTTGCAGCTATTGATAAAGCATAATCATAGTCAGGTTCGTTTCCTCTAGCTGGGACTTTTTGGTAAAAATCAACTGTTGTTGTAGCTGCTCCTGTTACTTTAGGTTTATAACCTAACATGTATGCTAAAGAATAAAGATTACTTTCTTGTCTAGCATATTGAACAAATGTTTCTTGGATTTGATTATCAAGATAAAATGATAAGACATCTCCAATATAAGCTGACATTTCTAAAAACAACATCCCTGGGGAGGCAGGAGAAAAATCAGTTATAGTATTAGGATAATATGTTCTAGTATAATCAATAAGGGATGTTCTGAAATCCCCAAAATCTTTATTTAAATATTTTATATCTCTATTTTCAGCTGCCATTATAATAATATTTGGATGGTTTGGATGTCCCCATTATATATAGATAAACTTAAAGATAATTGGATAGCGTTATCATTATATAATGGAGTTAGGGTTAAAGAGTCTATAGTGACATTAGGGAAATTATTTTGAATATCATTAGTTAATTTAATTTCTAAAGCTTGTAAGTTAGAATCATTTATACCTTCAAATAAAAATTTCCTTAAATTTGATCCAAAATTAGGATTTAAAACACGTTCTCCTTTATTTGTTAATATAAAATTAATTATATTAGATTTCATTTGATCTACTGTTGTATAATTTAATTTAAATACATCAGTAGAATTAAAAGGTATAGCTACTCCAATAGCTACTCTTTTATTAATTTCTAAAGCACTTTTATTTATTACTCTAATTGCCATTATTTAGTCATTAATCCCATTATTTGATCTAAACTTACTTCACCGCCTGGTAAACTTGAACCTTCACCTGTTGTGCTAACAGGAGGAGGAGTATAAGCAGGTTGAGCATGTGATGAATTAGCAGTTATAGTAGCATCAAATTCACCACCAATCATACTACGTAAATTACGCTTAATATCTGGGCTAATGGTAGGGGTTTTTGTAGTGTAAGAAATTGGGGTAGCATTTTCATTAACTACAGTTTTAGGAGAACGCACAGCTTCAAGAAGTATATCTTTAATTTCTTCTTGAATTGCTTCACGAACTGCTTCTTTAATTAACTTTTTTAATAAATCTGTTTTCATATATATATAAATATTTAATTACCCAGCACTTAAATTAGGATTTAAATCTATAAGGAATCTTAATTGATCAAGTAAAACTTGAGGTTCTGAGGCAAATGATGAGTCGGTTTTTAGAACAGGAACACCATTTCGGGTTAAAGCTTGAGCAAAACGTTTAGGATAAATTATGGGATTATATGGATCTAATACTAATTCTAAAGTAAATCCCTTATAAATTTGAGGAGTATTAAGAACTGTTTGATTATTAATCCCAGTTGATTCATTAGTGAATAAATTTAATTCATCATTTATAGCTACAAACATATTTTCATCTTTATTTAAATTTTGAGAACACATTTGTAATAAATTATCTAAACCACTTGTTAATTTCATTATATAACCTAAAGCAGCTCCAAAAGAAGCTAAAGTTAAGGTTAAAACATTAATAACTACCCCAAATCTTTTTAATACTTCTTCAAGCTTAGACGCTGCTAAAGGAACAATTGGGGGTAGAGGAAATGGTAATATACCAATAGCTATAATACCTGCTTTAATAGCAGTTGATGCTATATTAAATGTAGTTGCTAAAGTTGAAAGAATAGATATAGATTTATATAATTTATTTATTTGATTGATAATTTTATTTCTTTGTTTAACTAATTCTAATATTTTATCTTTATTAGGACATAGTATTTGATTTTTTATTTGATCTATAGGTACATTATTAACAATTGCTTGCACTGTGGGAAGACCAAAAGGTAACAATAACTTTAATATAAAAGGTATTAATTGAGCTTTAAGTTGTTCTTTTCCTATATTAACTAAATTAGCTACTCTAACTAATGGTGAAATAAAACCTTTAAGAGTTTGATTAAGTTGTTTTAATTCAGCTTGGGTGATATTATTAAGTATAGGTTGAACTAAATTCTTTAAAGCTTCATTCTCATCAGGAATAGAAGTTAATTTTTTCTTAATACTAACAACACTAGCTTTTTTATATTTAGGATTTTTTAATTTATTATAATAATCTTCAGCTCTTAATTTAGCGGCATTCTGGTCATTACTTTTAAATATTTCATTACCAACCCTATATTCATATGGGGGTTCAGTTTGAGGAGTAGATACTTTTATAATATCATACTCAGTAGAAGGATATGTTGTAGTAATCTGTGGGTTAGAAATAGACTCAGCATTATATTTTGATTTAATAAATACTATATTAACATTTTTAAGATTAATAGCTGTTCTAGGGTATATAATAGACCATTCACCTTTATTATTAGTAACTAAATTTTCTGTTATAGGTTTAATTATAGTAGCTGTTTCTGTCACTAATGGGATTTGAGTGAAAGTTATATTAACCCCAGGGATAGGTTTAGCATCTTGGTCTAAAACTACACCCTCAAATATAATATTATTTTCAACAGCAGAATTAGTATTTATACTTTCATTTGAACCAGTAGTTCCTGATAGAGAATCAAATGCTCCTAAAGGATTTAAAGTAGCTATATTTGAAGGTATAGGTAGATTTATAGGCATCTTCTTTAAATAGTTTTAGTGGTTTTGGATAATAATCTACTATCTTGTTTAGTTCCAATAAGAGTTCTTAATTCTTTTGTTTTAGTTAAAAGATTCCCAGAATTAGTTGTCAATGAAGCAACAGTTAAATTACCTATATCAGAAGGAATAGTAGCTCCTTCCATAGCTGTGCTGATGATATTTAATGCTACACAAATTGTATCTAAAACCTCTATTAAATTTTCCCCTAAAACTAATGGATGTAAGGGTTTTGTAGGGGCAGGAGTAAAAGACCCTAAATATATGTCTGGGGAGGTTATAACTACTTTATCAGCTTTAGCTGAAAAAAGATTAGATGTGTCTAAATTAATAGAGGTTTGGGCTGTTAGATGAATAGATTTGTTAGAACTTAATATCATATGATCATTTCTAGCATTAAAAACTAATCTTCCTGAGTTAAGAAGGATTTGGTTACCAGAAAAATCTTTAGGAGCAGCAGGAGATTCAGCTATAGTACTAACATAAGAATCTTTTAAAGGACTAGAAAGATTTAAAGGTACATTTTGAGTAGAAGTTAGATAAATAGAAGACTGGTCTTCATTTATATTTTCAATACATGGTATCCAAGATTCTGTAGTGTCTCCAACATTAGATTGGGCAAATGATTGCCCATTTTTTAATATCATTATTGGACTACCATTATTACCAACACCAGACCAAGGATTAGGGTTAGCAGCATTATTAACTGTTGCTCCTAATCTAATAGAATTACCGTATCTACCTTCATATATAATATCTCCTTCATATGGTAAAAGAGGAAAAACATTTAAAACATTATTTTCATTAAAAGTATCCCCTAATTCTATTTCAGTGCTTTGATCTGTTACCCTTCTAGCTGAGCCAGCTTCAACTTGTTCATAATCTTTTTTTTGGCTTTCAGGGAGAACTATTGATGAAGGAACAGCATTATGTATTTGACTATTCCAAATGTTTATAGGAGGAAAATAATATGGAGAAACTGAGGTTGTTTTTTCAGATATATCAACATCTGCTAAGTAGGTTATAGATACTATTTCATTTATTAAAGGGTAATGTTTAATATTAGACAATAATGGGTAAGCAGCTATTAATTTTCTAGATTTTTTACCTACTGAGAGATTAGGATTTTTTACAGGATCAAAAAATATAGTACCTATTCCATTCCATTCTCCAAATTCCTTAAATAATTCATGTTTACTGTCTAAGATAATATCTACAACTCTAACAGATATAATTTTACCAATGCGGTCATCATTAGTATAAACAGTACCTCCACTGTAATTCCCTATTTTTTTATCTGGGGTCCATTTATCAAGCATTATTTACCTCCTTCTTTAAACTTGTCTATTTCAGCAAGTAATTGAGCTTTTTCTTCTTCAGAGATACCAAAACCGCCTTCAGCGGTTCCATTATTACTCATAATACGTTGAATAATAGTAGCCATTTTAATTAATTGCTCATCATTTTTAACACTTATTTCTAAGTATTCTTTAATTAAAGGAACAATTAAAGTAGCGTCTCCTATCTCATTTACTAATGGCTTAAGTTCTGAGATGAGGGCGGAGATTTGTTTTTCTTTTTTCTTTTGGTTATTATATATTTCTTCTAATATATCAGAAAATTTTTTACCACCAAATACGACATTATCTAAACCATTCATGATACGTGTTTAACAATAAATATAATTATGGGAAATTTGTATACCCATTTTCTAAATAGAAATAATAATATTCTTTAAATATATCGTAAAGTTTATTTGCTATTTTAGTGATTTTAGGTGTTTTAGCATCAATAATTTCTCGGATGTAGATATATAATGCTTTTTTATTAAAGATTTCTATACTTTCTC
>Ga0181343_1001205_pt1 | contig 10410 bp, 25 predicted proteins | sample Su13VDMLBSD_FD_130110 | JGI IMG/M metagenome (GOLD analysis project Ga0181343, IMG submission 130110) | Freshwater viral communities from Lake Michigan, USA - Su13.VD.MLB.S.D | ecosystem: Environmental > Aquatic > Freshwater > Lake | place: USA: Michigan | collected 2013-07-15 | reverse complement strand
GATTTTACCTGTGAACAAGTCGGGGAATTCGTGGTACGAGGGATTGCGTTCAATCTGAATCTTGTCGAGTTGCATTTGAACCTCCTAATCTCGCCGGAAGGGCGTCCGACACGCACCGCACACAGTGCGGAAAAACATCACATCGAGGTGGCTTGGTCAGCGCACGGGGAGAACGGCCAATGTATCAGTTTTGATTGGGTTGTCGCCGCGAGGTGGCCTTGTCGCAGCTCGTTACAATCCCTCGAGTTCGCTGAGCAGGTCCGCCGCCGAGGGGATTGCGGCTTGCGCGGCCTTGCGCTTCGTGGTCGCGGCAGATGCGGCGGCGTTCACGCGACCGGCGCGGAGGAACTTAATCGCCTCGCGCATCTCGTCGAGGGTTAAGTCGCCCGTGGCGGCTCGCTGGCGCCAGATGGAGATTTTCTGCTGCAGTTCGAGGTTGACAGGATTGCTCATGCGATGTCTCCAAGAAGGCGGCGAAGTTCTGCGATGGACTCGGGGGAGCCGCGAACGGAGAAAGTGCCGGGGTTAGTACCGTTGAAAGGGGAAAGGTCGAGCTGGCGAGAGGAGAAGAACTCCCGGATGCGCTCGGAGAGGAAGGTCGCGTAGGCGTTCTGCGGGACGCGCTGCTCGAGTTCGGAGTAGAGGTGCGTGGCCAGGGCTGTGTGCACGTCGAGCGGGAGCGCGGTCGTGAGCTTGTAAGTCGGCATCACGTTCTTTGGGCGCGGCATTAGAGGCCTCCTTCGATATTCGTGCGAAGGCGCTCGATGGCGGAGTCCCAGCCGTTGAGGAAGGCGTCGAACCAGGGACGCCAGTCCTCGGTGTGCGCTGTCTCGATCATGGCGGAGTCGGCCCAGAGGTTGAAGTCGAGCCACAGGCCGTCGGAGATGTTCTTGGGACGCTCGCGAGTGATCTCGCGGAGGAGTTGCGCTTCAGATTTCATTGTCATTTCCTTCCTCCTCTTCACCGAGGGTGTAGAAGTCGCCGTGGCGGTCAGATTGCTGGATGGTGTATTCGAGACGGGCGAGGGCGGCGATCAGGCATGAACGCGCTTGGTCCTCGTCGGGTCCGTCGAAGGAGGTGTAGGTCCAGTCAACTGGCTCGAACAGGGAACGGTAACGGAGGGAGATCATTCGGCGGCTTCCATTGCGGCAAGGAGGAGGATGTAGAGGACTTGTTCTTCACGAGTGGCGGAAATACATTCCTCGTAGGTGCGGAGGTGCGTGGTGCGCGCGAAGAGATCAGTACGGACGTAGAAGAATCCAAGGCCGCGTTCGACGGACTCTGCCCACTCAAGGTAGGTGCCGGGCATCACAGGGAGAGTTCCTTGCGAAGGGCCAACTTGCACGGATGGGAGAGGACGGGGAGAATGTTCGTGTTGGCTGGGAGAAAGGTAAAGGCGGCTCCGTCGTGCTCGGGAGTGAATTGGGTCTCGGCAGAAAGGTCCACGCGGGAGATGCCGCCGTCGGGGGAGATGTAAGCGACGATGCGGGCCTGCGGGGATACGAGGCCCAACGCGTCGAGGTGGAGATCGAGGATGAGATTCTGCGGGACGAAGTCGGACTTCCGCTTCGTGATGAGGGTGCCTTCGAGCCACCAGTTGCCGGACACGTACTCCGTGCCGGAGATGCTCGCGGGAGCGTCGAGGCGAAGGAAGCGCTTGACGCCGGGGAGGGACGTGTGAAGCTGCTCGGAAAAGTTCCCGATGAGAGTCTCAGTCTCCGAGTGAAGCACGGCGACGTTCCGGGAGTGAAGCCAGAATTCGGGGTCGTTGAGATTCTTCACGGTCGCGGGAGGAGCGACGGGGCGCTTAGCCGCCGCCTTGCGTGTGCGGGCTGCGCGTTCCTGGGAAATGGCCTGTGAGAACAGGGTGTCGAGATCTTGCATGAGGGAGCCTCCGAGGGTAAATGTACGTTATGAAATTGTAACGGACATATGATTAGACACGCGACTGCCCGGAAAGTTCCCGGACCTTACAAATTATTTTCCGAGCCATGCCCCGCGAGAACACATTGGTAAGGTTGTCGCAACTGGATACCGGAAGCTCAGGCACGTTTGCGCCTTATCCGCCACCAAGAGGGCCTTACGGACACCTCTAACCTTACCGCCATGCCGCCCAGTCGGAGGCTCAATTCCTCTGGACTTGGAGGGCCGACAGACCTCGCGGCGCGTCAGCGTGTGTCCTCCTAGTGCCAATGCCCCGACTAGCGGGGCTTGAACACGGGCGGCTGAGGTTTGATTAGAACCATACACGCAGGCGGGAATCATCCACTTTGCGCCATCCTCCTAGTACCTCGGCCCGCTCGTGGCGGGCTTGGGTACGAGGGGACGAGGCGTGTTGCCTCGGATGCCCCTGGGACGTCGCCGAGCTTACGCCCGGCAGGGATTAGCCCAACTCGGCCAATGCGGCATCCGCGTCGATCTTCGCGGTCTTGGTCAGCTTTTCCTCCTCCAGGCGCTTGATGATGGCGCCAGTGGCCGTGCCTGGAGCGCGGAACGAATTGTACAGCGCCGGACGGGTGAGCTGCGGATCGGCGGCGAGCTTCTTCTCCAGGAACGCCTTGACGGTGGCCAGGTCTTTGCCCGAGGCCTCCATGATGGCGCGCACAACGAGCGAAGCGCCCGAGACGCCGCCGCCACCAGCTGCACGGCCCTTGCCCCACTTGCCTGCGGCGATGTCGGCGAAAAGATCGTCAATCGCAATCACCATGTCGTCTTCCGACAGGGGCTTGTCTGCGGGCGAGGCCAGCTCGTCGCCGAATTTCTGTTCACCGCCGTGGCCAGCGAAACGGGCCAGGAGGCTCAGCGGAATCGGCAGGAGGCGCGTTGCCCCGTTGCGGAAGTCCATACGGACGGCGATTGCGCCGGCGGAAATCTGCATCACATCGCCATCGACCACGATCAGGGATTCGTCGATCACGGTCTCTTTCAGGACTTTCCGCTTGCCCGCGAAATCGACCGAGCGCCCGTCTTCCATTGTGACGGTGAGAACTTCTGCCTTGGCCTTGGTGGCCGGTGCTGCTGTCTGGGTATCACTCATTTAATTCTCCTTGTGGCCCTTTGAAGGACTGGCGGCCACTGCTCCAGTTTGGGGATGATTCCCCGTATTCGTGATGATTTGACCGTGGACTGACGGAAAAGTTCCCCGATCTTGGAAAATATTTCGTCGGGTCTCGCAAGTGGCGCAGATGCGCTTTTCCGGCCATCTTGCGTAGCCGATCTCGCAACACGCGCAGATGGGGCAGATAGGCGTATGCACGGCGGCGAGAGGAGATGAGGTGAAGATGGCGAGGCGGTTCACAGCTTTGCGGTTTCCAAGAATTTTACTGAATCAAACTTAGGATTTTTTTCGGCGAATAGCCTCGCAAGAAGCATTATGAGTTGCTCACGAGACTTTGCTTTTCGACAGACAGCTGCTATTGCGATGTAGTCTTGGGCACTCATACTACACCTCGAGCAGCTCAAACACGTAGTCCGGCTCGAGGCCGAAGTGCTCCGAGAGGACCTCCTCCGGATCGGCGCCTTCGGCGACCTCGGCCTTGGCTAGGTCGATGAGTTCCTGCGCCTCTTCCGGAGTGCACCCATCCCGGTCGATGAGAACGCGGCGAAGCTTACTCATGATTCACGCTCCGCTTTTCCAGGGATGCCCGCTGATCACTCAGCGTCACGAACTCCGGCTCGCCCTTGATGATGCACCCAGGGGCGTCATACGTCGGCCTGGGCGCGACGAGCGGGTAGTGATACGAGGTGCCGTTGGGATTAAACTTTGGCTGACGCACTGGAAACATTCCTTGCATGATTTGAACCTCCGTAAGAGCGGGCGGATTACCCGCATGATTATTAGACACGGACCTTGCCCGCGAGTTCCCCAGGGATGCGAAATTATTTGCAATCTCCCCAACCGTCGTCGTGATCTTCTCCCGCATCGTGCCGAAGCTCGTGCTTGAGAACGCACTCCCGTGTCCAGGGGGAGAGCCTCTTCGCGAGGAGGATATACCCCGGATTAGGCAAGCCGTACTGATCCTTCGACCACGGAATATAGCACCCGAACGGGCCTGCCATTGAGGAAACTCCGATAACCCGATTCCGATAGCACCCTTCCGGGAAGCGATCTACCTCGAGCACGATCGGCGGCACAGGCGATGGGCCACGTAGCGTGGACTTATACCAGTTAACCTCGTGTGCGAACGCCGGGACAGATACGAGCGCGATCGCGGCGGCTAGGAGGAACCAGAGCTTAAACCAGTGCCGAAAGATGAAATAGCGCATGGCGGCTCAATGCGTAATGATCTTCGGCGCGGCGACGAGCTGCCTCCCCGCGAGCATGGACTCCCGGTCACATTCCGCGAGGGTCCCTCGATCCCACCCCTTCGACACGATGAGAGTATTTGATGCCTGATTGAACGCGTTACCCAGGACACGCAATGCGTGAGCGGAATGCGCGCTTTGATGCTTGGTCACGAATGCGCTGAGCGTCTCCAGCGCCACCTGCGCCATGCCCGCGTTGAAGACCGTCGCGAACATATCTCGCCCATACTTCCGCACTACCTCATGGAAGCACTCGGGGATGTCGCTCAGATCGTCATGCGTTGCCTCTCCGTTCAGCGGCCTTTTCATTTTTTCAACTCCTGCAATTTCTGCGTGAGCATGTCAAGGCCTGGAGTAGCTTCCGGCGCGTCGGCGCCTTCGAGAGGCGAGACGCCCGGCTCGAGATAATCCGCGACCAGCGCTTTTATCGCGGGCGGCGGCTCCTCAAAATCCGCACCTAATGGCCGCAAGTCCGGCCCAAAGCCTGCATCGCGGCGGGCTTGTACTGCGAGCAGGCGGCTGAGAATCGCATCCGCTTCTTCCTTGGAGGGCAGCCGCGCCCCTGCCTCTTCTTGCCAGCTTTCCCCTCGCACAATCCTTCCGATCTGCCCGATCGAGACGCCGAAGCGCCGACACAACGCGCTTTGCGTAGCACCCTCTCCGTAGAGCTGCCGGATTTGTCTCACTTCCACCAGCCCAAGTTTTGCCGCCTTTTTATTCCTGTGTCCGAATTCCATGATGCCTCCGTGAGTTAAGCAATATACATCCTATCATCATCCCCATCATCCCTCGTACATCCTCCTTATATACGAGCCTCAATCAAACGTACAGAATACCCTAGTTGTTTAAAGAAAAAAATAAAAAAAAAAACAACTACTTAGGACATTTCAGACGTACCTTTAAGCTCGTATATAAGGAGGATGTAGGAATAATATGATGGTGATAATAACATTAGACATTTGCCTGAGTCGAAAGTTCCCAAAGGGCCGAGAAAATTGTTCCAGATGTTCATTACCTCAGGATAACGAAAGTACGAAAAGGCGCCGAAACGCCTCTTCTTTCTCGCTTAATTCCCTAGCCCAGGAGCGCCCGAAACGTATAACGCAAAGCCGCTCGAATTCCTCGAAGCTCCGCGAGAAACTTCGCATTGTGCAGAATATGCGCCATTATTCGCTCTCCTCAACGCAAGTATCTGTAAAACATTCTTCGCTCGAATCGAGCCACGCGTCTACGAGAAGAAGCCCGAATACGAAGAGAATTGCCCAGATCCACGGTTTCACGCTTTCCCACATAGAGCCTCCTTTTTTACCAGTGTTTTCCGAGTGCATCGGAGATGATTTGAGCCGTCTCTTTGTACACAGGACTTGCCGCAATCGCGTCGTACACGCCCAGCTGTTGTGCCAACTCGTGAAACAAATTTACCTTGTCACGCCCAGACAATTCGGACAAGTCTGCTGTCATGCGTAAGCGTTTTCCAATTGAATCGTAATCCATGTGAGCCTCCATTCAGGTAATCTGACTTCATCAGGATGCGCGTCACGCATCGACGGGCTTGCGCCCGTTTCGGTCTATTCCGCGGCTAACTGATCCAGCATCCGGCGAGCCACCTCTGCCTCTGCCTCGGCATACGTCACGCCGAGCTTCGCCGCGATTGCGAGGATCACGGGATTCTGCGGCGCTTTGCGCTCCGACACCTTCAGGTTCCATTCCACCGTGCCGCTCGCGTAATGGTCTACCATTTGTTGCACTGCAGCACGCCGCATCTCCTCGGTCACGCCGTCTGGCGCATCCTTCTTCGTGATGGCTGCATTATCCCCGAGACGTTGCGCGAACCCGTGTAGCATGGCATACGTGGCATTAGCCGGGCTAACCTGCGACATGGCCAGGGTTATCGGTGCAATGCCTTCATCAAACGTGAAAGTAACGGTTTGGTTGATTGTGTCGATTGCTTTCTTCATGGTGAGCCTCCGTTGAATGTACCCGACCGAATGTCTGGGTTACATAACATCAGACCGGCCGATGTGCGAATGGTTCCGGCTGTTACAATTTGTTACATATTGCAGTGCAACAAACCTGTGTTGTATTCCAGCAACACGCAATCCCCAACGTCACGCACCAATGCAGTGCGCCATGCTGCAGCGCAACAAGCCTGTTGCGTCCATGCCACTGTTGCGCCGCCGCCACTGTTGTGCGCGTACCACAGCCCGACGTCCGATCCCTCGGATTCAGAGGCCGGGGGGCAAATTTAAGGAATCGTGAAAAATTGATAAATGCAGTTTTTTATCCTGATTGCTTTTTGAAGCGTACATACGTTATCTTATGGTAATGTACCTCCGCTATCCCTTCCCTTCCCCTCGTGCAGTTTTCTGGGAACTTCTGGGCGCGTCTCATGTCAAACCCGTATGATTGCCGCCGAGACGCATGCGCCGACTATGGGGAAGCTCGCGAAGCTTCGCTACTCCCACACGGACATGATTGACTTTATCATTGCGAATCCGCAGGTGTCGCAGGGAGACCTCGCGGCGAGGTACGGATATTCGCAAAGTTGGATCAGCAACGTGATGGCTAGCGATGCCTGGAAGTCGCAATTTGCGTCTCGGCGGGCGGAGGTCGTGGACCCGGTGCTCGGGCTCTCAATGAATGAGCGTTTCGAGGCAATGGCCTCGCGGAGCCTCGAGCGCCTCATGGAGCGACTCGACGCTCCCGCGGTCTCCGACAACGTGATACTCAAAGCCGTGGAACTGGGCGCAAAGGCAATGGGGGTAGGAGGAAATGCCCCACCCGCCGCGCCGCCCGGAGATCATCTCGCCGTGTTAGCCGCCCGTCTTATCGAGTTACAATCGAAGGTCCGAACCATCCCTCAAGGAGCTGTATATGAAAACGTCGAAGTCGTACCCCAAGCCGGCGACCTCCCCGCGCATGCCCAAGGGCAATGACGAAGGCGGCAAGTTCGTCTCGCGAGACCTGATGAAGGTGAACCCGCTGCGTGAGCAGTTTGAGCCGACGACCGCCGAGCCGGTGCCGCAGCTTTACCGTATGGGCGGAGGCTGCTAATGGCTACGGCAATCCTGGCCAAGGCGGCACCCGCCCCCAAGCGCAACACCGAGGCGCTCATCTCCGCGTGGGTTGAGGAGGCGATTCTCGAAGCCCCGCCTCCCGAGAAGATGCACTTTGCCACTTTCCTTGGCCAGCGTGTCGGCATCCTCGTTGAGCGTCTCGATGGCCCTGCCCCGATCTAAAGCCCCCTTCCGTTCGGGCCGAGCGCCCGGCAGAACCCTACCCCTGCCGAGTGTACCTCGTGCTGTGCGGAAGCGGGCACCCAAGTCACGCTAGGAAGCACTATGGACGAACGCGCAAAAGCCGCTGCAGAAGTCATGGCCGTACTTCTTTCCGACAAAGAAGTGTATCGGGCTGTTAAATACCTGGACGCACGCACTGTCGTGTCGGCCTGTCGGAGGTTTCGTTCGCGTGTTAACGCGACTCGAGCGGACTTTGTAATTAAAGTCGGGCGCCCTAATTATCTCGAAGCTCGCTTTGTGGCAGCGTGCAAAGCCGCCAAAGAGCCTTTCCCGGTAAAGCGCGTTCAACGCCAGCCGTGGCCCGTTAAGCGTAAATGACAACCCTCGAAGCCGCCATCGCCACGCTCGAGGCCGACATCGTGCGCTCAGGCCACGGGACGCCGAACGCCCCCGCGGAGAGTTCGACCGAGTGGTACCTGAACCGGGCACGGGCGACGGGTCTCACTTTCCTCCGGGGCCTAGCCGTCTCCGGCCTAGCCGACGACGTGGAAGCCGCCGAACTCGACTATCGCAAGTCCGTTCGCCGCCTCAAGGCCGAGAGCGATCCGCTCGACGCGTTGCCGCTTGGCACCCAACTTTCACGAGTGTGACCATGTCCCAAACTACACTCAGTACCGCACGGCACGACCGGGGTTCCCGGCGACGGCCCCACCACACTTTTTGGCTCTGCAAGTTGGGGTTTTCTGAACTCCCGCACGCTACCGGCTTTTCCAAAAGCGAGGTTTTAAGCGCGCTCCGCGCGCAATTGGGGGCCTAATGTCCCTCACAACTTTCCCTTCCAAAGTTAATGCCGAAACCGTCACCGAAACCTTCGACTTCCAGTCGCGCCTCGCCCTCGCTGAAACCCTCAGTACAGCGAGCGTTGTTGCAACTGTCTATTCTGGAACAGACGCCAGCCCGTCGGCCGTCATCTCGGGCAGTGCCACTATCTCGGGGGCGCAAGTGAAGCAAAAAGTCACTGGCGGGATTGAGGGGAACCTCTACACTCTCACGTGCACGGTTACGACTTCAGGGGGACAGACCCTTATCGTCGCCGGAACCCTTGCCATCGTGCCGGTGTCCGTATGATTGAGACGACGAAGGGTTTTCTGCCGAAAGAAATGCTTGAGATGCGCTCTGGAGTCATCGACACGGAAGTTGAGCACACTTCGTGGATTGAATACTGGTACGAGGGAGAACTTGTCCACCGTTCCGCTCACGTTCAGCTGAAGCAAGCTCCCGCTATCTTCGCCACGGAGGGCTCTTTCGGTGGCTAATACCCAAGCATTTTGTACTAGCGCCAAGCCGGAATTGCTCTCCGGCATTCACGCTCTGGGTACGACGGTGATCCGCGCAGGCACGGGTGCTGATACAATCAAGGGCGCGCTTTATCTCGCCGCCGCCACGGTCAACGCTTCAACTACCGTGTATAGCGCCACCAACGAAGTGCCGAATAGCGGAAGTTATGTTGCCGGGGGCCTCGCTTTCACCAACGCAACGCCGCCTTCCAGTTCTGGCACCACTGGATTCTGGACCCCCAGTGCATCTTGGACCACCGGCTCTGGGTTCAGCGCAACTGCATTCGACGCAATCCTCGTATACAACTCGTCTCAAGCCAACCGTGCGATCAGCGTCCATACCTTCGGCTCCCAGACAATCGTAGCGGGTACGTTCACTCTTACCATGCCCACAAACGACGCAACCAACGCACTTTTGAGGATCGCTTAATGGCCGGTTATTTTTCAGCAGCCTCGTTTAGAACTCTCGGAAGCGCTGCTACTCCTCACAATCTGTTTACAGTCGAAAACATCGACGCGACAAAACTTGTTTATGTGCGGCGTCTTGCAATTTTAATGGATGCTACAGCTGTGCTTACTGCTGTAATGCCGCAAGTTAAACTTTCCCGTGCGTCGGCGGTTCCTACGGGCGGAACAGTCTTGAATAAGGGACAATTCGATACTGCCAACGCAACAAATGCAAATACGATTATTCGTGGAGCAACTGCGTCTGACGGTGGTGTGGCAACAGCAATTACGGCAACGGCGGGAACAACTCTTTGGCAGCAGTACTGCATGCGAATGCACACCGTCGTTGGTCAGGTGCTTGCGCCAGACAACAACATGGCGCCGGTTCTGGTGGATACACAAAATCTTATCTTGCGCCAAAATCAAGCTTTGTTAGTGCAAGTGGTAGCTGCTGTAGGTACGTCAAATCCAGCTACCAATCACTGGTGCGTCAACATTGTCTGGGAAGAGGATTAATTGGCTTTTACGTTTAATGGCAGCGTTCCAGGCCCAATTGCGCTTGGAAATGACGCAACGACTCAGAACTTGTTTGCGGTGACAAACAAACTAGGTTCTCGAGTTAACGTCTATCTGCGCCGAATGAACGTACAAGTTGACTCTGTAGTTGCTCTCGCTGCCGTAATGCCTCAGATTAAAACAAGTCGTGGAACAAGTATCAGTGGGGGCACAGTATTGTCGGCCTCCACTTACGATACAACAAAATCTTCAAGTTCTGCCGTTGAAGTTCGTGCGCCACTTTTAGACGGTTTTCCCTTGACGGGCACTGCGGGTACCGTCCTTTGGCAAGGGTACTGCATGCGAATGTCCTCGCTCGCCGAACAAGTGCTGGGCGACGACGGTTCTCTTTTGCCGAGATTAGTAGACCGCAACGATTTTATCTTGCGTCCTAATCAGTCCCTTTTATGCCAGGCAGTTGCTGCGGCGGGCACGTCAAATGCGGCACTAATGAACAGTTGGTGGTGTGAAGTTAACTGGGAAGAAGAGCCCATTTCCACTTTTGCCATTAGTGGTACAATAACGCT
>Ga0181343_1001202_pt1 | contig 10420 bp, 12 predicted proteins | sample Su13VDMLBSD_FD_130110 | JGI IMG/M metagenome (GOLD analysis project Ga0181343, IMG submission 130110) | Freshwater viral communities from Lake Michigan, USA - Su13.VD.MLB.S.D | ecosystem: Environmental > Aquatic > Freshwater > Lake | place: USA: Michigan | collected 2013-07-15 | reverse complement strand
CCTTCTCTTCTGCGACTACCGAAGCCTTTACTGGAGCGGCTCCGAAGTTTGAGATGATCGTGTCGAGCTTGGCTTCGAGTTTGGAAATTGCGCTGAGTTCAGCGGCCATCTCTTCCTTCATAGGCTCGGCTGCTGGCTCTTCGGCTGGCATTTCCATTTTGTTCTTGTAGTCGCCGAAGGCGGTTTCAAGAGCGGCGAGACGAGAAACGATGTCGGCGATGCTGACCTCGTCCTCCTTTGGTTCGATTTCGATTGTTGCGTCTTCCATTTGTTGGAAAAATTTGTCAACTTGCTTTGCTGTAAAACTGAAAAGCCCTGTCGCATTTGCGGCTGGTGTTTGCACCAGATCGGCGCTGTAGAGTTCTGTGCAACTTGCGAAGTCCATCCCGTTCACTTCGCGGATAGGGCCGCTGAAAGCGATGCTGATTCCAAATGTATCTGGGAGTTTGCTTGAAATCTCCAGGACGTAGTCGCGCATGGGCGATGTTTGGAGAAGGTTAAGATCGCCCAAGAGTTGCGATCCGACGATGCGGAAATTATTTACGAAGCCGACGATGTCCTTAATGCCTGCGCCGTGGTCTAGGTTGACCTTGACGCCGCCCTTGTATGACTCCGCGCATTCTTTGACTTCCATCAAAGTCTGCTCGTCCACATAAAGCCCGTGGCCTTTTGCTTCTCCGATTGAAATTATTGAGACACCTTCGATGACATCCATGCGAAGGCGCGGATGTCAAATGCTGTCCATCAATTCCATCGCCGCCTGAGCCATTAAATAAACTTCAAGCTCATTCTCTTCTTCGCATCCGACAACGTCGAATGTTGACGAGATCGAGATTCCTGCGCGGCCCGTTCCGGCATGGTTCCGGTTGCCTTTTGATGTCGTGCTTGCGCTGATCGAAAGCGCGGCGTCGGACGTGCGAGAATTGAATGCGCTCCCTGTTACATTTATCCGCGTTCCTGCGCTTATATCGACGCTACCAACCGAATACCGAAGGCGGTTGCCGAGAGCGTAAAGCGTCACCCTTCGCTCGTCACGCCTTCCGCCACCGCCAGGAAGATCGGTCGGAGCAATAGGAACTGGCGGGACTACCGAAACGAACAATAAGCCCTGCACGCCGATGGATAGCGGCGTTGGGCTTGGCAATAAGCCCTGCGTTGCGATGAGCAGGGAAGCTAACATACGCTTAGACTCGCGTGACTATCGTGCTTGTGGTTCCGTCGCCGGTGATGGCTTGAGTGATCGCTCCCGCTGATCGGAGAGTTGGCGTGACCGTGAGCGCGTTTGCGATATCGAGTCCGTGGATCGCGTGGATCTCGCCGATCTCGGTTAGTTCCGGCGTGAGTTCTGTTCTGACGTTTGCGGCGGTCAATGTTGAACGACTCGAAATTGTCGCGTCGATGTTGGTTTTAAGAAGCGTGCCGATTGTGCTGCTTGCGGTGATGGCTGAAAGTAAATGATCCCACACGCTCGCAGGCGTGAGAGCTGCTGTTCCAGTAGTGTTATCGACTGGGACGCCGAATGCAACGCTGGCGGCTGCTGGAATATATGCAACTCCCGTCAATGCTCCGCTTGCGTAGATGGTTCCAAAACGAACGTCTGTTATCGCGGCTTGTCCTAAACTGTTGTCGGCGGTGAAAAAATCGCTGTATGTTGTCGATCCGTTTTTGCCTTGCCGGAATTTTGCCGTGGTCGGAGTTGGATCAATTAGATACCTTGAAGCATAGATTGCGGGCCTTCCGTTAATACTGCCTATAAGCGATCCGCTAATTTTGACGTTGGCTGCGGTGCTGTCTGATGATAAGGCACTCGCGGAGTTGGTCGCGGTGATGTCGCCTGTCGATACGATTGTTCCTGTGCTGTTGTTGTTTAGGCCGTAGGCGGTGGTGCCACTCCCGCCAGTTACCGTGCTAGATGTGATTGTGACCGTTCCAGTGCTGGCATTATTGAGGCCGTAGGCGGTGGTGCCACTCCCGCCGGTTACCGTGCTGGATGTGATTGTGACCGTTCCTGCGCTGTTGTTGTTTAGGCCGTAGGAAGCGGTGCTGCCACTCCCTCCAGTTACCGTGCTGGATGTGATTGTGACCGTTCCTGTACTGCTGTTGTTTAGGCCGAAGGAAGAGCCTCCACTCCCGCCGGTTACCGTGCTGGATGTGATTGTGACCGTTCCTGTGCTGATGTTGTTTAGGCCGAAGGTGAAGGAGCCTCCACTCCCGCCGGTTACCGTGCTGGATGTGATTGTGACCGTTCCTGTACTGCTGTTGCTTAGGCCGTAGGCGAAGGAGGCGCTTCCACCCGTCAAGGTGCTTGCATTTGTAATATCTATAGTTCCTGCCGCTGACGTAGATTCGATAGCGTGCGGCCCGTTTGCGGCGGTTGTTCCCGTCACTCTTCCACCGATTGCAGTAATTCCGTTGAGCGTTAATGTCCCGCTTGATGAAAATGCAATAGCGCGAGTCGATAGCGTAAAGGCGGATCCTGTCGCGTAGCATCCTGCAAGTGTCGAGCTTGCGGCAGCGGAGACCGTCAGGCAGTTCGCTGATCCTGCTTGGATATATGCCCCTGTAATATTCCAATTTGCCGCTAGCGTAAATCCGCCACCAGTGGCAATCGTCAGCGGCGTGTTCACAAAGTTCAACAACGCGCCCATGCGGCGAGCCGTGCCTGTTGTAGCTGTTCCTGCGTTGACGGCTTGGAAAATCTGACCGACTGCTGAGGTGATCGCGACCGGAGTTCCTGCATTTGTTCCTGGAGCAATGCAGTTTGCCGTCAATGCAAAGTTGGTCGTTCCAAGCGAAACGACCATGTAGATTTGTCCCGGAATAAACGAGCCAGATGTGTCCACGGTTGAGCCGGTCAAGTCGATGGATTGATCAAGTGCGACTGTGAATCCGTTTGCGTAAACCGTATCATTCAATGATGGAACTACGCCGCCACTCCATGTTCCGACTGCGCTCCAGTTCCCAGATGCTTGAGCTTTTATGACGGCCATATTTTAAAGCCCTTCTGCGTAAATGAATTTTTGAATTGCGGCTGAAACTTCATCGACGGCGACTATTGCTGGTTGGCTCGCAACTGCGAGAGAACCGAATAAAACCGTGCGATTGTTTTCTTGCGACTGCTCGATCTGGTCGCCTTCAAATCGTGTCGGCGTAAGCGTCAATACAACGCTCGCATCCTGTTGATCTGGCGAGTTGTAGCGACTCGCTGTTGTGAGCGTCATCGTATAAAGATCAAAGGTCTTTCCGTCGATAATAATTGGGTTGGTCGGTTTCATATTTATGCTAAAAGAATGAGTGCGTTGTTTTCGGTTGGCTTCGGAAATTTGAGTTCAAATGCGCCGTCAAAGACGTGGCGCTCTCCTCCGAGGTTGAGGACGCACAAGGTTGCGTTGCCTTTGCTGGCATTGTAGATCATCGCGCCTGATACGCTGAATGTTGCATTCTTTAGTTCAACATCATCGAATGTCATAAAGGCATTTTTGCCGATGCTGCCGGTCTTGAAGCCCTTGAGCTTGACGCCTCCGGCCTTGTAGCCTTTGCCTTTAATCTCACCTTCGGCGACGTAGGCTTTTGTTTGTGGCCCGACCTTTGCCGATGCCGAATAGAATGCGATGCGGTAGTCGTCTCCAGGTTGGTGAACGCCTGAGATCAGCGCGCGCTTTGCTTCAAGTGCAATTCCTTGTGTGATCATTTATTTTTTCTCCCATTGTGCGGAGCAAACGGCAACGCGCTGGCTCTCGTCTGGATATTCGCTCGACATCGTTCCGCTCATCATGCAACGGCCTATGAAGTCATCCTGCTCTTCGTTTCTTTCGGGTGTCGGCATAACAAGCTCGTGTTTTGTTTCAAAGCCGGTGATGCGTCCGAACGGATCGCGAACGGCAAGCGATACCTTCATCTGTTCGGGTTGCGATGCCTGCATCCCTTTGACTTTGTCGGCGGCCCACACTTGACCAGCGTCTCCGCCCCACAATGCCCATGCGATGCGGCCTGCGGATGGGAACCCATCTTCCCCTTGTTGAAAACCCTGTCCCTTTTTATCAACTTCGTGGCGTGAAAAAAACGAGTGCATCCGCTTGACGGTATCGTCCGACAAGTTTTTGCCGTTGCTGATGTCGCGAGCGCGTGCAACGCCTACGGCGGTTCCGCCTCGGTTGTGCTCTTCGCGCCACTTCAAGCCCTTGAGCGCCTCTTCTACCATGCCTTTGCTAGGCTTGTTCTCGTCAGCTAGATCAACTTGCTTGGCTTGCTCTGTCTGTATTGGCTCAGGTTGTGGCTCCTCTTGAACGATAGGCGCGGCAATAGGCGCGGCGGCTTGAATGGGAATGATAGAGTCCGAGATGTATTCCGCAGGAATGTCCATCTCGTTTGCGAGCGATACGATCATTGCGCTTTCCTTCGCCCTTGCGCGAAGTGCTTCTTCGTAGTCTTCGCCCATGTCGGAATAAATCTGTCCTGCGGTCTTGAGTCCAGCCTTCCAAAGGTTGATATCAGCATTGGCTTCGCGCCCGTAATCAATCGAAACTTTCGCAGGCCAGCACCAGCGGCCATCGAGCAAGTATTCGGAATCTGGAATGAGTCCGCGAGCGGCGGCGTCCAGCAAGATAATATTTTTTATCCTGTCTAGGAATTTCCCTTCGAGAAGTCCACGCCACCGCAAGAATGTGCGCTCGGCCATTGCCGCTTCCATCCGTGCCATTGGGCCGCTCTTGTCTGCATCGAATGCGAAGCCGTAAGGAAGACCAACTGCCATGCAGATATGAGCTTGGATGAGTCGGATAAATTCACCGAATGCACCCGTCGGACGGTCGCTCTTGAACATCTCCATCTTCTCGCCCGATCCGAGATAGTTGACCGTTCCAGGGTCGAGTGACTGCAAGCGTGCAACTTGTCCTTGATCGTTTGAGTTGCCGCGCGCGAAATAGTCGCCAGCGTCAGCGGCTCCGCTCTCGGTCGTTATCACGCCGCTTTGATAGCTTGCGTACTTGATAGCCTGCACTTCGGCTTTAATCGCTTCCTGCAAGTCGCGAGTTGCGTTTAGCGCAGTAGCGAAAGCAGACCGCCCACGGTATTCGTCAAGTCGCGCTGCATCGAAAAGGTGGATAAACTCTTTTGCAACAATATCAGTAGGAGAAATATACTGGTTGTTGATAGTGCGCGTGAAAATAGTGTATGAAACGGGTCTTCCATAGTCGTCAACATTTATTCCGCCAATGTATTTGTCGGTATCTGTTCTGTCGTAAGGCGACCCGATGCGGTCGGCTTCGACGCTTTGCAATTTTAGGTCTTCGCCGTCGCGGACGATGATGAATCCGCAGTCGCCATCGCGCAGAATAGCCGTTACGGCAAGCTGCAAAAGCGTTGTGAAGTTGTGACGGCCTAGAAAATCACACTCGTTGCACCACTTCTGCCAATACTTTTCGATCTTGGTATCGACTTCATGATCTCCGGTGCGGGCTTGGTATGCGATGCGTCCGGAAACGTAGGTTGCAAATTTGAGAAGGAGAGAACGGACGGGCGGGAAGTTGTCGGCGAGATCGCGAGCGGCCCGAATAAGCGCGAAGCGTTCGCGAGTTCCGGCGGTATCTTCACCGCCGCTAACGCCGCGACTGATCCCGCGTTTTTCGCTCGTCAATGCTGAGTCGAAGCGACCGAAATTGCGTAGCTTCGCTTGGTTGACCATGCGATCCAGCGCGGCCTTAGGCGAGACAAACGAAAGGGCTTTTGTAATTAGGTCTTGCATTTATGGGCGCTGGGTTGGGAACGTCGGCGTGAATCTCCTTATACGCGAACCGCTCGCGTTGTCAATAGCCGATTGCAATTCCTTGATGGTCTGCGCAACCTCGGCAAGATTAGCGCGAGTAAAGGAGCGCCCTGCGATGCTATACGAAGCGCCTGCAACGGCTATTGCTTTCAAGCAAGCCGTAAAGTCGCCCTGCAATTCTTGCAGAGTTGCAAGCGGCAGACCGAAGAATGATTTGTTCATCGCCATTTAAATGTTCCTTGTGTCAAAACTAGCTCTCCGCTCCTATCGGCAAAACTCCCGCCAGCATAGCGGACGCGAGCGCGATGCACTCGCAGTCCCAAAGATGGTTCGGACGTCCGCCGATGCGAACCCATCTTTGCTCGACTTGTTTGGTCTTGGAGTTCGTCACGTCTTTTTTCATCTCCGACAACATTTGCTTTCTGTAGTCTTCCGACACGTCCCGCGCAACTTCCCACTTCGGCGTTGCGTCAGCCTGGCGAAGTGAAGCCAATTTATCTTTGATGCCTTCGTTGCTGAAAAAGAAATACGCGCACTTTAACCCGTCGCTTCCGGCCTGCGCTCCTTCGATCTTAGAAACGAAGCGCCGCGTGCGTCGTCCGTTGTCGATATGATAAAAGCCGTCCTGCCCCGACCCGTGCGATGCCGTCCACCCACGCCGTGCGCACTGTTCGTAAACGAGCGGCGTGTCGTAGCCAGCATCAACTACGACGCATCTCGGCATGATGTCGAACTGCTGTTGAATGGCGTCGAGCGTTTCCCAAGTCAGCGGCCTTGACTCGTGCAAGAGCATCGACGATCCGTCCACTCGGAAGGCGCGGACGACGGCCCAGAAGTGATCGCGTTGCTTATCGACGCACATAAAGCGCCTGTGCTCTCCGTCGATCTTTTGCCCTTCGAGATATTCAGCCTTCGCGTAGTCGCCTGTCGTTATCTCCGGCAGATCGCTAGTGACTTCGTCCTGCCAAGTCTGCGCCTTTCGTTTCTGAATAAATTGTTTTAGCGGCTCCAGGTTGCCAGATGACTTGGCTTCGTTGGCTTCGATCCACTCTTTCACGATGCTGAACCACGGTATCCACCATACGGCGTAAGCCGGATACTCGAAGCTCCTGTGCCCTCGCACCGGATGCGGGTTGAGTGAGCGGTAAGTTGCACTATTTGCAAGGTTTCGTCGAGTCGATGCGTCGTCTTTATATCGCGTCTCGCAATGCTCGCACTTCATCCGAACGGAATCCTGCACCTTATCCCACAAGATGCCGCCCTTTTCGTCACGTTCGCTCGCATATTCGATCTGGTCGAACAGATACCGCTGCCAGTTCCCGCAATGGGAACAAGTCCAACCCCAGACTTCTCGCGTTCCGCTGTCCCATTCGGCGTCTGCTTCGTGTCCTGCGTCCCATCCTTGCGAGACTAAGAGCGTCTTCCGGTTCCATCTGTCGTGGTGACGGGCTTTTAGTTCCTTGATCATGCCGCTTTTCCACCGCCAGACCTCGTCACCGATGCAGTAGCGCATCGATTTTTCTTGAAGGTTGGTCATGTTCGCGCCCCCTGCGAACAATACCATATGTGGGAAAAGGATGGTCGTTTTTCTGAGAGAATGGCGGTCTTCTGGGAATAGGTCTTTGACCGGTTGGCATTCGTTGAAGATCGGAAGCAAGCGCGACTCCGTCCAGTCCTTGACCATGTCGTCAGTCTGTCCTACGAACAACGTAGGCCCAGGCTTTTGCGCCACGATGAAGCAGGCGAGCGTTTCCATCATGGTCGTCTTGCCGCCTCCGGTCGGTGCGCGAAGAAAGACCTGAGTCGTCTCGTCATCACTCGCGGCCAATAGCGGAGCGTTGAGCCACGGCGCAACCGACGGATCGAAGCGCGAAGCGCGATCGGAGTTAGGGAAACTAACGTGGTCGCTTGCCCAGTCAAGTATCGTGCCGTCGAATGCTAACTTGATGCCGTCGCGGATGCCTTGTGCGAGTGCGTTCATCGCATTCCAAAAATCTGTTTGAGCGCGTCTACATTCGCAGACGGTTGCTTAGAACTCGGCTCCTCTTCTCCGTCATACATGGCAATTTCCCACGTTGTTTCAAACATCTTTCGCAGCCCGGCAGCGGACATCGTCACGTTGCCTTCGCCGTCGAAGCTTGGGTTCCGCTTGGCGTATATTTTCCAGAGTTCGCGCTTAGTCATAATTTCGGCACAGCTTAAACATCTTCTCGACGGCGTCTCGGACGTGCGGCCATTCTTCTGCGTCAAAGCGTAGCTTTCCGCCCTCTTGGCTGATCTCCAAGAATTCCCCAGCGGCCTCGTCAACGATCTCGATCTCGGTGACGCTGTCGTCAAATATTTGTTGGCCTTTGACTCCGACTATCATTTTCGTTGTTCGTGTTTCGTAGTTCATACCTTTTCTAATTCGTTGCGGATTTCGGCAAGGATCGCTTGCGTGCGCTCGTGCAGTTTCTTTCTTAGGCTGGCTTCGTCGAGTCCAGCCAACGCGCCGCTGGCGTCGTTGACCAATGCCGCGAGTTTTGCGCTGAAGATCGCGCCGATGCGGATTCCAGCTTCGCGGACTACGGCGTTCTTGATGTATTCACCGCGATCAACCGAAAGCGCAAACTCGATCTTCTCGCATTCCAGTAATGTCTTCCGCAACTTCGCCTGCTGGATGTTCTCCGGCGCGGTGTCGCCTCTCCCATGCGTTTCGAGCCAGTCCTTCCGCCACTCCGTAGCGGCCTCGATGCTGGTCATAGGCATTCCCTGCTTGACCATCTTGTGAATGTTCGGCTGCGTCATGCCCCATGCCGCCGCAAGCTCGGCCTGCGTCAGCCCTTTTCCATCCCGCTTAGCCGCAAACTCTGCCGCGATCTTCGACTCTCGCGCCGTCAACGTCTTCCCATCCTTCAGCTTTTGCAGGATGTTTTTAAACTCGGCTTCGCGGATCTTCCCTTGGAGATCGGATGCGGGTTGCGGCGGTGAATCAGAAGGTTTCTTTTTCATTTCTTAAATGACTCATCCAATATGCACGGCGTTGTATGCTTCCACGAAACTCGATGGTGCATTCTTCTGAATACCGGCCCCATATCAACTATCTTAACGCAGCTTGGCGCATACATCACCGAGTAAAACGACTTAACGTAAGTCCCAGATTCTAAATAAAGTTCGGTCATTCCTCCCGAATTGCTTTGCGTCTGCTTCTGGCAAACTCCAACGTTTGGAATTGTAAAAAATAAATCACCGCGCCGGCCTCCGCATGAATATAAATTTACATCCTCATTAATCCTCCCGAAAAATTGAAACGGACGATCCGAACAGCAGACGAATGTATTCATAGCCTTGCGCCACGGCTTTAACTTCTTGGCTTTGTTCCCGTCCTTCCCTCCAATAAAATCTCCATTCTGTGCCATCGCCACAGTTTTAGATTTTGTTTGATCCAAAAAATCAACCATCACGTCAAAAATTCCGTCCAGGTTAGATATATTCGTCTTGTCGCAGTATTTATTTTTCGAATCATTCCTATACCTAAAATCCTGATAGTCGTCATCCAGTTGAATAAAATATTTGATCCCTAGTTTTTTTGCTATCTCGAAGCACGCATTTCGAGCGTAGACGATTGAACGTCTATCTCCAAAGTTGTCCCCTTCATCAAATGTTTCAGATATCGCCAGCTTATCAAAAACGACGACCTCGCCCTTAAATTTTTTTTCATAATCGGACCTGCTCTTGTCTTCGTTGTCGATCAGAATAATAATTCTTCCAGAATATCCTTGCCGTTTAAGCGAACGATATGTGTGCACCTTGTCCGGCCTTCCGTGAGTAAGAATAAACGCAGCGAAATTATTCTTCATCTGGATTGTCGACAGAATACATATCGTTGATTTTTTCTGACAATGCAACAAAACCAAGCTCGATCGCTTTGTTGAAATCAATTATCACAAGCGCAGAATCTTCCATCAATTCTTGAACGCTTTTATCGGAATGCGCGTAATACTCTGCAATGTTTTCAAAGTTGAACACAGTGTGACGATATGCGGCTTCGATTAGAAAGGATTTATCATCTTCAGGTATTGAAGCCTTTTTGATTTTTTCAATCATCGACTTTGTTTTTGTTGAATCGAAAAGTTCTGGAACGCTTGGCTTTGTTTTCTTCGGCTCATATTTGGGCGATTCAACCTTCCGCGTGTAGGCTTCTCCGTTTTCCCCAAGTCCGCCATCTTCACCCCATCCGTCGTCCCACCCAAGCCCAGCAATATCAACGCCATCACCTAGCAAAGACGTTAGTTCATTCTTTAACATTTCCTCATCCCACCCACCGCCGATCTCCGAGAGTCTGTTATCGGCAAGAATGTAGGCGCGGCGTTGCGTGTCCGTAAGATGTCCGAGGCGAATGCACGGCACGTCCTTTAGTTCCAACTTTTGTGCAGCCATCACGCGACCGTGTCCGGCGATGATGCCGTTGTCTTTGTCGATTAGCACCGGATTGTTAAAACCAAACTCGCGGATGCTGCCGGCGAGTTTTGAGACCTGCGCGGCGTCGTGTTTCTTCGCGTTTCGAGCGTAGGGAATTAGTTTTTCTGTTGGGATTTGTTCGATCTTCATGTGGTAATTTTATAACTCAAATTTTTTGGATTGTGCATAAGGGAGTGAAGAGTCCCTTCCCTTCCT
>Ga0181343_1001201_pt1 | contig 10424 bp, 14 predicted proteins | sample Su13VDMLBSD_FD_130110 | JGI IMG/M metagenome (GOLD analysis project Ga0181343, IMG submission 130110) | Freshwater viral communities from Lake Michigan, USA - Su13.VD.MLB.S.D | ecosystem: Environmental > Aquatic > Freshwater > Lake | place: USA: Michigan | collected 2013-07-15 | reverse complement strand
GCCATGTTGCCAGCAGAAAAGCATACATGGAGGGTATACCGTTGTTTCATTTGCTTCAGCGCCGCGCGTACAGACAGTGCAGTCGCGTATCCCTCGCATACAATGTTCATCCCTTTATTATTAAAGGTGAACGTGGCTCCGTTCGTGCGCTGACCATACAGAAATTTCTTTCCGCCATCGGCATCGATCTGCTGGAGTCCAACCAGGCTTCCAGCCACACGCATAGGTATCAGCAGCACTGGCTTACCTTCATGCCACAACACATTGCCCTGCTCATCGGGGAAGCCTTTCTTTTCAAGGTATGGGTGAGTCGCAAATCCACTACCGTTAAGCATAGCAATCGATCGCTTAACTGCTACCTGCTGCTGCTTATGACGTTCATCCTCCGCTTGACGTATGGATGCCAGATACACTGATTTGGTTTTAGTTGCTACAGGTGAGTCCGGCTTCCATATAGACACAACTGTTGACGTTGCATGATTCTGTACAAACCCATGCGTACCCATAAACTTCACCGCACCATTCTTTTTGTGCGGGTGATCCTCAGTTGGAAACCGTTTCCATACGCCTGCGGGTGGATAGTCATGAATAACGATGCCGTGACTGCGGCAGAAATCTAAGAATTCCATTATCTTTTTCCTTTCGAGCGCAAGAATTGTTTGAGTTTTCTATCTACGAACCTTCGCGTTTCATCGCTTGGCATACATGGTCTGGCGTCGCTTAAAGTTCTAGGCCACACACCAAACTTATCGCGGTAAGTATTCGCTGCTCGCCCCCTACTCCACCCCTGAACCTTGATGTACCACATCATCTCATTCCAAAAATCCTGTTTACTTTCTCTGGGTACAGTGCCTGACAACTCCTCCATCGTGCCTTTAACTTCATGCACCAGATTACTACGCTCACGCACCGCGCCACAGTTGTAGCAACTGTCACTACCTTTAGGCCACAACGCGCCACACGCATGGCACTTACTATCCTTCTTCTGCTTCTCTGTTAGTTCTTTCTTTGGCTTCTCTTTACCATCATCAAGATCAGTAACGCCGTTCTCGTACAGTTCTTCCCAGTCTTTGCGAAAGCGCAGAAAGTTACCACTGTGATCCAGCCATACTGCAAATGGTTTAGCCTCTGGGTTATTCTGATTGGCGCGAAGCACCCTACCCATCTGCTGTACATGGGATGAAAATGACTTGGAGAATGGGCGAGCAGATATACCTATCTGCACATACTCGTTATCAAATCCTTTGGTAAGAATGTCACACGCAATAAGTCCAACGATCTTGCTCTCTGGTTTGGCAAAGTCCTCGATGACATTACGCTTGTACTCATCATCATCCTTATAACTAAGACTGATAAAGTTGTAGCCCATAGACTGAAACTTAGCAGCAAGATCAGCGCCATGTGCCACGCCAGCAGCAAAGACAATCGTCTTAACTGGGACGCCATTGAATATCTCACGAACCTTATTGCTCCACTCCAAAACAACATCGCCAGTGATCTTCATGCCGCGCTCACTTGCTTCGGCATTACTCCACTCACCAGCAACTTTCTTCGCGCCTTCCATGTCAACTTCTTTGGCTATGAACACACGCAAAGGCACAAGCGAGCCACGATCCACCAATTGTTTAGTAGTAACAGGAGACACTACATTGGAATATGTATTACCCAATCCTTTGGTGAATGGGCTGGCAGACAACCCAACCACTTTAATGTGTGGATTGTCTTTAATGAACTCAATAGTTTGTTTGCGCTGGGCATGGCATTCATCTACCACCAGCAGTTCAAGGCCAGGAAAATCCCCACGCTTTTCTAACGTCTGTGCAGAGCAGACTTGAATACTCTCGTAAGGTTTGTATCTCCAGTGACCTGATTGCAGTACGCCGTGATCTACTTTGTATTTGTCTAGTCTGCGGGATGTTTGATCACACAACACAATCCTATCTAAGATCATGGCTGCTTTGTTACCCTTCTTCTTAGCAGCCTCCAACATAGCGATGGCAATCTCTGTCTTGCCACCGCCTGTGCCTAGATAAAGTAACTGTGATCTGTGTCCTTTCGCAAACCCTTCTCGCAACATCTTAATTGCTTCTTCTTGGTAATCTCTTAGCTCTAACATTAATTCCTCCTACCGGCACACACGCCCGCCGGTTTGGGCGACTAACCTTCTAATTTTTTAACCTTCTTTAATAACGATGTGACCTGCTTTTTAAGCTCGCCGTTCTCGCGTTGATATGTATCACGGCTAATCGTCATCTCTTTTAATTCTATCTCTAACAGTCTGATTTGTGCGCGTAAATCTTTGATTATTGACGTAGCTTTTTCCTTCTCTATGTCATCAGAGCTTGCCGCTTGTGCAATTGTTAGTTGATCTTTTAACTCTTCATATTCCTTTTGCAAATTTGCTACTGCTGCATCCTGCATTTCTTTTTCTATTTCGTCATCATCAAATACTTCTTCCTCTGTAGCCTCTGATTTGATGGCTTTGTTTCTTTCCTTCATTACCTGCTTCTTGCCATCGCGTGTGTAAGTAGTTTGTATCTTTGTAGCACCAACCTCTTTTCTAACAGAGGCCACCAAACCAGCAGACATAGTGCAATGATTTGCAATGGCACGATCACTCATATCCTGCCATTCAATATCTGTAAAAATATTTCTCAGGATTTTTCTTTTATCACCTGATGTGCGTGACTTACCATGATGAGGGTTAGCACCAAAAGATTCAAAGATAGCATCACGCAAAGTTCCTTCTTTTACTTCGCAAGAAATGTTAGGAATGTTTGCTTTGATTGCAGCCAAACAGCGGTGATGACCGTCCGATGGGTAATACTTATTACCATCAAAATATACCGTGACAGGTGGAAACTGTGCCCCATTCAACATGTCATCTGCATACTGCGCAACTAACGCTTCATCAATCTTCTCGCGGCTCTGTGTGCCACCATCCAGCACAATTTCTTTTAAACTTATATGCATTAAAATTCTCCCAATAAATATGCAACGCAAGCTGCAATAATGAACAACAACATACCCATGCCAATCATGATTCCCCCAAGCAGCGTTAAGTATTCAAATGTTTCCATGGCTCACCTCTATATCAATAGGTATCGGTACACCGGATTAGCGAAACTGTAGTTCTCTTTATCGTTTCGGCTCCACTGTGCAGCATTCACCAGATTGGCAGATGGGCAGCTAAAGTTTTCTTTCGCTTCTACCATCGTCATGTAGTTGCTAAGTATGTTCTTGCAGCTAGTCTTGCTGCCGTAGTGGTGGTGATATCCACCATTTATTTTGTTACTCTTGTCTACAACAAATGAATCGAGCGCAGATACCGCCTCGCCTACGTTCTTGTCATCCGATATGACATACCGATCATCACACCTACGCGCCATCCATTTCAGATCACGAAGTAGGAACTTTATAGGCGGCAGGATAGTCTCAGTCTGTAGCTTGTCACCGCCGCGCACGAACATCACACCAGCGGAGTCCATGTTGGTTATAGGACGAGCCATCTTTGAAATGTCTTCTACAATAGCTGTGTAGTAATCCTGTTTTAAATAAGCCAGACTAGCCGCCAATTTATCGTCAGCATGAATCCATTTATGACGCATTCCATCAAAGCTAATCTGGGGCAATACTCCATCCCGAGTGAACTCAAATGTTTTATCAAAGATATCTTCAAATGGTTCATCGTACCCCCACCAGTTGCCACTCAAGTCTATCGCTAACCGCTTACCTTCCAAGTCAGCAATGATGTGCGCTGCTATGATGTTCTCGATGGTGCTGAAGAATCCACTGTTGCGCGGGCGGTATGAAACCATCTCATCATAAACAGGAATGTCTACGTATTCATCTGCAAATCCTTGATACAAGTGCCACTGATCCTCTGTGATACGCCACTTGCGGGCGGCATGTTCAAAGCCCAGACAGCCAACCAACTCCTGCTTGTAGAAGAAGTATGTAGGCAGCTTGGCGGGCATCATTCTTTCTATCGTTGACCAACTGACCTTGCCCCAGTAGAACATGCGCGCAGCCACGCAAGGTATCCGGTCGTTATGTGGAAACCTTTCCGCCAGTGACATCAAGAGGCCAATAGATCTGTGACAGTCGCCGTTGATTTCAGCAGCCAGTGTGTTTACTAGGTTGACAAACGCGCCGTGAAAATCGTGCGTCTCGTCCTGTAGTTTGTATCTGTTGAACTGGATCATGATTCGTCCTTGTCGTTATCTATCTCTCTGATCTCATGCGCCGTAAGCTGTGGGTCTAACCGCTTGCGTATTTCACGCACCGGCTCGTTCTGCATCCCATAAAAGGTAGAATGTAGCTCGTTAAGTTTTAAGGCTTCTACCTCATGCAGTAACGCCCTCTTTGCCTGTTCTTTTAATCTGGCTGCGTGTTGACTGTTGTGCCTGCCTGCGCCTGACTGTTGCGCTCTGGCTACGTAATTACGTGGTTTCATTTGAATCTCCTCTCCTCGTTGTTAGATAGAATCTCTGCCAATTGTTTAGCTCCTACAAACTTACCTCTCTCAATATTGGTTTCATCTACCTCAATCCCAGGTATTTGGAATATCACCGACGTAACATCTGAGAACTTAGGTGCTGTTACTTTGCAGTCGTATCCATTCCATGAGAACGTATCTAACCCGCGCAGATGTTCTTTAATCGTGATTGATTTGTTTCTAACCATGCGCTGGTGCTGTGTGACGTAATGAATAATCTTTTTCTTGTTAACTGTCTTATCTCTGTCGGCAAAGTACCGTTTAGTTTCTGCGCGACCAATACTAAAAGTTAGTTTGCGATTGTTCTTCTTTACGGAAACATTCCAGCTCTCGGTGCGCCGTCCAACCCACCAGTCAAACACGCTCTTAAACGTAACCTTGTAGGTATGTAGGTACTCATCCTTGGTATATTTCTCAGGATCATGGCTGTCTATAAGTGAAGGATCGCCGCTCCATTTTTTGTTGTATCTAGTTCTGTGCTTATCTCCAACATCAACAATGGCTTGTTTAGCTTCTCTGCAAGTGGTTATCTCCCCAGTTTCAGGATCAATAACTATGTGCATGGTCATCCAAATTAATTTGCCGTCTAAGTTATACACCGCGCCAACTCGGTAGGGATGCCCTTTCAATGGCTGCACACCGTAAGGCAGCTTATTTAATTTGAAGCAAAAAAGAATGTGTGGACATAAATGTTTTTCTGAGTCGTTATGTGGAAACGCTACTGCCATCATGGCTGGCAATATTTTTGTGTTGTCCACGCATACTGGATTTCCATACTTTACCCATCGCATTTCCCATGGATGGGGGACATATATACCCAACCTAACAAATGCCACGCGCTCATCCGCCGGTATCCATGACATGGCTGTCGGCAGTTGAATAACTTCAAACATTTTTTTAAGGCTATCTAACAAATCCGACAGGGTAGATGGAAAGCTGCTCTTTTCCCCGTCATCATAGGTATAAAACGGCGTTCTTTTCTTGCGCTGTTTGACCACTACTGGCTGACTTGGTTGCTCTGGCTGCGGCATCTCCCGCTTGTAACCAACCAAATTAAAGATGTAATCTAAAAATCGTTTGACGTAATACATGATTACCCCCGATCAAGTATCGCTTCAGCTATCTTCTCAGCAGGATTGTCCTGCCAATCCCGATAATAATGACAAATAATGGCTGCCCGCTCACGCTCCCGCTCTACTACTGACTGCTCTAGCCGATCTGCAAACTCGCGCAGATGATCCCTTAGCCACTCTCCTTCTTGCCCCATCTCACTCTCCTTGTGGTTGTGTTCCTAACTGCAACTTGCCTTCTTCATCTCGCCACCAACCGTAGTTCTGAAATTCAAATTGGGCTACTGGTTCAGGCTGCGCTAGTCTGGCGCGTAGTGCGTCATGAGCTGGCATAAGTAAATGTGTTTCACCTGTCCAATGCCATAAGTGAATAGCATCTAGCGCCATATTTAATAGTTCGCGATCAGTCATACATCCTCCTATATCTAGGGTGAACAATAATATGTAATCTTATACGTGTCAACTGTTAGTTCCTGTCTCATCACATCTATTGCATCATCAGCTTCTAGGTTCCCCATGGGTGATAGCCCACCCCTAAGTGCGCAGCATGCGATTAGGGAACTATCACTCCATGCCCATATCCGTACTGCTGGATACTAGCAACCCCGTAAGGCAGCGATTATCTCGATGGAAGGTATGTCTCACCACTGGCCCTTCCCTCTTGTGCCATCCCTCACTGACAGGTGGCGTGGTTAGCAGGCGGGTTAGACCTCTACCAGTGTTTTCTCTCCCAGCAGCCCATGCAGGCTCGTTGCTATCGTGGGAAGGTACGGTCACCGGAAATAGAAAAACCCATAAGGTTTGGCTCTTCGTGTAACGGCACGTTCCCATTCAAGGGTAAGAACCAAAGCTTATGGGCTTCGGGTTTGTCTCTGCCGTTACAGTGACGGAGAGTATAATAGGACAAGTCCCATTTTTTTGCAAGTGCCGGTTACGATTATCCGGCGCGTATGTCGATGCTACGCTGGCCTACGCCGACTAAGTTGTTGGTGGCTGGCACTGATTTCCAGCATCTTTTGCAATTACTAGCCTGTGTAACCGGCGTTTCCGACGACCTGCAAAAGTAAGTTACCTAGCGTATCAGCCTACGCATTCACCAACACGGCTGACCACTGAGTTTCCCCGTCTTGCTACCACAGCGACCTAGTGTTCTGTGGCTTCCCGCTTCTGGGTTAGTCCGCTTTACGTTTTCGCGTCCAACAATGGTCATGCGTCTTGGGAAAAGAACCCCGCCGAAGCGGGGCTGAAAGGCCGTCCCTTACGACCTAAGCGAGTGGTACTAACCAGCCAGGGAGGAGATCACAACTGAAGGAGAGTGAAGTCTGGCTGGCTTTCCCGATACAACAATATCACAAACTTAGTGGAAGAGTTTCCACTTTCCAGCAATGCAACACATACAAATTCTTTTCAACACCTGTTGACAGGAACTACATCTAGGCATATTATAGCACTACATCTAGGGAGGGTGTATATGAAACTTACGAATAAATTCAATCTGCCGGAGACGTTTGTTAACGTCATCAAGCGGCCTACATATAGTAAAGGTAGCAGTGAAATCAGCGTCACCGAGATCCTGTCACCACCGCAGTTAGTTCTACTCCGCCGTCAACATCAGGAAGATATCGAGCAGGATGCTGCTGACATGGTTTGGTCGCTGTTTGGAAGCGCTGTCCACAACATTCTTGAACATGGCAAGGATGATAACCACATAGTAGAACAGAGGTTGTTCACGACCTTTGAAGGTTGGTCTATCTCTGGCGCCATAGATTTACAGAAAATAATAGACGGCAAAATACTTATTGCCGACTACAAAGTGACGTCAGCCTGGGCAGTCCAACAAGAGAAGCAGGAATGGATAAACCAGTTAAACCTGTACGCGTGGCTAGTCGAGCGCAAACAAGCCCACGATATTGGAGTGCGCACATCTGATGGATTGGTTAGTGGTTTGCAGATCATTGGCATCGTGCGTGACTGGTCGCGCAGAGAAGCAGCTCTGAAAGATACCTACCCGCAGGCTCCGATAGTTACGTTAGACATACCGCTCTGGTCTTACGAGGACAGGGAAGCATTTGTTAAGCAGCGACTTACTCTGCACAACGAGGCCAACTTTGCAGCGGTATCAGGTGATATGCCTGAGTGTACGTCAGAGGAAATGTGGGAGAAGAAGACCACCTATGCTGTCATGAAAGAAGGTGGCAAGCGGGCGAAGAAGGTGTTTGAAATAAAAGAAGAAGCAGCAGCATTTGCGGGACAACAAAAAGAATCACACTACATAGAAACAAGAGAAGGCGGCAGGACTAGATGCGAGAGCTTCTGTCAGGCAGCGCCATTCTGTGGGCAGTACCAGAAATATTTAAAGGAGAAGGCATGAAAGAAGAACTACAAGGGAGGCTAGTAGAGATACTGACAAGTATTCAAAACTCAACTGGGAAAGCGGCTGACTTTGCGATGGCAGAACTACCTGACATAGCGCAACAGTATTTATCTTTTGGGCGGTTGTTTGAAACTTTTATGCTTGTCATTTTGACCGTAATTATTGGTCTTCTTGTTTGGGGTACCGTTTGGATAGCAAAGAATGCTAATCAGATTGACAAACCTGCGGTAATTGTTCCGGTCATATTTTTGTTTATCTTTTTTATTTTCTGGTGTGCCCAACTAAAAGATGTATTGATGGTATGGCTTGCACCAAAAGTCTGGCTTATTACCGAGCTGGCAAAACTTATTAAATAGGAGATCAATATGAAATACCTAATCGCTATTTGGGCAATCAGCGCAGCATCTATGGCTTACGCATCATGTACATACAACACCTACTGTAATCAAGGCCGTTGCACTACTTGTACTACATGTTGCTACGGAAACAACTGCACAACCAATTGCTACTAAGGTGACGCTATGAAATTTGAGATACGGATTACTGATTTAGACGAGGGTCGTTTAAAGAGTTTGCTCAAGTTTTTTGAACTGCGGCAAGAGGTAAAAGTATTAACAGAAAGAAAGTTAACCAAAGCAGAACGTATGCGCAGGAAAGTATCTGAAGAAGCACCGTATGGATTAAAGAAAGACGGTACACCGCGCAAAAAAGCAGGAAGACCACTTAAGGAAACAACATGAAAGAAATAGCATCGGCGCTAGTAAAAGCGCAGCGAGAGTTTGGCCCAGCCCTGAAGTCTAGTACCAACCCACACTTCCGTTCTAAGTATGCGGATCTGTCGGCGTGTATCGAGGCGGTGATTACTGCGCTCAACAACAATGGCATCTATCTCATGCAACTGACAGATGAGCATGATGGTGGTGTGAAGGTATCTACTACTTTTATTCACGAGTCAGGTGAGCAACTGTCGGCTGGCAGTCTGTTCATGCCAGCGATCAAGCAGGATGCGCAGGGCTACGGGAGTGCTTTGAGCTATGCAAGAAGGTATTCGCTGATGGCAGCCTGCTCTCTCGCAACGGAGGATGACGATGGTAACCAAGCAACGAAATCTGCGCCTGTTGCGCAGCCGATTAAGGCAGTACCCAAGGCTCAAGAAACTCCGCCGCCAAAGAAAATGGAAGGCAGAGATTCTCAGTGGCAACTCAAGGTTACATCGGAACCAGGCACAGACTGGAACGATTGGCTGGCGGTCGTGGTTGAACAAACGGTCTTCGCGTTGGACATGGCTCAGAACAAAGAAGATGTGATGACTGTCTGGCGCACGAACGCCAACATCTACAAGATAGTAGAGCAGCGTGACGCAGCGGCTTATCCAGAGCTGACAGCAACATTCAAAACGTATAAGGAGTCTTTTAATGACTAAGTATCCAAACAGCGGGAAGCTGAACTACAGCAAGAACAAGGTCAACGAGAAGAGTCCTGACTTCTACGGAGAAGTAGTGTTTGAGCGTCAGCTTCTTCGTAAATTGTTGGATGAGACAGATCAGGATGATATCCCTGTGAAGTTATCTGGCTGGAACATGGAAGGTAACTACGGGCCATGGATACGTGTCAGTGTCAACACTTGGAAGAGGGAAGAAAGCGCGCCGCCTAAAGCAGCACCGGTTCCTGATACTGATGAAGATTCGATCCCCTTCTGATGGCAGCCAGTCGATCACCTACCCAGCGCAGCCTTGAATACCTTCGGGAGCAGGGCTACCACTGTGAAGTAGTAGAGAAGTGGAATTCTTGGACTAAGCAACGCAAAGATTTGTGGGGCTGGTGCGACATCTTGGCTATCCGTAAAGACGAAGTGCTGGCTGTGCAGGTGACAGCGGCAGACGTAGCTAAACGCATGCGGAAGATTCAGGACTCAGACACAGTGGCGCTGGTGCGGGATGCAGGTATCAGGATCGAAGTCCACGGTTGGACTAAGCGGGCTAACGGCAGGTATGCAATCAGGGTGGAGGATATATCGTGAAGAAAAAAGTTGGTGAAGAGAATGCACGACACATGATCAACATGATGCGCAGCCTTGCTAGTAACTTACCTATCAGTCCGTTTCATCTTGCCGCAGCAGACGATATGGAATCGTTACTGAATGAGGTGCTGCTATATCGGAAGCGCAAATGGGTTGAGTTGAATGAAGAAGAGACAACCGATTTAATACAAAAGTGGTCGGGTGAATTGGTGTTTGAAGTAACTCAAGCATTAAAGGAAAAGAATGGAAACTAGCCAGTTTGAAGCGGTAAAGGTAGGGCTGAAGCAGGACAACTCCGGCTACATCCTGACCTTGCGTATACACCCAGATGAGATTCCTGAAGAGATTGCTCGTGATTATGTTGGCGCTAGGTACATGACCGTGATGGTGCGGTTGAATGAAGACGAGCGCCCGATGAACAGAGAGCAAGAGTTAGCTAAAGACATGGTGCGTATCTCTGGG
>Ga0181343_1001199_pt1 | contig 10429 bp, 13 predicted proteins | sample Su13VDMLBSD_FD_130110 | JGI IMG/M metagenome (GOLD analysis project Ga0181343, IMG submission 130110) | Freshwater viral communities from Lake Michigan, USA - Su13.VD.MLB.S.D | ecosystem: Environmental > Aquatic > Freshwater > Lake | place: USA: Michigan | collected 2013-07-15 | reverse complement strand
TTGGCTTCACAGCACACGGTTAAAGTAGCGCAACAAGATCCAAATTTGCAGGCTGAAAATTTAGCTTATGCTTTGGCTGCCGAAAGAGGGGTTCCGTTTGATGAATTGAAGGATGTAAACAGCAAAACACTGCGTGATGCAGCAAACGCAGTTAAAGCTGTTCGTGGTTATTTTGGATTAGATAATATCCAAGGTGATTTTCTTCGCCTGGGTGCTACCTCTCCCGATGCGCGTCCGACTGGCAATGTGGGTTCTGGAGCTGCCGTTTCGGCTGCTGCGGCTGGCCGTGCTGGGAATCCGCCAGGGTTTACGAACACGCGCATCCAGCAAGACCTGCAAGCGGGATTCCTGACGGATGCCGGAGTAGATGCCCTCTTTGACCTAGCCAACACGGCGCTCAAGGCAGGCAAGACCTTTGTGCAGTGGAGTGCGGAGATGGTGCGGCGCTTTGGCGAGCAGATCCGCGACTACCTGGCGCATGTCTGGGCCGTGGCAAAGGACTCGCTACCCACCACCGCCGCGCAGAATGTCCGGCTGGGTGGACCTGCGAAGACTGGCCCGGTGCGACTCAATGAAGCCGGGGCGCTGATCAATCTGCTGCCCTCTCTCAAAGGTGGCACCAAGGTTTTCCATGCGAAGGGGGAACCTTATCGCGTGAACTACCTCGGGATGCGGGAGCTGCTCACCGGCTCACCTTTGCCCGCCGAGCTGGTGCCAGTGCTGACACGCACGAACCAAGAGAAGAAATCCCTGGAGCAAAAGGCCGCTCAGCTCGGCGGAGATCTGCAAGCCGCGATCGACGCCTACACCGCCAAGAGCGGACTGCCAGCCGAGAAGGTCAATGAGCAGGTGGCGGCCATGATGGGCGGTGACATGCAGGCAGCCGCTTTGCTGGCGACGGTGGCCCCCGTGCTGCATGAGCGCACCCGTGCCGTGCGTGTGCTGCTGGACAATCTGAGTGCCGCCGTGGCTCAAACGCTGCCGGCCGGTGATCTGCGGACGACGATCATGGATAACCTGGGCGCATGGTTGCGCCGCTCGTATGCCGCCTTTGACCCGGCCTCTGGCTGGAACTATGACGCCCTGCTGAAAGCCGCTGCCGCTGGCACGCAGGTGGCTGGCAAGGATGCAAAGAAGATCCTCAATGAAGCCCGAGCCTATCTGCGGACGCAGAACCCGAAGGCCACGGCGGCAGAGATCGAGGCTGATCTGCGTGACCTGATGGACCGAGATGTCTGGGAGCGTGAGCTGACCGGCAGCGGTGCCAAGAAGAGCACGAGCAGCCTGATGCGCCGCAAGGAGATCTCTCCCGAGATCCGGGCTGTGATGGGTGAAGAGCAGAACCCGGTGAAGCTGCTGACAGCCAGCGCAGGCTTCCAAGCGCAGTTCATCGCCCGTCATCATGGGCAGGTGGCGATGCGGAACGCTGGCCTTGCAACGGGCCTCTTTGCCACCGAGCGCGGCGGTGTCTATACCGAGCAAATGCCGATGAATGACCGTGCTTGGAGCGGATTCAATGGCGTGTGGACCACGCCGCAGATGCGCAAGGCTCTCGACAATGCCAGCGGCATCATCAAGGAAGGCTCTGACCTCGGCGGACTGATCGTGAGCACGCTGAAAACGCTTGGCAACAAGGCCAAGCTCAACCGTGTGGCGCTCAATCCCGACTCCTGGATGGTGAACATGCTCGGCAACCTGACCTCGCTCATTCAGAATGGTGATGTGTTTCACTGGAAAATCATCCGCCGCGTGCAGGAGGCACGGGAAATCACAGGCGCGGGCGATGCCAAAACAGGCGCGGTGGTGAATGCAGCGGCTGAGGCTCTGCAAGATGCCAGCCGTGACATGCAGGCACGTTTGACCGAGGCCGGAGTGCTCGGCACAAGCCTGACGCTGGCAGACATCGAGGCCAGCCTGCCGCGCCATTTGCTGCAATGGCTGGCCCTGGACCGCAAGGCAGACCGAGCCGCCGGAGCCCTGGAAGGCCTGATCATCGGTCAAGGCATGGGCCGTGGACTCGGAGCACCGGGCCGAGTGGTAGGCGGTGCCATCGGTGCGGCCGCAGGTGCGGTGGCAGGTGGCACGAAGATCCAAAACTGGCAGCAGAAGGTGGCTGATTTTCTGATGACGAAGCCGGATGCGCTGGCTCGCGTGACCGGCTGGATGACCAACTATGAAAGCGCTCTCGCCGCCGGTATGGCTCCCGATGTGGCCGCCACCTGGGCCAATGAGCGCACGCTGAACACCTTCCCAAACTATGCCGCCCTGCCCGGCCTGATGCGCGAGGCCTCAAAGCTGGGCATCATGGGCAGCTTCATCGCCTTCCAGCATGAGGTTTACCGGAACTTTGGGTGGAATGTCCGCTATGCCACGCAGGAACTCACCAGCGGCAACCCTGCCCTGATGCAGCGCGGCCTGCAACGGCTGGCCGGTATCGGCTCCATCGCCGCCATGGCAGGCGGTGGGCTCGCGGCTCTGCTCGCTGCCACGGGTGTGGCAGGCACCGATGACGAGCGCAACAAACTCTTCCGCCAGTGGTTCGGAGCACCTTGGGAGAAGGATGCTGTGCTGGCTTTCCGTGAGTTTGATGACGAGAAGGTGAGCTACTTCAACACCAGCTACCTGCTGCCGCAGACCACCATCGCCGAGCTGCTGCAAGCTGCCCGTGAAGGCAAGACCCCCGAGGAAGTCGCAGGCCGTGTGGTGGATCGACTCTATGAGCAATTCGTGGGCAGCTCTGTGCATCTCGGGCCACTGCTAAATGCAGCCATGAACCAGAAGCGCAGCGGCGCACCTTTGACCTACCAGCAGGGAGTCGCAGGCATGGCCGAGCGGGCTGATGAGCCGCTGAAGACTATCCTGGAGCCCGGCTTTGCCGAGAAGATCGAGCGCCTGACCTACGCTGTGCGCCAGGCCGAGCGCAATGGCACCCTTTACAGCATCGAGCAGGAGTTCCGCCGCCTCATCGGCCTGCGTGAGCAGACCAAGACCTGGCCGCGCTTGGTCGAAGGCGTCTATCGTGACCTCGCGCAGCAGAACATGGCCATCCGAATGCAGGCCAACCGTGAGCTTTCCCTGAATCGCCCCGGTGCTGCCGCCCGTGCCATCGACACCGCCAACCAGCAGCTCGACGCCCTCCGCCAGAAGGTCCAAGACTTCCAACGCGATGCCCAGAAACTCGGCGTGCCCGAGCACCTGCTCAGCAAAGTGAAGCGTGAAGTCAGCGTCGGCCAGATCCCGCGGGTGATCCTCAGTCCCGACAAGAAGCGCGTGGTGAGTGTGGGGCGGTGACGCATTGACAGCCGTGGTAAAGTGCCAGCCTATGAAAACGCTGCTTCTTCTCACCGTCTGCCTCTTCACCCTCACCGCCGCCCAAGCCAACCCCGGCCTGCCTCCCGAGCCGGACAGTGACAAGCCACGCTTCCAAGTCGTGAGCGGCATGATCGACCACGGCAGCGGTCCCATGCCAACCTTCATTCGGCTGGACACCTACACCGGCCAGACCTGGCAGATGCAGCAGGTGCCCCTGCCCGGCGGTGCTGGCTTTGTGAACGTCTGGATGCCCTGCCAAGAAATGGGCGGCGAGCTCTATGAAGCCGCCCGTGCTGCCCTGCAATCCGGCAAGTAGTGCTAGCAGGTAGTGAGTTGCATTTTCTCCTGCATCCCTTGATTTATCAGGGGTGCTTTTCCCAAATCACAGGCTTCTGACTCTGTTGTTCAAGGTTCGAGTCCTTGAGGGGTAACCAAGGTGGTGAGGCTTTGAGAATCAAAGCGGTGTGCGCTGCGGGCTCGCAAATACAAGGGTTTGCTGCGCATGGGTGGTGTGCCTTAGTCTTTTGTGCGTGGGCATTTTGTGACTTTTTATTTCTGACGGATTCTGATTGATTCTGACAAGGTTCTAGGTAGTGCTTATGGTAGTTTATGAAATCACGCGGCACTTACATTGGCTCCTTCTCTCTGAAACGTCAGCTTCAGCCGAAGGAGGCTTGGGTGCATCCAGTGACTGGGAAGGTGGTGCGGAAGGGGTGGGAGGACCCGAATGTGCCGGAGTATCAGCGTAATTGGGTGGTGGTGTTTTCCATACCAGGGCAGGCGCAGAGGTCGGTGACGGCTGGGACGAAGCTGGTGCGGTATCGAATTTGTGATCGGTGCATGGCGGAGGTGGAGAATCCGGTGGTAACTCGGCCGCGCTGTGAGTGTCAGCAGCGGGTGACGGGGTGGGCGGAGAGCTGGCTGGAGACTCAGACGGTGCTGCTGCAACGTGGGGAGATTGCGCGACTGGAGGAGATGCGGGCACCGAAAACTTGGTCGTCCCCGCAGGAGGTGCTGGCTTTGTATGTGAAGCGTGGACCGGCAGATGCTCGGGCGCGGGTCAATTCGCTCGGGGTGATTCTTGGGCAGGCGCGTGGGCTTTCGCTAGACTCGTTTGGCTGGAGTGATCTGACCAAAAGGCTGAAGAAGGATTGGGCGGAGATGCGCCAGGAGGCGGGGCGTCGCGGATGGCTGGGACTGGGTGCTGGAAAGAAGGCTCCTGCGGGTGCGTGGGAGGAGCTTCGGGCGCTAAAAGCGGCGGGCGAACTGCCAGCGTTGGATCTGCGGACGGTGGCAGAATGGAATACGACTATCACCAGCTACTTTACGAATGTGAATACGATCTTTGGCGAGGATGCACGGGACCGTATTCTGGAGGGGTTGCGTGTGCCGGATCTGGGGGACTTTTTGGGTGCGAAGTTTAAACTGCCAAAGCCGAAGGGGCACAAGAGTATTCCGCCCGAGGTGATGGCGGAGATTGAACGGCGGTTGCCTGCTTTGAGGGTGGAGGATGAGCAGCTTTATGCTTTCTTCCGGGTGTGTGAGGAGACGGGTGTGCGGCCTGGCACTCTGCGCGCGCTCGGTGGTGAGGCCTTGCGGCTGCTGGATGCGGTGGGGCTGGCTTCAGCGCGGGCGCAGATGGCGGCTGAGTGGCGTGTGCCGGTGGAGGAACTGGGAGAATTTGGGGCGCTGTTGTGCATTCCGGCGGTGAAGGGTGGGCATGAGGTGGTGACACCTGTTTCAACGGAAACAGTTAGATTGCTGGTGGAGATGAGAAGGGATGCGTCTTTGTTTGGCTGCGTGCATCCAACGGAGATGAAGGATTTGCACAACCGACGTTTAAATGAGTGGCTGCGGGAGTGCGGTGTTCAGGGCACGCAAGTGGCGTATCTGCTGCGGCACCGTAAGGCTCAGGCTCTGCGGCGGTTCGGTGGTGTGGCGGCAGTATCCGTGGGCCTTGGTCATGTGGACGAGGCAATGGCCAAACGGTATTCGAGAGAAGACCGGTTGGTGCCTGCGGTAAGGCGATAGAGAGCGGATGAGGGGCTGGTGCGCTCTACCTATGGGGCGACGCTGGAGCCGCTGAGTGATGCGGAGATCCTGCGCAGGTTTGAGGAGGGGTGAACATGAAAAAGCCGCTGGACACTCCGGCGGCTTGTTTAACGGGATTGACCTAGTTGACGTTATTGACGGGGCGGGAGCGATGGGGTGTAGCCTAGCATTTTCAGGGAGTCGCTGTGTGCCAGGGAAAAGGCCAGTAAGCGCTCGACTTTCTCGGACAGGCTGACGCCTTCTTTGTAGGCTTCGAGTTTGGCGATGGTGAGCAGCATGGGCGTGATGCTGAGTGTGACATTCATCTTGCGGGTGTTTGGGTGCTTTTTCGGGCGGCTCATGGTGCAGCGGAAATGGTTTGGTTGACTGGCTGGGGGATGAGTTCGATCTCGCGGGCGGGGCGGGAGGGTTCGAGTTCTGGCTGGGGGTTGTTGAGTTTGGCGCGGGCTTTGGCGAGAAAGTCGTCAAAGGTGCGGGCTTTGAGGCCATCGGTGGTGCTGCCGGAGATGCGGGTGGCGCCGCCGCTGGAGATTTGTTTGACGTTGTAAACGGCGGTGAGGGCCATGGCGGCGGCGCCGAGGTCTTTGGCGGCTTTGGCTTTGTCGAGAAGGGTTTCGATTTTGTCGAGGGTGTCGGCGGTGAGGAGACTGGAGCGGCGGCGGATGATTTCGTCTATTTCGCCGGGCTTGAACTCGGTGGTGTCGTTGAAGAGGGCGATGATGCTGTTGCGGGAGATGCCGGGGAGCTGGCGGGCGGCGCGGTGCTGATCGACTAGCTCGGTGATTTGGGTTTTATTAGTGATGCCGAGCTGGCGGACGAGGTGGAGGGCGAATGCGTGGCTCTCGGGGTCACGGTCGCGCCAGCGCTCGGTTGTGTGCTCGCGCCACTCATGGGCGGGCGGTGTGGGCACTTCAAGGCCAAGCGGGGTGATGATGGTGGCTGGGGTGGTGCTCATGCGGTGCGGGCAAGGGGCTGGGACTGTGAGGATGGGACGTGAAAGGGAAGGATGTTTGACGCTGCTGGCAGAGCATCAAGCGGGCTGGTGATGGTGGCGGCGAACTGGGGGACGCAGTGAAGATAGACCTGGGTGGTTTCGACGCTGTTATGGCCGAGGAGTTCCTGCACTTGGGTGATGCTGGCACCACTGGCGAGGAGATTGGTGGCAAAGCTGTGCCGGAGGGTGTGGGCGGTGACTCGTTTGTGCAGTCCGGCTTTGCGGGTGGCAAGTTTGAGGGCTTTGCCGAGCGTGTCTTCGTGGACGTGATGGCGGCGGTGGATGCCGGTGCGGGGATCGGTGCTGTGGCTGGCGGCTGGCCATAGCCAAAACCATGACCACTCGCGGCCGGCATTGGGAAACTTGCGCTCGAGGCCATCGGGGAGGTAGATGGGCGGGGCGCTGGCGGCGCGGTCGCCATCATAGAGGACGCGGATGCGGTTGAGATGGGCGTGAAGCCGATGCATGAGGCTGCGGGGTAGGACGGTGATGCGGTCTTTGTCACCCTTGCCGCCTCTGACGGTGACGAGATGGGCATCAAGGTCGATGTCTTTGATGCGGAGGGCGAGCAGCTCGGCCACGCGCAGGCCCGAGCCATAAGCGAGTTCGGCCATCATGCGGGTGCCGGGCGGCATTTGATCAAGCAGGCGCTGCATTTCCTGCGGTGATAGCCAGGTGGGCAGGCGGGCGGGGCGTTTGGCCCGTGCCCATTTGCCAAGGTCACCCAAGGGTTCTTTGATGACATCGCGATACAGGAAGACGATGGCGTTCAGGGCTTGGTTTTGGGTGCTTGCGGAGGTGCGCGGGGCGAGCTTTTCGAGGTAGGTGCGCACGCGCTCGTCGCGGCTGAGTTCCGGACAGGTGCGGACGTGCGCGGCAAAGCGTGTGATCCAGCCGCTGTAACAATCCTCGGTGTGCCGGGAAAGTCGGCGCATTCGGCAGACGATGCGGACTTGTTCAACCATTTCGGGGAGTGTCATGGCGGTGGTGTTTCTGGTTTTGGGGTGGCTATCTGGAAAGCTGGTCGGGATAATCAGTGTTATGCAGGGAATACAGAACGGAGCGCAGCGTAGTAGCCACGCTTCCCGATGTGAGACGCGTATGACCAGCGCGGTAGCTTGTGGCCGTGAGCGCGGGCGATCCGCAACGCATCGGCTTTCCCTTTGGCGAGGACGTTGAGCAGGAAGCTGCCGCGCGCCTTGGCGGATCGTTGCACATACACGGCGTAGTAATCCGGCTCGATCTCGCAGTGATTGCACTGGTGTTTCCCCGGCCTGACGAGTTCCAGCGCGTGGCCGCAGATCAGACAGGTTTCCCGAGGGTCGCCCATTTCATTGAGCGCATCGCACATTTTCTGACATTGTTCTAGGTTCATCGTTTCTTGGTGGTTCGGTGATTTTTGAAGAGCATAACAAGTCGGCGCATTCGACCCGGCATAAGCTCTCCAGTTGCTATTCAGTGGCCGTCCCTTTCGCTCCGGGCGCATGGCCTATTGCGTTGTGGCTAACGCGTGTTGTGCTAAGAAAAGAAATACACGGCGCGGCTGTCGTAATCTTTGCGGTCGGAATCCCAGTGGCACTTCTCGCAAATCATTTTCCCATTCACCCGAAGGACCATGCGGGACCGCTTACAGTTCGGGCACGGGAACCCCGCGTAGTGGTCCTGAGCCTGACGATACCCTTTTCGCTCTTCGCGTTCGGCTTCGTCGATTTTGTCAGCGTTAAAGAATCTGCTCATATTAAAATCCGGCGTTGTGGAAACAAGAATTACAAATTTGTCGATCAAGACCATCATGCTCCACGAAGTTCATCCGGGATTCATCGCAGGGCGTGCCGCACATTTCACATTCGACCACTGCCCCGGTCGCCTTCTTGCATGGCGCGCAGAGTTTTTCGATGTCGTCGCTGATGGTGGTTCCGCAGTCGTGGCAGTATTCGCTCATAATGGGGTTGGTTCGTTCTGTTGATATGGTTTGATCTGAAATTCGGGGCCGCACAACAAAGCGCGGCGGCGGAAGGGCTTTCAGCCCTCCCCGCGCTCCGTGTTCAGCTTCTCTTCCACAGTCACCCACAAGGACTCAGATGGCATTTCGAGTCCTTGGCGCTCCCACTTCTCGCGGCAGTCTTTCGCGTTGTGGGCATAGAGATTTACGGATTCGGTGTCCTTCACCGGATGGCACCAGCAGAGCGTGTGACATTCATGTATTGGCTCGCCGTTTCCGACTGGGATGCAGTGTATGTTGTTCATGGTCGAAAGTTTCCTCCGCTGTTGTTACGCCGAGAGGTAGCGGGGTGGGTTTACGTCTGCCACTCCTGCCCGCCATTTAGCCGTTGAAGGCATCACCAGGGCGTCCCCTTGGGCGGTCAAAACTGAACCATACGCTGCATGGAATGCCGCAGGGGCATCATGCGCGAGGTCGAAAGCTGGGGGCGCGGCATCCATGAGCTAGGCGTTCGGCCAAGCAAAGGCCGCAGTGGTTGGGTGGAGTTTTTGCATGACTAGCCGGAATGCCATCGGGTTCACGTCTGGGCAGCGACGGGCGAAAGCCTGCCACTTGTTGTCCTGCTCTTTCAGGAGCGATAAGAACGAGGCGTCTTTCTGGATACCCCTTGATTTGAGGATTTCCGATGTCTCGGCGTCCATGGCGCAGGCGATCTTGACCAGCGTTTCCGGTGTTGGGTCGGCGTTGAAGAATGCGGCCATGTCCTTCGCCCGAAGAGGCCGAACAAGGGGCTGATGACGACCTTCAATAGCTGTGCTGTTACTTTCCATGGTCCGATTCAGTTGCGGGCGGCATAGCCCTAGCGGTTGCCCGGACCGCTTCGCTCTCCGGTGCCCTGGCAAAAGGGGCATTGGACGGTGTAAGTGTCTTCGTGAGTGCCATGGAATATCGTTCCATGGCCTGTGCATGCGGGGCACCTCCGTCCGGGCAATGGGGCGGCTGATGAATCCAGCGGCTTGTCGTCCGGCCGCTTCGCGTCCGAACAACAAGCCGCTGGAGGGGACTTATCCCCTTCACTCGTCGAAATCGCATTCACTTCGTTCATGTCGTTTCTCCTCCTTGCGGGGAACGCCCCTCAGCCGCCCCATTCATTCTTCGGGGCCGAGGATGAGGGTGACGGTTTGGAGGAACCAGGTGCTGAGCTCGCGGTCTTTGGCCATGGCGCTTTGGAGGCGGTGGAGGGCGCGGGCGGTGGCGGCGATGGGGTCGGCTGGGGGGCCGTAGGATTTGTGGGGCTCGGCGAGGTGGCTGGTGTCTGTGGTCTGTATATGTTGCAGGCCTTCGATGAGGATTTTGACGCGGGGAAGCCAGGCTTCGGGGCAGTCGTCGAGCAGGTAGGCTTCGAGCCATTGGCGGGCGGTGTGGTCATCGACGGCTTTCAGGAGCTGGCCGAAGCGGTCGGGCCGGGGATGGCCGTCACGCTGGATGGTGCCGAGGGTCATGCGGGGCAGTTTGGCGCGCTCTTCGATCTCCCGGGCGGAATGTGGGCAGGTGCGAAGGTATTCGGTGACTTGGACGGCGAGGTAGCTCATGGGGTGGTGGATGTGTAAAGTTATTCTTGATTGATTTCAAGTATTATTTGTTGGTAGGCGGGTTTGGCTGGGGTGTGGATATGAGAAAACCGCCGGGGTGCGGCGGTTTTGGGGGTGGTTTTCGGTGGGGAAGGGTGATATGGGGGGCTGTGGCTATGCTGGCGGCTTTTTGAGGGTTTTGTGGGCTTGGATGGCGGCGCGGGCGATGGCATCGGCCAAGGTGCAGTGCCAGGCGGTGGCGAGGGCTTGGAGGGTGTGGAGGGTGGTGGCATCAACTCGGGAGAGGTGATGCTGACGGTGCTTTTTGGGGGCTCCGGCGCCGGGGGCGCGTTTTCTGGGCTTGCCGGCGGCGGTGAGCTGGGGGATGCTGGGTGTGGCTGGCTGTGGCTGGCTCATGGGCTGATGGATTCGGTGCATGGCCCGGCGGAGGTGATAGCCCGCCGGGCGCTTTTGTTTGGGGGGGCTGTTATTCACTGCATTCACGCGCTTGATTGTTCAAGCGGTGATCTTCGGCGATGATGGCGGCGATCATTTTGA
>Ga0181343_1001198_pt1 | contig 10434 bp, 2 predicted proteins | sample Su13VDMLBSD_FD_130110 | JGI IMG/M metagenome (GOLD analysis project Ga0181343, IMG submission 130110) | Freshwater viral communities from Lake Michigan, USA - Su13.VD.MLB.S.D | ecosystem: Environmental > Aquatic > Freshwater > Lake | place: USA: Michigan | collected 2013-07-15 | reverse complement strand
GGGGCGGCCTTCTTGAACTGGATGGCACGCACGAACTCGGTAGGGCTGCGGCGCCGACGGAGGCCGGCAGCGACCTCAGCGTCGAATGCGTACTGGCTGCGAGCACCGGACTTCATCTGGGGCAGCAGGTACGGAGCAGCGTTGGGGAGCTCGCCCATGTAGTTGGCGTGCTGCTCGTAGTAGAACAGCGCATCCTCGGTCGACGGAATCGGCGCGCCCGACGTGCTCACGTTGCGCGGCACGGTGTACGCCTCGGGGCTGACGATGTCGTGGAGCGTGGCGTCGGGGTTGTCCGTGAGGAACTTGTCGGTGCCAGCCTCGACGCCCATGAGGCGAATGAGGCGCAGGTAGTCGTCGGACAGGATGCTGCCCCAGTCGGTGGCACCGACGCCGAGGGTGTCGGTGCCGGCGGCGTTGATGCTGCTCGAGGGGCCGGGAGCGAGGAAGCCCATCATGGCCTGTGCGACGACGTTGATGCGGGCGTGCGAGCGAACACGATCGAGGTAGTCGTCGATCTCGGAAGGCGTGGCACCTTCGCGCAGGCCTTGGTCGCGTGCTTCGAGGAAGGCGATCGCTGCCATCTGTGCCGAGGCGTACCGCTGGTTCTCGTCGCCACCGGTGATGGAGGCGAACAGGTTGCGGAGGTGCGCCGGGAACAGCGCCGTCATGATGTCGTTCTTCTCGTTGGAGGCGTAGTCGCCCAGCAGCGCACGGTTCAGCGGCTGCAGTTCACCGAACATGCTCGACGTGAGATCCATCGGGATGGTGACGAGCGGGTTGAACGACGGCGTGCCGAAGCGGTTGTTCAGGCCGGGGAGCATGGCGTCGGTCGGCGTCTGGAACATGAGGCCGGTGCGACCGATCTCCGACAGGCCGGGGACGGCCTTGGAGATGGCGGTGGCCAGCAGGCCGGAGCCGGGGTAGACGAACCAGTCGCGGCCCGATTCGTCGGTGCGCACGATGCCTGCGTGCTTCAACCCCATGTACGTCAGCTGGGCCTTGCGAATCATCTGCGGGCCTTCTTGAGCGAGGGCTCGCGCCCACCGCTTCATGAAGTTTTCCTCGGCGTACCAGAACGGCATGAGGCCCCGGCCGTAGTCAGCGAACTGGGTCTTGAACTCGTGGCTGTCGAGGAACGGCACGACGTCGTCGATGGCGGCGATGGTGGCCGTCTCCGATGCCATGTTCTCGATGTGCTCGAAGTTGGTCCGCATCGCTGCGATGTCGTCCCAGGTGGCGCTGCCGCTGCCGTCGATAGCGGCGATCAGCGGATGGTTGCTGAGGTTGCGCGCCATGATCGTCGTCTCGATCTTGCCGGCGGTGCGCATGTTCTCGGGGCCGAGCAGCTTCTCCAGCATGGCGATCATCTGGCGAGGGCTGTCGGTGACGTGGCTGGCCTCGTTGATCTGGCTGGGGTGCAGTGTCGCCCATCGCCGCGACGCTGCAGCTGCCGCCAGGCCGACCGCGTCGGTCTTGCCGGCGGTGGCGTTGACGGTGTTGATGATGAAGTCCTGTTGCTCGGTGACGGTCATGCCGCGCAGGTGTGCGAACGCCTGGTCGTTCGTCCAGCGTGCAGCTTCGCGGGTGCCGTGGAAAGTCTCCATGGCACGGATCTCGTCAGCGATGTCGTCGGCAGCTCCGCCGAACGTGGCCCGGTACTCACCGGCAACGTTCTTGAGGCGGCCAGCGAGGTTGCCGTCGACGAGCCATTCCATTGCGCCACGGGCCTGCTTGTACCGCTGGGCGAACGCATGGAAGGCCATCGGGCGACGGATGATGGCGTCGATCGACGGGCCGATCACCTTGTCGAATCCGAACTGCACCATCTCCTCGAACTTGCCCACGCGGCGGACCTTGTAGACCGAGCCGATGGCGACCTGGCGTGCGTCCTGACCAGGGATGTTCTCGATGTGACGCACCCGCGAGCGGCGCAGCGGCAGCCGGTCGATCGACTGCACTGGGCCGCCGGCGGCGACACCACCGTGCGGCGAGCGGGCGAACAGCGTGTAGCCGTACTGGTCGTTGGCCACGTCCCGCATCATCGGGCCGAAGGCTTCCCACATGACGCCTGCGTTCTCGGCGTCGTCGTAGACCTCCTCACCGAAGTCGAACAGGTTGCTGTCGCCCGGGTCGATCGGTCGACCCTTGTGGTCGTACAGCACCCGGTCGTCAGCGAGCAGCTTCTCGTCGCGCCCCACGGGCCGCAGCAGGCCGGACGCCATCTCCTCGTCGGTCAGCGCCAGGGGGGCGCCGGTGTCGTCGAGCGGTGCGGTGCGGTCGTAGCGGTACACCAACGGGATCTCGGTGGTGGTGCCATCGGGCAGCCGTTCGCCTGCGCGCATCTTGGCCGAGCGAGTCAGCTTCTTGCTGCCGCTGATCTGCTTGGTGATCGACGCCCACAGCTCCTGCGCCCAGATGTCGGACGCGTCGACGATCTCGTCGGGCGTCGGGATGAGCTTCTTGGCGGCCACGTTGCGGGGCACCGACCAGGCAATCGTCTCGTCGTTGACCTTGACCGGCCGGGCGTAGCTGTGCATCCGCCCGTCCTTGATCTCCTTCGGCTGGCGAAGCATCATCGGCCGCTTCGCCAGCTCGGGGTCCAGACCGCGAACGGAGGCGACGGTGCGGTGCAGCTCGGTGGCGAGCTCGAGGTCGTCGATCAGCACGGCGGCGTCGTCGTCCCATGCGAGCAGCTGTTCCACGGTGTCGCGCTTGCGGGTGAGGATGTCGGGACGGCGCGAAGCTCGCAGCAGATCGTCGAACGTGTAGTGCCCGAACAGCGCCGGCGCCTGGAACAGCGCCGTGGTCTGGTCCTTGAACGCCGATGCGCCGCGCAGTGCGGCCGACACGCCGGCATCGTGGCCTGCGACGGACGTGATCGACGCCTTGAGGGTGTCGCGGCCCGACTCGTACGCCTCGTCAAGGCTGTCGTAGAGCCAGCGGTCGGGGCGGCGCGCTGCAGATTCCTTCGGGCCGATGCCGGCGCCTTTGTTGACCGGCACGTCCGGCAGGTAGTCGTTGACCATCTCCTCGAGCCGGTCGAACCGATCGAGGTCGGCCTTCGGGTCGATCGAGTTGAGGTGGTAGTCGGGGCTGCCAGGCGCCCACTTGTGCTTGTTGACGCCCTTGTACTGGTCCCACGCCTGGGGTTCCATGATGACGAAGTGGTCGGCGGCGATGTCGTCCTTGATCTGCGTCAGGAACGCTCGCTCCGCCTTGGTGATCGGCTCAGCCAGCAGCGCATCGACGGCCTGGTTGATGTCAGTGTGGCCGTACGACTGTGCGCCGTCCTGCAACAGCACCGATGCGTCGAGGTCTGCGCCGTGCATGAACGGCGGCATCTCGTTGCGCAGCTCCCTGAACCCGCTCACGCGCGAGTCCGGCACCAGCATCTGGGCGTTGTCGGCGTTGACGGCGCGCTGCGCCATCGACCGACCCCACCACGAGTCGTACCCACCCAGCAGCTGCGTGTCGAGGAACTGCTCGACGAAGTTGCGGGTGTGCTCGTCCATCGACGCGATGCGATCAAGGTGCGGCTTCATGCTCGACAGCGAGGTGCGCATCGCCTGACCGGCCTTCCAGCCGGGCACGCTGGTCAGCGTTCGGCTGAGCGAGTCCATCAGCTCGTCGACGGTCGGCGTGCGCCGCATCGGGATGAGGCTGAACCACTGCGCCATGTTCGTGTCGAACTCGCTGAGCCGGTCGACGATCGAGCGCCACGAGTCGATGTCCTGCTCACCCAGCAGATGCGAGATGATGAGCGTCGAGGCGTCACGCCGCTCCGAATCCCAGATGCCCTGGATGCTGTTGAGCATCGGCTCGAGGTCGGCTTCGGTGACGTTGGCGCGGCCGCGCACACGCGTGACGTGTTCGAGCATCGCCATCCGCGCAAGCGGGTCGTGGATGAGCGCCGTCAGTTCTTCGTGCAGGCCGGTGGCGAACATTGGATCGCCGGCCATGACGTAGCGGCGCTCGCCCTTGGTGCGCAGCATGGCGACAGGGCGGCGTACGCCGTCTGCTCCGACCTGCATCTCGTGCACCAGCTGCGACGAGTCGTACATCGGAGACAGCGGCCCGGCGTTGGTGGCCGAGGCGGCGCGCATGATCGTCGATGCGTTCTGTTCCGCCCACTTGCGACCGGCCTTGACGAGGTCGTCGTCGACACCGCCGAGGATCATGCGTCGGATGGAGTGCTCGTCACCGAACACGATGCTGTCGGTCCACCGCTTGGCGTTGTCGGTACCTCGCCGTGCTCGCCAGTTCACGTCGGTCCAGGCGTCACCCGCCAGGTTGCCAGCGCCTCGTTCGAGCGCGCTGCCGTCCTTGGCCAGCCCACGGGTGCCCTTGTTGAACCAGAGCATCCCGTCCTTGAGCTGACGGTCGAGCCAGAAGCTGTATTGGCGGAACACGTGCTCGCTGGTCTCGCTGGCCAAGCCCATGCGCTCCATCATGCGAGCGACCGGCTGCGCGTGCTTGGGCAGCGTGGCGTACCAGCCACCCTGCAACAGCAGCTTCTCGTCGGCCGAGAGGGTGATGCGTGCGCCCGCTGCAATCTGCTGCTGACGGTACAGCGCCGAGAAGTAGGCGCGCCGCCGACCGAGGTACCGTGCGCCTGCCTCCTGCGTGAGCGAGCCGATGCCGCCACGGAGCAGGAAGTTGGCCGCTTCCTCGCCTGCTGCGCGGGGGATGAAGCCGATGCGGAGCAGCAGCAACGGCTTCCAGATCTTGTTGACCGCCGTCTCGAGCACCGGGTGGTCGACGAGGCCCATGAACTTGGCCGTGGCGGAGCCGTTGACGGCGTTGCGCAGCTGGCGGAGGTCGGGCATGACGATCATGTCGGCCTGCTGTGAGGCGAGCAGACCGGCGTGCATCCACCGCCCGTTGACCATGATCTCGTCACCGACGCCGTACAGCTTCTTGGAGGCGTCCAAGAACTCAGCGAGGATGCGCTGGCCTTCGGGTGTGGCGTCCATGCCGACGAGGCGGGTCATCGACGCCACCATGCCGTGCATGGCCTTCATCCGCTCGGCCGTCGAGTCGGCTGTGAGCACCGCATCCGCCCACGCCTGGCGTGCGAACGACGGCATCCCGACGTAGCGCATCAGCTCGGTGGCCGCGCGGACGTGCTTCACGGCGTCGGGGCCGTTGAGCGCCACCGCCTTGCCCGACAGGGACATCGTGGTCATCGAGGTCATCACGTCACCGACCTTGCCGATGACCTTGCCGACCGCACGCGCCGGAAGGTTCTCGCCGCCGGCCAGCTTGCGTCCCGCTTCGTAGGCGCGCGAACCGATCTCGCCCTCGCCGTAGGTGATGAGGTACGCCTTGTCGATCACACCGAGGTCGGTGATGGCGTCCTGTGCGCTCGGCGGCAGCGCGCGCATCTCATCGAGCGTCAGCCCCTGCTTCTGGGCGATCTTCTCCAACCGCTGCAGCGTGCGCTCGTCCGACACACCGGACGTGATCGAGCGGGCTTCCATGCGCAGGCGGCGGATGCCGTCCATGCGGATGCGGCCGTAGGCGCGCAGCTGCACCTGACCCGCCTTGTTGACCACCGTGCCGTAGCCCTTCATCATCGCTTCGATGCCGGCCTGGCCCTGAAAGTAGTTGTGCAGGTGCTTGAGCTCGAACGGTGCATCCGACGCCAGCTCGCCCAGCTCGACGAGCCGGTTGCGGTGCTGCACCAGTTCCTCGAACAGCGGACCCATCTCGGGCATGATCGAGCGCAGCTCGTTCGCTGCGCCTCGGCCGCTGCGGTTGATGATGTCGACCAGACGCTGGTGACCGCGCATCACGTTCGGATCCATCGCCACGGCCATGAAGGACTCGGTCAGCACCGTGCCGTTGGTGGCCAGCCGCAGCCCGTAGCGGGTCGCCTTGTACGCCTGGGTGGCCTTGCCTGCGATCAGCGTTGGATCCAGCGCCATCTGGAACACGGCATCGGTGGTGCCGGAGAGCAGGTCGTAGAACTGGCTGCCGGTGTCGAGGCCGATCACGTCGGCCAGGTCACGACCGGGCGACATCTTGCCGTTCTGCAGCGTCATCACGGCGCGCTGGAACGTCGGATCCTCCAAGGCGTTGACCATCGCGGTCGCCACCTGCTGGAACTCGGGGCTGCCCGGCTCCGCCATCTTCGCTGCGAGGCGTTCGATGACCTTGTGCTGGGCGGGCCGCTCCGTGGCCGACGATGCGGCCAGCTCCACGATGTACTCCTGCAGGTCGAAGTCGGCCTCCATCGACAGGTCGCGCGCCAGGCCGACCATGCGAGGGTCGCGCAGCATCTCCTCGACCTTGCGCATCGACGGTCGATCGAACGTCCGCTCGCCCTGCCACGACTGCTGGAAGGCGTCGTACCAGTCGCCGGGTGCGGTCATTGCTGCACCGGCCACGCCGCCGGCCATCGCGCCAGCGCCGAGCACGCCGAGCGCCGCAAGGCTGCCACCGCCGGTGAACGGCGTGAGCGCGAGCGCAGCAGCGCCACCGGCGACGGCGCCCATGAGGCCGAGCACCTGCTGCGGGTCGTCCATCATCCTGATCGAGCGGTAGATGTGGCCCGGCCAGTTGCCTACCCACGTCAGAGCGTCGAGCAGCCCGGACTTGTCGAGCAACGGCACCGCCACCTGGCCGATGCCGGAGGCGATGGGCTTGATGACGGCACCGCCGAGGTTGAAGATGTCGCCCAGCAGCGAACCCTCGTCCTGCTCAGGGGCCTTGTAGCCCATGTTGCCCAGCGCCGCCTGCTGCGCAGGGGTCAGCTGGGCCACGATGCCACGCTGCTCAGCGCCACGCAGCTGCTCGAGCTGGTCCTTGAGCGTGTTGGCGGTCATCATGCCGTACTGCTGGCCGACCACGTCCATCAGCGTCAGGTTGTCGTACGGCATCCGTGCCAGCGCATCGACGGCGTCGGGGCGCGACGCCATGTACGGGTTGCGTTCGGTGATGAGCCGCACACGAACACCGACCTCGCGGTCGGTGAACCCGGCGTAGGGCGTCGTGTACGAGTTGGAGTAGTCGCTCATGCGCGGCCTCGCGCGGCGAGCTCAGCGAAGAACGGGTCGCCGGTCGCAGCGGACAGGCGACGCATTGCGTCACCTGCCGGGGTGCCTCGTTGCATTTGCAACATCTCGGGTCCACCGCCGGGGCCACGGGACAGGCCGGCGGTGACCGGCTCCTGCGGCCGGGCCGTGGGCTGGCCGAGGATGCCGGTCTGCTCGCGCAGTCCCTGTGCCTGCATCAGCACCTGGTCGAACGACGGCGGCGGCCCAGCAGCCTCGACGGGTACGGGCGCCGGCGACGGTGCGACCGGTGTCGCAACCGGCCCCTGCGCGAGGTTCGGTGCAGGCATCGCCCGCTGCAGGTCCATCTGCTCGACCCCGGCCCCGTAGATCTGGCCGGGGACCGCGCCGATCGGCTGCGCAGGTGCGCCCGACATGGTGCGGTTCCGCTTCGCCGTCCTCGGCATTTCAGGCTCCCATCGTCTGCAACAGCTGCTTCATGCGACTCACGTCGCCCGGCACGGTGACCTGCTGCTGCTCCACCGGCGGCGGTGCCTGCGCAGCACCAGGACCACCGGCCAGGCCGGGCATCTGCTCGGGTGCGGCCACCATGCCCTCGGGCACTTCCTCGGGCGGGGTTGCCTGGCGCTTGCGCAGCTCCTCGTCGACGACCTTCATCGCCTCGAAGATGTCCTTGCCGTTGGCGAGCACGTCGCGCACCATCGTCGCCACGATCGGCGGCAGCTGGCCGCTCACGATCTGCTGGATGACGCTCTGCATCAGCGCCTCCTCCAACTCCTCCTCGCGCACGGCGGCGTCCTCGAGGTCGGCGTTGGCGATGTACGGGTGCCCGTCGCGGAACGAGCGGCGGCTGATGGCCTTGGCGCCGTAGAGCGAGCCAAGGATCTGCGTCAGCTGCACGGCATCGGCCCCGGCGACGAGGTACGAGACGCTGTTCTCGGTGGTCTCGATGTGCGTGTTGGGCACGAACTCGACGAGCATCCGGCTGTTGGCCTGCCCTGTGTACATCGAGAACTGCTTGGACCCCCAGTAGCCCTTGTAGGTCTCCAAGATCGCGCGGTGCATGGTCGACTGGTACGCCTCGGTGACCTCGTGCAGCTCCTGCACGCGGGGATCGAGGGCCATGCCTGCAAGCGCGTCGATGCCTCGGCCGGTGCGGAGCGCACCGTACGTCTCGCCGCCGAGCTGGGGCACGAGGCCGGTCGAGGTACGGAAGTTCCGTTCGAGCCGGTCGATGGTCTGGCCGGTCGTCGGGTCGGGCGTGGTGCGCAGCACGCCGATCGTCTCGGCGTCCATGACCATGTTGATGTTGCCGGTGCGACCGTCCTGCCACTCGCCGGACGTGAGCTGCGGCTCCATGCCCTGTCGGCCGAGGACATACACGTCGGGGAAGATGGCCTTCTCCTGCGCGATGATGTTCAGCGCCATCAGCTTCGCCTGGAGGTCGGTGTTGCCGAGCATCGCGCCGATGCGCGACGAGATGCGGCCGAGCGACACGTTGTGCGGCACGACCGCCGGCACCATGCCTGCACGGTTCGGCAGACGCAGCAGCTCCATCGACGGCGAGCCGTAGGCCAGGCGCTGCGTGTTGACGTGAGAGCCGTACGTCTCGCACGGGCCGATGAGGCCCCACACCACCTGCTCCTTGTCGTACCACTCCACCACGTCCCACAGCTCGTTCGTGTGGCGCTCGGTGATCGGACCACCGTTCTCGGCGCAGGCGACCGGATACCGGGCCCGGATGTGCGCGCCGGAGTGGCGGGTGACGAAGGCGACGTAGTTCGGGTCGAGCAGCGATTCGTTCGACGTCGGCTCGACGAACGTCGAGAGCGGGTCGCGGACCTCGAGCCGGGGCAGGCCGTTGTGCATGTCGGGCGTGACGCACATCGACGCCGTGTGGTAGGCGGTGAGGTGCCGGTAGTAGCGGCGGCGACCGAGGTTCCAGCGGCTGCGCTCCAACGTGGCGGTGATGATCTGGCTGCGGACGTTGCCGAACTGGCGAGAGCGGACGCCGGTGTCCTTGCGAGGGTCCAGCGGCGGGCAGAAGATGCGCGGCGTCACGCTGGTGGCGCGCATCGCCACCTGGTCGATCGCTTCACCGACGAGCGCCGGCGTCAGCTGCGGGAGGCGCGGCTCGTTGGCGAGGTCGGGCAGCGGCAGCACCCAGTCGCCTTCGTATCGCTGCAGGATGTCGCGCATCTTCTGCAGCAGCGGCCCCTGGTCGGCCTGCATCAGCAGCACGAACTCCCGGATCTCGTCGAAGGTGTAGCTCATCAGCGCAACGCTCCAATCGGGAGGATGAGGCCCGTGTCGGTCGCGCCCCAGGGTAGAGCCTTGCGCTGCCAGGAGCGCGTCTCCTTGGTCAGGGTCTTGCGGCGGCTCTGCCAGAGGATCCAGGCGAACCAGGCCGCCATCACCCGGTCCTGACGGAGGACGTTGCCGCGCACGTTCGGCTTCCACCGCTTGAGCTGCTTGATGAACTCGTCCATCTCGACGGTCGTGCGCCGGTCGTCGGAGCTGTAGGGCAGGTCGATCTGGCCTGCCTCGAACGACCCGGCCATCGACGCGATGCCGATGTTGGCGTCGTACTTGTTGACGCCGGTCAGGTGCTCGCGCATCTGGAACCCGAACTGGTCGCGCAACATCTTGAGCCGTTCGTCACGGGCAAGGCCCTTCTGGAAGTTCATCGCCTCGATCACCAAGTCGGAGATCACGAAGTGCGGGTCCAGGATCTCGCACGCACGGCGGAGCTCGTCGACGATGTCCTCGTTGCGCTCGAGGCCTTGGCGGTCGCTGAGGTAGACGAGCGTCATCTTGTCGTTGGTGACGTGCCAGCCCTGGATGCAGTTCCAGCCCTTGCCGAGCGCGGGGTCGAGCGACAGGTACAGCGTGTTGCCGGCGGACAGGTTGACGCCGAGCGGGTCGTTCAGCTTGCGCGATGCGTTGGTCGAGCGAGCGATGCCGGAGTCGGAGAAGGTTCGGTGGACGTTTGACGCCGCCGGGTTGTGCATGTAGTTGCGGTTCCAGGCGACCTCGCCCACCTTGCGCCGCATCCGCTCCAACTTCTCCATCGAGTACATCTCGGGCCACAGCGCCTCCCATTCCTCGGTGACGAGGTTGAAGCTCATCGCCGGGAACATCAGGACGTGGAGCATGTCGGCCAGGTCGGGATCTTCGAGCAGGCCTTCGTAGAAGTCGTCCTCACCGACGCGCGAACCGTTGATGCTGGTGCGGCCGGTCTCACCGGGGCGGGTCAGTGCGTCCTGGCGGAACCACTCCATGATGCCCTTGGTGTGGTTCAGCGTCTTGGTGCTCTGGATGTCGTCGATGTGGAGGTGGTCGGTGCGCACCGAGAGGATTGACGACTTGCCGCCGAGGGCGAGCATGTTCGGTTCGCGCTGGTCGGCCTGGCGGTTGG
>Ga0181343_1001197_pt1 | contig 10435 bp, 15 predicted proteins | sample Su13VDMLBSD_FD_130110 | JGI IMG/M metagenome (GOLD analysis project Ga0181343, IMG submission 130110) | Freshwater viral communities from Lake Michigan, USA - Su13.VD.MLB.S.D | ecosystem: Environmental > Aquatic > Freshwater > Lake | place: USA: Michigan | collected 2013-07-15 | reverse complement strand
CCCATTACGGAATCCTTTCGTCTTCTGTAGGGTTCGCCATTTCAATCGGCATTTCCTCAATAGTATCAACCCAACGGCGAATACCCATTTCAAATTCGTCGCTTGTCAATAGGATACCGATCTGCTCTCCCTTGTCTGTCATGAAACGAATGCAATGGTACTTCTCCTGCTCGGGAGCAACTACCATTTCGTCGGTGCGGGTGAGAGACCACCCGAAATACTCAAATAGCCTTTTGAGCCAGTTCATTGGCGATTTCCTGCACTTTCTTGAAATTGTTCTTCGCCCAATAGGAACGGATGACCTTTGCCAATCCTTCCCTGAAGTCGTTGCGATGCTCAACAAACTCTTGAGCCGTGCCCTCGTCGGTGGCAATCAGCACGACAAGCCGTTCGATGCGCTTGCCAGTTCGCTCTTCCCACATGTAGGAGTATGCAGCCGCTTGGTGGAAGTAGTTCGTGATCCACGAACGCTTCTTCTCTTTTGATGCCGTCTTGAAGTCGATAATTGCGGGTTCGCCACAGTATTCACCGATGCAGTCTGTCCGTCCTGCAAGCATGAGAGTATCCGACCACAGACCATTTTCGATGGCATAGATCTCACCGATGTTCTGCAACAGCGGAAGAATAGGATCGAAATGCCAACGATCACCAATCTCCGCAGGAACGGAGCGATTCGTCAGATACTCCTCAACCAAGGAGTGCAACTTGTTTCCGCGATTGATAGCCATCTGTGACTTTTTCGCGTTCTCGGGATCTTCTCGCCACTTCTTCCACTTCTCGGCATCTTCGTGGTTTACAACGGTAGTCACCGATGGATACCACTTGCCGTTTGTTGGCGATTGATAGTAGCGTCCCATCCCTTCCGCTTCCACGGAAACAAGTCTTGTTTCGTTTGTATTCATATTTAATAGTCTCTCATTCCGTGACGAGGGTGTGCCGACTTGATCTTGGAAATGACTTCCTTGAAACCGCTGTCGGGTTTACGAATGCCCAAGCGAACAGGATCGATCACGGGCGGGGCAGATGCAATGTACTGCTCGACCTGTTTCTTGCCACACTTTGGGCATGGCTTCTTGCATGGCTTCGCCCGATCCTTGATCATGAAGAACTCTTCAAATCGGTGGTCACATGCACGGCATAGGTAATCGTAATTTGGCATAGCGAGTCTTCTATTTATACTGCTTCGCTAGCAAACCACGATGGGACAGGGGTCTTCGCCCACTTGGCGAAACGCTTCTTTTCACCGATGTAATACTTACGATAAGCCGTGACGGCATCTTCGCAGCGGTACTGCTCGGGCATTGCTTGAGCAAACGGAGTAAGCGACCCATCCTTGATGTTGTTGGGACACCCCGCGAGAATGCCCATCAAATCATGCATGGAGTGCTTTTTGCCATATCGCTTGGTGTACTCAAACATCAGACCCCATGCATGATGCCAAAGCCAATCGTAGTTGGACGAAGTCTCCATTGCCCATCGTGTGCATGGGTGATTGACCATTGTCGCAAGACAAAGGACATCATCGTACTCGGGGTGGATCCAATGCTTGATTTTGCGACCATTCTTGGATAGACGAATAGCAGGTTCGCCGTCAAGCACACGGTGTGCTGTTGAAAGCATCTGTGCGCTTTCAACAATCATCTTTACGACATGCTTGTCGCAAAGATCCCGCGCCGCTTCATGCGGTGAGGATTGCACTACAAAGATGTTCATGTATCAGTCCTTGAAGGAGCCATCGTTCCAAAGATGCCACAGACGGTGTGTGAGGATTGCCCAACCAAGTCCAAGCCAAGTTTCTGCCATGTATTGACCCGCTTGGCAACTCATGATGTAGACGGTCGGGATCTTTTCTTCTTCCTTGAGGGGAAAAGCAATTGGAATTGCATCGGGTGCCACTTCGGGTTCCTCCACTACAGACTTGGGCTTGACCGTCTTGACGGTACGCTTGCGGACAGACTTAGCCATTGCGGTGCGCTCCCATCGGCTCAACATTCTCTTCCTTAACCCAATAGGTCTCGGAACCCCACTCGTTGCTGTGGGTGGTGACTAGGTACTGCTTGCCCCAATTGGGGTGCATCTCTACCCGCCGAACAACGGCGGTCTTTTGCTCATCCCGTAGCCAAACTTTCTGCTGCGGTGCCTTCTTCTGTGCTGTTTCGTTGCTTTCCATGTGTTTGAACCCTTTTTGATTTAAGGTTGTGATTGGGATAAGTATAGACCATGATCGGGTCGGTGTCAAGTCCTGACTGCTAAATAAGAGTGAGGTACATCATCATGCCAACTACCCTGACCATTCCTGAAGTTCTGAAGAAAATCTCGCAAACCGCAAAGAGCCGCGAGGACACCGTCCGTCTTCTCCGTGAGAACGGAAGCCACACGCTGAAGCAGTTGCTTCACTACGCCTTCTTTGATGGCGCAAAGTGGTACCGCAACGATCTCCCTGAATACACGCCCGACCAAGCCCCCGAAGGCTTGACTATGTCGAGTCTTTTTCAGGAGAGCAAGCGGCTGTACATCTTCAAAGAGTCCTATAACCTTCCAAAGGATCGCAAGGACATCCTGATGATTCAGATCCTTGAGTCTGTTCACCCCGACGAGGCAAAACTGCTGAAGGAACTCATCAGCGGTACCTTCGGATACGGTTACGGATTGTCCAAGCCGATTGTTCAAGATGCGTTTCCTGACATTGCTAATGTTGTGGTTGCTTCCTGAGAGCATACCGCGCAAGGAAGTAGGAGTCAACTATGTCTGAGACAGGACTTCCACAGTCCTTGCTCTCCTTGTCCATTGACTTCATCAGATCGATTCCCGTCTGATCCTTGAAAGCGGCATGCATGATGCACTTGTCGGCGTTTCCTTTACCCGCTGCAAACTTCTTTAAGGCTGTTGGTGCAACAGTTTCAAATCGAATCCCGCTCTTCCACAACTTGTGCTTGAGCATCCCGCAGTTCTCTCCGATATGAAAGACCTTTCCTTTAGCCCCCATTGCATAGTCCTCTATGACGAGAGCGTCAGCATCAACTCTGCACTTGGACACAGCCCATTCAGAAATGAGATCGTATCTTTGCTCGGGGCAGAGGTAATCGGGGTAGACATCCCCAACACAAGTCAGCATTCCAAAAGTATGTGTGACCTGATTGCGCTTGACCGATGTAAGGAACCAACAAGTGGCTTTTTCTCCGTCAATCAAAGTGATTGCGGGTGAGGTCATGGAGTAGTCAATACCTAGGACTTTCACACAAGTATCTATTGCTTCCATTCAATCCTGTGCTAGAATTCCCACAATGAACATCGAACGAATCAAAGAAATGGTCGAAACAGACCTGAAAATCGACGGAACCGAACTGGGTGATGAGTCGATTCGCATTCCCCAATTGCACGGTAAGTACTTGAACATCTATCACGATGAATGTCTTGTACTTCGGAAGTTGGATGCGGACTACAACCTACTTCGAAAGAAGAAGTGGGAGTACTACAACGGCAAGTTGTCGCAACAGGAACTTGATCAACTCGGATGGGAGCCGTTCGGTCACCGCATCCTTCGTCAAGACATGGATACCTACATGGATGCCGACGAAGACTTGGTCAAGATCCGATCCAAGATTGATCTACAAAAGGCGAAGGTTGAGTACTTGGACAGCATCATCAAGGGCATCAACAACCGCCAATGGGTGATCCGCAACGCGATTGAGTGGCGTAAGTTCATGAGCGGGGTGACCTAAATACCTTGAATGAGCGTGATTGAAGTTCGTAGCATGAATACCGCCTATCTTCGTGTCATTGCGGAGAACGGCGTTGCATACGAACTTCAAGACTACTTCACATTCGAAGTCCCTGGTGCGAAGTACACACCCGCGTACAAGCGGCGGGTATGGGACGGCAAGATACGGCTATTCAACGCATACTCGGGTCTGCTTCCCTCGGGACTCATGGACTACCTTGCGACCTTTGCCAAGGATCGCGGTTATGAGTTGCGGGTCGATTCTTCAGTAGCCCAACCTGAAATCAAATTCGATTGCGACAAGGTTCGGGAGTTCATCAAGGCTCTGAATCCCACCGCCGATGGAAAGCCGTTGGAACCTCACGACCACCAAGTCGATGCGGTTTGCCATGCCCTTAATCAATCACGGTGTGTCCTGCTTTCTCCCACGGCTAGTGGAAAAAGTCTTGCCATCTATTCCATGGTGCGGTATTACCAAAACGCCATCGCACCAAACAAGAAGATACTGATCATCGTTCCCACCATCTCGTTGGTGGCTCAGTTGTATTCCGACTTCAAGGACTACTCAGGAACCACGAACTGGAACGCCGACAAGAACTGCCACCGAATCGTAGGCGGCGAGGCGAAGTTGACTGACAAGCAAATCGTTATCTCCACATGGCAGAGCATCTACAAGTTGCCTCGCGCATGGTTCGATAACTTTGAGGTAGTCATCGGTGATGAGGCTCATCTGTTCAAGGCTCAGAGCCTGAACACGATCATGAACAAGTTGATCGACTGCCCGTATCGAATTGCCCTCACGGGAACATTGGACGGCAGCAAGATTCACAAGTTGGCTATCGAAGGTCTCTTCGGCCCAGTTCATCGCGTCATCACGACCAAGGAACTGATGGAGAGAAACCTCCTGACCAATCTGCGAATTGAATGCCTGATGCTCCGATACCCACCTGAGATCCGAAAGGGTGTCTGTGGATTGGACTATCACAGCGAGATTGAGTGGTTGGTCAATTGCGAGAAGAGAAACGAGTTCATCGCTTTCTTGGCTTCTGCTACCCGTGGTAATACACTTGTCCTGTTCAACTATGTCGAGAAGCATGGAAAGCCTCTGTACGAGTTGATCAAGAAGACGGCAACGACTGTGATTGAAGGCAGAAAGGTCTTCTTTGTTGCAGGAGAGACTGAACTTGAGCAGCGAGAGGGAATTCGATCCATCGTTGAGAAGGAAGAGAATGCAATCATCGTTGCTTCATATGGAACCTTCTCAACTGGAATCAACATTCGAAGCCTGAAGAATGTAATCTTCGCTAGCCCATCCAAGAGCCGCATCCGCATTCTTCAGAGCATCGGTCGCCAACTCCGCAAATGCGAGGGAAAGCACATCGCAAAGTTGTATGACATTGCTGACGATCTTCACCATGGAGACAACTTGAACTACACGCTACAGCACTTCCTGAAGCGCGTGAAGATCTACGAATCGGAACAGTTCCGATACAAGTTGGTCAAACTTCCGATTGAGATGAAGATACAGAGACCAAAGGAGGGATCCAAATGACTCAGTATTACCCGATCAAACTGATAAGAATGATGTCGGGGGAAGTGATCGTTGCGGGGATCGCTAATGGAGGGAACGATTCCTACATCTTTGAGAAGCCGATGGTACTGGTGGCTGTTGCTCTCCCGAATCAAAAGCCAAACATGCCGCAGGAAGTCACGGTCATGCTGAGGGATTGGATGGAGTTCAGCGACGATGTGTACTACATCATTCCAAAGAAGGCGGTCATGTGCATCATGAAGCCCAACAGGGACATCGTTGCCGATTACACTCAGGCAAAGATTCAGTCTGACATCATGAGCGACATGATTGAGAACGGCATGGTCGGTAACAACAAGACTGTCGAAGACCTAGAGAAAGAATCTGATGGTGATGAAGATGAGGATGATGCTGAGTTTGAAGAGGGGCACGACGAGTTCCCTGGTTGGGGCGGCGATCCTCGGCTCGGCTAGGTACTTTAGGGTACTAGAAGTACTCTATGTACTCTCTAAAGAGGTTACTTAAGTAGTACTCTATAGGTACTATTGTTCTCTTGAACCTCAAGAGTATCTAGTAGCGGGAACGAGTAAATTGCCTTTGATTCCGCGAAGTGAGTAAAGATTCTGCTGACAATGTTCTTTACTCCAACACAAGTCGGTGTTATAGTTCTCCCAACAACACGGAGAGAGAATGACCAAGAAAAGAGCAGGAAACCATTACATTGATAACGAACGGTTCCTAGAGGAACTGGTTACACACAAGAAGGCTGTTGCCAAGGCAAAGAAGGCGGGGACAAAGCCACCTGGTGTGACCAACTACATCGGACAATGCTTTCTCGACATCGCAAACAACTTGGCGAAGAAGCCGAACTTTGCGAACTACACCTACAAGGACGAGATGGTATCGGATTCGGTTGAGAACTGCATCATGTATGCAACCAACTTCGATCCCAACAAATCCCGCAATCCATTTGCATTCTTCACGCAGATCATCTACTACGCATTCCTCAGGCGCATTCAGAAGGAAAAGAAGCAACTCTACATCAAGATGAAGTGTTTTGAAGAGAACGATCCCACAGGTCGCTTTCGAAACTGGATGGAAGAACAGCACAGCAAGTACGAGGACGGCAATCAAAGTCCATATGTGGAATTCATTTCGGATACCACCCTTACATCGGAATCGCTCAAGCCCAAGAAAAAGAAGAAGCGTAAGAAGAAGACTACCAACGATTCAAAGCATACATTGGATGATGTGATGGAAGATCTATGATTGCAATTATCAACGATACGCACTTTGGTGCCCGTAACGACAGCCCGATCTTTCTTGAACACTTCATGGAGTTTTGGGAGAAGGTGTTCTTTCCTACACTAGAAGATCGTGGCATCAAGAGGATCATTCACTTGGGTGACTTCCTAGATCGCCGCAAGTATGTGAACTTCTACACCCTGCAACAGGTTCGGACACGGTTCTTGGAACCGCTGAAGAACATGGGTGTTGAGATGGACATCACCCTCGGAAACCACGATGTCTTCTTCAAGAACACGAACCGTCTCAACTCGGTCATCGAACTGTTCCGCAACTACCCCAACATTCGAATCCATGAACAGCCGACTGTGCTTGACTTAGGTGAGACAAAGGTAGGATTGGTACCTTGGATTACCAAGGACAACTCGGAGGAGTGCCTGAAGTTCATCGCGTCCGCGCCCGTGCGCGTACTTATGGGACACTTTGAAGTAAGCGGCTACGAGGTGCTTCGCGGTGTCGAACATCATGATGGCATGGATCCCGCCCTGTTCAAGAGTTATGAGGCAGTCTACAGCGGTCACTTCCATTGCCGCCACAGTAGGGCGAACATCCACTACTTGGGCACCCAGTATCAGATGACATTTGCCGACCTGAACGAGCGGAAGGGCTTCAGTATCTTTCACCCGCGCACGGGCGAGATGGAGTTCGTTGAGAACCCAATTCAGATCTTTCATCAGATCGAATATGATGACACCAAAGAAGACTATAACATCTTGAACTGCAAGCAGCACAGGAATACATTCGTTCGGCTCTTGGTCAAGAACAAGACTCGTCCGATCATGTTTGACAACCTGTTAGATCGCCTGAACGATGCCCCTGCACATTCCGTGAGTGTGACCGATCAGACAGAAAAAGAAATAAACAGCAACACGGATGTCGTGGACATGTCCAAGGACACCCTGACCCTGATCTGTGACGAGATCGACACCCTACAGGGAATACAGGATCCAGTACGCCTCAAGACCCTAATTCGGGAGATTTACAGCGAGTCGCTGCAAGGCTAAATATGATGAAATGCCTAAGCACTACGACACGCTGATTCGGGATATCAAGGAGTGGAGTACCGTTCCTACAAGTGGTAGCGGAGACGCTACGGTGCGGATATCCCTTAGAACAGGCAAGGCTGACAAGGCAAAGAAGCCGTCTGTAATCCAATTGAAGAACAAGTCTCCTTCACGGGTGGAGATAGGTAAACTAAAGAACGCAAACTGGAGTTCGGGGGGTATCACATGATCTTCGGTAATCAATCGAAGGGCACGATCATTGCTGCCCAAAACATGCTAGGGTATGACTCGTTTATTGACAGCGACTTCACCAAGCCCTTCAATGAGAACGAGCCGCTAGAGATGCTGTATCCGCCCGACCACCCAAACAGCGGGTCAAAGTATGTCTTTGATACGCCGTTGGGCGTTGATACACTCGGAACATTTTCGTTTGAATGGGGTCGCGGTACTTATCACTTCCCTGAGGTGAACAAACTTAAAGTCAACAAGGATTATGTGTTTCCATATCAGAGCGAAATTGATATTGTCTTTGCACCGACCCTGAACAGCGGCATGAGACCCCTGACAGATCGTGCCATTACTGCCGATAATGGAGTCGATGCATTCTTCCTAAAAGGATCGGTGATTCGCGGCAAAATCAGCGGTGCAAAAAGATTCTATGCAGGCCCGTTCAAGGGCTTCACCAAAGAGATTCAGGATGTTTGCCAAGGAGCGACCGCAGTCAATCTCATGGACGGTTCTGATTGTGCGGGTTACCTGAAGGGTACATTCTACGAGCATGGGTTTGATCCCGCAGTACACAACCTGTTCAACTATGCAGATCAATCAAATACCGTTATCGATGTAAAATCCCCATTCAACCTGTCCTTCATGGAAGGAACACCCTACCATCGATTGGGTTACAACTGGATCAATACGCGCAATAGATTCAAGAGACCAATTCCCTACAGCATGTTGAGCGGGACAGGGAAGGGAGTATCGGCAGTAGTGATCAGCAAGAGACATGCAATAGTCTCTGCGGATGCGGACATAGACTCCGAAAACCTACGCTTCTACTCGGGAATAACTGGGTTTGTTGTACCAACCGTGACTGCTACCGCAAGCACATTCAAGCAAATGTGGGATGCTATTGGTTTCATAAACGAAAACAGTAGCAGCGAGACACTAGCCAAATTCAATGAGATGAAGCCATACTTCGATGGCATCAAGATATTGACATTCTCGCAAGATTTGCCCGATGACATTCAGCCGATTTGGTTGATGGACACCAATACAAGCGATCCGCTGTTTTATTCATTGGCAATCGGACAAGAGGCAAGAGGTCATCACGGAACATTCTGTCCACCGATAAAGTCAAGCACATTCGATCCAACATCTCCACCCTCCTTGCTGTTTGGAAGTTCACAGGAGTGTTCTTCCATGCCATCTCCGTCAGATCACTCAATGCCGAACACACTCAGGACAATCGCTATTGCTCGGGGTGATATCGGATCTCCTGTCATTACCTACCACTACTATGTGCCGATCTTTGTTGGGTTGGTATCAGAAGTGTCATTTGCAGATGATCAGAATCAAAACAATCGGAGTGTATCAGCGAAGATTTGTGGAACGGGAATGGGTTCAAGCAAGCCCATACAGTTTCCTTGGGGTGCCACATTCACGCCATTCTCATTCCTCAATGCATACCTATCCATCGGTGGTGGTTCCGCAAATACAACTCAATTGAGACGAACGAACTTCGCCACCAACGAGACATATCCATACCCACCTATTGATTTCGAATCAGGCCCATCATACCGATCTACAAGAATTGATGTTTTGACTGAAGGGACACGGATTTTTGAAGGAACCTCGGGAATTGAAGAGAGGGAGATAATCATAGATGATTATACACAATGTGTGGCAAACATTACGCTTATGCAAACAAGGATGATAGGTGTAGTATCGAGAAAAATGTTGTGTGGATGTTCTATTGAAAATCCAGGGATTGACACATATTTCTGTATAAACGGTCTCTGTGATTGGCTGAGATCATTGCTTAAACAGTTGGGGATGCCGACAAATTTTCCATGCCCCACATCTTTCATCGATATTCTTCGTATAGCAGACACCGATTGGGAGTTGGTGAAGAGAAAGTTAACTGCATTGGCACAGTATTTCTTAACTCTGTTTTTGACAAGGGGGCCTGCATCGATTGATCCCTGTGAGGTATACAAACAATTTAACGATGAGTTCTTCAAAAAGTGGGTGGATCCAGTAAAAGAAATGAATTGTCCAAATCCAATTATCCCCCTACCTACCGATGCTTTTCCAGAACGCATATCCGACAAGTGTAAAAAGATAATGGAAGAGGCATGCCGTGGTTACCAAACACCACCAACAGATCCTGTTTTCGAAACGATTGATGATGCTTTTGCATGTTTTCTATTGTGGCGGGTAGAACATCCTAACGCAAGTGATCAAGAAGCGAAAATGGCTTATGCGGAATGTATGCGACAAGCATGTTTGAATAACATTGGAAATGGAACTATTCCAGGCACGGGGGGCATAGGTCTTGCTGATACTTATCAATGCCCACTAACATGTGAGAGTCTTTACAGAGCCTTGGCATACGGAGTCGATCCCTGTTAGCGTTTAGGTTTCTGCATACATACATGATCAAAGGAGATACACCATGAGCGTAGTGAAACTGTTCAGACTAAATTCGGGCGAAGAAGTGATCAGCAAGGTGTTGGACAATTCCCACACCCATTCAGGATCTTGGCTACTCAAGTCCCCTGCCATCATCCTCCCTGTCGGAAACGGCAAGTTGGGTATGGCACCTTGGCTTCCCTACTGCGAAACAGACAGCATGGAACTGCCCGAGAAGGCGGT
>Ga0181343_1001196_pt1 | contig 10436 bp, 10 predicted proteins | sample Su13VDMLBSD_FD_130110 | JGI IMG/M metagenome (GOLD analysis project Ga0181343, IMG submission 130110) | Freshwater viral communities from Lake Michigan, USA - Su13.VD.MLB.S.D | ecosystem: Environmental > Aquatic > Freshwater > Lake | place: USA: Michigan | collected 2013-07-15 | reverse complement strand
GGGATGTAGTTGTAGGCTGCTTCAAAGCCAAGGGTCTCAATGAAGAAGCTGCGCTGATTCAGGCACGTGTTGCCCGTATCTGCCATGCCAAAGACTATGACTTCGAGAAAAAGGAAGTCATTCTCTGGACCCCTGACGTATGATACTAGGAAACTCCGATGAATAAAGTCCCCGCTATTTCAAAAGAGTTGGTTGAATATCTCGAATCTCTGGTAGCCCCCTGCCAAAAAGAGAACGCCATTGTTAGCTCCCCTGCTGACATAGCACTCGTGAACTTCAACAGAGGCAGATTGCAGTTGACTCAACACCTTCGGCAATTACACGATAAACAATTTCAAGGAAAGGTGATACCCGATGTGTACTAGCAAACCATCATCCCCACCGCCACCACCACCTCCCGCTCCACCACCCCCAGTTATGGCCCCGACACGGATTGAAGCCCCGTTGAACTCAGGCGCAAACTCACAGGTGCAGCGTAAGGCACGTGGCACATCCGCCCTGCGAATCGACCGAGCCGGGTTGAATGCAGGTAGTGCAGGCGCTGGCCTCAACATCGTAGTGTGAGGTAAGACACATGGAAGGCAATAACACTGTAGCCAGTTGGTACAACAAGATGCACACGGAACGTAACCCATTCATTGAACGGGCCTACGAGTGCAGCGAGTTGACCATTCCTGCGCTGCTACCAAGGGAGGGACACACAGGTTCCTCCGACCTTCCTACCCCGTACCAATCTCTGGGTGCCCGTGGGGTGAACAACCTTGCAGCCAAGTTGCTGCTTGCTCTGTTCCCTCCGAACACCCCATTCTTCAAACTGGCAGTTGACGACTTCACACTCGAAGAGTTGACCCAGCAAGAAGGGATGCGTGCACAGGTAGAAGAAGGTCTCAACCGTATTGAACGTGCGGTACAATCAGAGTACGAATCAAGGGCCATGAACGTGTCCCTATTCGAGGCCCTGAAGCATGTTATCGTGACAGGTAACGTGCTGCTCTACATCGCCCCTACGGGTGAACTCAAGGTGTACCGCATGGACCGCTACGTGGTTCAGCGAGATACCATGGGTAACGTCATGAAAACCATTGTCAAGGAGTCAGTCTCCATGGGTTCGCTGCCTGCGGCAACCCGCGAAGAACTCATCAAGACAATGAGTGATGACGAAGTAGAGAAGGCTTTGACTTCCAACATCGACCTGTACACCTGCGTTAAACGCACGGAGACAGGCTGGAAGGTGTGGCAAGAGGCAAAGAACGTGGTGATTGAATCCAGCAAGGGCGACTACCCTGAAGGAAAGTCACCGTGGATTGTCCTACGCTGGACCAAGATTGATGGTGAGTCCTATGGCCGGGGCTACATTGAAGAATACCTTGGCGACCTGAAGAGTCTTGAGGGATTATCCCAAGCGATTCTTGAGGGTTCCGCTGCTATGGCAAAGCTCCTGTTCATGGTGAATCCCAATGGGACAACCAACAAGGAAGACATTGCGAATGCAGAGAACGGTGCCGTGGTCGATGGTAACGCTGCCGATGTGACAACACTTCAAGCCAACAAGTTCGCTGACTTCCGGGTAGCACTGGAACAGGGTAACAAGTTGGAAGAACGTCTGTCCTTCGCCTTCCTGTTGAACTCCGCTGTACAACGCAGTGGTGAGCGCGTGACTGCCGAAGAGATTCGCTTCATGGCTCAGGAATTGGAAGATGCCCTCGGTGGTATCTACTCGATTCTCTCACAGGAATTGCAGTTGCCCATGGTCTCCCGAATCATGTTGCAGATGCAGAAGGCCCGTAAGCTCCCTTCGTTACCCAAAGGTGTAGTCCGCCCCGTTATCGTGGCTGGCTTTGCATCACTGGGTCGTGGACAGGACCTGAGCAAACTGACCCAGTTCGTACAGCTTGTTGCCCAACTTGCAAACCTCCCACCGGAGTTGAACAAGAACGACATCATCAAGCGTATTGGTACTGCACTTGGTATCGACATGAAGGGTATCGTCAAGACACCTGAAGAGTTGCAGGCTGAACAACAGCAGGCAATGCAACAACAAATGGCCCTGCAAGCCACTGGCCCTATGGCACAGGCAGCAGGACGTGTAATGGAACAAGGAGCCGCTAATGCCCCGTAAGACAAATGCAAACCCGAAGATTGCCGTAGCAGACATCGTTCAGGCAGTACCTGACCGTGACTACCAGACCTTCACAACCGTGGTTGGTACCGCTGCTATTGAAGCATTCGTAACAGCCAACGCTGCCCAGAACCCGAACCTTGCTGCGCGAGTAGCAGGTGCCTCGAAGGTCAAGTTCGATTTGACCGCTGGTGTAATCACAACCCTTATCGTGAGCAAGTAATATGACCCTGACTGTGAATGTGCCCCCACAAGACGAGAACGTGAACTTGTCCGAAGCTGACAAAGCTGCCCTTGCTAAGGTAGACCAGAAGACCGCACAGGTTGCCGAAGCGATGGCTGCTGAAACCCAACCGGGTACCCCAGTAGAACGCCCAAGCTGGCTCCCAGAAAAGTTTGCAACACCGGAAGACATGGCGAAAGCCTACGCCGAGTTGTCAACCAAGCTGGGTACTGGTGAGCAACCTGCTGCAACCCCCGCTGTTCCAGATGCTGATGCCAACAAAGCTGTTGAGCAAGCTGGCTTGGACATGGAAGCACTGCGTGCCGAGTTCTCTGAGACTGGCGACCTGAAGCCTGAGACATACGCCAAGTTCAAAGCTGCTGGTGTACCTGAAGAGGTTGTCAAGGGTTACATCGAAGGCCAGAAGGTAATCGCTGACCAATACGCCACAAGCGTGAAGGCAGTGGCCGAAGGTAAGTTCGATGACATGGTTGCTTGGGCAGCTACAAACCTGACTCCCGCTGAACTCAACGCCTACAACAAGGCTGTGGATTCAAACGATGCTGACATTGCAAAACTGGCAGTGTCCGGTATCTACCAGAAGTTCGTAGCTGCAATTGGTAAAGACCCCTCACTGGTAAACGGTGATGCAGGCGATGCCAAGGGCGATGTCTTCGAGTCAACCCGACAGGTTACCGAAGCGATGCGCGACAAACGCTACAAGACTGACCCTGCATTCCGCAAGTCAGTGCAAGAGAAGCTGGCCCGTTCCAGCGTGTTCTAAACCCATGTGGGCTTCGGCCCATGTGAGGTATGATATTTGGTAACAATAGGAGTTTCACCATGATACTTGGTGGCCTAGAAATGGTAGCGGGTCTCATGGCCCCTGCCCTAGTGGAAGGCTTCAAAAGCATCATCGTAAAGTTCACGGGCGGTGTACAACCCAAGAGCATTGACGATGTAGCAAAGCTGGCAGACATTGACGTTCGCCGCCTTGAAGCAATTGCGAAACTGGATACCCCAGTCGGCACCCCCTCGCAATGGGTGATTGACTACAGGGCTATCTTCCGATACTTCGCCGTGACATTGATTTGGTTCTTCACAGGTGTTGCCATCATTGCTGGTGCGCCACTGGAAGTAACCGAGTTACTGCTTACCATGGCAGGTACGACCCTTTCGTTCATCATTGGTGAACGGATGCTGTTGAACTTTAATCGAAAGTAGTCAAGTAATCTTGGCCCTCTGCGGAGGATAACCCTGAAGAAACACTGCAAGTAAAATTCAGTCAACGCAAAACTTTCTCTCTCTTTAATCCTTACAAGGAAAATCTAAAATGGCAAACGCTTCCGTATCCCGTATTGGTCAAATCAACGCAACTGGCGATGCTTCGGCCCTGTTCCTGAAAGTATTCTCTGGCGAAGTCTTGACTGCCTTTGAAGAAACCAACGTGATGATGAACCGTCACAACGTGCGTACCATCGCTTCTGGTAAGTCCGCCCAGTTCCCTACCTCTGGTAAGATTGGTGCTGAGTACCACGTGCCCGGTACTGAAATCAATGGCTTGACCCTGCGTCACTCCGAGCGAATCATCACCATTGATGACTTGCTGATTTCTCACGCTTTCATTTCAAACATCGAAGAGGCAAAGAACCACTACGATGTACGCTCAATCTACTCAACTGAGATTGGCCGTCAGTTGGCTTACACCATGGACAAGCACGTTCTGCAAACTGCTGTTCTGGCTGCTCGTGGTACTGGCTCATTCACTGGCGATATCGCTGGTGGTTCGTTTGAAGACGCAACTGTTGGTACCGACTCCGACAAACTGGTAGCTTCCATCTACGCTGCTGCCGAAGAGTTCGATGAGAAGGACGTACCACAAGATGAGCGTTACTTCTTCGTTCGTCCTCAGCAGTATTACCTGCTGGCTCAGAACACCAAGGTCCTGTACAAGGAAATTGGCGGTACTGGTTCCATCGCTGATGGTAACGTCCTGAAGATTGCTGGCTTTGAAATCGTGAAAGCCAACCACCTGCCTTCAACTGTCATCGCCAACGGCTCCTTGCTGGCTGGTACTGACAACAAGTACGCTGGTGACTTCTCCAAGACTGTTGGCTTGGCTTTGCAGAAGCAGGCTGTAGGTACTGTCAAGTTGATGGACTTGGCAATGGAAATGGAATACGACATCCGCCGTCAGGGTACCTTGATGGTTGCGAAGTACGCTGTTGGTCACGGTATCCTCCGTCCCGGCTGCGCCTTCGAGGTTCGCACTGGTGCACCCGCCTAATCTCGGTTAAAGATTAACACATGGGTCATCCTTCGGGGTGGCCCATTTTTTTGCTCATAGGAGACCATCATGGGTCAACAAGTTTTCAAAGTACAGAAGTATGTCTCAGTGGACGGTCAGACAGAATTCCGTGTGCCAGCCAGTGGGTCAATCCTTTTGGTTACCATTGCAGGTGTGTCCGTACCGTTCACCTTCGACAAGGTGCGTCAGGTTGTGACACTGACCACAGGTGCCGATGAGGGTGTGTACGTGGAGTTCACGTGCGCTGCCCAGTACGATTCCTTCAAGGACCTCGTGAGTAGCGTGGTGTACAATGCGGATGCTCTCGGTACAACTCAGGCCACCGCCGCACCAATTACAGCCCACGTGTTCCGTGTGGATGACGCTGGTCCTACAGCCAAGGGCTTGATTCTACCCGTTGCTGAGGCAGGCTCAATCTACATCGTTCGGAACTCAACAGGACAGGCCCTTGATATCTACCCACCCATTGGTGAGCAGTTGAATTTCAATGGTAACAACGTACCCTCAACACTCGGAACCTTTTCATATTCCATCTACGTCAAAGCTGACGACCAGTTGGGATTCTGGATTGAACTCCTGTAAGGAAACATCATGGCTAAACCCTTCAAGCCCGGATTCTTCTCGAATCTAAACGGTATCAAAGACAACAACGACAGGCCCCCGTTAGCAGGAGGGGGCGCGGGGACCACCAACACCTTTACCAACTTGGGTACTGGTGCAGCAGTCTTCGCAGCCCTTGTGGGCGCAGACGTGCGCTTCAGAACAGTAACAAGTAACGACCCCCGGATTGTGGTTGACTCAACTGCGAATAACGTCCGTGTAGGAATGAACCTATCCATACTTGGAGGTGACCCGGCACCACCCGCTGTGTCCCCAACATCCTTCAGGTTGACACGTGATAACCTGTCAGGGAACGACACCACAATCGTGACCCGAACTTTAGGCGCGGCCACCAACTCAGGATTGGTAGCGTCCCTATCTGGGGACACACTGGTGATTGGTACAAACGCAACAGTGCTTGCAACATTATTGGCCCCACTGCTGCCCCCACTGATTTCTCTTGGAGAAACCAACACGGCTTCCAACCGGGGCGCTGGTGAGGGTGTGTTCGCGGCCAAGGTAGGTGTGGACTTACAGTTCAAATCCCTTGTGGCTGGTACCAACGTGACTCTGGCAAGTGATGCCAACACTATTACCATTAACTCCACTGGGGGTGGTGGTGGGGGTGGTGGAGTTGGGGCAGGTGGTGATGAAAAAGCTGCCCGGTTCACCAACGTCCAGAACCAGACACTTACCTCAGGTGCCTTCACAATTCTCGATTACGATGACACGGTAACAAACAACTCCCCGACAACCTACACCAACAACGGTGCTGGCCGGGTGACTGTGACAGAGACAGGTTTCTACACGTTGACTGCTGGCTTGGCTGTTCAGGCTTCCTTACTCTCGGCTGTTAATACCACCGCCTTGGGTATCTTCAGGAACGGACAGGCCATTGCTGCTGAGACAAACTCCCAGACATTGGCTGTGGGTGAGACCCGTATCCATACCTGCGCGACATCCATTCAGTTGAACGCTGGTGACATCATTGATGCCCGTGCGTATGTATTGTCAGCCCTCGGCTTGGGTAACATTCTAGCCTTGCTGCTGCCCTTACTGTTCGGTCAGAACGCAACCCAGATTAACCACTTGGCATTGGTCAAGCAGGAGACTGGGGACACACTAGGTGGTCAGAACATCGGCGCAGGTCAAGGTGAAGTATTCCGTCAGGTTACAGGAAACAACTACCAGTTCCGCACACTCCGTGCAGGTGCCAACACGACAATCACACAGGATGCCAACGAGATTACCATTGCGTCCACTGGTGGCGGTGGTTCAACCCCTCCCATTATGGTGGGTGGTGCAAACGGGGCACTTGCAGTAAGCAACACCGCTTTTGCAACGAAAGGTCTCTGGGTAACAGTTAGTGACACGGTAACCCTAAAAGGTTTGTGGTTCATTGTTGACCCCGCTGCCACTACCGAGGTGTACAGGCTCAACGTAAGTACCACAAGCGGTACAGCCATCGGGTCTTCAATAACAAGCATCCTTGGAACTACTGGAACAACACAGGCTAGGACAACAGACGGTGAGACACAGTTTGCCCTGTTCCCAACACCAGTGGTTCTAAGTCCGGGTACTTACCTAATAACCGCAACGGTAACTACAGGTACTGGAACTACCGTACTAAGGACGTTCACCGCTGGTGCAACGACAGGTGCATTAACAACAGGTACACCGTTTATCCGCCCAGCCTTATCATCAAACACCGTGCAGATTGCATCCAACAGTTTGGCTGTGGGAAACACTGTGGCGGCTTTGGGTACCTCACAGGGGTACACTGTACTCCCAATCATTTAGGAGAAACCATGAGTTCTTTACCAACAACAGTTCCCTTGACGGAACTTGAGGTCGTCAACAAGATGCTGTTCTCAATCGGGGAGTCCCCGGTGAACACTCTTGATGGGTCCGTACTGGAAGCAGTGCAGGCCCTGAATGTCCTACGCAACATTAACCTTGAGATTCAGTCCCATGGCTGGCACTTCAACACTGAAGAACGCTTCCCATTGGCACCGAACATCGCCAAGGAAATCCCTATCGGGGTCAACATCCTGTCAGTAGATGCTTCCAAGTACGAAGACTGGGATGTGGTTCAACGTGGTGCACGCTTGTACAACAGGCGCGACCGTACCTTTGAGTTCGACAAAGAGGTACTGTGCGACATCACCTTGGGCCTGCCCTACGACCAACTCCCCCAGTATGCCCGGTGGTATATCTGCGTGAAAGCCACTCGACAATTCTGTGAGGGCTTCCTTGGGGGCGAACTTCAAGCTGCCTTCACACAACGTGATGAGCAGGACGCATGGCGTATGTTCCTAAAAGTAGAGGGACGACAAGGTGACTACAACGTGCTGACAGGAAGTAACTCTGTCAAACGTGTCACTTCACGCCGACCCTACAATAATCGTATCGTGAGGTTATAATGGCTTTCATTTCTTCTTCAATCCCCAACATGGTAAACGGGGTATCGCAACAGCCTCAAGTTCTGCGACTGCCCTCACAGGCAGATGAACAGGTAAACGGTTTCTCTTCCACGTCATCGGGATTGCGGAAGAGGGCTGAGACAGAGTTCGTGGCCTCCCTGTTCCCGGTAGCCCTGACGGATACCCGACAGGTGAAGGTCCACTGGATTAACCGGGACGGTGACGAGAAGTACGTGGTGGTGTTCCAAGCGAATAACCTACGGGTGTTCGACTTAAACGGTGTGGAGCAGGTGGTCAACTTCCCGGATGGGAAAGCGTACATCACCGAGGCGTTCCCTCAGGACACAATCAAGGCCCTGACAATTGCTGACTTCACCTTCGTGGTGAACAACAGCCGGGTGGTCCGCGAGTCAGTTGAGTTATCCCCGCAGAGACCCTACGAGGCAATCGTTTCGGTCAAGGGCGGGAACTACGGGAAGAAGTATGCAATCAAGATTGATGGAATCGAACTGGCTGACTTCACAACCCCGGATGGTACGGCTGGTGCCCATGCTGCCCAGATTGGTACCGACTTCATCGCCAATGAATTGTTCACCCAGCTACTCGCTACAGGTAACATCATCACCCTACCGGGCCTACCCCAACGGACGTACTTCGGGGCACCCGGTGAGATTGATACGCAGGACTTCCGAATCAGCGCCTCAAACAATTACTACCTGACAGCCTTGCAGGTCCCAGTGAATACCCGTGCTGAACTGCTGGGTGCCACATTCAATGACAACAGGTATCAGGTGGTTGGTGACCCGTTTGGTTACAGCCCAAAGTTCTTTCAGGCTTTGAACCGGGCAGAGATTCAGGCAAGCACACAGTTCCAAGAGGACAATGGCGGGTTCGACCCGTTCAATCCCCCTGTTGGATTCAAGTCAGTGTGGGTACGCCATTCCGGTTTGCCTGAGTTCCCTACCTTCACGGTGGCAACGCTGGGCAGTACCAATGACACCAACGGGTTCGTCAACGTGCAGTCCCGTGAGGTCAAGCTGTTTGGCTCAACCATCTACATTTCTCAGGACAACGACTTCACCATCGAAGCAACGGACGACTTCAACAACAACTCAATGCAAGCCTACAAGGGTGAGCTACAGAACTTTGAAGAACTCCCAGCAAACGGTGGCGCTGAAGGTTTCACCATCAAGGTTGTGGGCGTCTCGGTAACTGAGGACGATGACTTCGACCTGACATGGGTCCCATTCAAGGGTTCCGTGAATACTGGTGTGTGGCGTGAGACAGTGGAGCCGAACTCAGTCATTGGGCTGGACGCATCCACCATGCCCCACGTGTTGGTCCGCGAGGCCAACGGTCAGTTCACCTTCAAGCGTGCAACCTACGGACAGCGTGTGACAGGTAACAAGGAAAGCAACCCTGCCCCTTCGTTCGTGTCCAAGAAGATTGCGAACCTGTTCTTCTTCAAGAACCGCCTTGGCTACATTGCCAATGAACAGGTGGTGATGAGTGAGGCCAGTGAGTTCTTCAACTTCTACCGAAGCACTGTGCGTCAGTTGTTGGACAGCGACCCGATTGACATTGCAGTTGCCCACAACCGGGTGAGTGACTTGAAGTGGGCCGTCCCTTTGTCTCGCCGCCTTTTGCTGTTGTCATCGCAGACCCAGTTCGCCATTGATGGGAACGAACTTCTGACCCCGAAGACAGCCAACGCGAAGGTCCTGACTGAGTTCGACTGTTCCATCAAGTGCCAGCCAAAGATTCTTGGCCGTAACCTGTACTTCCCATACGAAGCCAGCGGGTTCACCAAGGTGCGTGAGTTCTACATTGACGCTGACGAAGTGGCTGATGCCGCTGACATCACAGCCCATGTGGACCGCTATGTTCCCCCGAACGTGCACACCATTGCGGAGGCAGCGAACGAAGACTTCATGGCTATGTTGACCAACGACAGGCCCAACGAAATGTACGTCTACAAGTTCTACCTGCAAGGCCAAGAGAAGCTGCAATCCTCATGGTCCGTCTGGGAGTTCAAACCACAAGAGAAACTTCTGGGTGCCAACTTCTACTCGTCAGAGTTGTATGTGGTTTCCCAGCGAGACAACCGTGTGGTACTCGAAAAGATGGACTTGCGGGAAGAGTCAATCAGCCCTCAGGAACCCTACCGGGTACTGCTGGACTCCAAGTTCAGAACCAGTGCCGGGGTCTTCCAGTCACCAGTGACGTTGTTCACCGCCCCGTACCCAGTCAATGGGTTGCAGGAATACTTCGGTGTGGTTGCTGCTGGTCAACAGGATGCTGGGTTGATTGTGAAGCTGGGTGTTACAGGTACCAACTTGCTGTTTGCCGAAGGGGACTTCTCAGGTGTAAACATGGTGATTGGTTGTAAGTACAAGTTCCGCTACAAGTTCTCAACAATCTTTGCTCCGAAGCCAAGCCAAGGTGCACGGCAGGCTGACCAGTTGGTTAAGCTCATGCTCCGCAACATGGTTGTGAACTTCAACGAGACAGGCTTCTTCAAGGCCAAGGTTACCCCAGAAGCACGGGATACCTACGAGTACGTGTACTCAGGTAAGACACTAGGAGTCTCAAGCAATATCATAGGCCAAGTCAACCTTGTCGATGGCTCCTTCAAGTTCCCCATCGGGACCAAGAACTTGAATACAGACATCGTGTTGGAAAACGACACGCCATTACCTTCAGTGTTTACCAGTGCCGATTGGGAGGCGACTTATGTTAAAAGGACTCGTGGTACGTAAGACG
>Ga0181343_1001194_pt1 | contig 10436 bp, 9 predicted proteins | sample Su13VDMLBSD_FD_130110 | JGI IMG/M metagenome (GOLD analysis project Ga0181343, IMG submission 130110) | Freshwater viral communities from Lake Michigan, USA - Su13.VD.MLB.S.D | ecosystem: Environmental > Aquatic > Freshwater > Lake | place: USA: Michigan | collected 2013-07-15 | reverse complement strand
ACCCCACCCGTTTACGCTGATGGCTACCACTATGACGTAATGAGTTCAGAGACATACGACTTCGGAGCAAACTTGGTAGAACCAAAGAACCCGAAACACGCATTTGCAGGTCATTCAATTAAAGAGGAGTTCCCTTATGAGCCAAACTTCGATAGCATCTCCGCAGCAGTTTAGTCCTGCATACAACCCACTAAAGTTCATTGTTGATTCAACCAACAAGAACAAGGCAGGGTTCAGGTATATATTCGACATCTATGAAGGTGGAACCACCAACAAGATTGCCGAGTACAAAGTATTGCCACGCATCATCGATGGATACGGTGAGCAGGATATGTCAAAGCTACTTCAGGCCAAAGTATCCTGGGACTTGGACACATCTTCAACCACCTCCATTGGCGCACCGAACTCTTCATATGAGTACGATGTCAAGGTTGGTGAGGAGTATGTCGCAGAGTTCACCTACACATCATCGCTCACTGACTCCAGTGGGAACGTGAGAATCAATGTCACAAATACATTCCAAATTGGTGACCAAGTCATCATCACTCAAGCTGATGGTGGTGTGGCCAATCCTCAACTCGAGGGGTTGCACACTGTCATCGATGCAACGGGTTCAGCATTCACTGTCAATGTCGCATGGTCAACGATCACAACTGCGACCATCGATGGTGTGGTCAGATACGCTGACAATCGCAAGGTCATCTTCAGAGACATCACCGAGTTCGATGCAAACATCGCATACAATGGTGCGTTCAGATGGATGGATTGGTCGACATACGATGAGACTGATTTCACACTGAACCAACCCTCTGCATTGTGGTTGACAAACCAACCCACAACATTCTACATGACACCCGGTCAAGATGCTTGGCTTAACCTTCGTAAACCACAGGCAACATCAACAGTGCGATTCGAGACATCACTTGGTGGTACGTTCTCCAAGACCATCACTGCACTCAATGAGATTGCGCAGGTGGCAGTGGGTGCAGGGAACAACGGTGTGTTCCTGACTGATGGCATCGATTGGTACGACTTTTGGTTCGACAACGGGTCAACACTGTCTCAACAGGACTCGGTTAAGTATCGAGTATATATTGACCGCAGAACCTTGATGGAGCAATATCACATTGTGTTCCTTGATCGTCTTGGTTCATACTCATCATTCGCCTTCCAACTCAAATCATATGAGCGAGGAGATGTCACTCGTGAGGTATTCAACCGCAAGGTCGAAGGATTCGTCAATGGCTCTGACCACTGGACATACAACACCGAGGACTTCGGGTTCAACCAACTCAATGTGAATGCAGTCAAATCACTTGACCTCAATTCTGATTGGATGACTCAAGACATGGCCACCTACTTCGAGGAGTTGATGACCTCACCGCAGACATTCATCAAGAAAGTATCGTATATTTGTAGCGATACACTTCAGGTGGTGGAGTCAACGTATCAACCTGTGATATTGAACACCAATTCGTACGAGGTATTCAAGCAGAGAAACAAGAACTTGATTCGCCAAAACATCAACGTTAGATTCGCAAACCAGGACAACATAAATGGTTAAGATACAAATCAAATACTCCTCATCGATTGGCTCACAAGTCACTGCATTCGAGGACAGGGTCATTGCTGATGGTGGAGTGTTCGAAGCGCAGCAGTGTTGCATCGACTTCCTCAACACCCTTGGCTATGACCAACAAGGTGGTGGATACCTCGATGTGAAGGAAGATACATCCTTCCCTCTGAACTTCGCAGTGGGAGACATCAGAGATTTCACCAAGCGCACAGGAACGTTCTCCAAGACCATCACATTGGTTGGAAGCAAGAACAACAACGAGATGCTCAACCACTACTATGATGTGAACATCCAAGCAGGTACGTTTGACATCAACAAAGTGACCAAGTGTGCAGTCATTCAGAACGGTGTCCCAATCATTGAGGATGCTTTGCTTCAGTTGTTGTCAGTCAAAAAGACTCAAGTCACTGATGCATACGAGCAAGGGGTGGAATATGAGGTATTAATCAAGGACACCCGCATTGAGTTCTTTACTGCGATATCCAATGTCGAACTCACTGACCTTGACTTCAGCTACCTCAATCACACATTCAGTGTAGCAGACATCATCGATTCATTCGACAACACTGTTACTGATGGATACAAGTATGTGATGCCATTCGTCACCAACCCGAATCTCCATGTTCGACTGTTCAAACCCGCCATCTATGCCAAGACCTACTTCGATAGGATATTCGCATCAGCAGGATTCCAATATCAGTGGGATGAACTGACTGCATCCAAGTTCGACAAGTTGCTCATCCCATACAACGGTGATGCCAACACATTTGATGCGCAGGATTATTTGGTTGAGGCAGAAACGACATCGACATTTACAGTTGATGTTCCAACCAATACATTCGGCTCATATGATGAAGTAACAGGATGGACTGAAATCACCGATGTTCAGGGTTCATTCAACCCAACCACAGGCGAGTACACCATCCCAATCACGACCACAGGATTCGGTGATGGATACACCATTGAATATGAGATAAACTACAACTACTATATCGACAACACCAACTCGGTAACGGTGTACAATAATTACAACGCATATAATGGCAGACCGAGAATCTCTGCATCATTCGGAACATATACGAACCAACTGTCAAATATCGATGACAACCAAGTCATTGGCACTGGCTTTGCTCTTGCTCCAGGTGTGCATCAATTCAATCCTGCATCATCAGGTGTCAAGACAGGTGGAATCATTGCAGCAAACACTGCATCGACAACAAACCTGAACTCGGGTGATGTGATGACCATCAGTATTGGTGTGAGTCAGCAATTCACTTCATGGTTCACAAACACAACCTTCCCATATACACCTGCACCGAATCCTGTCAATGCAGTGGTAAAGGTGTACTCACTACGGGTCAAGATACTTCCAACTGCGAACATCAATGTGATTGGTGGAACACTCGCAGTGAATCAGTATGTGCCACTCAAGGTGAAGCAAAGCGACTTTGTGAAGTCTATCTTCACGATGTACAACCTATTCGCTGACATCGACCCTGATCAACCCACAAAACTCATCCTCAAATCAAGGGATGAATACTATGATTCGGGTGAGGAAAAGGATTGGACATATAAACTGATGAAGGAACGTGAGCAGGACTTGATATTCTTGCCTGACCTCACTGCCAAGAAACTCATCCTCACATACAAGCAAGACAAGGATTCACCGAATCAAGTGTACTTCGACATGACCAATGAGATATATGGTCAGCTTGAGTACATCTTCGACAACGAATATGTCAAAGGAATCGAGACCAAAGAGATATTGTTCTCACCGACTCCAGTGGTTCCAACACCATTCGCTGCATACGTTCCTGCATTGGAAGGCGAAGCACCAAAGACAAACATCCGCATCCTGTACGATGGTGGCGAGCAGACCTGTGGGTCATATGACATCATCGAGTATGGTTCAACAGGTGAGTTCGGTGTGACCACATACCCGATGCTCGGTCACTTCGACAACGCATTGACACCGACATTCGATATAAACTTTGGTACGAATGATTACTACTACTATTCACCAAGCACACTGACTGCGAACAACCTATACAATTTGTATTGGCGAAGGACAGTCAACCAAATCAATGTCGGCAAGATGTTGGTTGCTTACTTCGATTTGAATGAGGCAGATATTGAGACATTGAAACTCAATGACAAGATTCGCATCGACAACTCATGGTGGAACATCAACAAGGTCATCGACTACAATGCCAACGCAGAGACTGCCACCAAGGTTGAACTCATCAGCATCGATACCGAGATTGACCTACCTCCATTCATCACTGCTCCAGGTACACCGACACCACCGACCACAACCGCAGTGTCAGTGGATAGCATCTTGATGACAAAGTCTGCTGAAGCAAATGGAAACTTGTCAGGTGATGATGTGATCGTGAAAGGTTCATCGAATGTCATCGGTGATGGTCTCAAGGGATTGGTCATCGGAGACAACAAGATTCTCAACGAGGATGGAATCATCACTCCTCAAATCAATGGGATGAACTTTGCATCTGATGGATACATTGCATTGCTTTCACAAGTTAGTACTGCTGCACCCACTGCTATCACATTGGGAGATTCAATCGGTGGAATCACTTGGACAAGAACTGCACAAGGCAAGTATCTCGGAACACCTGTGAATGCTCTTGATGTTACAAACACTTTTGTCTTTATTGGCAACGTAGAACATGACCACCTTGCAATCGCATATGTCAACAGTGATGGCAACATTGTGGTCGAAACAACCAATACTCAAAACCATCAACACACTGATGGCAAATTAAGATACTCACCAATCGAAGTCAGAATTTATGGCTAATGAAATCGAAATACCTATAAAGCTCGGAGGAGTCCAATCCCTCAAGGCAGAACTTCGCTCACTCAAAGCATCACTCGCAGAGGCAACTGACCCCGCACAAATGGATGCTCTTGCTCAACGAGCAGGGGATGTCGCTGACAGGATTAAGGATGCAAATGACCAGGTGAATGTGTTTGCATCGGGTTCCAAATTCGAGCAGATATCCAATTCATTTGGTGGTATCAAGGATTCATTGATGTCACTCGACTTCGAAGAGGCATCCGGTAAGGCGCAGACATTTGCCAAGACACTCGGCAACTTGAATGCTGCTGATATCAGCAAGAGCATGAAGGGTCTGACATCAACCATCACAACAATGGGAGGTGCATTCGTTAAACTCGGAGCGCAGATTCTCATGAATCCAATCTTTCTGTTGGCAGCAGTCATCATCGGGATTGTGGTTGCCATTGGTGTGTGGTTGAATAAAATTGGACTACTCAAGAAAGCGATTGATATCGTGATGTATCCACTCAACTTGCTAATCGATGCGTTCAAATCACTGACCGATTGGTTAGGTCTGACATCGTATGCAGCAGAGGAGAATGCGAGAACGATGGAGAAAGCCAACGAGAAGGCATTCAAGTCATCGGAGAAACGTACCGAGCAGATATCTGACCAATACGATTTGGAGATTGCAAGAGCGAAGGCAGCGGGAAAAGATACAACCAAACTTGAGATGGAGAAATCCACTGCAATCACAAACGCTGCAAAGAATCGACTCAAGTCGGCTCGTGATGAGTACAATGAAATAAAGAATCTAACTGACAAGGATTCGGTTGAGCGCAGAAAGAAACTCGCAGAGAGAATTGCTGCCGAGAATAAACTCATCAAGGATGGTTCGAAGGAACGCAAATTGATGGCTATTCAACAAGCGGCTGATGAAGCGGCTGAAGCAAAGAAAGCAGCAGACGAAGCGAAGGCCAAACGTGAAGAGGCAGCCAAGAAATATCGTGAAGGATTGAAAGCAATTCAAGCTGAAATTGCTGCGGCAAACAAATTGCTATCTGACTCTACAAAGACTCAAACTCAAAAAGAGATTGATGACATCAAAGCGAAATATGCCAAGCTGATTGAAGAGGCAAAGAAATACAAGCAAGATATCACTGCACTGGAAAAAGCGCAATCACTTGAAATCAATCAAGTGAGAAAGGATGAAGTTAAGGAAAGTGAATTTCTTCAGACAAAATCAAGGACAACAATCATTTCAGGAATGCTTCAAACAAGGCAAGAACAATTGCAGATTGAGGCAGAATCGAACATGAAAAGATTCCAAGAACAAAAGGCATACAACGAGGCAGTCGCTGCGGCAGACCAATCACTCGCTGATGCCAAACTTGGTGCAGCAAAAGGATTGATTTCTGCCATGGGTGAACTTGCAGGTGAGAACAAGAAAGTTGCAAACGCACTCTTTATAGTTGATAAGGCACTTGCAATCGGTGAAATTATTGTGAACACTCAACGTGAAATATCAGGTTATGCATCCAACCTCACATGGACTGCACTCCCTGACGGTGGTGCCACATTAAAAACTGCAGCTATTGCGGCAGCAAAAATTCGTGCAGCAACATCCATCGGTACCATTGTGGCATCATCCATCTCCAAGTTCATGAATGGTGGTAGCGCATCAGTACCTACTCCATCAAATACAGGAGGAGGAGGTGGTGGTTCAACACCAACTGCTCCATCAGTTCCTGCATTCGTACCTGGCAACCTATTCGGTCAAGGCAACCAAGCAAACACTGTGACTCAATCACAAGGTGTGGAAGCCAACCAAACAATCACCGTCAATGCAGTGGTCAGTGAAACCGAGATGACAGGTGTACAAAACAAGGTCAGCAAAATCATTCAAAATTCAGTACTGTGATAAGTTACCAAGCACTCATAAATGAAATCATAGGATTCTATGATGCGCATCTTCAAGTCAAGAAAGTAGGTTCTGACTTCAAAGAGCAGTTGTTTAATTTTGCAACGAAAAACGAAAAATTTCCGATTATCTATATCGTTCCTGTCGATGCTATCCCTACCGAGAACACCAATGACTTCACTCTTGAAATCTATTGCTTCGACATCATCCAAAAAGATAGGGCGAACATCAATGTCATATTGAGCGACTGCCATCAGATACTCATGGACTTGTATCTCAATTACACATTCAGCTTGGATGACCGAGATTTCGATGTGATGGGATTCCCTTCATTCGTTCCACTCAACAATGACCTCCTCGACTATGCGGCAGGGTGGTTGATGACCATCACATTCACCATGGATTCATGGACTGATTGCCAAATTCCTAAACAAATAGGTGACTAATTGCAACATAGGTAATGGCACGCTACGCAGACACTGGAGAATACAACTACAAATACGCATTGAGAAGGCGAGTCGCCAACACTCTCAAGAAAGTCATCAAGGAGGAAGCACTCATTGATACAGGTACTTTGTACGATTCAGTGCGCATCAATGCCAAGGTCACAACTGAAGGCAATCTTCGCATTCAGATTGTCGCTGCATACTATTTCGGCTTTCTAAATAACGGAACACAAACGATTGCACCATTCGATTTGGTTCAAAAGTTCAATCTTGCACTTGAGCAGAACGGACTTATTGCAGAAATGTATGGGATGTATGTCGCTGACCTTGCTCAAAAGTTCCCAATCCTGGAACTTGGAAACCTATTGCGCAAAAAACCAAAAGTGATATACGACTTCGAACCACTATTCGGTGAGTTTTGGGATTCGCTTGATTACTAAATATCCAACTCTTTACGCATCGCAAGGAAGTTGAACACAAGAATCAGCTTCATGTTTATCACTTGATCGTACTTGGTAAGGTCACCATTGCACATCGACCAAATCAATTGCTCCCATCCCCATTTGTTGGATGCCTTTTGTTTCTCTGCTTCCTTTCTTTCTTCGGGGTCATCAATATCGGACAGGTCATCCTCGATGTCCTCGGTCATCAGGTTGGAATGCTTGGTGATGAATTGGTCTCTGAACTTAATATACTCGGTGAGGATTCCATACATCTTTGTGATTGGTTGCTCAAGGAAGTAGTGCGCTCTCGATGTTGTCTTGAATGCAGTTGTTTCCCATTTTGCAACAACTCCATCCTCAATGATTTCAGGGATGCGATACAACAGTGCGCAGATGTTCGGCAGATACTTGATATAGTCATTGCTGAAATAATACTCGAGGTCGATAAATTCCCCCAGTGTCAACTCATTCATCGGTTTAAGATGGAACTTTCCAACACGATCAACATAGTTCTTGGATGGCTCTGAATACAACCATTGCAAATCTTTGAACCACTCACCGACTTCATGCAGTTCGGCATCATCGAAGTCATCAGGATAGGAATCAGTCAGAACGCAGAGGACATCGATGTTGTGGTTGAACAATCCATCCTCTGCTTTCAGTTGTCTTAACTCAATGAACTGCTCAAGATTGACTTGGTTCCACCCCTTCGGCAGTGTTGGCTTTTGCATACTCTGCAATCTTCTCGGTTACGAACACAATATATGGAACACACAAGTCAGCTTTTTGAGCTCTAAATAACTTTGATTTGAGCTTCAAATGTGCATCAGAAAAGTGTTCGGTGTTGGATAGGTCAGTGCGTTTGAACATGATGGCCATGATGTCACTGATATAGTGGTTCGGTTTGGTGTTCACAATCTTCTCGATAAGTTTGGTTTCCTTAACCGACAAGCGCAATTCAGCAGTGTAGGTGTACCCTTCCAACTCAATGGTTCCAACTGCTTCCTGTGGGGTGTATGAATCGAGGTTGAACTCTTGCACCAACTTGATGAACTCGCTGAATGGGTAGTCATCCCATAGCTTCTCATCGATGCCGAGGAACTTAAACATCTCGACATACTTTTCGATGTTGTCGAACTCTTGATTGTTGAGGATTTGGCTGATTTTCTCGAATTGCTCGATTGTCAACTCATCCATTTTGTTGGGAATCTCCCTGTCAAATATTGATATCATAATTATTTTTTGAACAAATATAAGAAATTTGCAACATAAGCAATGACAAAGGACTTGCCTATCTACAAAATCACAATCGATGAAGAGTATTCCGATGGGGAAAATCTTGGAATCGAGATGATTGCTTTCACAAATCTCCCTGCCGTTAAGGTCAAAGGGATGGCATTTGGAAGTGAGAAGCGATTGATGTTTGCTGATGATGTGAAGTATCGTATCACTGCACCTGCCATGATACCAATGGACATCTATCGCCGCAGTGAGGAGGATGGTGAGTACTATGTTCAGTTCACCGAGGAAGTAATCGAGCAGATTCACACCAAGTTCATGGCTGATTTGCGCAATCGTGACATCTTCAACCTTGAACACGACACCGAGAAAAAAGTTCCTGCCTACATTCTTGAGACATGGATTGTTGACAACCCAACCAAGGACAAAGCATTTTCAACATTCGGCATTGAGGTACCAAAGGGAACACTGATGGTGACTGCCCAGGTGACTGATGCTGACTATTTTGCCGAGTTGGTTGCAAACGATCAAGTCGGTTTCTCCATTGAAGGGTTCCTCGGTCTGAAATTATCGGAACAAATTAAACTAAATAAAATGATGTTACCTGATGGAGAACACCGCATCGAGGACAAAATCTATGTCGTAAAAGACGGAGAAGTTGTTGAGATTAAAGAGGTGGAAAAAGAACCAACCGAGGAAGTGGTTGAGGAAGAGATGTCAACCGAAGAGGTGGCAATGGAGGACACAACAGTTGAGGAGGATACGACAACTGAAGAGTCAACCACTACCGATGAGGAGATGGCAATCGACCCTGCAACTGATGCCGAGGCAATCGCTGCAATTGTTTTGCCGATGTTGGAAGAGAGAGAGAAAGCACTTATCGCAATGATTGCTGACCTCCGCAACCAAATCGAAGAGATGTATGCAGAGAAAGCTGAAGAAGAGGTCGAGACGCAAATGACCCAACTCTCAATGAGTGAAAAATTTGCGAAGTTTAATCAATTTGTAAATCAATAAAAAATAAATAAAAATGTCAAGAAAACTCCGTTTCGATTTGGATGTTGATGCATCCGCTTTATTGGCAGCAAACCCTGAGGCATTCTACTCGAAAGCATATTTGAGTGAAGAGTCTCTTGCTGACAATTACCGTCTTTTACCGGGTGTAAAGGATAAGACTAAACTTGCAACTGTGTTATTTTCACAGCCACTCCAGGCCTCTTCATGCTCATTTTCGGCTCCCACAGACGACTTAAGCGCAGTTGAGATTTCGGTATGTGCGTTAAGCGCTCTTGCGCAAATTTGTCAATTTGACCTCGAGCAATCATTCTTAGCTCTTCAAATGGCTAAAGGTTCAAATGGTGACTTCAGTGTTGCTTCATTCATGGATTTCTATTGGAATGAAATGGCTAAAGCTATCGGTCAAGACATCGAACTTATCCGTTGGCAAGGTGACACAGAAAGCGAAGATTCAACTCTTGCTCTTTGTGATGGTTACGAAAAAATCCTTTGCGCTGCTCAAGGTGTTGAAGGTCTTTATGCTGGTGCTATCAATAGCGGAAACGTATTGACTCAATTTGCCGCAGTTTTCAACGCTGCTCCATCTGCAATCATCCGCAAGAAAGCTGACCTTCGATTGTATGTTTCTACCAACGTAGCAAACGCATACGAATTGGCTGCTGCTCAAGGCAACACCATGACATATGTGACAACTCCATTGGCATTGACTTACTTAGGTGTTAAGGTTGTTGCTTGTGAAGGTATGTCAGACAACACAATTGTATTGACGTTGAAAGACAATCTTATCTATGCATTCGATGCTGAATCAGATTCAAAAGCATTGAAAGCAGTGAACCTTTCTGATACTGTTGCAGAGCCATACATCCGTACTCGTGCAAACATGAAAGTTGGTTTCACAGTTGTGAATCCAAGCGAGATTGTTATGTATCACGTTTGCTTCGACTAATCGAAAAACAATATCTCCGAGGGGATGAAATACTCCCCTCTTTTTTTT
>Ga0181343_1001192_pt1 | contig 10440 bp, 6 predicted proteins | sample Su13VDMLBSD_FD_130110 | JGI IMG/M metagenome (GOLD analysis project Ga0181343, IMG submission 130110) | Freshwater viral communities from Lake Michigan, USA - Su13.VD.MLB.S.D | ecosystem: Environmental > Aquatic > Freshwater > Lake | place: USA: Michigan | collected 2013-07-15 | reverse complement strand
TGTATCCCGGACGAGTGGGAAGCGTTTTACTTCTGGAAGGAACTCCTCGCCCCGGACTGGTTCCGCGAGGTGTACAACGAGCATGCGCCGGCGATTGCCGCGTGGCTGGAAAAGCGACCCATCGCTCGCCGCGTCGTCACCGGATGGATGAAGCGCACACTCCGAACCCTGTTCTGATATGGCACGAATCCCACCCATTGCTCAGGCTCAGATTCTCCGCGCTCCCGGAGTGTTCGACTACGCCATGCGCGAAGGTCCGAACATCGCTGGCGCGTTCACCGCTGGATTGGCGGCGGGATCGCGCATCAAGGAGGCAAAGACGGCGGAGAAGGAGCGTGGACAGGCACGCGCCGACCGTCTGGCAGAGCGTGAGGCGTCACTGGTTGAACGCTTCGGAGGCGATGCCGTCTTGGATCCTGAAAGCGGAACCGTGGACATCGCGGCTTCCGGGAAGCGTCGTCAGCTTGGAGAGATCGCCGCCGCTGCCGGTGAGAGTTACGGCATGGGGTTTGCGCCGGACGGGTTGACTCCGGAAATCATGGAGCTTCCGCAGTTCAAGGCGGGTGCGGCACGAGGCGCTGCGAAGATGCGTGCCGACGAGATGCAGATGGAGCGCACGGATGCTCGGGAGCGGGCGATGTTGGATCGTCAGTTGCAGGTGCAGAAGGCGGAGAATGAGAGCCGAGAGAGGATGGCGGCGGATGAGAGGTCGGGAGATTTTCTGCGCATGTTGCTGACGCCGAGGAGTGCAGCTTCGATACCCCGTAAACCGATTCGCGTCACAGAGGGTGGAGGCGACACTGGCAAGCCGCGTGTTCAGTACGATTTCACGCCAGAAGAGTTGGAAGCCTACGAGAAGCGCCAGAAGGAAGCCGCCGATGCTGCCGCGCTGGACAAAGCGGATGCGCCGATCCTCGAAGCCTTGCGAAAGTACGACGAGTTGAAGTCTCTCGGCAAGGATGCGGACATCGAAACGGACGCGGCCGGAAACCCGGTCATCACGGAGTCCTCGTTCTGGGAAACCGCAACGCCCGAAGTCATCGAAGCCTTGCGCCGGCGTGTGCGTGGTCGCGGGAAGACAAACGCCCCTGTACCTCTGCGCGTGGTTATGCCATAACCCTCGCCCATGGGCATCGTCCGCGAACTGAGTCCCGAACTGGATCCCGTCGAGTTTCCGGACGACATGGGTCCGGAGCAGGTTGAGGCATACGTCGCCGAGAAAGGCGACGAACTCCGCCGCCGATTGATCGCACGCAAGCAGGCGTCGATGGCTACGGAGACGGAGGGCGAGGAGGCGTTGAAGTATGCGATGGGGGAGATGTCCGCGTGGGAGCAGGGTGGAAGCATGCTCCGAAGCCTGCCGCAAGAAACGACGAGGTTTGCTGGCGGCCTACTGGAAGGGCTTGGCGCGTACCTGGCGGAAGCACCGATCCCCCGCGAGCGTGGTGAGGTTGGAACCGGGGTGGTGCAGGAGAACCTTCGTCGCCAGCAACGATCCCGCAGGCAGATCGCGGAGGAGATTGAACAGTCGCCGCTTCGTGCGGTTGGTCGAGAGGTCAAGGAAGCCGCGCCTGAAATCTTCCCGACGCTCCCTGGCGTCCGTGACTCACTTCCATCGCAGGTCATGGGTGGCCTTGGGTCCATTGTGGGACTCGCCCCTGCCATGGTCGCCGGACCAGCCGCTCCATTCGTTGGCGGTGCCATGTACGGCCTATCCGCAGGCGAAGACTTTGCCGAAGACGCCCGCCGCGTGGTCAACGACCGCATCGCCGAGGCTCTGGCCAATGGCGACTACGACACCGCTGCCGATCTGGAACGCCGGAAGTTCGACATGGAGGATAAGGCGCGTCAGGCGGGACGTGTCATCGGTGCGGCAACGGAGGGTGCGCTGGGTGTGGCGGCAAAACTCCGTCGAGGTGAGGCTTCGATTGGTGGCATCGGCAAGAATCTGGCGGAACGCTTGGTTCCTAAAAACGCATCTGAATTTGTTCAGCGCAGGGTTCGAGGAGCAGTTGAAGGAGCCGCCACCGAAGCCGCGCAGGAAGCCGCCGAACAGGCGTTGGGCAATGCCGCCGCTCTCGCGGTGTACGATCCGGACAGGTCGATCATGGAGGACCTTGGCCAAGCCGCGTTGGTTGGAGGTCTGACGGGTGGAATAGCGGGCGGGGCGCGTGGATCAGACCGCCGCAACCCACTGCCACGCTCCACCGCTGCCGCTGCCGGAAAGCGTGTGGCGCAGGAGATCCCGCAGGACGTTGGCGACATCGCGGCTCCAGATATCACGGAGGCGGATGTGGAGGATGTGTTTGCGGGGGTGGAGACGCCGGCACCGGTGGCGGTCGAGGAGACTGTTGCTGTTGAGGAACCACAGCCCGCGCCAGTGGAGACGCCTATTGCTGCTGCGCCTGTCGAGCAACCCGCCGCTGCCGCACCTGCCGAACCCACCCCGCAACTGACACCGGAAGTTTCCGCAGAACCCAAGAAACCCCGCCGCAAACCCAAACCCAATGCCATCGAAGCTGCCATCCCCGCAACGCCCGCGCCTGAACCTGCAACATCTCCGCAGGCCGAAGCACCGCGAGTCACGATCCCGCCCGATGACGCCGCCCCCGCAACGCGGGCAGCCGAAGCTGAAATTCCACTCGGAGTAAAACGTCCGGCAGTTGTAGATCCAAAACTCGAATCCTTGTCTGACGCCGAGTTCACAAAAGTTCGACGTGCCGCTGACGCAAACCTCGAATCTCTTGAAAAACGATATGACGCTGAAGATCCAACACTGAGTCGTTCTGAACTTGCTGCTGCTCAAGATGCTTTTACTGCGGTTGAACTTGAACGGTTCCGGCGAAGCAAAAAGGGGTTGTACGCCCCGGACTTGTTCTACGACCTTGTAAAACTTGCAGATCGCGCCCGTGATCCAAACTCCGAAGCTGCCGCTCAAGCGCGAATACTCATTGAGGAAATTCAACGCCAAGGCATGTCCTTGGATCAGTTGGTTTCCGAACTGAGTGCGTCGTCACCAGATGAGGCGGAGGTTTTGCGTGGGCAAGCCGAGGATTTGAAATCGGTTCTGGGTCAACAGAAGCCGACTGGAATTGAAAGCCGAGCGATTGATGTTGAATCGCGCCAGGTTGATGGACAACCCGCACCTGTAGCGGGTGTTCCGGATGCCGGTATTGCGGATCGAGTCGCCGCCGACTTGGCCATGGAACAGGCCACCGCCCGCACTCCGCAGGCATCCGCCGCTCCAATCACGGCTCCAGAATCCGGAATCGCCGAGCGCGTTGCTGCGGATGCGGAGATGGAACGGGCAACGGCGCAGGCTGGGCAGACGCCGGCACAGGCGGCTTTGAATGTGGCTCCGGAGGAGGGTGTGGTTGCAAAACCGCAGCCGCAGCAAAAGCCCAAGTACTCTTCCCGGAGAGGACACAATAAAATCATATTTAGGGCTGACGTTGAAGGTGGTGCGGTTGAAGTGACTCTTGCCACTGGCTATGACTTTGATGGCAGGAAAGAAGTAAGCTCTGACCTTTCAGTTCAGTTGCTTGACGACCAGCCAGCACCAAGGAAGGGAACCGGGGTTGCAACCGAACTTTACGTTCAGGCGCTTGAGTATGCGAAGCGTGAAAAAGCCCGATGGGTTTCAGATACAATCCGAAGCGGCAACGTGAATCGAATTTACGAAAGGTTGATTGCTGCCGGTGTTCCGTTCAAAAAGAACAAGGATGGCATGTATGTGTTGGAGCCATCGCAGTTCAAGGGCTTAAATCTGAAAAAGGTTCGTGCGGCTTTGAAGGCCAAGTACGATCCAGCCAAACCCATCACCCCCGCTCCCGCTGCGGAGCCTGCGCCTGCTCAGGCTGCCGAAGTCTCCACCCCGGAAGTCGTCAAGCAGACGAAGCCGCCCATGGCTCCAAAGGCGCAGAAGGCGTTCCTGTTGGAGAAGATTGATGAGGCGATTGCAACTGCGCCGGATGCGGATGGGTTTGAATCCTTGGTCACCGAAAGGGGATGGAGCGGAAAGCAGGTAATGGAGGCGCAGGCCAAAGCCATTGCCGCCAATAAAGCCAAGTACGGCACCGTCACAATCGAAGTCCCCGGTGACGGCACGTTCGAGATCCTGAACAACAAAACCTCCCTCAAGGCGTTCAAGGAAAAGGCGAAGAGTTTTCCGACCGATACCGCAGGACCTACGCGCACACCATTGCCGGCAAAGAGCAAGTCGAACCCTGCTCCGGTTGGGAAGAACACAAAGGAGTCATTCCTTGCCGTTGCAAAGGACTTCGTTTCAGACGATCCAAACAGGGAGACGCTCCAGTTTGTTATCTCCGACGGCAAACGCTCCGTGGCTACAAACGGGCGAGCTATGCTTGTCTGGAACCAGCCTATCGGTGGATCCAGCAAAGAGCAGGCGTTGTTCGATACGTCCGGGAAGGAGCAGAAGAAGGAAGACAAGTGGAAGATTCCGCAGTGGCAGCAGGTTGTTCCGAAGACCGCCACGGTTGTCTTCAAAAAGCTGAACACGGAACGCCTGTTTGGAGTGATAAAGCAGGCTACGGCGGGTCCATCAACCATCAATGTGGAGAGTGGTACGCGAGCCAAACCTCAAGACGTTCGCAACTGGGTCCGGATTCTGAAAAACCCGGATGGATCAATCGGAGTTTTCGCAACCAGCCAGTTCGGCGAATACGTCCACAACGTCCAGAAGGACGCGGAACGTGTGGCAACGGTGGATGCTGATTTGCTCATGCCGATCATTCAGGCGTCTCGGAAGATGGGTTCCGAGAACGTCTCCATCAGCATTGATGAGCAGCAATCGAACAAGCCGGTCATCATCAAGTGGGATGGCGCGGAAGCGATGATCATGCCGATCAAGGAGGAGGCGGCTCCGGAGTCGCTTCAATCCCTCACCACCGGCAAGCCCCAACCCGACATCATCCAACGCGCCCTCGACGCCGCCATCAAAGCCACGGATCCAAAGTCAGCCACCTTCTCCGACCCATTCCTCATCGCCGCCGTTGGTCTCCCGGTGCTTAACGCCGCCCTCCGCCTCGCACGCCGGGTGTACCTCCGCACGCGCAACCTCGTTCGCGCCAAGCAGCAGGGCATGCGCCTCATCCGCCGCCGTCAGCGGACGATTCCTCCTGCCGACCTACCGAAGATCGAGGAAGCATTCAGCAACCTCGTGGACAACGGCATCACTGAAGGTCCGCCGCCGCAGACGGTCACGCCGGCGTCGCCGCTGCCAGGTGGCCCGCGTCGCGCAAGCCGAGGTCTGTTCAAGGGCGATGTCACCATTGACTCTGACGCCCAGTGGCAAGCGCAGGCGGATGAGTGGATCGCGCAGTTCAACGGCAATTTCCGCCGCGCCTTCGAGGCCGCACGTTCCACGGACTTCCAGACCACGGGCCTGAATCAGTCGGCGCAATACTACGTATTCGGCAAACTACTGGAGCTTTCCGAGATCGCGGCCAATGCGGCACGCAACGACGTGGACATGCTGCGGTATCTGAATCTCCAGAAAGAGATTGCCGAGGCGATGAAGTTCGACGCGGCCGAAGCGGGCAAGACGCTCGCCGCTGCCAACCTCGTCCAGAATCGTCTCCAGTGGATGTTCCCGGTCCTCACCTACCGGAACCTCATTCGCGAGGCGCAGAAGCGGCTCCCCTTCCCCGACGTGGTGGCCGACGAGGTTCGTACGTGGCTCTCCGAATCTGGTCGCCGCGCCGTCCAGGAGATGCGGAACGCGATGACCGATGCGGACAAGGTGTTTGCCCGCGAGTTGAAGTCCACCGTCCGCGACATGCGCGTGGTCTGGCGCGACGTGATGACCGCCAGCGTGGAATCGCAGGAGAACATGCGGCGGAAGATCCTTGAGGAGTTGGTCAAGGCTCCGGAGTTGAAAGGACTCTCGCGTCAGGGGTACATCGACATCGCAAACCTGTTGGGCAAAGCGTGGGAGAAGGAACGCGCACGGATCTTCCAAGCGGAGTTCCGTAAGCAGGTCCCGCTTCCGTCCGTCAAGGAAGACGACCGTCGCAAGCTGTTCACGGCCATCCCGAACATCCTGAAATGGGCGAACCTTGGGTTGCTCGACAACGAGGCGTTCCGGAATGCGATTGCACCGCAGTATGGCGTGGCGAAGTTCGACGGCGAGACCGCGAAGAAGCTGAACACCATGGCGCAGGAGGCGCAGAAGGTTGGCGGCTCCAACCGTAACCGCCTCATCATGGACATGTACAACGTCATGCAGCAGGAAGGTGGCGTCCGCGCTGCCGACGTGTTCCGTGACTACTGGTACGGTGCTGTCCTGTCCGGCATCCGGACACAGGTGGACAACGCCATGAACATCCTCACCGGCGCACTCACGTCCGCCATGGGGATCACGATGGCGAAGTCCGAGGCGAGGGGTGCAATCGCCAAGGCGTACGGCAAAGGGTTTGCCGAAGCCGTGCATGACTTCTGGCCCATCCTGTGGCACGGGGAGTTGTGGCGGAACGTCAACTTCAATCCCAACCAGCCGGCGAACACGCTCGAAGCCATATCGAAATCGGGCAACGTTTTTGCCAAGGCACTCGGGCAGTTCAAGTACGTCGGTCGCCTGATGAACGCGCTCGACCACATCAACGCGTTGTCCACAGAGCAGGCCATGATGGCATGGGCACTGAGCCGACGCCTTCCGATTGAGCACCTGCATCGGTACATGACGCCCAGCGAAACCGTGCTGCGTCAGGCGCGGGCGCGTGCACAGGCGGAAGGCACCACGCCGGACCTGATGGACAAGCGCGTCCGCGAGATCGTGCAGGAGTCCATTCCGGTCGAGATCCTGATTTCCGCCCGTGACCTGCGGCAACTGGTGACGTTCACGAACCAACCAAAAGGTGTCATGGGCGGGTTGTACCGGGGTATTCAGGAGATGGAGAAGGCCGCGCCGGGATTCAAGATGCTCTCCGGAACGCAATTCATCAGGTTTGCCGGGAATTATACGAATGAGATCCTGAACTACGTCGCGCCGGTCGCGCTCTATCGGTACTACATGAGTGCGCCCAGTCGCCAGGGCGGTCGCGGTGGGTTGAAGATGGGCGAGGAGGAGCGGCAACTGATCCTCGCCAAGCTGGCCCTTGGTTCTGCGCTCGGCGTCATGGCTGGCGCGTTGTTCCTCGGCGACGATGACGAGGAGAAGGATCGCGACATCGACATCACCGGCTCGTTCAAGTCACTCGACCCAAACAAGCGCCGGCAGGTCATGTCCGAAGGCCGGCAGCCGTACTCCATCCGGTTCGGTGACACCTACGTCTCCTACCGTCAGCTTCCGTTCGGTGGCGTGCTTGGTGCCATCGGTGAGTTGCGAGACCGGCAGTTGTTCAACAAAGAGGAGTGGAACAAGGAATCACTCGCCCGCAAGGTCGCTGACGCTGGCATGGCAGGTGCCTTCATCGTGCGCGACTCGTCCGCAATCTCTGGTCTGACGGAGTTCCTTGGGTTCGCCAACGCGTACAAGTACGACATGAGCGACAACATCGAGCGCACCATGCCGAAGTACATGGCCAAGCTCGCTGGGTCTGTCATCCCGAACATCGCCAAGGAAATCGACGCGTGGAGCGACCCGTCGATCTACAAGGCGGACACTGGGCACGAATACTTTCTCCAGCAAATGTCGTACATGCGGCGTGAACTCGGCGCTGGCCCGGTCCTGAATGTCCTAGGGGAACCCGTCCAGGTTGAGCGTTACCCATGGTCCCGCTGGATCAAGACCCGCCGCGAGGATAAGGCGTGGACGACGCTTGGAACGCTCGCTTCACGCGGCGTGTTCCTTCCGGTTCCGTCCGCGAACGTAAAGGTTTTGGAGAACGGCAAGCGCCGCCCGATGACCCCGCAAGAACAGCACGCCTACCAAAAGCGCGTGGGCGCGGACTATCGGAAGTTTGTGGAGGAGAACTCGCAACGGTTGCTCCAGATGAAACCGGAGCAGGCCGTGGAGTTCATCGACAAACAGACCGAAAGAATCCGACGCAGAAATGATTGACAGTGGCGCACACTGACATACGCTGGCGGGCGTATGAGCAATCAACTCACCGTAGCACGCGCACCAGACCAAGGTGTTGCCGTGTTTTCATCCTCGCAGGCTTTCGATTCCGCGATGGCCATGGCGAAGCAACTGTCACGTTCCACCATCGTCCCGGAGGCTTACCGTGGCGAGGCTGGGGAAGCGAACATACTGATTGCGCTGGAACTCTCCAACCGCATTGGCGCGTCCGTCATGGCCGTCATGCAGGCGATGACGCCGATCCACGGTAAGCCCGCATGGTCCGCCACGTTCCTGATTGCAACGGTCAACACCTGTGGCCGGTTCACTCCGCTGCGGTACGTGTGGGAAGGCAAGCCAGGTGAAGACTCCTACGGTTGCCGCGTGAAGGCAAAGGATCGCGAGACCGGCGAGGAGCTTGTCGGCACTTGTGTCACCATCGCCATGGCCAAGGCCGAAGGGTGGTACGCCCGCAATGGTTCCAAGTGGAAGACTATGGCGGAACAGATGCTCCAGTATCGTGCCGCCGCGTTCTGGACACGCGCCTACGCCCCGGAGCTTTCGTTTGGCATGCACACCGATGACGAGGTGCGGGATTACGTGCCGGCGCAGACGCAGGAAAAGGGTGACGTGGTTTCGCAAGCCATCCCCGTCACCGTGGTTCCAACGCCACAGGAAAAGTTGCGAGACGCAATCAAGGACGCCGGCATCAAGGGCAAGGACATCGTGCCGTGGCTCATCGGTCGCGGCTACATCACCGAAGGTCAGACCGTCCGCGACATGGCGGATGACAAGGCGGAACTCGTGTTGACCATGATTCCTCAGTTGAGGGAAGAGTTTGGAGGTTCCAAGTGAGCGCATTGTCGTCCATACGCAGGTCTGTTTTCCAAGCGCAGAACCCGACCGCATCATCCACCGGCACCCCACCCGGCCACCGCTACTGGAACCGACGCCGACTCCGCGAGGCGAAGACCATGGCCGACCGCGTGCGCCTGCATGCGGAGCGTGAGGAGCAGGAAAGGAGGATGGGGTGAGTAATCAATTTTCCAACCGTGTGGTTGGAACCCGTGGTGGGGACTTGGTGGAAACTGCCACGGGTGTTTTTCAACTCACCGCCTCCGAGTACCGCAGCCGGCCAGGTGTCAGCAACTCCATGCTGAACGCCATGGATCCGCCGGCGCGACTCGCGGCATACGTCGAGGATGAACCCACGGCCAGCATGGTCATGGGCACACTAATCCATGAGGCCATCCTCGAACCCGGAAAGCCGCCGACGCCAATCGCCGTTCCTCCGGACAAGTACGTCAACGAAAAGGGTGAATCCAAGGACTGGACGTTCAACGCGAATGTCTGCAAGGCGTGGCGCACTGAGATGGAATCCGCCGGCAAGATCGTCGTGACGCGTGCCGACTGGGCGAAGGTTCAAGGCTGCGTCCAGGCAATCCTGAACCATCGCGTGGCGCGGGAATACTTCACGAAAGGCCATGCCGAACTCTCTGTGTTCCATGACCGCAACGGGACGCTGACCAAGGCGAGGCCGGACTTCGCGCCTGACGCAATCCCGTTCCTGCTGGACATCAAGAAGGTGTCCCGTGGCAACGGTGAGCCGCGACGGTTTGCGACGCATGCGGTCAAGATGGGATACCACCGGCAGGCGTGGTCCTACCTGTCCGCGTGGAACGAGGAGACCGACGAGTTCAGGCAAGGCGTCATCTTCGTCACCGTCGAGGAAGAACCGCCGCACCTCGTCTCGCTGGTCCAGCTTTCCGAGCGCACCATGGAACTCGGGCGCGAGGATTACCTTCGCCGGTTGGCCTTGTACGAGGAGTGCAAGGCAACCGGGTTTTGGCCAGGGTATCCGGAGTCACCTGTCGTGGCAGAACCGGATGAATGGGTTTTCCGTTCGTGTGAACGGGACCTCGCCTGATGTCCACGGCGACTGTGGATGTTGGGTGAGGGTTATTTGGGAAAGGCAATCACATGAAATACGTAATGCACGCAGTGCGGTATGACGGAATCGGGGTGGAGCTTCACGAGCGCGATGATGTTGTTGAAGCAATGGGTGCGGCTGACATGCTTTCATCGCTCTGCCCGCTTGCAGTCATCCACCTGTACCTTCGCGAGCCGTTTGAGCTTCCAGGCGGTAAGCCGATTGAGGGGCAGTACAGGTTGAACTTGGTCGCGAAGTTCAGGGATGGGGAGGAAGTGAAATGAGCGACCATATTCCTGACGCCACGAAAATGGTATGCCCTCACTGCGGCCTTCCAGAAGAGGTTAGAGACAGTGGAGGTGGAATCTGGTTTGAGTGCGGTTCCAAGCACAATAAGCGAAGGACCGCATTCTGCAAAGAGCGTGAACCGCTCTGGTTAGAACTCACCGCCCTCCGCACCGCCAACGCCGCGCTTGTGGAGCGGGTG
>Ga0181343_1001190_pt1 | contig 10449 bp, 15 predicted proteins | sample Su13VDMLBSD_FD_130110 | JGI IMG/M metagenome (GOLD analysis project Ga0181343, IMG submission 130110) | Freshwater viral communities from Lake Michigan, USA - Su13.VD.MLB.S.D | ecosystem: Environmental > Aquatic > Freshwater > Lake | place: USA: Michigan | collected 2013-07-15 | reverse complement strand
GTTAGATCGTCAGGAAGTTCCTGTTCGATAACCTCTTCTGTGTCGTCCTCTTCATCCGGGTCGGACTGTTCGTATTCATCTTCTTCCGAGTAATCCTCGGCTTCAGTTTCTTCCGCGTCGTCCTGAGCCTCTTCAGGCTCTTGCGCCTCGGCCTCGTCTTGGTTGTCCTCATCTGGGCCAAGCAGTTGGTCGATGGCTAGTGTTGCTTCGTGGAGGCCGATCCCACCACTGGGGTTGCCGACTTGTTCCGTCATATAGCACCTTCTTTAATAAATGTTAACTCCTCGATTTGGCGACTAAGCCGTCGTCAAGGATTGCCTGTAGGCGGGCTTTCAAACGCTCAAGTCCTTTGAGCGTGTGAAACATGTCAGAGCGTGCGCTATCATCGGCCAAAGCCGACATGCGCCACTCTTCAAAAATATCTCTTTCCACTTCGGCAAAAGCCTCCTTGAGAATATCATCCTCAAGAAGTCGCTTTGCGTGGTTAGCTTTTGTAATAGGGTCCATTAGATTAACGGCCTATAGATTGAATTGGTTGGCATGGCCGATTGTGCTTGAGGAGAAGCGCCCCCCGAAGCAAGGAGGCTATACTCCGGCTGGAAGAACATAGCTTCTGGACCAAAACCATACCGCTCATAATCCGTGATGTTTGGATTGGCGCGCATATCTTGGCCTGCACCAATACCCGCGCCCGGTCCGAATGGAGAGACATACGGCGTTCCCGCACCTGTACCGCCGCCAGCAAGAAGGCTCTTGAGAAGATCGGCCCCGATACCACCAATCGACAGAATTTGTGGTATGTTTAGGCCCGTGCCTAGAACGCCGCCCTTATCAGGAGAGGTGACACCTGCGGTCTGCGCTGGCGTAAGCGCACCAGCCGTTATCGCAGGCAACGCTGCTCCGATGCCCGGTATTATTGGTGGAGGAGCCACTGCCTGTGGCGCGCTAACAACGATGTCGCCTGTAGCTTGGTCAATACCATTGACGACGTTCGAAGCACCGCCACCTGTAGCGGCCAAAACACCACCAATAGCGGGTATTGCGGCTAGTGCTTCTGCCGGTATAACAGGCTGCTGCATACCTGTGACAACAATGTCTTCCGGTCGTGTGGTGGTAGGTTGTTGCTGCGGCAAAGGTTGTGTTGGGGCTAACGCACCCGAAAGCATTGCGCCAACCGGAACGGGGAACGCAGCCCCGAACGGTAGTCCTGATCCAGATGCGAGTTGAGGTCCGGTTACGGTTATCCCATCATAAGGGGTATCGCCGCCAGTGACTTGGCTCAAGCCTGCGTTACCTGCTTGTGATAGAATTGCTTGGCCGAGAGCGCCACCTGCGGCTTGTAAACCTTTCGAAAGGCCAGTGACCACAATGTCGCCCGCAGCTTGGCCTGCGGCTTGACCGCCAGCCTGTGCTACGCCTTGCGCTGCGCCTCCGCTAACGCCGCCCAATGCCCCGCCTATAGCTTTATCAAGCCCAGTGCCGCCTACTATACCGGCGGTAGCACCACCGAGTAACGCGCCTTTGAGAATGTCGTCGCCCTTGAGCGCCGCGCCTAAACCCCCTGCGCCAGCGGCAGCCCCCACTTTTGTAAGAAGGTCAAGCCCTGCGTAGCCCGGTATAAAACTTAATGCCAAAGGGGCCACAGTGCCAACTACATCCGCGATCTTGCCCAGTGTGCTTTTGTTGAACTTCTCGCTAGCAACAGGTTGATAGTTATCTCGGGTGTTGCCTGTCTCAATTTGGTAGTCAGCTTTGCGGCCCATTGTATCGGTCAGGTTCTGACCCATTTCGACGGCCTTCTGTGCTGCCTCAAAACCCGTGCCTTCAAACAGCACAGTGTTGGTGCTGCGGTCAACAAGACGCACAAAGTGGCCGGGCATCATTGCGAATTGGTTGTTGCCGCCATAGGCGGTTGGGTTGCCCTTATTCGAAACGGGAGCAGTGATAAGTTTACTTGCGCCGCCCGGTACAACATAGCCGGGCGTCATGCCCAAACCGAAACCACCCAAAGACGGGTCAGATGTGGTAATGCCACTAAAGCCGCTAAAGTCCAAGCCAGCCAAGTAATCCGCAGCAGCAGAAGGCACGGCCTCTTGCGTCATCGGCTCTACAGCTTGAGTAGCAGCCAAAAGCCCTTGTATGCTTGGATCATTAGCGTAAAAATCTTGAGCCATTACATCATACCTTCCGGGGGCATTTCGGGTTGCATCTGCATTTCAGGTGGCATCTGTGCTTGTTGAACGGCCTGTGCCATCTGTGCGTTCTGCGCGGCCTGTTGAGCCTGCATAGAAGCGCGTTCCATTTCACCTTGCTGGCGTAGGAACTCACGGTCACGCTGCATCAATGCTTCGATGTTGGCTGTGTTGACCTGCGTCCCGTACTTGGCTTCAATCTCCGCAGCCTTAATCATAAGGTCGGCATCGAGTTTGTCGCGCTCACGGTCGTCCTTGCGTAGCATCTCTTCGCGCTGCAACTCAAGTTCGGCTGCCTTCTTCTGGATGTCAGCGCGGATTGCTTCCATCTGAACCTGAGACAGCATCTCTTCCGGTGACGGCTGCGGTGGTGCAGGCGGGGGTGGAGGCGGCATCATGGCTGGGTCTTTGAAGAACACAGTCGGGTCTTTGTATCCAGCCAGCGCCATCATCTGAGCCAACGTATTATAGTAGCCCTGCATGTCAACCAGCGGAGCGCCCATCTGCATGAGCATCTCTTGCTTGGCAGCGACTTGGCCTAAGAATGCCATCTTCTCTTCGTTGCTACCAGTCCCGATAGCGACGTTGACGACAACATCCATGTTCGTGTCCCACACACGCGGGTCAATCGGAACGAACGTGTTGCGCAAACGCACCATGCGCGGTGCGTCTTGGTTCTTGGCGATAAGCTGCATCGACTTGCGGAACAAACCCTTCATGCCCGTCTCGGCGAAGATACGGCAGATCAGTTCGATATGTTGCGCCGCAGCAGTAATCGTGGCTGCGACAGCAGCGCGGGTCGAAGACTGAAGCGCATTCGCGTCGAGGCCAGACGCGGCCTTGGAAATACCTGTGCGGTTCTCGCGCAGTTCGTCCATGTACTGCAACATCGGGAAGGCTTGCGACCCGACGAATGGCATAGTGAACGGCTGCACCATACCCGGTGCACGCATACGGATGATACCACCAACTTCGGTATTCATCACATCTTCAAGATTGACTTGACCCTCAACAACACCCGTGCGTGGGTGGATCGACTGAGCCAAGCTATCAAGCGTGTTACGCAGGATGTTCGACTTGATAAGCTGAATGTCCATCGTCACGTCGGCAATCGACATGCCGAAGAATGTGTGCGGCTCTGGGTCGGGGCAGAAGTCTACGAACGGAATAAAGTCGCAAGGTTCGTAGTGAAGTACCTTGTTGGCCGTGCCCGCAACGCAGACGCGGCAAAGTTCCGCAATCCCGTCGCCGTCCATGTCAACATACACATAGCCCTCAATGTAAAGGATTTTGCGCGATGTCGTATCTGTGCGGCCGGTAATCTGAACGAACGCTTGCGGGTTACGGTCAAAGGCTTCTTCATTGCCTTCGAAATCGTCCAGCGTTTCGAAGCCAAGGTCTTGAACCTCATCGAAATCGTAACCCATCTTCACAAGATCGGATACGGTAACGTAGCGGCGGTGGGCTACAAACTCGGCCGTCTCGATAGAACGTGCACGGCGGTCAATCAAAAACTCTTCGGGCGGTACGGACTGAACGCGTAGGCGGCCCTGCTCAGTTGTACGGACTACTGTACAATCATATGTCGCGGGCTGGGTCTGGCCCATCATGCCCATCGGCGTTTCAGTGACCGTCTCGCCGTAAGTAATCTCTACGTCCTTGACTTCGATATTGGCATCGGACTGAAGGACGGAGAAGGTAGCCTCGTCCAGACCCGTGAAGTAATGGGTCGTGACATTTTTTTCGGTATCCCACCAGACTTTCATAATCCCGTTCTTACGGATCAGAGCGTCCTTAAATGTGGAGTAGCATTCGTTGAAAAGATTGTTGTCGCGTGTCAGGCAGTAGTTGACGTAATCCGTCGCCTGCTGCGCGCTGTCAATATCTTCAGGGCCGTTCGGTGCAAACTCGACGACGTTGTTCGCCGCGAAAAACACCTTCATAATCGACGGCATCATGGCCTGCACGGTGTCGCGCACGTCCATAGACATTGCCTGCGACCGGCCCTCCTCTTCGTTGCCGAACGGTTCGCCCTTATAATACTGGCCCGCAAGCGCACGCTCCGGCGAGATCACATCGTCGATATAATTTTGCGCGTCGTCAATCTCGGCGATTATAATATTCTGAAGTTCTTCTTCCGATACAGGCTCTTCTACCTGTTCGTCTTCCATATCTGGTTCTTCAATGGAAATCTCTGTGCCATCGGCGAGTTCAATCTCGGTCTCTTTGGTCTTCTCTTCGCTATCGCCGTGTTCAGAGTTGGAGTTAGGAACCCCGGTATCCTGATACATACCTTGGCTCTTAGCCATCTCGGCCTTGCTCGGCTTACGGTTATTGCGATATGCCATATTTTAGCCTTACTTCTTTTTGGATTTGCCAGCTTCAGACAGAGCAATAGCTATAGCCTGTTTGCGCGATTTAGCCAAGGGAGCCTTTGCAGGGCCTTTAGGATTTACGCCAGCGTGCAGTGTCCCACGCTTATACTCGCCCATTACTTTGCCAATCTTCTTAGCAGCAGCGTCCATCTTCTTCATTTCTTTTTACCCTTTGCGGTTTTCGCAGAAGCCTTAAATGCTGCCGCAGTAGGCGCACCCTTTGTTCCCGGCTTGCGCATCTTTTCGCCAGAGCCAGCCTTGATGCGATCCTTCTTGGCCGCAATATTTGCATAGAGACCCATCTTCATTTTGACTTCCCCTTGTTTCGGGCTGATATTGATTTGGCTTTGGACTTCGCGTCTGCTTTAGATGACGCACCCCACGCTTGCAACGATAACAAGAGGCGGGTTGGTTCGCCTTTCGCATTACGCTCCGGCCCCGGCATGTTCCCCATACGCGCTAAGAATGACGCCCTCCGTGGATTATCCCCTGATTTAACAGGCGCTTTCAGATTGGCCCCTTCAGCTTTCTTAAAGTGACTACGCCCCGCTTCATTGAGGCCGCCCTTCGGATTTTGAAAACGCTTCGCAACCATGCAATCAAACCTATCTTTTCGGCGTGTACGCGCCGCGCTCACTCAAATACACGATGGCACGATAGAGAATATTTGTATCCTCTCTTGCGTGGCCTAGCACCAAATTACACGTCGAACAAAGTATGCCGCGAACCTCACCCGTCTCATGGTTATGGTCAACGACAACTAGTCGTTTTTGCTTATACTCTAATGCGTCAGATATTTCTACCTCACAAATAGGGCAAGTAAAATTCTGGCTAACAAGGAATGTCTGGTATTCGTCAACACTAATACCGTATCGCCGTTTGAGATTGCGGGCGTGATGGTATCCGGGGCGTGCGGCTATGCAACGGCGTTGGTTTTCGAGCAAGCACGGCTTACATTCGCGCCGGTAGGAATAGAATTTTTCAATCGGCTTTTCTTCGCCACATTTCGGGCAAGTCTTTGTTTCCACGGATACACTCCCTTTAAACGCCTATAACCTAAAATTTATAGAAAAGCAAAAAAGCGGGGTGGCGGCGCGGTTAGAACAAACGAAGGAGCCACAACGTATCGTTCAGTCGCTATTACCGGCGGCATAGCCTCGCACACCCCATGATGCCCGGCAGGAGAGGGAGAGAAAAACCTGCCGGGCAAAACAAATATATCACATCTTTTGTCTATGTCAAACAACACCACGTATATTCCGACGCAAAGCCCCGCTCTTGTTGGCCATTGAATACCCGTGCATTATGGTTGATATATCGGTGGCAAGGCATAGGCACAGGGCATCCGCCTTATCTGGCGATGGAAGTCCGCGCTTCTTCATGCTCTCCTTACTCTCCACCTGCATCTTACCCGACGACGTAAAGGTGTAGCGCGGTGACGCCAACTCGGCGAACAACTGCTCATCCTTCGGTATCTTCACATCGCGGTTCGCCAGCCATCCTTTACATTTAAACCACAATTCGGCGCGTAGGTTGGCGTAAGTCCCTTTCAACGCAGGGCTTTCCGCGACGTTGATCCCACGCGCTGGCAGGCCCAGTTCGCGCAGACGGTCAAGCACACCCGCTCCCAATCCGATGCTATCAACCAATATCTCGACTGGTTGTTCCGACGGCGGCAGCGCCTCAAACTCAGCTACGACTGCGCCGGTTAGCTGCATCAGGTCCAGACCTTTCCAAGTCTGTATCTCCTCAACAACTGGGCCGCGTCGCTTGGCGAGTGCGGAAGCGTCAGACCCCATACGCGCCACGTCTAGGCCCCACACACTTTTCGTTTGCTTGGCGATCTTAATCTCGCGGTTCATAGCCCCGTCAATCAACTCGACAGGAATGACCGTATCTTCTTCACGCGGCGGGAAGTTACCCAATACACGGACGTGGTACGCTGGGCTGTCTTCCCCATAGCGCAACTGCATCTCTCGAACGAACGCATCGGATACGCGGGGGCTATTGAGGCAACTGACATGGAAGGTTTTCCATTCACCCTTCAGACGGTTGTGGGTATCATAGAACAAACCACTGTTCCGCGTAGGGTTGCCGAGAAGAAGCGTCGTCGCGTTGTGGCCCGACATAGAACCGGACGCAGCTTCATACACACTCTCCGGAATACCGGATGCCTCATCGGCGACAAGCAGCACGTTGTCGGCGTGGATACCCTGCAAGGCTTCCGGCGTTTCTGCTCGGCTCGTTCTGGCGGAGATAAACGCTTCGCTGGACGCAGCCTTCAATTCGATACGGTCGGCCTTAACCTCAATCAAAATCTTCAGCACTTCGGGTAGTTCGTTAACCCATCGCTTCAGTTCCGCGAACATCGCATCGAACAACTGAGCGGATGTCGGCGCGGTAACAACCACCTTCACCGGGTATCGCGTCAAGAAGTAATGCAGCATGGCCCAGCTTGCGGCTGTAGACTTACCTACACCGTGGCCTGAGCGCACAGAGATACGGCGCTCACCTGAACTAATCGCCTTGAGAAACTCAACTTGCCAAGGGTCTGGCTTGGTCCGTAGAATATCACGCACGAACCCAACGGGATCATCACGGTATTTCTTCAGAAACTCCAAAAAGAAGTTTGGCTCAGATTTGGTCATTCTTATCTCCCCTGATTACGCGTGCGATTGTTTGATGACTTACCGTGATACCATGACGCTTTGCTACGATAATAGCAATATCGCGGTAGCTATGGCCTTTAACGCGTGCGGCTTTCATGGTTATCATCGCGTCCTGCGCGTTTGGCTCTGGCTGTAGCTTGGCCTTGCGGCCCGTGCCTAATTTCTTAAACCCAAACGGCACTTTGCCACCGACGTATCCACCTTGTGAGCGCTTCGCTCTTTTACCTGCGGTCACACGTTCTCTGATACGGCGGCGCTCCTCGCCGGAGAAGACGGCCATGATCTCTAGCATGAAGCGTCCGTTGGGATTAGACTTGTCCATCACGTTGCCGTAGCCGTTGATGATGAGATTAATGTTCGCCGTCTCCCAGTCGGCAATCACGTTTAGCGCGTCCCGTGCGTCCCTGAACATACGGTCCAGCTTGGATACTATAACGGTATCGCCCGGCCGGAGGAACGCCAGCTTGCAGCCTTCTTCTCGGCGTAGCAGTGGAACACCGCCGGAAACGCCGCGCTCTTCGTAAATATGGTCCAGTTCCAAGTTATGCGTAAGGGTTATGCCTTGGATTTGGCGGGCTTGGTCATCGAGCGATGTGTTCTCAATCTGGTCTTCAGTTGAGACGCGAGTGTATCCATAAACAGCCAACGTATTTCTCCCGTTTTTCGTGGTGTATCACTGTTACACTTTACTGTTACAGTTTGGCAAGTGAAAAGTTAGGAATTTTTTTGGCTGGGGGATCGTAAACACAAGGGTGTAGGGGGGTAGGGGCCACACCTCGATGTCTGTTCATGTATACGTACGTACCCCCCGCGCAAGGCAGGGGCGGGGGGGGTCAAATTGAAAGTGCCCCTGCCCCCCTATAGGTAAAAAGGCACGTATTACTGCGGGTTACAGACTGTAACAGTGTATTAGTGCTGGACCAAGGCCGTTCGGAAGCGCGTCAAAATGGAAGCGCGGCGGTGTCTATTCACCGGGTGAAAGCGGAACATCGTTCACGCATTATTATATATAAGGGCAAGGCAATTACTGCCATTATGGTTGCGATTGACGATTGACCGAACCGGCCGTTTGTTCCTATTGGCAATTCATCGACAAGCAAAAAAGGGATTAACCAAATGCTATTTGACCTATCACAATATGTTCCGTTCAACGCATTTGTGTTTGTATGGCTAGTAGGCATGCTCGCCTACGGCTCAACCGTTAACCGTAACGATAAAGAGGGGAAGTAATATGTTACACTTAATCAATCACCCGTTCGCATATAATCATAAGAACGTCGACGCCGCGCTTGCCTATGATATTTCGGCGCTATCGCTGGATATCCAATTGCAGATATTAGGCAACGATCACAATCGCTCGCTATTCGCCCGCTTGCCGGAAAAGCTTCTAGGGATCGACACTAACGCGAAAACGATCAAAGGCGAAAAGTACGGCATTAAAACCGCGATATTGTATCTAATGCCAGCCAAGCAATCAGGCGTTCAATTGTGCCCTATGGCCGCAAATGCTGGCTGTGAAAAAGCTTGTCTATTTACAGCAGGGCGCGGCGCTATGTCTAATGTTATGCTTTCGCGCTTGCGTAAAACGTTATATTTCAATCAGTACCGGGAACAATTTATGGCGCAACTGGCAAAAGAGATTGCAGCGCAATCGGATAAGGCAAAACGCAAGGGATATAAGCTTATTGTGCGCTTGAACGGTACAAGCGATATCCGTTTTGAGAATATTCCTTCGCCTTGTACGTTCGGAAAAGCTCAATATTCAAATATTTTTGAAGCTTTCCCCGATATCCAATTTTACGATTACACAAAAATTGCTAATCGCCGCAACATCCCTAGCAATTATGATCTAACGTTCTCTTATAGTGGCGTTGCCGATTATGCGCCCTATGTTGCAAAAGCCGTCGCTAATGGCGAGCGGATAGCAGTTGTTTTTCGCAATCGCGCAATTGTTGAGGCAATGCTAGCTAATGGCGAAACGTTTTTAGGATTGCCAGTAGTTGACGGTGATAACACCGATATTAGGCATTTAGACGCTAAGGGCGTTGCTGTGGCGCTATATGCCAAGGGCAAGGCTCGCAATGATCAATCCGGTTTCGTGGTAGGATAGGAGTTAGGATAATGACAAACAATTGGAAAGCTTGGGCGATCTTAACCGACGGCCAAAAGATTGCTTGGCCTAATCTAAGGCAAGGGCAAGCCAAATGGCGCTTTGATTTTCTCAAGCGCGGCATGTTGTACCGCGGCGTTGAAATTAAGAAGTGCGGCTATCTGCAAGACGGGTAGCGCCATATTAGCCGCGCCGATCAATAGGGCGCGGCGTTTATGGCGCTAATGCCAACAACAGTAAGGGAGAATAAAATGAACCGTACACTAGACACTATCGCCCGCGATATTAAACGCGACTGGACCAATCCCTATTTTGGTGCGGTCCCATATCTTGAGGCTATGCATAGCCTGCAATCGATCCGCGATAAGTACTACTACGACGACGCCGAATCCGTTGTGCGCTATTTCCTATCCAACGCCACAACGTGGAGAGGCGATACCGCCCGCGCAATTAAGGCTGAATTAAAATCAATGCTGAAGGGGGCCTGACCAATGATCAGACCGCAAGCCGCGCCATTAGGGCGCAAAGGCCGCGTATCATCCGAGAGCGCTTGGCCGCTGCGCGGCGTGGATGGAAAGACCTTTGCAGAACGCCGCAATGAGCGGGAGAAAAGCAAATGAACGTTGAAATAGCTTTATTGCTGTTCATGGCTCTAATTGTTTGGGCCATGATTGTCACTGGATACGCAGCGGGGCCGGATTAATGAACGATAACGAACCGCTAGACAACTACACTGAACGCGCAAGCGCAACATTGGCCTATCGCTTGACGGAATATCTAGAGTTTCTTGGTGTGTTAACCGAGCAGCATGTAAACTACCTGCGCTGGCCGCCGATAGAATTAATCGAAGATGCAGAAAGGGATTTAATCGAATGACCGACACTATTGAACAAAAGGCGCTGGCGCTGGTGCTTGAAGCCTTAGAAGCCGCGCCCATCATAGGCTTATGGGAAGACGCAGAGGCGTTTAAGGTAAGGCAAGACAACTGGCTGGAGACCAAATACCGCGATGCACTTGCAGCACTGGAGACGAAGCAAATGACATTAGAGGAAAACAAACGAAAGGCACTGGCATTAGTCGGTCGGGGCGTCGCATGTGAGGTT
>Ga0181343_1001187_pt1 | contig 10453 bp, 12 predicted proteins | sample Su13VDMLBSD_FD_130110 | JGI IMG/M metagenome (GOLD analysis project Ga0181343, IMG submission 130110) | Freshwater viral communities from Lake Michigan, USA - Su13.VD.MLB.S.D | ecosystem: Environmental > Aquatic > Freshwater > Lake | place: USA: Michigan | collected 2013-07-15 | reverse complement strand
GGAAGATGAACAGTAATGGAAATCTGTGATCGTCAAGAATATGCATCATGGAAACTTCCTAAAAACTGGCATGTTATTTTAACTACCAATCCTGACAATGGTGATTATAATGTTACAAGCTTAGATGTTGCGCAGCAAACTCGATTTGTTTCTGTAGAACTAAAATTTGAGGCTAGTGTATGGGCTCGATGGGCAGAAGATAACAATATAGATGGCCGTTGTATTAACTTCTTGTTGATGAATCCAGAGTTAGTAACTCAAAAGATTAATCCAAGAGCTATCACTACTTTCTTTAATGCTATTAGTTCTATCCAAAACTTTGAAGAAGAATTGCCAATGATCCAAATGATTGGCGAGGGTTCTGTTGGATATGACTTTAGTTCTTTGTTTGTAATGTTTATCAATAATAAGTTAGACAAACTTATTTCTCCTGATGATATTATTAATAAAGATGAGAAGTATGTGTTTGATACTTTAGAAGAAGTAATAGGTAAGGATGATTCGTTCCGTGCGGATTTGTCTAGTGTATTAGCAACTCGCCTTATCAACTATTCTCTTGCTAAAGCTAAAACACAAAATGTTCCAGAAGCTATGATTACTCGTTTGGGTAAAATCATTTCTTCTTGTGGATCTTTTACGGATGATTTAAAGTATTATATAGCAAAAGAATTGCTTGGTAATAATAAAACCAAGTTTGCTAAACTTATGATGAATCCAAAAGTAGCTAACATGATAATTAAATAATAAAGCTTATGAAAAATATATTGTATTTTGATTTTGATATTAGTACTAAATCTTTTGATTTAGAGCTTAGAGCAATACTAGAATCATCTGAGTTAAAACTACAGCTAGATAAAAGTATTTATAATCCTGGTATAGGAGATACTTTATATATTCTTCCTGGTGTCAATATTCCTAGAGTAAAATTAAATAAATATTGCACAGAGAATCATATTAAAGTAACTAGAGATGTGACTAAAGCTAATGTAATTTTCGGTAGTTCTAAGACTATCGAAAAAATGGTTGACTTTTCTTGGCAGTATGTAGTTCCTATTAATAATTTTAAAAATTGTATAACTGCCCTGATAGAACAAAAATATCTTGATGAGTATCAAATTGTTAAACTTGACGATTCTCTAGAAGTCTATGATTATGATTATGTACTTACTAATTGGAGAAGTTTACAACAGTTAGGAGATGATTCTTTATATCGTAATTATGTAGTTAATCATGGCACTGTGTTAAGAAGAGACTCTGATAGTTCTAGAGCTATTCATATAATATCTTCTGAAGAATATTCTGAATTATATACAAAAATAGAAAATAAAACTATTTTAGATGAAAGCAGTATTCTAACTAATCTAAATGGCTCAAATGCTATATTGATTAACAAGGAAGTATATCAACAAATCTGTTCTATGTTAGACAGCTCTGATACTGATAATCATATTCTTGCTATGGAATTAATGGCTAATAGTAATTATAAAGATAGTTTGTACTATTTAGTAAATCTATTTAAAAAGTATAATTCTACTATTATGAATAGCCCTACTCTTAACCATGTTAATTTTAAAAGTCTACTTAGTTATTTAGATGTTACTAAACACAGCATGAGACTTACTTTAGATGATATGATAGGGATTTTATTGAAAAAAGAGGTATTAACTCCAGGGATGCTAAAAACACTTGCTAAAGAATATTTATTTGATTGTTCTAGTGGTTTTTATTCTAATATGTTTCAGATAAAAGAAATAACTGTCAATAAAGAAATCTTGCAATTCTTGAATAGTAACTTTACTTTTGAGCTTCTAGAAGATTTTATTCCAAAACAAGAAGATGATCAAGCAAAAGAAGCTCCAGAAGAGAACATTACTCCTGTCTGGACATAAACAATTTAATGCGTAAAAATATGGTAACAGAATTAAAATTAGAATTTCCAGAGTTTATTACGCATATCCCTCAAAGTAAAAAGACTTGGGTTAAAATAGGTTATAATAAGATTCATTCTTCCGTGCATTACACAATCAGAGCCGCATTCGTTGCGGCTATGCATGGTTATATAGAGAATCATATTCCTGAATCATTAAGTATTGAAGGGCCTGTGGAAACCAAGTTAACTATTTATGCGCCTATCAATTTTGGCTTAGTAAAGATGGTAACGGACAAAGAAACTAAGAAGAAAAAGATTCAATGGAAACCCGCTCCTTCTAACTATAAACCAAATTGGGATATAGGTAATTTAGCAATGGTATGGATTAAGTCGTTAGATGATGTATTAATCAAAAAGGGCATTCTTCCTGATGATACTGTAGAGTATTTAAGAAAAACAACTTATGAGTTTATACCTGTTGCAAATTTTAAAGATCGACGCTTAGTGTATAATCTTAAAACTATTAAATAATGGAGGATGTGAGTTATAGAACTCTGAGTAAGCTTAACCAAAGCTTGCTTAAAGAAATATTAATAAGCCCTAAAGCATTCTTAGATGCAAAGGCTAGGTACGAAAGTCCTAAAGAATCTACCGAAGAATATTTTGTCTTCGGTAGTATGGTTGATATAATGTTGACTGGTACAAAGAAAGAATTTGATGAAAAATTCTATCGAATACCTGATGATATTAAGTGTACAGATAGTATTAAAACTATAGTAACAGAAGTATATAACGAGGTTAAAGAAAACGACCTAAGTAGTTTAGAGACTTACAGAGATGAAATACTAAAACACTGTAAATATCAAGGGTATCAAAACAACTGGAAAGATGACACTAGAGTAGATAAAGTTATTGAACAAGGTTCTGATTACTTTAATATTCTAGCAGAATCTGAAGGTAAAATTAAAATTACCGATACTGAATATTCAAATGCTTTAGCATGTAAAATGGCTCTACAAGCTGATGAGTTTACTAAAGTTTTCGTAGATAGAAAACTAGATAAAAACGTAGAGTTTCTTGATAAAGTTATTATAGAATTTGATGTAGACGGTATTGATCTCAAGGGTGAATTAGACAGAGTAGTAATTAATCACAATACTAAGACTGTGTGTCCTCTTGATTTTAAAACTACAAGCAAACCTGTTTACAGTTTTGAAAGTAGTTTCTGGTTCTTTCGTTATGATTTCCAAGCTGCTACTTATATGGCAGGTATCTTAAAGCATCCTATTATAGAAGATTTGATAGAGAAACAAGGATATAAATTAGATCCTTTTAGATTTATTGTTGTAGAAAAAGATCTACGCAATAATCCTCTTATCTTCCAAGTAGGTAATCAAGCATTACAAATAGGTTATATGGGAGGTGAGTTGTCTAGTGGTAAAACATTAGAGGGTTTATTACAAGCAATAGCAAGATACCAATATGCTGAAGAAAACAACCGTTGGCAATATCCAATGGAATATTATCAAAACCAAGGTAACATTTTTATAGAACCATAGATATGATGAAGTACACAAAAACTGCCACTTTTTTATTTCCTTTACTAGAGATTCCTAAAGAAATTTTTACATGTGATGTAAGAAATTCGTGGGGAACACAGAAGTTTAACAATAGATTTGTTAATGCTTATCTTCATGATGAGAGCATTGATAAATATGAGGCTACGCCTGATTGTGACTATGTGTTTATTCTAGTAAGAAATTTTCAAGATGCAGAATTTGATACTTTCTATTCAACTATGTTAGCATTTCCAAATTATGTAGATAGCTATGATAACAATGAATGTTTAGTGTTAGTCTATACTGTGGGTAATCATCTTCAAAAAGATTTTGATATGATTAAACGTGGTAGTTATTCTAAGATTTCTCCTGAAGCAAAGAAATTAATCTTAGCCAATAATTTTTATAGCGGTAAAGTATTTACTCTACCGTTGATATTAAATAAGGCAGAGGTATTAAAGACAAGCTGGGAGGAAAGACTTAGTAATCCTGGATCTGAAGTAGATTTAGGAGAGCAAGAAGTATGGCCAATCTTAGATTATCCTAAAGAGATTTTAACACAAGAAATTATCAATTCTGTTTCAAAGAAGCAAAATCTTACACCATCGGAGGGGTTTTAACCTCTCCGATTTTTCTACATAATTATTAGATTATCTAATGACAAAGGAGGACAAGATGGGTGTCCTCCTTTTTAAAACTAATACTATGACTAAAGACGAGAAAATTAAAAAATTAGAAAAGAAAGTCTCTCAACTAAAAGGCGAGAGCAAGATACTTATAGAAAAATTACATATTCTAAAAGCAGAAGCAATGCACTATCGTAATATGGCTAGGTATTTTAGAAGAGAACTTGTAATGAAAGGATGGCAAGAGGAAGAGAATACTGGACAGCTAGATTAGGAGAAGGTTGGACGGAAGTTCTAAAGCCTTTACTAAAAGATTCCTATATGGAAAATCTGATGAGTACGTTGCAATTTGAGTATGCTATTCATAAAGTCTATCCTGAGAACCACAAAGAGATATTTAATGCTTTTAAATTATGTTCTTGGGAAAATCTCAAAGTAGTAGTAATAGGTGAAGAGCCTGGTCCATTTACAGGTTACGGGCCTCTAGCATTTGCTGATACAAGCGATTATATTAATACTTCTGCTTGGCAGATACAACATGCTGTAGCTTCAGAATACGGATTTGATTTATGCTTTGATAATAGTTTTAAAGACTGGGCAAAACAAGGAGTATTGATGCTAAACAGAAGCTTGACTGCTAAAGACCAAATGCCTAAAAGCCATAAAGAACTGTGGAAAAAGTTCTTCGGTTCTATCCTCTATACTATTACTAAATATAAACCAGGGACTGTGTTTATGTTATGGGGTAAAGAAGCTAAAAAATATGCAGAATTATTATCAACCGATCATTATGTCTTTATTTGGGATCATCCTATGAGCTATTTAACTAAGAGAGCCAATTGGACATGTCCTAATTTTAGAGATGTAGATCAAATTTTATTAGATAAATATGGAAGAAGTATTTCGTGGCAGGCTTTCTAGAAATAATAATCTAGAAAATTTAATAAAACACAAAGATATTATAATTAAAAAATTAGTATCAGGTGTTTTATTGGCAGATATTATAAAACAGTACAAAACTTCTAGTGGTACTTTACATAAACTTTTTAAAAAAGAAAGATTACCAAAGGTAGATTTAATCATTAATCATAAATTAGAGCCTTATTATGAGACTGAAGATGAGATTATGCAGAGTTTAAAACTAAAGTATACTTGGAAAGGTCTTTCTAAACATGAAAAAGAATTTTATAAAAACTATGGAAAAGAACGAGATAATCAAAATGATACACCACTGGAGTGAGGTATTTAATCTTCCTATAAAACAAGAACTAGCTATGCCAGATGTAGAGAGAGTACATTTGGCTATTAGTTTAATAGAAGAAGAATTGCGAGAAACTAAGCAAGCAATAGTAGAAAAGGATCTTAGAGAAATACAAGACGGGTTAGGAGATTTATTATGGGTAGTAGTTAGAGCTATGATGGAATTTGGAGTAGATCCTGAAAAGACTATTAAAGCTATCTATGATTCTAATATGTCAAAGGCAGATGTGTCTGAAGAAGATGCTACTATAACTTATAAAAAGTATATGGATCAGGGTATACAGACATACTGTAGAGAACGTAAAGGGTTATTTATAACTTACCGTGTTTCGGATAATAAAGTATTAAAGAGCCATAACTTTAAAACACCTGAGTTATGAAAGTAGGTCAAAAGGTTATTTGCGTAGATGCTTCTATTAAATCTGAGCATATATTCACAGCATTAGAGTTATACTCTCAGTGGATTAAGAAAGGTGAGAAGTATACAATACGTGCTATATTAGATAACGATGATATAGTACCTGGTATATTATTAGAAGAAATAGTTAATCCTCCTGTATATATAGATCTAATTAAACGTGAGCAAGAACCTGCGTTTGGATTGTTTAGATTCCGTGAAGTAGATGAAGAGGATATAAAAGCTATAAACTCTATGGAAGAAATAGTTACTGAAATATTTAAATTATGACAGAGAAAGAATTAGAGATAATTATTAGAAAACGCTGTGATAGCATTATAGAAAATCTAAACCGCAAAGGACTAGAATATAGTAGAAATAGAGATCCTCTGCATAATTTTAATGTAGGATCTAGAATATATGGATTATCCAGAGAAAAAGTTTTATGGGGCTTTGCTTTAAAACATTATATATCATTCTTAGATATGTTAGATGATGTGAGTCTATCTAGACTTCCTACAGAAGATTATGTAGATGAGAAGATCGGAGATCTTATAAATTACTTAATACTCTGTGAGGCTAGTATTAAAGATAAAATTAAAAAAGATGGAAAACCAAAAAGTTAGTGAGGAAAGCATTACGTATATTATATTATTATCAGCTCTGCAAGTAATATTAAACTGCAGTCTAGAATTAAAAGATACTATATACGACCAGGGAAAGGCTAGAGAGAAACTTAGAGAAGCAATAAATATTCTTACTCGTCAAAATAGCAAAAACAGAGATCACATTTGGGCAGCTAATGAAATACATGCAGCAAATATGATGTATGGTATCCAAAAGATAGGAGAAGCAGTAGCACAAGATAACGGCATGTTGTTACATGTTGTTACTAGTCTATCAAGAAAAGGATTTGATTTATCAAGATGTAAGATAGTAGAACTTACAGATGAAGAAATTGAGGAATACAAAAAGAGCAGTAGTTGATACTGCTCTTATTTTAATCTAATACTCTTTGTCCTGTTTTATATATTCTAATCCCTTGTGCAATTCCTGGAACTAATTGCCCTCCATGAATATACCATTTTGGAACACCTTTAAATGGGCCCGATTCAAATACATCGTCTTCTTCATCTTCATTAAATAATATTCCAACATCAGAAACAAATGTTTTTACATCGGCAATTAAACTTGCTGCAGGCACTGCCATTTTTGTAAGTTTTTCAGCTTCTAATGGATTAGTATAGAAACTGATATCTGTACGTAATCTGATAGTTTGATTTAGTAAAAATACTGCAGTATTTGATTTTTCTTCATCTTCTTCATCATCGTCTGCTATCATTGCCTTTAAGAATAATCCCATTCCTATTAGACCTACCATAATATATAGCTCGGTCATATTCTTTCTCATATTGGCAGCATCGACTGCTGTGAATTTTTTTTCAAAGCCAGTCTTTTGGAAAAGTAATTTTCTAGTAAGTTGCTTTAAAGTAAACAAAGTATCTGAAACTACGTTATCATCTGTTTGTAACCCTAATCCTAGTTTACCTGCCGCATACCCTACTCCTGCTCCAAGAGCTGTACCTATTCCTGGCAAAAACATTGTTCCTAATGTAGCACCTGTTGTAAGCAATTGTCCTTTAGAGTAGCTTCTATAACGACCTTTACGTAGATATGGTTCGTCCATACCATAAGATAGTGCGTAATCTACTTTTTCAGACTCGAATCTATTAGCAAAACCTTCAAACATCCAAGTTCTAAATTGAGTTAAAAGTCTTCCTTCAATAGTAGATTTAGCTTGTAATGCATTATTATAATCACCGTGATTCATCTCGATGATTCTTTTCATTTTTTGAACTAATTTTATTTCATCTACATCTGTTTCAAACCCTTTTCGTAGTTGTCCTGTATTAATATCATAAGCATCCCACAAAGTAACAGTAGATCCATCTGGAGCAGTAGCTTTTTGGTTAAGAAGCATTGCTATCATAATAGGAGCTTGGTTTAAGTATTCAGTACGTTCTTGTATAGAAAAAGGACTAAATCTTTTGAGCTTTTTGAAATAAGATTGTTTGTTAGATAAATCAAATAATTCTTTATTTGAAGTCTTTAATAGATCCCATTTATCCATTAAAGTTCTAATCTTTACAGCATTTCCATTAATTCCTTCAAAAGTATTAAAGCTTAAATTTCTACCAATAGAATTAATTGATAACATATAAGCTCTGCGCATTTGTGCTTGAGTATACTCCCTACCATCGGCTGCTTGAATCCAGTTAGATATAATACCAAAACCTAAGTTAGAAGCTCCTGAGATAAAGTTCCATCCTAAAGCTTTTAAAGTTTGGAATTTTAAAATAGTATCTCCAACTCCTGATAAAGTTCTAAATCCTCCTAAAGCATCTAATTGAGTTTGTAAGAATTTTTTAGTTTCTTCATCAGTCTCTTTTGCTATTAAAGCTTCTAGTTCTTTTTTCTGCTTCTCTTCTTTTTTAGTATAGAGTTTTTTATTAGTAACCCCTTGTACTTTACGACCTCCAATATTCCACATAGTAGTATCTAAGAAGAAATCTAATGCAGATTTTGCATTGACTAATCCTTCTTTTGTAGCAAGTTGTCCATCTTTTTCTTGAGGCTGTCCTTGTTTATTTACTACTAATTCTTTACGATCATTAAAAGCTTGTTGTGCTAATCGAATTTGCGGCTCGATAAAACTTTTATGTTTATAAGCTAATACAGTTAAAGAGTAAGCTTTTAATATTTTAGTGACATCCCATGATTTTTCTTTAGATAAAATATCTTTAGCTTCTTTTTTAAATCTTAATCTGTCTTCGTGAGTAGCAGGTTTTCCAGTTTCTTGCTGATATTTTACAGTCATAACTTTGACCATATCTGCAATCTTTCCGCTGCTATCTTCTATATATTGTAGTTGAATATTTTTTTCAATATCTCCTGTATATGGATCAACATCAGAAGTTAATACTGTAGAAAAGTCAGTAGTAGTTTGGAGCTCTTTCATCTTATCCCAAAAAGGAATAACTCCCATCATAACTCCTTTTTCTGCAAAAATATCCATTAGACTTTTTTCCATAGTAGGTAAAACTCCAATACCCATTACCGCTCTTTTTTGCTCTGGTAACATGTATCTTAGTTTTTTTAACGTACTCATAGTAAAGTCATAGTAGGCTAATAGGTCTTTATCTGCTTCTATTTTTTGGAAATTTTTATCGTACCATTTAGTAGCTTTACCGCCTATTTCTTTTCTAGGAACTTGTTGGATATATTCTCGCATACCTTTTGGAGTATAGTATGTTTCTACTCCTGATGCATCTTTACTCTTAACTCGTACTGCAGGATTCTCGGCCATATCCATAGCCCAAAATGGAGAGTTTTCTTTATTCCAATCAGCAAATAAAGCATCTTTTTCATCAGCTGATAAAGCAGGTTCCAATTGAATACTATCATAGATAGCTTCTCTTCTCATCTTAAACTGCTCTATTTTTTCTTCTACTCTTTTTAAAAAGAACTCATATCCTTTTTCTCCAAGATGATATTTTAATTCTGCAATATGTTTAGCTTTCTGCTCTTCTGTAAAAGTTATTCTATTATAATAAAACTTTTCAGGCATAGCACCGCCTTCCATTCCTGAATCTGAAAATAATATTCTAGGATCAAAAGAAATAGTATTGGTGTTAATCCAATCAAAATAAGCGTTGATTTTTTTCTTATCTTTTTTAAGAGCTCCTGTAGTCTTATCTCTTTCCTTAAAAGCTTGTGCTAATAATCTATTTCTAATTTCAAAAAACTCAGAAGAGAATCTATGTACTAGTCTACCAGTTTCTTTTCCGTCTTCTGTTAACTGTTTTAGAATATTATAATTATTGCCTGCTTTCTTTAAAAATTTTTCAGACAGGCTATCAATATCTTTCCATACTTCAGAAGTTTCTTGCTGTGCTTCTATATTAGCTCTTTCTACAGCAAGAAATATTGATTGAAGCATAGCATCATCATGTCTACTTAAATTTAAAACAGATCCTGGTATCTTATTGATATCTAACATATGCTGAAAGATCTGTTCTTTAGTAAGAGTATTATTAGTATAATTTCTTACAAAGTTGGTAACATAATCTTTCTTAATAGTAGTAAGTTTTTCTTGTAAATCTTCAGCAACATCTCTTAAAGCTCTAAACTCTGCTTTAATATCAGGAGTTTGGAACTCATCTTCATCTAAAAATAAATGCTCTTCAGGAGGAGTTGAAAAATCTCCTGCTTTAATCCATAAGTTTAAAACTCGTTGTGCGTAATACACATCATCATAACTTACTGCAGGATTGTTTAGTAAATTTTTAATCTCTGCTAATTGTAAATTACCAAAATTAATTACGTCATCAAAAGCCTCTACGTTCTGACTAGTAATAACTCTTCCTTCTGCTGTGTCGACTAGTTTTCTTAAATTCTCTAGTCTTTTAATAATTTTTAAATATTCCTTAGAGTCAGTAACGCTGTTAAGATTATGGCGTTCTTTTACAATTTCTTTATTGATTTTGTTGAGTCTTTTTTGCTCAACATTTTTTAATTGTATTGGTGCAGATGGTAGTAAGTAATCTTCGTCAAATATATCTTCTTCTACAAATTTCTTAAATCCTTCTACATCTTGTTTAGAACCTAAAAATAAATCAGAAAGATACTTATCAGTGTTTATTACTTTATTTGCAGGTAATTTAGAGATAGCCTCATTAAT
>Ga0181343_1001184_pt1 | contig 10461 bp, 5 predicted proteins | sample Su13VDMLBSD_FD_130110 | JGI IMG/M metagenome (GOLD analysis project Ga0181343, IMG submission 130110) | Freshwater viral communities from Lake Michigan, USA - Su13.VD.MLB.S.D | ecosystem: Environmental > Aquatic > Freshwater > Lake | place: USA: Michigan | collected 2013-07-15 | reverse complement strand
GCTATAGGATGTATATTATAGCAACTTCTTATAAGAAAGGAAAGTTTATGGAAATTACTACTGTTGATCGTCCGACCAAGATTCAGAGAGTGTTTGATTTTATGCGTAGCGGTGCTACCCTGACTGCTGGCGAGGCTCGCAAGCGTTTCCGCGTTACTAACATGCGCGCAACGATGCACGACCTCCGTGAGGCCTTTGATCGTTTTGACATGAACTACACCGTAGTTCGTGAGACAAAGAATGGTCGTTCGTACTACCGCGTAGTCCGTAATCGTTCTCGCTAAAATTTAGTAAAGTTTGTAGCAACAAAAGCTCCTTTTTGGGAGCTTTTGTTGTTTTGGTGTATAAATACATGGTGAGATCTTATTATGCCTAAAAAATTATGTTGCTGTGACGTTGATGATTACTGCTTAACCAATCAATTTGTTACAATATTTGGACCTTTATTGGATAGTGCAGTACCGGTTTCACCCGGTGATCTAATTTCTTTAAAAATAAATAGACCACCTTCTAGAACAAAAAATTTAGAATTAATATATAAAAGACCTGAACCAAATGATACACCATGTCCTACATGTTGTACATATTGCTCACCGAGTGCATGTAGTGAATGTCCTCCAGTATTGTCTTGTAATAATAATAGATGTGGAGCAGGAGGTGTTCCTGAAATACCTTCTGCATCTGAATCTGTAGAGTTTGGTGGAGCATGCAGAGCTTGTTGTCCTTCAATATGTGAAGGTGCATGTGATCCGAGTACAGACCCTACATGCCCACCAGGGCCCGACAAAAAAAGACAAAATAGTTCAATATTTTCAGATAATTCAACTTTTAATGTTCCACAATTGTTTAAAAAATTAATTAATCGTGGAACACAAACTCCTATAAACTACGGTACTTCGTATAATATTAAAACTGTTGAAGAGTTAATACAATCAAAAAATAAAAAAGCAATAACTAATAATTTAACCATACCTTCTAATCAAGCAAATAATTTAATACAGCCACCATCATTAAATGAATTATTTAAACAAAAATTAGATAATCTTTATCCTGTTTGCAAACAATGTTTAATTGACAATGGTTATGATATTGATTGTATTAGAAATAATTCGTTTGATTGTAAAGATGCAAAAATTGATTTTTGCAAAACATGTCAAAAAGAATGTCAAGTATATTGTAGTGGTTATTATGGCGATACATCAAATCAACGTAATAATATAAAACAATTATTTGGTACAAAAATTTATACTGATAATTATGATTTAGCATCAGGGACAACTTTTAATAATTCAGATTTATATAACGGAAATTTGCTTATAAATGGAAATGGATTAACTAAAATTATTGATCCAAATGAAACTACTTTGGATCACGCAAGAAGTTTAAGAAATGGTGGAGCTGAATTAGATAGTATATTTGGTCCCGAACCAGAAATTCCAGATACAATACCAGCAGATAATCAACAACCTGGAGGTGGTGGTGATATATCTCAAATTCAGGGTGGAGATGGGACCAGTAGTTTTGCTTGTGCAGCGTGCCCAACTAACGGTGGGGCTCCTGGTTGTGCACCGTTATATTTTATATACCGATATAGTGGATGTCATATGGTATGGTATCCGCCAGAATATATTTTTAATTATGATGTAAGAATATCACAAGGATCTGGATATAGAAAAACTCAATCTGTAAATAGTTCTGGAATAAAAACATGTGATTTTTTATTATCTGGTTCTGGATATGAGGAAGACGGCAATGGAGCCAGCAATGATATTGACGCAAGTTGTATAGGTCATTATTTTTTTGGTGAGTGTCCCAGACAAGGATGTACTTGTAGAGATAGATCATCATATCCCTGTCAATGTATGAGATATCCACATATCAGTGGTGGATTTGTAGATACGGTTAGAAAAAAGTTTAATGTCTCTAGAACAGCATTTCAAGGTGGATATATTCCATCACAAGACCCTTTTGCTCCAGCGATGAGGGTGAGTCTTGCATCTAATGAAATTGGTTGCTGTTCTTGCGCTAATACGAGTGCATATAATAGAGAACCGTGTTCTCTTGAATATGATTTTTTAAGAAGTAAACGTGCACAGTGGCCAAAAGCAAGTGGTCTCGGAAAAGCTCCACCTACATTGGGCGAATATTGCAATATAGGATCTGCAGGTGACGATGCAGACACACCTTTTTATAATCCAAATTATAAAACAGAATGTTTTGAAAGAGGAATCTCTCCATATTTAAGTAGAATATCTCAAAAATTATATACTGCCGCAAGAGACATATTCCATTATGGGTCTACAAATCCAAGACAACAAGAAGTATTAGGTCCATTTTATTCACCAACAATAATACAGTCAAACAAGTATGGATGGGATAGAGCATCTTTTAGAAAAATTTATAATCAAAAAAGTAATTTATTTCATAAAATGATTGGTTTAATTGGAATGGACCACCATTTTGAATGTTGGGCATATCATAGTAAAGCATTATTTACACCAGCACCACCGGTGGCTATGAATCACTGTAATATGATTATTACTCCATATGAAAGACCATATGCTGGACAATGGAAAGAAAATAGTTTTACTTATGATCCGAGAGAAGCATTCAGATATCAGGCTTTACGTAACTTTCCACGCAGAGTAATGTATGGATCTTCAGTTGTTCCTTTATTCCATTCTGATATTCATGCAATGGAACAAATTTCTATAGCAAAAGATGTTAGAGTAGATGGTGATCTTTTTGATGGTGAAAAATTTATAGAAAAGTTTTATATTTATTTTTATAATAAAATTACAGATCCAGGTGATACCATTTATAATGAACCGGTAGTTCAACCTAATGATGTAAATGATTATAATTACGTATCATATTGGTTAAAAGAAATGATACGATATAATGTCATCAGTGTAAAAGATCATGCTGAAGATATTGCAACAGAACTAATAGAATTATTAGACAGTGTACGTTTGGAACCAATAGATCCTGAAAATCCACCAGCAGATAATCGTCCAGATCCAGAATTTCTTGATTCAAATGTAGAATCTTTCTTGGGTAAAAAAGATGGCTACTATCAAATGATTAATTGGTTAGAAGCTAAAATTCTAAACGATAATCCAGAAGCCAATTTTTCTGATAAAGATGATTTCACTATTTGGGCAGCATTAAAGCCTTATGTGACTGCAAAGTTAATGAAAGATAATTTGATTAATATTAATCAAAAGCAGCTTTTAACCAGTATTCCGGGTCCAATGTTTGCTGGTCCAAGAAGAGTAAAATTGTGGCCAACACCAGATGGCGCTGGATTGACAACATGGGGGTGCACTGGTGATGGTATATGTGATACTAAAACCAGTGTTTTAAATGTCACAACAGACGCAGACCCCGATAATCTTTTATCTTTTACATCGGTGTATGGTGGACAGCAAACTTGGTTTGCTGTTACAACAAATGGAAAGATAAGAGCATTTGGCAAAGGATCCATACCACCCGGCCAAGATGAAACAGCAATAGGTTGTTCTCCAGAAGGAACAATTGCTCTATTTAATAATTGTAATGGAGATTTTCCACTTACATTTGATGGAAATTATTTTGATACTGATGTTGGAGCAGTTCCATGTCATTTAAGTGTAGCAAGTGAATTGGCTGTATTATATAATGAGGATCAAAATAAACAAATTGTAGACGGAACAGTTATGAAAATATCTTCAAAAGGTAAGTTTGCTGTTGCTTTGGTAAACTATGATGAAGGTTATGTTCCGGGTCCACATTTAGGGCACTGGGACCTCACTTGCCAAATTACAAATTATTTGAAAAAAATATATTCAAATTCTGGTTGGGAAATACCAGGTCTTGTAAATTCTCGTGGTTTACCTGTTCAGATAACTTCGCCTTTTTCTTTTACTTGCCGCGAAGATACTAATACTAAATTAGAACATTATACGATCAAATCATGGGGTAAAGGAAATGGTGGAAATGATGATGCAGATGTTGATTATGGAATTTTTTATGATGATGCTAGATATGTATCCGATTACTGGCAACCCGGATGTTATTTAGATGATGATGCTTTTGGGATAGAAAGATATCAACTTTCAAATAAGTATTTTATATGGCATGATGTCGCAGCGGGTGCTAAACATTGCATAGCAATTACTTCCGATGGTGCATTATTTGCAACACCTACTAGCGATAATACATACAATCAATCATCATATGGTTATCCAACAGTATCAGGAAAAAGAGAGCTGGCTGAAAATAGGGCTGAACAAAACCTTACGTTGCAAACTGGTTATTATAATCAATATCCAAAACCCGGATATTTTACAGATGATGAATGGGAAAATTTAACTATAAAAAACCAATTTTTACCTTCTCGTGATTATTGGACCACATTGAATTGCCAAAGAGCATCAGGTAATCAGATATTTTCTGAAAATCCAGAAGATGGTGAAAATGCAATTCCGTGTGATATTAGATGTCATTTATTTAGTGTAGGAACTGAAACTCTTATAATAGGTGGTGACTTGAATTCTTGTGGTGCGCCATATGGCTATTCGTGTCAACGTGCTATAGAAATTGATAGACCTTCATATACGCAAGTTGCAGCAGGACATTATCATAGTATGGCATTGTCTGATGATAATAATTTAAAAATATGGGGATCATATGTAAAAGTAGATGAAGATGGTGAACCATTAAATAATGAAAATAGTTTTACAAGTACAGATCCTATACCAGTATTTTTGCCAGCTGGAGAAATATTTCAAGATCAATGGGTTCTTGGACCTGCTGGTGGTGTGACTGGATGTGGTGATCCAAATCCAAATAATAGTGAGACGGAGCATGATCAATATAAAGTATACAGGACAGCAGATAAAACAGTATTCAGCTCTGCTAGTATATTTGCAATAGATGGTGGTCCAGATTATAGTATTCTGGCACGTAAAGCAGGAAATAATCAAGATAGATTAGTTGTTTGGGGCAGCTCTGAAATGGTACAAGCTGTATCTGGTGTTACATATTCAGGACTAACAGCTTCATATGGAAAAAATTATGATAGAATAGATAAAATTACTGCTGGGCCCAATTCTATTGGTGTTGTTTATAGAAAGAAAAATTCTTCAAAAAGAAGAATAGATATATTTCCAAGACCGGGTGCAGATAGAGGGCTTACGGCTGGAGTCGGTAAAAATAATTACGATGATTTATGTTTTACAAATGGAAGTGTTTCAACAATTTATTCATCAGGATCAAAATCACAAACTTGGAAAGTATCATCCTTCGATACTGATCATTTCAAAATGCAATTTGAAAATTTTGGTGATTTGCCTAATTATTTTAGAACACAAGCATTTTTTAGAGCAGTTCCCGGAAGATGGGATTTTTCAAAATGGTTTTTTGGAATGCCTTGTAATAGTATAACCAGTGATGTTGGCGATAATATTGTTGGTTTAAAATATGATCCTACAAGTGTTTATTATACAAAAGATGGAGATAAAAACAGAGCATTCTCTGGGTTTCCACAATATTATTGGATGCGACCAGCATGGCGAAGAATACAACAAGCTACCCCTGTTCATTCATATGAACCAGCGCCATTTAACGGATGTGGTATGATGAGAGATAGAGATGGTAGAGATGGCTTGAGACCTGGTGAAGAACGTGGTACGGGAGGTGATCCAAATGGTGCAATTGCTTCTGCAAACCGTACTTTAAATAATGAACTTGGATCCTGTTTTGGTGGAGATATATGTTGGGTTGGTGATGGAAGTCCGTCTGCATATGCATATAGTTCTGTAGGTATAGGTTCAGTTCCTGGCAAACCATTTTGTGCATGTGATGATGCAAAATGTGGTTGTCCACCAAGTGGAAGAGTAGAGCGCGTATATGACTGCAGTCAAGGTCCTTTCTTGGCAAATAGTTGTTTTGGTTATCTGCAAGCCAGAAATGGTTTTAATTCTAATAAAGATTATTATATACAATCGTGTAAAACTTTTGGAGTAGTAAGTGAAGAAAATGAAGATAGTAATGCTGGTCGTTGCTGTGGTGTAGTCAATACAAATATTACAGGCTTCTTTTATGCAAAAAGAAATTATTACTATGGGTTTAATAAAGAAACATATTTATATGAAGTTCAAAATGCACCTATACCATATAGAAATAATTTTGTAGGAAATTCTTTTGCTTCGCCAGATCAAATTTATGGAATGACTTCATCAGAACTTATTAATGAATTGATGACACCAAAAAATTCTATTCCAAAAGCATATGGTGTTGAATCGACAATGCTGTATCCATATGTATATGTTGGTGGACAAGCATTGAAACCATTGATGGAAGCTTTGTCATCAACTATAGTATTGCAAGCAGGATGTGATCCCTGCAAAACTGCTCCTCCAGGTGATCCTTGTCTTTTAGCAGATACATGCGGCATTATTCAGGGCGGCGGAAGTCGTCTATGCATAGCTTCTATAGACAAATTAGTTGGTCCGGGAGGATGGGCCCATTCATATGGACGAAGCATCTGTAATGATGGAAGAGTTAATCCTGTAGAGATTGGTGGCGTTATGAATACTAGTATTAATGGATCATTAAATGATCTATTATATCTTAATGTAGCAAATGCAGATGATTGGTTGGGCCCTTTAGTTTCCTTTACAGGTTACACAGGTCCACTTCCACCAGGAATGACTATCAGTTGTAATTGTTGGTGTGGCGACAATACATCTTTTACATCATCTGATGGTCAACCTTGTAGTTGTTCCAGAGATCAATATCCTTCAGGAAGTTGTCCGAACAATGATCGTTCGTGTCCTGGATGTAAATTTTGTTGTCAATTGGATAGGAATTTAATTTATAGAGTAGATAAAGAATATTCTTTAGACGATCCTAATCTTTATTATCCGGCAGATAAAGCATTGCCTGGATTAGGAGATAATGATGAACCTGTACCGATTGGTGGTGTAGGTAGATTATATAGGGTATATGAAGATATATATTCAGATTATACCGCTTTAAACTGTGGTGGGTTAACACGAGGAACACCTTTATGTTTTCAAGGTAATGATGGGGTAACAACTCCCGGAAACTTTACAGCTATATGTGTAGATTTTGGTAATGGAACTCCACCACAACCAATTGGAAGAACGTCTAATATTCAATGTGATGTTATAGGAGAATAATGTTCATATTCAATATAAATAATATGAAAGGTATTATATGAATTATCAAGATAATGTTTTTGTATCCAATACAATGTATACCAATTATAATAGTAAAACTTTAGGAATTGATGCCAATACTGGAGCACAGAATGTCATTGACTCTGTTAAATATTTTAATAATAAAAAAGAAGAAAATGAATATATTTATTATAAAGTAATAAATTTTAAATTTCAAAAAGTATTTAAAATTAAATTAAATTTTGTAAGTTTACATATTGGTGATATAATAGATTATATTACAAAAAAAACTGGAATTAAAAAATTAATTATTAAATTAACAAATGGAAATTGTGGATGCGAAGCTAGAAGAGTTAAATTTAATAATTGGTTTAAGATTCCAGTATTACTTATTAAATTTGATCAATTAAGTTATAAAAATAAAATAGATATTGAAAAACAAGAAGAGACAGAACAAGATATAATAGATAAAGAAAATGCTCAACGCAGAGAAGAAGAAATAATTGAAAATGTTAAATTAAAGATGATAAATAAAAAATTTGAAAAAGATGTTGAATATAATAATATTCATGCAATGAATCCTGGATCGTCTTCAACAAATAAAAAATCAGGCGGATGCGGTTGTGGTGCAAAGAAGCAATTAACAAAGCGTGTAAAGTACTTATAATTATTATAAAGAAAGGTATATTATGGAATTGGTATATTTTAAAGTGTTATCAGGTGAAGAAGTTATATCTAAAGGAAAAAAGGTAGATGGTGGATGGTATGTGGAAGATCCAGCCATGTTAGTTCATTTAAAGGAATATAAGATAGGATTGGCAAATTGGTTGCCATACACAAAAATTAGCACAGGAACAGTTATTCCAGATTCTGCAATTATTTTTGCCGTAGATGTTGCTGATGATATGGCAAATTATTATATGAAATGGGTTAATCCAGATATTCAAACAGAACAAGAACCCAGTTCTGTATCAGATGAAACATTAATTTAAAATGTTTAAAGGAAACTATAAATCTAAAAATTCTAATGGAACGGGTTTTATTTATAGTAAAGGTGATTCAATATTGTTTCATGGGAAACTATATGAAGCTACAAGACCTACATATTTGTCCCCAATAGAACAAGCAGATGCTTGGAATTATAAAGGAGTATCAGAAATATATACATCTGATAATCCCCCATTAAACCCAGCTGTTGGGCAAATATGGAATACTAATGGTAGATACTATTCTTATTTTTATGATGGAAATAGCTATACTTGGGTTGAAATTTAAGAAATTTGTATACTTAATATCATAGTAGTTTCGCGTTCAAGTTTTAAATAAACACTTTGTAAAGTATCGGGGCGGTCAGCAAAATAAATAAAAGCTGCCCCCTCTTTACCTGGTGTTCCATTAATTGCAAAATTTTTGGGCAATGGCACAGAACAAGCAAAATCACTATATGCTGAAATAGTTAAATCTGTATTTCTAGCATCAGATAAATCTATTTTAAAGTTTTTGGTGGTGGCAGTATTACTTGCATTAAAATTAATATATCCAACATCATTATTATTAATCAATATAACATTATATGTTTCTTCACCAATTAATGTAGGAACATCTAAAATTGCAGAAGTTGAAAATAGTGGAATTGTAATTGTATCATATACCAGTTGATATATTTTAGCAAAAATGTAACTAGCATTTGTATATGCTGCAACTTCAGAAGAAGTAAAATTAATTAATTTCGTATTTGGATACCAATAATAATTAACTGGATATACTGGATTTAAAAGTTGTCTTAATAAAAACTGTTGTTTATTTTGATTTTCAAGTAATTGAGTATATACACCCGGATATGTATTTGAAATTCTAAGAATTCCATTTAATGTTTGATCATAGTTGATATCATCAGGAGTCAAAATTCCTCGCATATAAATGTCAACCATTGATTGTTGAAAATATAAGTTTTCATTTGTAATGCTGACAGTCGGATCAACATATATGACTTCTGTTCCATCATTTAACTTTAATACATTTTTAATAAGTATTCTTTTTTGATTTAATGTACTGTTATTAACTTGCAAATATTCTTCAAAACTATAATCACTTCCATATATTCCCAAATAAGTGAAATTCAAAGGATCCAAATCTGGTGATTTATTTACCAGTAATGCGGCAGTGCCCCCGGTTACAGCTGTAAATTGAATTGGTGTTGTAAATAGATTTCTATTATATATTCCAGCAGAAATGCCAGATGTTCCAGTCAATCCACTGAAGTACAGGTACTGGTTATATGCTCCTGTTTTTCCTTGTAGTGTGAATTGTCCATCCCAAGATAATACAGAACCAGTGGTAATATTTGAATATTTACCAGAACTAAAAGAAAAAGTAGATCCAACGCTAAGTTTATCAAAAAACAGTTTTAAAAACTTAAAATCATTAACATTTTTGCTTTGTGAATAATTAAAGAAAAAACTGTTTCCAACTAGTTGCACTTGTGGTGATGATTCTATATAACCCTTGGTCAGACAGGGATCAACAGTAGAACCAATAAATTCTAATGTAAATGATTGTGTTGATTTTACTACTGTTAATGCTGAACTACTCATTTTAGCTAGCCATATAAGATACTAATTGTGAAGAAGTTCTTGCTCTTAAATAAATGGTATTGAGATTTTGAACATCTAAGAATATATTTTGTCCTGGGTCTAATTCGTATCCAATAGAAGCCACACCATCAGAGTTTATATAAACCAGATCGGTATTAGATGACGATGCTTTAATATTGATACCAGAAATGGTCGTATATCCAGCAGGATATAATCCAGTTACACCAGTTGTAGCAGTCAATCTACCACTTATGAATGTAGTTGGTCTGCTAATTCCAAGAGTTCCAAGATTTGTATTTAAAGTTCCAAGTTGATTGCTTATCCCTGCCATAGATGCAAGAATTGCAGTATCATTAATTCCAACAGTATTGCCTACAGTTGTTGGTATTGATGTACCACCCGAGAAACCTTGTACTCTTAGTGCTGTTCCAGATTGATTGGTTACACCAACCGTTGGGTCAATAGTTACGCTAATGGTTGCACCAATTATATTGGTGTACATTGGATTACCGGAACTTCCAATTGGAGTTCCCGTACCATCTACTAGATTTGCATAAAGCCAAGTACTTCCACTTGGTCCAAAAACAGAAACACTATCATTAAGTCTACTTAAATATCTTCCGCCAGTAACTTCTACTCTGCAGCTAGGTGCAGTTTGTACATATACTGGAGAGGCTGTT
>Ga0181343_1001183_pt1 | contig 10466 bp, 7 predicted proteins | sample Su13VDMLBSD_FD_130110 | JGI IMG/M metagenome (GOLD analysis project Ga0181343, IMG submission 130110) | Freshwater viral communities from Lake Michigan, USA - Su13.VD.MLB.S.D | ecosystem: Environmental > Aquatic > Freshwater > Lake | place: USA: Michigan | collected 2013-07-15 | reverse complement strand
GGATCTTCTTGAAATCTACCTTCCCATAGATTGGAGCAAATAGCTACTGCCTGATCTGATTCTTTACCTTCATTGATTACATATTCAATGCATCTAGGAAGAAAGTCTTCTTTGCTTTCACCTTGGGTAGGTTCTACAAATTGCTGAGAAAAGGCTAGGAAGTTTTTCTGAATAGCAGGGTATTCTACTAAGGCTATGAAGTCTACTTCTTCTTCACCTTCAATAGTATCCCCGATCATCATTTCATAAAGTGGTAGTTTCTTTTCCATATCTGTAAGTATTAAAATCCTGCCCTGCGTTCAATATCTGCTACCCGCTTCTGAGATCCTGTCACTTCGCTTTCTACTACATAAGCCCTAAGTGGAGGCTGATTCTGCATCATACTTCCTAGTGCTGTCACAGGGCTAGTTCCCAAAGTTGGAACTGCTGATGTCACAGCAGGGGCTGATGCTGTAATTGAAGGAGCAGATACTCCTCCTGCACCTCCAGGTACTTTTACTTTTGTGATTTCTCTAATGTTCTTGATACCTCCTGCAATTGCTACACCTGCTGCCACCGCTGCCAAAGCAGGGCCTGCCACAGGAATACCGACCATAGACTGATAGGCTTTTTGTGCAGATAGATAGGTGTCAATAGTTGCTTGAGCCACAGCAAAGGCTTTACCTGCTGCTGATTCTTTTCCTACTAGATCAGAAAGCCCACCTAGAAGACCTGATATCTTAGCAGCATTTTCCATTTTGGCATCTACTTCTGCCTTATCAATATCTATTCTTGCTTGTGCATTTGCCTTTACACCTTCCGTGAATTGTGCTTCAGTTATTAGACCTTTTGTGTACTGCTCCTGAATCAATTTATCCTTTTGATCTATTAGATCTTTTTGAATCTGGAAGCTAAGTTCCGCCTGCTTCATCTCAGCATCTAATTCCGCTAAAGCCCTTTCTGAGTTTGCTAGATCAATGCTGTCCTGAAGTGCTTTGAGTTGCTGATCTTCTTGATTCTTTAGATCAAGTAGTAGGGATGTCTTTTGCTCTTGAGTCAATTTTTCATTATCAAGAGTTTCCTGTCTTTGCTTTTCAAATTCTATTAGAATCTGCTCTCTTGCTTTTTCGTTTTCATCTTTGATACCTTCTAGCCTAATAGCAGTTCTGATATCATTTTGAGCCTTTAGAAACTCAGCATTTTTTTCTGCTTCTTGTTTTCTATATTTTTCCTGTACAGCATCAAGTTCTTTATTCTTTAATGCTAGTAGACTACCATCATCTTCCTTACCTGCTTCTTTAAGTTTCTTTAGCTTTTCCTGATAGTTATTTTCAATTGCTATTTCTTCCTGCTTCTGTTCAGATAGCATCTTGTTTTTAGCCTCTTCAAGAATAGCAAGTGCTTCTAGTTCTTTTTGGTTCTGCTTTTCCTGTTCAGCAGAAGCCTTTTCATTTGCTGCCTTTTGGCTATCCTGTATAGACAATTCATAGCCTGCTCTTTGTTCCTTCAATCTATTGAGTTGACCCTGTGCCTCTTTGATCGTAGCATCACCTGCTTCACCTACTGCTTCAGGATCAAATACGAAAGAAGCCAAGTAGTCAAAGGATTCTTCTCTTAGATTTGTAGCTTCTTCTAGTACACCTAACTGAACTAAGCCTGCACTGATCAAGTCAATGCTTCCTAGTATTGCAGTCAAAGGAAAAGACACAAAATTCAAAAGCCCTGAAAGGATATCTTTATTTCTTTGTGCTGCTTCTACCTGTGCCTGTTTAGTAGCCTCTGCATTTTGTAGGTTGATCTCTGCTGATTTAATAGCTTCATCCGTTTGGGCTATTTTTAGCTGAAGGATTTCTTGCTCGGTTTTTCCTTGTAGCTTTAATTGGTTTGATTGCCCATCAATAGCCTCAAGTTTTTCCTGATTTGCTACTAGGTCTTTTTGGGTAGCTTCATTGAGTTTGTTTTGTTCTTTGGATACACCACCTACCAAGGCCATGATATCCTCCCAATAGGCTACCAATAGACCCACAGCAACTACCAAAGCACCAATACCCGTAGAGATCAAAGCCTTCTTGAATCCGTTTGCTCCTGCCGTCAATCCCTTAAATGAGATCTTCAACTGCTCACCTACTTTTCCAATGTCTTTCAATTGTGAAAGCCCCTGAGAAAGTGCCATTGCAGACTGAACTTTTAGGAGTGCCTTTTCTACATCTTCGGATTCATTACCGAACAAAGCCATAGCACCCTGTACCGCTGCTATACCTCCTGCTGCCGTACTTGCTGCCGTAGTTAATGCCTGAAACCTTTTCCCTGGATCGAATAGCTGAGAAGCCTCATTTGCATCCTCAATAGAATCACGGATGGCAGCTACTTTTTGTGCAGCATTTGTCGCTTCATCGGAGAATTCCCCGTATCTCTGCCGTGCTACTTGTAGTTCTTGAGTCGCCTCCCTTAATTGTTTCTTGAGGGGTTTGACATCTGCATCTAAAATGATTTTATTTTCTTCAGCCATTGGATAGGTATTTTAAAGGTTAGGGGAATCAATCGATTCCCCATTTGTTTACTACTCTGCTTCTGCTTCTTCCTTCGGGTTCTGCTCCTGCACTTGCTGTGCTAGGAATTGGATGAAGGACATCCCGTACTTGGTGGGCAACTCTTGCGCCCATGCTTCCAACATTTTGATTTGGTCTTCTGTTAGTGTGATTTTCATTTGATTTGGTTTTTAAGTGAATCTATTTCTGCTTTAAGTTCTTGAATTGCTTTAATTAACATAGGTACAAATACTGAGTATTTCACAGACTTTGTGGTAGTACCTTTGCTTACTCTTTGCTTGGTAGTTACTACTTCGCCTTCTTCATTTAGTACCTCGTTTCCTTCTTTATCTAGTTGAGGCACTTCTACCTCTTCGAAGTCTTCGGATTCGTCAATCATTGCAGGGAATATTTCTTCCAATTCTTGAGCAATTACCCCTATTTGCTTTTTATCATCACCTATATAGTTGAAGTTTCTGACCTTGACTTTCATTAAATCATCTAACTTATCAGAAGCCTCTACTACATTCTCTTTGATTTTAATATCGGATAATGCTCCATAGGAATTATTGGTGTTTACTACGTTACCATTGCCGTAAATATATAGTTTATCTGCCGCTCCTGTAAGTGCTATATAATGGTAGCTATTAGTATTTGAAGTATTTGACCCAAGAACAGAGACAAATGCAAAATCTCCAGATGCATTATTTGAAGTATTTGCCAATCTTGCAACTTCAGTAAAACCACTAGCTGCTTGTTCTACATGAAGCCTTCTTGTAGGACTAGCCGTGCCTATGCCTACGTTGCCTGTGGAAGTGATGCGCATTCGTTCGGTTGCAAAATCGATATCTGCATTTCCATTTGAGAAAACAATAGGAGCAACGGCTGTGGCAATTCTAATACCTCCTGCCCTTACTCCGTAAAGGTTTGTTTGGTTTGAGATTATAGTTCCATAAACAAAGTCATTGTTTGTGCTAAATAAAGAAGTCCCTACGGATGTACTGCTTCCATTATATGAAAATAATTCAAGTGATGAACTTGCAAATTGAGCAGGGGATGAATTTGTTACTATGAGTTTGTTTCCCGCCGTCACGCTACTTGAGAAGGTAGCCGCGCCTGTGGAGGCTATTCTAAGTTTTTCAGTTGGTGCTGCGCCTGCTGAATTTGTTGCAAAAACTAGAGCATTGTCATTTGATGAACTTGTAATGATTGAAGAAATATATGCCCCTCTATCATCACCGCCAACAGTTGAAAGAAACAATCTTGATTCAGTACCTACAACTGTTGAACCGCTATTTCTAACCACTAAACCTGTAGTACTTGCACCCGATGAAGAGTTTATAAATGTTCCAACACCGCTAAACGTAGCACTAGTCCCGTTCAAAGCACCTGTCAAAGTTCCACCTGTCAAAGGAAGATATGCACCTAGATCAGTAGTCAAAGCAAGTGTGCCTGTAGCATCAGGAAAAGTAAATGTTCTTGGTGATGCTGCTGAAACTAAAGAACCATTTAAGGTGATGGTTCTGCCATCATTAGAAAAATAAATTTTAAGGTTATTTCCCGTAGTTGCATAAATTGAAGTGTATGGTGCTCCACCCCATAGACTGAAAGAAGTAGCTTGTCTTAAATTTAAAGCCCCTCCAAAACCCCCAAGAGAATCAACATTTAAGCCTCCTGAAGTCAAAACATTATCCCCTAAATCTACACTAGTAGTTGCCCCTGTGTAAGGCACATAAGTAGATGCAGCAGTTCCTGTAGTTAGGTAGGTAGAAGAATCTACACTACCATCTGCCTTCAAAAATTGACTAGATGTTCCTCCTGTTTTTACGATTGTCCCTGCTTCGAAATTACCTCCCGAAATAGTCATAGCATTACCACTTCCGCTAGTCTTTTGAACTCGGATAGCCTCACCACTACCTGCCTTGATTACATCCAAAGCAAAACCTGAACCGCTTCCGTGTGATATAATCATCGTATCCGAACTTCCACTAGTAGTGAAGGTCTTCTGTGCCGTGATAGTTTGAGCAGTTCCTAAGGTTACATACCCACTTAAATCTGTAGTATAGTTAGGAATGTTTAAGGTATTACCTACCAAGGTAGATACACCGCTTGTTCCTGTAGTGGTTAAGGTAATTGCTCCCTGCTTCGAATTAAAGGTTGACCAATCAGCAGCAGACAAAGCACCTCTATTGGTAGCCGATGCAGTAGGAAGATTGATAGTGATATTACCCGAACTAGTGACGGGTGAACCGCTTGCATTTATGTCAGTTCCAGAAGTTCCAAAGGTGATACCTACAGAAGTCACCCCTAGATCAAGGTTACCCTGCATGAAGGTTTGGATGCTTGAGATGGTTGCCTTGTTAGTTGTTACTGCACCGCTTACCACTATAGGAACTACATCGCTATTTGCAACTGTGCCACGATCTGTTAATTGACTTATCCTTTTATCTGCCATGATTTTAAATATAAAACTTGTTTACCCCGTTTTCCTGTAACATATAGAAGTCATTCTCCAGAAGGATGTAGTCATAATCCTGTGGCTCAAGTTCCCCTAAAATCTTGAATAGTGAAACATAGCTTAACCCGTTTGCGATTGGATTGTACTTATCCACCTTCTGCAACTGAAAGAAGTGATTGCCTACTTTTATGATTGTCCTAAAATCCAAGTTTGAAATATCCGTTGGTGTCAAATAGAAATAACCCTCTAGAAGTCTGCTGTTCCTGTCACCTATTGAACTAATTAGGTTATCGTAGTACTCCGTATACAAATTTGAATTCTCTGGATATGCACCTATCGAAAAATAGACTTCGTTAGGGTATCTAAATAGCTGATCAAAAGCCGGATCTGTCAAGCTATTCACATGACCTGCATAAGGGTAAGCATTATAAGTCACTGAGCCTGCTGCATACTGAATATTCCAAGTTGTAGGGCATGGAGTTTGAGGTGAAAAGAAGACTATTCTAGGTTTAAAGTTATCTGGAATCTTCACATTGTTTTCAACTTTGTAAAGGTGAACCATTACCCTACCTGCTACTTCTTCTCTCATAACAGGGGGAGCAAAAACTACTTTTACTGATTTGGTTTCTGTTACAAAATCATTCTGAATTACTTCCCGTTTCTCCCCATAGCCTTCATTGAATTTAGTCTTATAACTTTGACTCCAATAATCGGAATCATCGTCAAACATTAGTCTATATTCCTTAGCACTCAATTCACTCAAAGGGGTTATAACTATTTCTTGGGAAACATCTAGCTTATCGCTCCAATCAAGTGCCTCATCTTTAAACGTTTTGAAGAACTCATTGTAAGGGATTATCTCTAGCACGTTTGTTTGCAGCTTATCTTGAGTGATATACAAATTGTACATCGATATAATAGACTTTAGAAAGTCCCGCTGCTTCATAGACTTAGGCATCGTGTACTCGATTTTCATCGTGTCACCCTCCACCACATCAACCGCCACAGGGATCGTGCTACCAATCTTGAAAGGGCCACTAGGTGCTACTGTTAATGTGTTCTGAATGTTCGCATTATAACCTGCGCCACCTATAGCTGCGCCTGTTAATCTTACTTCGAAATAGTCATTTAGTGCAAGAGTGACTCCGCCTGATATTTCAATGTTGTAGGTGTAAGTTCCACCTAGTGGAACTATGGTTACTGTCTCACTTTCCGACAAAATTTGTGTGCCATTTTTTAAAATCGAAACAGTCCAAAGGTTCTTTGTGAAAGTTGCCAAAGAAGTAAAACTGAGCGAAACATTAAAATTCAAGCCTGTATTCAAAGCCTGAGTTTTATTGTATGTAAATCTATTCCCTGCCCCGTTAATCGTAAAGCTAGGAGCGGATACGCTGTTAAAAACTAGGAGTTGTGAGAAGCTAGGTGTGGAGGTTACATTCTGAGTAAGCAGGTTTGTTCTCTGATCTAGCAAATTAAGAACTTCCCTAGTGATGTTCTTTTCAGCAGTTAACAAAATTAACCTTTTAAAAAATAAAGATTCAAAGATCGGTGCTGTGATCGTAAAACCTGCCTCCGAAAACATTCGCTTTAGGATTTCGGTAATAAATACAGCAGGCTTAAAGTTCTTTAAAGGGTATGTAATCCCATTGTCTGTGCTGTATCCGTAATCCACCAAAGGGTAGACATAGTTCTGCGCACCCGATACCCATTCAGTCCGTGCCCAACTTGCCTCTATATTGGCTTGATTGTAGGTGTGGTCATAAGCATCAAAGTTTAGGTCTGCCAAGGTCTTGTCACCCAAGGCATCTAGTATGTCCCTCAGCCTGCCAAACATATTAACCTCATAGGTAATATCCCCTTCCCTATTGACTATCTTAGACATCCTTAAAACCCCGTCAAAGATCTTTACATTATCTAGGAAGATCTGCGCCTGCGCCTGCTTTGCTGGGTTGAAGTTCGACAAGATGTTAGCACCTACGATGATATCATTTGCCACAGAGATGTCAAAGATGTTCCCGAATAGCTGCTGATTTCTTGAGGTGCTTGGTAGGGTTAAAGTCTTTGAAAAGCTAGTGTTCCTTCTTTCGATGTCGCTTATATCTGCAACCGAAAAGGTGAATTCAACATCAATATCACCAAGGGTGTCTGCCTCGTATCCTTCTACAAATAGTCTTGCGCTCATATTACTTGTCGATTGTTTATAAGCTGAAATTCGAGTTCCATTTCTATGTTGAATACTTTATCCACCGCAGTCTTTTTAACCTCGTAGGTGGTCGCTGTAGGCTTGGCAGGTATCCATGAAGGGGTGATGTAATTATCATTCACCAAATTCATGTAAACCAAAGGTGAAGAATACAACTCCCTAAGAATCTCGGCTTGGCTATCCGTTAAATAGTCACTTATGATCTTCCACTTTTGAGTCTCTTTTGTGTAGTATATCGGGTTGATGTTTTTAACCCTTATCCCATCGGCTTCATAGATGCTGCCTGAGTAGTTGCGCTCGTATCCTTTCTTTTCTACATCAAAGGTAGTCTTGCTTACTAGGTCAAAATTAAAGAAGTCATAAACCCCGTACTTGTTTAGGTAAGCCAAGCGCATCGGGTCAAATTTACCGCAGGCCTGAATGAAGATTGTAGCGAACTTTGCCCGCCTTGCTGATCCGTTATTCCAATTTGCAAAAACCTGAATATTGTCTATTCCTGTTCCGCTGTTATATGTCAAAGGTGTGATCTGAATGTAGGTCACACTTGGAGTCGCAACGGCTGAAGGAGTAATGAAATAGGTTTGAGTTGTTGCGTTTGCATAGGTGACTAGCAGTTCGCAGTTAGTAAGAAGCCCTGTATTTATAAAACCGAAGATGGTCGCATCTGTTTCCCTAGCCTTGATCGTAGTCCATTCGGTTAGTGGTAGGTAAGTTGTGTTGCTCACCCCATTGTATTTGCTTAGATCCGAAGCAAAACTATTTTCTTCTAGCAAAGGCAAAGAAGCAGCTAAGGCATACTTGGTAGCACTCACCACCTCAGAAGCCGAGACGATCTGAAAGACCCCTGCAACTTCGTAGTATTCATAGCACTTAAGGTAGTAGCCTTTGATTACGTTAGTGTTGCTTGCTGAAGTTGCTACCTGATAGAATCCGCCTGAGTAGGTAAAGTTTACAGATACAAATTTGCTCACATCAAATTCTACTGAATCCGCAGGGTTAGCTGGGGAGTCATAGAAAGCCTGAGTGATTAATTCGTTTGCAGTATTATATACTTTAACCACATATTTAAACCCAGATAGGTTTGCATTGTCGCTGCTGATCGTGTAGTTAATGCGATTGAATGCAGGCAGAATACTGTTGGTAGGTTGGACTAAGGTTATCATTTGCTTATTCTTAAAACGATTGAATCTATTCCTATACTTTGAATGTCAACTTTGAACTGAGGTGCTGCTTCATCTACTGATTTTTTCACAAAGTTTGTACCTGCAATTCCATATTTTTTTATATAGTATGCCATTCTTTTAGCACTACTTGAAATTTGTGGAAGGATTCTTCTACCCTTTAATGTTTCATCCCCTGCTCTTATCCTCATATTCCTAGCATCGGCTTCTATATTCTTTCTCTTCATCCATCCTTCCAATTGTTGCAAGGCTTTTAATGGCATGAAGTAGGTTTCAAATTGGTAGAATTCCCCCTTTGCATTTGGGTAGACCTTCTTATTTTTAATATCATGCTGAACACCCCTCACCCCTTTATCTATGTAGTCATAATATTCCGCACCTGTTGGAATCTCTACTCTATACCCTGTTTTTGTTTCAATGATTTTAGGTTCTCCAAAGGATGCCTTCATCCTACCTGAATCCATAGGCGCATTGGCCTCAAGTTTGTCTGCTAAGTTGTAACCAAGTCGAAGCAAAGCACTCTCAATATTTTGAAGTAGAATTTCTTCAAACTTCAAGACATATTGATTCCCTGAAAGGGTGTTTCCTCCTATCGTTATATTCGCTACTTGAGCCTTTGTTGCAACTGCCATTTTTTGTATTGTGCTTCTTTATCCTTATTGTAATCCTTCAAATATGCTAGGGTATTCAAGTACTCCACTACCCTCATATCATAGGCATCATTAACTTTGATGTTCTGAAAATCGGCTACTTGCTTAGTGCTAAATACCCAGCCCCACCTTTCCATAAATCCACTACCTTCTCCGCCATCTTTTGATTCTCCATTGAGAAGGTTATGGTACTGCTTATTAATTCGCTGAATAATTGACAAAAAAAAAGCATGCAACTATATACTTCTATAAATTTTGCCCCTAGCAAATCATCCGCCACCACATCGTGAGGAACTACCCCATAGCCTTGATATCTCTTTCCTTTCATTGGTAGAAAGAAGCAGGCAGCTATTTTGTTTAGTTGCATGATTTCACCGCTAAAAGCAAGAATGTCAATGTACTGACCTGCCGTGATCTCGTTTAGTTCATAGCAGAACTTGTACTTATTATCCCCTACCTGCAAATAGTCTACAGGTTTGGTCTGTGGGATATTATTGAAGAAATCCAACTTCTCAGCGTAGTCATGCATGAGATCTCGATACTTGTAGGTATCATAGTGTTCCTCACTTTTACCCTCCACGATAGCAAGCATCTTCTGCTGCTTCTCAATGATGTTCAGATTTGCGTTTGTTTCGATATCGTACAGGCTGATGAACTGCCCTACTGTAAGTTTATCCCACATGATTAGAAATATATTTTTAAGGTTTGATGTATTTATCTGAAGGAGTACTTCCCTAGGTGACTATTCGAGATCTTATTGACCACGGAATACCTAAGTGCATCTAGTGCGTGATTGAAATTATCTACAGGCTTATTGGTCATCTGCCCATTTTTATCTTCTATATACTTGTAGTTTCGCAGTTCCTTGATCAGGTTATAACTTCCTTCCGTTGCATAAAGGTTGTATCTCCTGATGATGTCTATCCCTAGATTGATAGCCCCCTTGACCACAGGCTTCACATTCCATCCCATCCGATAGATTTCTTCAATGCTTTTAGGTTCTGCTGAATCCGCAAAGATTTCATTCTGCTTTTCTAGTCCCATGCTTTGCATCTCCTTTGCTATATCTTGGTTGGTCATTCCTGTCCTGTAGATCAATTCATCTACATACATAGAATCCTCTAGGATGTAAGTCCTTACCAATGCCGTAGGATCATTAGAGAATCCAAAGTCCAAACCATAGGCTACTAGCTTTGCTTCCTTCGGGATATGCTTGGTAGTACTGAAGGTATATACCAAGGATCTACTCTGCCCCCTTTCTCCTAAGCCGTAGACCCTCCAATAGTTTTCATCTATATCCTTGAGCCTTTCAATTTCTGCTTTGATCTCAGCCCCTAAAAATGGGTTATCCTTGTAAGTAGTTTGGTAGAACTCTACATCCTTTCTAGGTAGCACCTGATCATAGATCCAATGAAATTCCTCCGAAGGGTTGAAGTCAATGATCACCTTCTCATTCGTTCTGAATAG
>Ga0181343_1001179_pt1 | contig 10492 bp, 8 predicted proteins | sample Su13VDMLBSD_FD_130110 | JGI IMG/M metagenome (GOLD analysis project Ga0181343, IMG submission 130110) | Freshwater viral communities from Lake Michigan, USA - Su13.VD.MLB.S.D | ecosystem: Environmental > Aquatic > Freshwater > Lake | place: USA: Michigan | collected 2013-07-15 | reverse complement strand
GATGAAACTCGGGTGCTGCGTAACTTGGGCTTCGAGGTTCCTGACCCCATGCCCATGCACTATGACTGGCCCAAGGTCAGTGGTAGGCACAGTCCGTTCTCCGCTCAACTGGAGACGGCTTCATTTCTGTCCATGAACAGCCGTGCGTTCTGCCTCAACGGCATGGGCACTGGCAAGACCAACAGCGCACTGTGGGCGTACGACTATCTGCGTCGTACCAAGACAGTCAAGAAGATGCTCGTTGTATGTCCACTGTCTACCATGGAGCGTACGTGGGCTGACTCAGTGTTCCAGACGTTCCCGCACCTAGACTGCGTGGTGCTGCACGGTTCACGGGACAGACGCAACAAGCTACTCAAGCAAGACGTGCATGTCTACGTCATCAACATCGACGGGCTGGCTACCATCAAAGACGAGCTGGCCAAGCGAGACGACATTGACCTGATCGTTGTAGACGAACTTGCGTTGGCACGTAACTCTGGTACTGACCGCTGGAAGATTCTGAACACCATCTGCAACAAGCAGTCTGCACGACGTGTGTGGGGCATGACCGGGTCTCCGACTCCTAACGCTCCTACCGACGCATGGGCGCAATGCAAGCTGGTGACACCTGATAACTCCAGCGTACCCAAGTACTTCAGTGCGTTCCGTGACCGCGTGATGCGCCAGATCACACCGTTCAAGTGGGCAGCTAGGCAGGACGCCAACGACGCCGTGTATCAGATGATGCAGCCAGCTATCCGGTTCTCGCTGGATGACTGCGTGGACTTACCCGAGCAGACGTTCATCACCCGTGATGTGGCCCTCACCAAGGAGCAGGATAAGGCGTACAAGGACATGATGAACAAGCTGGCTACCGAGTACTCCGGTGGGCAGATTCTTGCGGTTAACGAGGCTGTCAAGGCCAACAAGTTAATCCAGATCGCATGTGGTGTCGCGTACGGGACAGGTGGCGAAGAGGTTGTTATCCCATCCAAGCCTCGCATGGACGTTCTCAAGGAAATCATTGAGGAGTCTGAGGGCAAAGTCATCGTGTTTGTGCCACTGACAGGCGCACTGGAAAGCGTGGCGTCAGAACTGCGTAAGGACTTCACGGTAGAAACGGTGCATGGCGGGACTAGCAAGTCCGAACGCGACAGAATTTTTAGTGAGTTTCAACGAGGTCTTGACCCTCGTGTGTTGGTGGCTAACGCATCGACCATGAGCCATGGGCTGACACTGACGGCAGCAACCACCATCGTGTGGTACGCCCCGGTTCACTCGAATGAGACTTACGAACAGGCTTGTGCTCGCGTAAGGCGACCGGGCCAGACAAGAACCACAGTGATCGTTCACATTGCAGGTACGGATGTTGAGCGGCGTGTGTATAAGAGACTGCAAGACAAACAGTCTATGCAGGGTGTGTTACTCGACATGATGAAAGAGCGGATAGACCAATGAAATTATCAGAAGCAGTCACGCTGTACATACAGCTACGTGACAAGAAAGCGCAGATGAAGTCCGACTTCGACGCCTCGGTTGCCCCCATCAATGACAAGATGGAAAAGCTCGAAGCCAAGCTGCTGGACGTATTCAACAAGACCGGCATGGACTCAGTGAAGACTGAGTTTGGTACGGCTTACACCGCTGTGCGTACAACCGCCAGCGTGGCAGATCGTGAAGCCTTCATGGAATTTGTGAAGGCCAACGAAGAGTGGAGCTTGATTGAAGTGCGGGCTGCAAAGACCGCCATTGAACAGTTCCGCGACAACAACGACAACGAGTTACCACCGGGCATAAATATTCGCTCAGAGCGCGTTGTCAACATCCGCCGTTCGGCATAAACTCCTCTTCCCATCACAGAGAAAACCATGAACATTATTCCATTCGACTCCGGCAGCAAACTGCCAGCCTTCCTCAAAAAAGTTGACGTCGCTGCGCTCAACTCCGACCTGACCGCCCACGCAGGTGGCGGCTTCCCTGTCATCTCTATCAAGGGCAAAGTCTTCGCAGTCGTCCGCGATGGTGAGCGCGAAATCCAGATGAACCCCAAAGACCCGGACAGCGCTGCTACCAGCCTGAACGTGGTGTTGCTCAAAGCCAATAAGGGCACCAGCAAGGTGTTCTACATCAAGGGCTACGACAAGGACTCCAGCGAAGGCCAGAAGCCTGACTGCTACTCCAACGATGGTGTTGAGCCAGCGGCTGACGCTCAGAACAAGCAGGCCAAGAAGTGTGCTACCTGCCCACACAACCAGTGGGGCTCGCGTGTCTCCGAGAAGGGTGCTACCAAGGGCAAGGCTTGCGCTGACGCTGTTCGTATGGCCGTGGCCCCTGCTGGTCAGATCAACGACGCCATGCTGCTGCGTGTGCCTCCAGCGTCCATCAAGGCACTGGGTGAGTACGGTCAGATGTTGGCCAAGCGCGGTGTTGGCTACAACATGGTTGTCACCAAGGTTGGCTTCGACCTGCAAGCTGAATCTCCCAAGCTGACGTTCTCCGCTGTTGGTTTGCTGGACGATGACGGCTTTGCTGAAGTGCAAGAGATCGCTGCGTCTGACGTGGTGTCCAACATCCTCGGTTCGTCCGTGGCTGCTGCCATTGCTGCTGAAGCTCCTGCTGAGCCAGAAGAGGAAGCCCCAGCGCCCAAGGCTAAAGCCAAGCCTGTAGTGGAAGAGCCTGCTGAGGAAGAAGCTCCTAAGCCTGCGGCCAAGCCCAAGGCAGCTGCCAAGCCAGCTCCTAAGCCTGTGGACGACGACATGGACCTCGACCTCGACGGTATCAGTTTCGACGACTAAGCAACTTGTGGGGTCAGTGGCGTTGAAGTACACTGGCCCTACTCTTCCAAGCCCGTCAGCGGGCTTTTTCGCTTTCTGGAGTGGCCATGAGTTGCAAAAATACAACAAAGGGTGAAGCATGAACACCCTTGAGTTCCTCAAAACAATACTGCCTGAGTTCGGTATCCATTATCTCGCCCTGTTCAAAGAGGGCTACAAATTCCCAGCGCACAAGGTCTACACTGACCTTGAGACAATGGCCGAAGCTATTGATGGTATGGCTGATAGCAAGCAGCTGTCTGTGTACCATGCGTGTGCAACGTATCAAAAAGCCGTGATCGAGTTGGAAGAGCTCGACATCAAAGGCAACCCCAAGCGCAAGTACCGAATACCTGAGAACTGGGACAAAGCCAAGGCGTTCTGGGTGGACGTTGACTGCGGCCAAGACAAGTTCGACAAGGGGCAGGGCTACCTGACCAAGAAAGACGCTTGTGTGGCCATGGCCAAGTTCGCCAAAGACGTCGGTATCCCACGCCCTATGCTGGTGGATTCGGGCAACGGCATCCATGCCTACTGGCCCCTGACCCATGAGATCGGCCATGAACTATGGCGCAAGGTGGCTACAGTCCTCAAGGCTACGCTGGCCCACGCCAAGGTCATCGCTGACCCAACACGTACGGCTGACTTCAGTTCTATCCTGCGCCCTGCGGGCTCTACAAACCGCAAGAACGGCGACGCTAAGACGGTCAAGGTCATAGCTACATGCGAGCCAGTTGACCCCAAAGAATTTGCTGTAACGCTGTTTGACTACGCCAAAGCCAATGGCGTCAAGCCTGTCAAAGAGACCCCCAAGAAACAGTATCAGCCGACTGACCTGAACTCAGACCTGACGGCGCACCTGACCCAATACCCTGAAGTGCCGGTAGACGCCAACGTCATGGCTGACAAGTGTCTGCAAGCTGGCAAGATGCGCGACACCATGGGTGACGTGGAGTATGAGGTCTGGCGGCGTGTAATCGGACTGCTGACATTCTGTGAAGGCGGTCGTGAGACTGCTGAAGCATGGACGTCCAACCGCCAAGAGTCCGGCCACACCAACCTTGACTGGGATGTTAAGTACGACTCGTGGAACGCAGGCCCAACTACGTGCGCGTCGATTGAGAGCGTCAATTCTCAAGGGTGTGTCGGCTGTCCGTTCAAGGGCAAAGTTACAACACCGTTGCAACTTGGTAGGGTAATCCCTGAGCCAGAAGAGACTGTCGAAGCGACTGTTACTGAGGAAGGTGTTGAGGAGCAAGCAGCAGTGCCAGCGCTCCCCCGTGGCTACCAGTGGGATTCTGGATTGTTGAGTCGCCTGATCCCAGACAAGGAAGGCGTACTGCAGATTTTCCCGTTCTGTGAGAACCTGTTCTACCCGACCACCCGTATCCGTGGCGAAGACGGCACGTTCCGTTATGGCATCCGGCTGCACCTCCCCGACAAGCGCATCCGTGACTTCGAGATTTCAGGTGAGTCCGTGGCATCACCAACGGATTTGCTGAGGGCTATGGCCCGATACGAGCTTACGAAAAGCAACCACAAAAACGCTGGAGAGCACATGGCGGCATATCTGCTGGACCAACTGCAGTCCTTAAAGCGCAGCATCACTGAGACCAACACCATGACAGCCTTTGGCTGGAAGGATGACCACAAGTCTTTCCTTATCGGTGAGACACTGTTCGCCCAAGACGGCACAGAGCGCAAAGTGCTGGTGGGTGGCAACGCCAAGGAGCGTGCCAACGCTTTCAAGAATGGTCGTGGCAGCTTGGAAGGCTACGCCGAGGCCATGAACTTCATGTACAACAGACCAGAGGCCGTCCACTGGCAGTACACCGTATGTGCTGGCTGGGGCTCACTGGTATCGCACCACTGCGAAGACCTGTACAAAGGCTTGATTCTGGCCCTGCAAGGCGGCAAGTCTGGCCGGGGTAAGACTACCGCATGTCACGCTGCGCTGGCTGCGTTCGGCAACCCTGAGAAGATGACGCTCAACTCCAAGGAGGGCTTCACCACCAACGCGCTGTGGGCTACGCTGGGTGTGTACAACAACATCCCTGTGCTGGCTGATGAGCTGACCAACATGGAAGCTGGCGTGTTCAGTGACGTAGCCTACGGCGTATCCAACGGCCAAGAAAAGGTTCGCCTGACATCCAAGGGCGGCGGCGTGGTGTTCGCCAAGTCATCCGAGTGGCGTCTCAACGTGTACGTGACTGGTAACCGGGACTTCTACGGGCTGCTGGCTGCTAACCAAGCCAACTCACAGGCTGAAGCCGTACGTCTGATTCAGCTCAACGTGGACCGCTATGACCCCCTGATGCTGGTAGACCGGGGCTTGTACCCGGACACAGAAGAGGGCGAGGACGCATGGAGGTCAGCGTCTGCCATGGTAGCTGCCGAGAATATCAAGAAGATGACTGCCAACTCCGGCCATGCAGGAGCGGCCATGGTCAAGTACATTCTGGCCAACGAAGCCGAGGTCTACCGAGACATGCAGACCATGCTGGGCAAGTTCACTGAGGTGCTGTCCAACCCCAAGTTCCGTTTCTACCGGGCTCACAGCGCATGCACCATCGTGATTGCCAAGATCGCCAAGAAGCTGGGCATTGTGGAGTTTGACATCCGTGAGCTGTACAAGTTCACCGTAAACCTGCTGCGTGAGCTGTCTGATTCGGTTGAAGAGAACAACACCGTGTCGTCTGAAGATGCGTTCCAGCGCATGATTAGCATGCTGAGCCAGCGAATTATTGTCACTACCGAGTGCCGCGACAGCCGTGATGGACGTGGCCCTGAGACCCCGCGCAACAGAGTCAATGGCCCTATCGCTGGGCGCTACATCCTAGGCACGGCTAACAGCAAAGAGCTGGCTGGGCGCTTGATCTTGTCGCAAAAGGAAGTGCGGGAATGGTGTATGGCCCACCGCATGGACTACCATTCAATGGTGGCCAGCATCAAGGAAGCCAACGCGCTTGTGTCTCAGGGTGAGAAGTTTGTCATCACGCGTGGTACTGACTGCACGTCGCAGCAGACACGCTGCATTGTCGTGGATACACGACGCTTGAACGCAGACTCAGCCACGCCAGTGTTGACGTTGGTGACGAGCCAGTTTGACGATGCAGCAGCCAACGAGGTATGATCGCCCCGCTGATTGTCATGTCAGCTCCTTTGTGTTGAGGAACCTTAACCCCCGAGTCGAAAGGCCCGGGGGTTTTTTTACGTCACTTGGACTTGGCCAAACACTTGCCAGCAGCTTTGCACTTGGCAGGGCTCTTGCACCCGGGGCAGGGTTTGAAAGGAGCAGCTTTCTTACCGCCTTTTGCGGGGGCCTTGGCCATCATCATTTTTCCGTACATCATGGTGGTTCTCCTTATTTCATCTTCGAGGTGGACTTCTTACCCTCGTACTTCTTTTCCATGGCAGCGTAGGCTTTCTTGCCACCAGCCATTTTCTTCTCTTTGGCTTCCATCATCTTGGACTCGCCTTTGCCGAACGGGTTCGGCTTCTTTGCTTTCATCATGGGATTCTCCAGTTGGGGTTAACGGTACTTTGCGGTTTTTGCAGCGATCTTTTTGGGTTGCGCTACAAACTGTTTCCCCGCAGCTTTGCCAGCGCGTTTTGCACGCGTTGTCGCAGCGTACTCTGCGGGACTTAGGCTTTTGATAGCGGCAGATGGCAAATAGCGCTCACCTGTGTCAGATGATCGCTTGCCGCTCTTGGTGGTCCACTTAGCATCCCCCCAAGACTTCAAGCTCTGTTGTTCTTTTCGTAACGCCATGCTATAATCCAATAATAGGAGAACGAAATGCAAGAACTTTGGATCGAAATCCCCGAAACCGCAGGGCGCTACTCCGTAAGCAATTACGGAAACGTACGCGCAAATTGGTCAGACGTTCCGCAACGTAACTTGTCGCATCGTATCCGAATTGAACGGTCGCAGCAATTAAAACCTCACGTCCACACAACAGGGTATTTGCGTGTCGCCCTTGGGCGGGGAGCGCAAAGGTATGTCCACCGCCTTGTTGCTTCAGCGTTTCATCCAAACCCCGGTGGCCTTCCGCAAGTTGACCATATAGACGGAGACCGAAAAAACAACGCTGCGTCAAACCTACGTTGGGTCTCTGTCCGAGATAACGCAAAGTACGGCGGTGTGCGACATAACTGGGCTGCGCAAAAACTAGCCGCAGCGCAACAACGTGTTCATACAGTGCATCGAGAAGAGTTTGCGGCGCTGCTTGAGCAAGGCTACAGCCTGCGGGCAATCGCAAGGGCGTTTGGAACGTCTCATGCAACGGTGTCGCGAACATTGTCGCGTGCCCCTTAGTCACGGTACCCCCCGCCAGCAGCCTTATATTTCTTCGCGACTAGCTGGGCTTTTCTGGCTGACCATTGGCCAGCACCAGTGCCTTGGGTAGCAGCAGCTTTTACCTGACTGACGATCCGCTTGCGCAGCTCGGGCTTGGTGTAGTTGCCAGCAGCGTTGACTGTGGATTTGGACTTGGTGGCCATGTCAGCACTTCCATGCACGCAACGATTTGTTGATGCGGCTGTTGGGGTCGTTGGCCGTTTTCTCGCTGGTCAGCTTCTTTTTCATGCCTTCCATCCGAGCACAGAACGAGTCGCGTCGTGGACCGCCTTCGGGCTGTGGAGCCTTGAGTCCCGGCTTGCCGGGATTAGCTTTGTTGTAGGAGGCACGCCCCTTGGCGTTGAGCCCGCCCTTCTCAGCTTTGCCTTCTTTTCGCGTCCACGCAGGTGTCTTAGCCATGGTGTTTCTCCTTAGTTGGCTGTTACATCTTCGGCCAGTTTACGCTGACCTTCACGGTACTGTACACCACCAACCGTACGCTTCTCGCGCTGCGCTTGTTCCTGCGGAGCCTTGAGCAAGTTGGATACTGGCTGCGGTGTCAAGCTGTTACGCTGGCGAGCCTGCTGGAGTTTCGTCCATGCAGTACGGGCTTCTGCCATGGCAGCAGTGTCTTTTTCACGGACAGCTTTGGCGTAATCGTTCTTGATACGCGTGGTGCGATCTTGGAAGTTCTTGGTCAAGTCGCGCATGCGGTTCTGGCGTTCGTAGGTAACATTCTGCTCTACAGCAGGCACACCCAGCGCAGTAAACACTGTGTCGAGGGAGCTTATCTCGCTGTCGGGCAAGACCACATCGCCGTTGCGTCGAGTCATACCTTCAGAACCTTGGCGTGCAGCCTTGAGTGCGTCGGACACACCCTTTGGCATAACACGCTCGACACCCTTGTAGTAGTCACCGCTTACGATCAGGCCGAGGCCGTCAATGATGCGGGATGTCATACCGAAAGCCGCACCGCCCATCAATGTACCGAGAGCCTCGGCGCGGCCTGCGTTGGTGCTCAAGTCAGCGTTGCTGAATGGCATGATGGACAGCATGTTGCCAGCGCCGATCTTGCCGGACAAGTCCATACCCACAACGGTTGGAGCGCCACGCATGATGATGTTAGCCCACTCAGGGCCAAGCGCCTTGCGCATTTCAGCAGTCAGGTCGTAGGGCTCGTCCTCGTCACCAAAGGCGCTCAGAATGGCGGAGATAGCTGCGTAGCCGGGCAAGCCCATCATGCCAGCGAACACGGCAGTGTGGCTCAGCGAGTAGGCCAGCGTCTTCATGGCCGCTGCACGCTCGGCAGGATTGGTGAACGCATCACGAACCAGCTTGGCGTAGAACGCGATCTGAATCAACTGGAACTTGCGGAACTGCAACGCCACCTTACCCCACTGGGTGTTAAACGCACGAGGAGCGTTGAAAGCGGTGTAGTCGCCATGGGTGTCAGTCAAGATGTCAGCAGCGTACTGGGTTGCTTTGTCAGCGTCTTTAGTCCGGGCGAACTCCAAGCGGTACGCAGCAATGGCAGTAGACAAGCGGTTGGTAGCTTCCACTTTCTGCACGGCCAAGCGCATGCCCTTGTTCAGGCGCTGCGCAAACTTGCTGAGTTTGTTGTCGGCTTCTACCTTGTACTCGTTGATCTCAGTGGCCAGACCAATGTCGATCTTGCCTTGGTTGACCAACTCGTTGATGGCTTTACGCACATCAGCAGGCACTTTGGAGAAGTCAAACTGCTCATCGAACAGCTTCACGTCCTTGAACAGTGGGCCCAACTCACCATACGCCTTGGCCAGCTCAGCAGCAGCTTTGGTGTAATCGTGACGACCAGCCATGGCAGGCAGGGACATCATGAATGGCTGTGTCAAGTTCTGCAAGTAGTAGCCGGGGCTGGAAGCCAAGAAGAACTTGGATGCCATGTTAGTCAGGCCGTTGATGAACGGGCTTGGCTGTGGGTCCAGCGTACCTGCGTATCGCTTAGTCAGCTCGTCGAAGATTTCAGACTTGCGTTCGCGGTCGCCAGTGCGTGACTGGTTGCGCATCTGCTGCAGAGCATCCTGAATCTTAGGCTCGAACTCAACGCTGGCCAAGAAGTTGGCATCGGCACGACCCTGCTGGGTGAACGACTGGAGCATGTCCACTTCACCGGCCACACCACGACGACGCATCTCAGACTTGCGAGCACTACCCTCAGCCAACGCCTCCAAGTACAACTGGTTGATGATGTTGAGCAGCTTGCCAGCAGTCGGGTCTTTCTTGCCGGTAGAGTCCTGAGCACGACGATCCACAGCGGCACGCATCTTTGTCAGAGCTGGCAACATGGCCTCACCGCTGAACGCCTCGTCAAACGACTCGGAGCGCGAAACAACTTGTGGGTCGGTGAATACGCCTTGCTCTGCCAGTCTGTCACGCAGGCTACGGGCTTGCCACTTGGTGTCTGTGAACGACACATGGTAGTGATCTGGGTCAGACTCCAGCTTCTTGAGCGTGGCGGTGTCTTTGTTGGCCTTGGCTTTTTGGTACTCAGCAGACTCACCAATTACCACATACGAACCAGTGCGCTTGATGGGCGCATAGGGTATGCCCTCGCGGATGCGGAACAGCGTCTGGAAGCGCTTAAGCGTGGCGGCTTTCTCGGCCTTGAGGGTGGCTTCAGTCTTGGTGTCGCCAGCAGCCTGAGCTGCTTTAATCATGGCGTCGTACTCAGAGTTGGCGGCGTCCAAGACAATCTTCTTCTTGTTGGACAGCGTGGCGTCACCATGGGCAAACACATCTTTGACGAACTGCTGAGCCTTGGGGCCCAGCTTGTTGAACATGGCCTTCATCGCCGGGTCAGCTTTGAACTTCGCAGTGTCGTAGCCCCACTTGCCTGTACGAGTGGACTCAAACAAGAACTCGTTGACTGAGCCGGGACCACTACCCTTGGCGTCTTCCTCAATGGACGCATAGCGGTCGGCGATCTTTTCGATCTTGCGTTCCTCTTCACTGACCTTGGCGTTGCGCGCAGCAAGGCGGTCAGAGAAAGTCTGAGCAGCAGGCAGGCCAGCGGCAACGGCACGTTTGACCAAGTCACTGGTGAACACAACGTAATCCAGACCGGCACCACCCAAGTCACCAAGAGCACCGGTCAAGTTACGTACCGGCTGCTGCGCCATCTTGGGCAGCTTAGCGATGTTGCGGTCGATCAGGCCTTGTTTGGCTTGGCGGCTGGCTCTAAGAACTGCCCCAGCAAGCTGCGCCCCTTGCTGTCCAGCTTGAACTTGTCCTGACTGAGCACCTTGCTGGGCACCTTGGGCGGCTGCGTAGTTGGTTGCTTTAACTTGTTCATGCACCTTCTCCATAAAAGCGTGTGTGG
>Ga0181343_1001176_pt1 | contig 10506 bp, 13 predicted proteins | sample Su13VDMLBSD_FD_130110 | JGI IMG/M metagenome (GOLD analysis project Ga0181343, IMG submission 130110) | Freshwater viral communities from Lake Michigan, USA - Su13.VD.MLB.S.D | ecosystem: Environmental > Aquatic > Freshwater > Lake | place: USA: Michigan | collected 2013-07-15 | reverse complement strand
TTGGCGTTTTTGCGTCTGATTTCGAAATAGTATCGCTCATAATGGTTGCATATTACCACATCCTTGAAACAAGTCAATGAAAAATGTTGCATATCTCAAAACATTTGATAGTATATGTGTCAATGATTGTAACAGAAAACACTAAAACGTTTGAAGAGAAAATCCAATTCGCATTGGATAACTCAAAGCCGTATATACCAACAAAACCAGAAGATTGGAATAAATATTGGATGAGACGGGCGTATATGGCCGAAACACGGTCCAAAGACCCTAGCACCCGTGTTGGTGCCGTATTTGTCAAAGATAATCATGATTTATTGACAGGATACAATGGGTTTCCTCGTGGAGTGGTCGATTCTCCTGAAAGATTAAACAACCGTGATATCAAATACAATTTGATTACCCATGCGGAACGTGCTGGTGTTGATAAAGCTGCCAAACGTGGAATATCAACAGACCAATGTGTAGTATATACTCAAGGAATTCCATGTTCTGGCTGTGCCAATTCTTTGATTGGGGCAGGAATTGTAAAAGTATATTATCATTTACCTTATCAAAAGATATTGCAAACAAGCTTGGGTGAAAAAAACAACTGGCGTAATTCTATTCAATATTCAATCCAAATGTTCATTGAAAGTAAGGTGGAATTGATTTCAATAGATGATTTTTTAGATGTCCAAACCGTAATTGGAGGAAGGATTTATACTCTATGATTTTAATATTATTCATACTGACGGTAGCTTGGTTGAACGATGCTAAACCCAAACGAGCGTTTGGAGATGGATTGTTGATGTCTGAAACTTGGAGAACAAAAATCATTAAATAAATTATGGCACAAATATTAAAAACCAAAAGTATCTATTATAACGATGTCAATATTCTATCCAATCCAGCGCATTATGCCATGAAAAGTAGGACGGATATTCCTAAAGAACTAAATCGCATAATCGTTTCTCCCATGGAAGCGGTGGTCGGTAAAACGTTTGCCAAAGAAGCATCTGCACTCGGTTTGACAGTTTGTTTACATAGGTTTGGTAAATTGAACGAACAGTTGGATATTTTCAAAGAATGTGAGAATCCACAAAACACCTTTGTCAGTATTGGAATGAACGATTGGGAGCGGGTCGATGCATTCAAAGATATAAACGAAAATTGGTTGATAGATTGTGCCAACGGATATCTTCATAACGTTAAAAATGTCATTTATCAGCTTAAAACCAAAACGAATATCAAAAAACTTATGGTCGGCAATGTTCACACTGCGGCTGGAATAGATATGTATAAAGAATTTGCCGAGGATAAATTTGACATGTATTTCAGAGTTGGTATAGCCGGTGGGTCAGCATGTGCCACCAGCGATGTAACCGGAGTAAACCGAGGACAGATTACGGAAATCATGGAATGTTCCGAAGCCGCCAAAAAGTATGAACGGTTTCATGTGATTGCTGATGGAGGGGTGAAAAACGGAAACTATGCTGCAAAAGCATTTGGTGCCGGTGCATCATACGTTATGATGGGTGGTTTCTTTTCCAAGACCAAAGAAGCAGAAACCAATATCATTGGGGATGGAACCTATTGGGGTGGAGCAAGTCACAAACAGCAACTTCGTCAGCATGGCGAAATAAAACGCCATAGTGAAGGAAAAGTCTTGACAATAGAAAAAGCTGATATAGAATCTCTATCGTCAAAGGTAGATACTCTGTGGGGCGGTTTAAGCAGCACAGTTAGTTACACTGGATACGACACATTGACAAACTTTATTGGCAATGCGACGTTTGAAGTGAAACAAAACTCTCTACCACCGAATGGCAGATAAAAAATAAACCTATAGATTAGAAAATAAAACGTATATGAGTTCAAAAACGAATGAATCACATAACAATGTCAATAAAGTCATTTTTTGCATCTTCTGTGGCGACACCGCCAAGGATACAAAATCCGCCTACATGTTAGGATGGGATTTGATTGACAATAATACATGTGTTTGTCCTGATTGTCAGAAATCAGGCGTCTCCGCAGAGAAGTCTCCTAAAAAGTATTAATTAGAATGAGCAATCATTTTCCAAGTTTGCTTACTTTATCACATTCGGGCGTCCAATCATTTTTTGATTCGGACAAAACTCGAATTTATTTTACGTCCGACACCCACTTCAATCACAACAAGGACTTTGTTTTTGCGGCCAGAGGATATAAAGACTATGTTGAGCATCGTGAAGCTTTGATAGCACACATCAACGCTCGTGTGCGTCCGCAAGACATTTTGATACATGCGGGTGATTTTTGTTTGAATTCATCTGACAACGATTTTGAGAATTTGTTATCAAGAATCCAGTGTCAGAACATCGTTTATTTGTGGGGCAATCATTCCAATCCGCTTATGCGTATCTACAAAAATACCATAAAAGAAAAATATCCGGGTCTGACTGATGTTCATGAAATATACCCCCTACGGTATAAAAACTTGATTTTTGTTGGAAAAGTTTTTGAATTTACGGTGAATGGAAAGCACATTTTTGCCTCCCACTATCCACACTATTCTTGGAATCATTCATCCAAAGAAGCGTGGCATGTTCATGGCCACATTCATAGTGTGCCGGAAAAATACGACCTTAAAGGCAAGGTATTGGATATTGGAATCGATTACCACAAAAAGGTTCTGTCATTTGACGAGCTAAAATCGATTATGGATGCAAAAACGGTTTTCAATGAAGGACACCATTAAAATGAATGTTAAATTAAAAAAGAAAATAACACTTAAAAATAACAAAACTCACGATGTTGGTGCAATTATTTTAATGAAAGGTTGCACAAACACGATTTTCAGTGGCGTAGAGGCCATCGACTGTAAAGATGGTGAGTTTAACTACTACTGTCTTTTCCAGAATGGTGATGAAGTCCATATATCAAAAAATTATTTAGAGTTTGAGAAACCAAAAATTGAAAAAGGAGTTAAAACTGATGAAAAAGACTAAGCAAAACGAATTATTTATTGTAACGTTGTTGGTTGTTTTGGATGATTGGAACAAAGGTCAACAATTGACCGTCACAAAAGCCGATTTCCAAAAGAAAAACGGAGAACTAAATGACATTGTATATACATGTCACGCCACTGGAGATTCTCCAAAGAACTCCAGACGTATCAGATATCCATACGTTAAAATTCACAACATTGAACCAAATTTTGAATCGTTCTTGTTACAAGCCACCGATGAAATCTGGTATTCATCTGATTACACACAGATAATTGAGAAATATGGTCCAATTACAGTATGAAGAAAGAGAGTTTAACCAATCCTATTTACACAATAACCAGCGTTGCGAAAGAGGATGCTGATGACATGCTCAAAAACCCACATACATTGAAAACAAGATGTGTCGGGTTTGTGTATGCTGAATCGGATGTGAATCGAATACTTAAAAATAACATCGGTTCGTTGAACGAAGCCGGATATTGGCCATATATAGTTGTTGAGAAAATATCACCGGGACTCTATCAATATGATAAAAAGCCGGATTGGTATGAATATAGCAAGTGTCAGAATACTTGGAAAAAAATTCAATGTCCTTTCAAAAATAAATACCAATCGGTTGGATATGGAATGGGCTGACATCAATTTTGTATTTTTATACTAGAAGTCTGTATATCAAAAGTTGATTTTCATTTTTCTTGTGATAATATACAGCAATGACAAACGATAAATTAGATTTTTGGATTAAGCAGAACATGAATGTGCTGTTCATTGGTAAACACGGCACTGGAAAGACAACTCGCATTATCGATGCATTTGAAAGAAATAAACTGAAATGGCTATATTTCAGTGCAGCCACCTTGGACCCATGGGTAGATTTTGTTGGTGTTCCTAGAGAGGCCAAAGATGCCAATGGCAACACCTATCTTGATTTAGTTCGACCAAAACATTTTTCTGATGACAGTGTAGAAGCAATCTTTTTCGACGAATACAATCGAAGCTTGCCAAAGATAAGAAATGCCACAATGGAACTGATACAGTTCAAAAGTATCAATGGAAAAAAGTTCAAAAACCTTCGTTTGATTTGGGCAGCTATAAATCCAGAGAGTGAAAATGATGATAGTTTAGAATATGATGTTGAAAAACTAGACCCTGCCCAAAAAGACCGGTTTCAAATTCACATTTCCGTTCCATATGTTCCCGATTACAACTATTTCAAATCCAAATATGGAGAAACGAATGCCAAAACCGCAATCGAATGGTGGAAAGAATTGGGCGAGGCCGAAAAGAATTTAATCAGTCCTAGAAGACTAGACTACGCTTTGAACATATTTTCTGTTAGCGGAGATATGCGAGATGTGCTTCCATCTAAAGCCAATGTCGCCAAATTGCTCACTGAGCTACAAAACGGTTCTTTTCGGTCCCGTATGCTTAAAATCCTCAATGATAATGATATTGCTGCGGCAAAGCCGTTTATATGTGATGAAAATTGTTATAATAACACCATCAAATATATTCTAAAAGAGAAGAAATATATGGATTTCTTTTTTGAACTGATACCCGATGAAAAGAAGATGGCGTTGCTTAAACACCCGAATTCGGCTAGTGTAGTAACAGACTACATGTTTGCCAATTTTGATAAAAATAAGAACTTTATCTTGCTGGCATCCAACGGAGACAGTAAAATAAACAAGCGATACAGTGAATATATGCGTTCACAACCAATTCCTACTGTTCATTTTGATGAATTTAAGTTTCGCAACAAATACATACTTAATTTTTCAAGAAACGCCAGTGTTTGGACTGATTCAACTGATATATCTCAATTGAGAGCGATACATCTTCCAAAGATTGTCCAAGGAACTCCATACCGAATCAAATTTTACAATACGTTGTTTTACATCATATATGATTTGTATGGATATAAAAGCGTTGGCAATCCGCAACGAAAACTGACAGAATTGGAGATAACAAACATTATCACCGACCTGAATTCTTTAATCGAATCGAGTCAAGATTATATTGTAATGTCCCAATATAATGGATTCCATAATCTTTACGGAACTGTATTACAAGAATATCTGAATACATATAATAAAAAGGCGGATTTCAAATCTTTGGGCAGAAAAGTCAAAGAGTATTTCTCAGGTAATGCCAAAAACTTTGTATAATAAAAATGATAACAGAAGAACAATTTCTCAAACATGCCATGGCACTGGAAAATTACCATGGTATATTTGCAAAGTTATGGAGAACCGGCAAACCAGTTGCCGATAGCTCAATAAAAACCGCATGTGTCAAATTTGACAAGGAAGGTAATTGTCTCTCATTTTGTTTTAACCCTGAATTCTACAATTCTCTGGATGAATACAATAGACTTTTTATTATTTGCCATGAAATGTTGCATTTGATATTGAATCATGGAATGCGTCTGAAAAACAAAGACATTGATATTGCAAATTATGCGATGGATGTCGTTGTTAATGAATCTTTGATAAAGGGGTTTGGTTTTGATAAAACAAAAATCAAAGATTGGGATGAATATATACATTATGACTCGTTGTTTGAAAAAGAGAACATAATTTATGAAAAAGACCGTTCATTCGAATATTATTATGAACTTTTAAACCAATATACCCAACAGAAACCACAATCTGGCAGTGGTCAGGGCAAAGGTGGTCCCGGTGGCAAAGAGAAGTCTGATGGCACGGGTGCGATGGATAAACTTAAAACAGTAGATGACCACGAATCTATGGTTTCTGATGACCAGAACTCTATCAATCAATTTGTCGAAGAATCAATTGAAGGTTTGACAGATGATGAGACTAAAAACTTGGTAGATAAAGTTAAAAAAGAGATAGAAGAAATACAGAATGGTAGAGGCACCATGGCAGGAGGGCTTGAAAAGCTGATGGATGTCACCACCCGTGTCAAAAGAAAGAAAAAATGGGAAAGTGTGATAAAGAAGTGGATAGACAAGAATCTGAAACAGAGTGAAAAAATTCATGACCAATGGACACGAAAAAATCGACGTTTTTCTTGTATAAATCCGGGGTTTTTTATTCCAACAGAAATGGACTCGGATGAAATAAACGATGAAAAAACCAAAATAACCGTGATGTTCTTTTTAGATACTTCTGGAAGTTGTTCTCATTTAGCATCACGTTTCTGGAATGCCGCAAAAAGCATTCCACCAGAGCGGTTTAACATATTATTGCACTGTTTTGACACTCGTGTTTTTGAGACTTCTTTAAAAAGTGGCAAATTATATGGATTCGGTGGCACATCTTTTTCTGTGATAGAACAATATATTCAGAACACGATAAAATCCAAAAAAATTAAAAGATACCCGTCCGCTGTATTCGTTATCACTGATGGAATGGGTGATGCTGTCACTCCTCAATATCCAGAGAGATGGTATTGGTTTCTCTCAGAAAATCATAAATACTGCATACCCGCAACCTGCAATATATTTTCTCTTGACCAGTTTGAATGATGTGTTATTATGTTGGAATGATTGATTTTGATTCCAAACTAGTAAATGAACACGGATTTCAATTCCTTGCTTTCAGCGGAGGTATTGATAGCATCGTCTTTTCTCATTTTTTGAGACAAGGTAATCGAGATTTCATTCTGTTACACTTCAATCATAACCTGATTCCAGAAGATATCTTGATTGAACGCAAAGTAAATGAATATGCGAAGCAAATGCGCTTTGATGTGTTGACAGGTGACCCAATCGTTGCCAAAGGAATCGCCAAAGGTGAATCTGTTGAGGCATATTGCCGTGAGAATCGGTATGATTTCTTTGATAATGTTGGGGGTTCTGGAAATATCCTCCTATGTCATCATCTAAGTGATGCTGTTGAGAATTACATGTTCAATTGTATTCGTGGCACGCCGGAATATCTTCCAATTCACCCGGTGGTTCAACGAAAAAACAACAAAATCATCCGTCCGTTCTTGAAGACAAGTAAAACCGATATTGAAGAATATGCAACGAAACATGATTTATGGAAATATGTTGCAGAAGACCCACTGAATCAAGACCAGAAAAAAGTTAGAAATTGGTTGAGAAAGACGGTCATTCCAGAAATCCAAACTCGATTCAATCTTGAGACGGTTGTAAAGAAAATGTATGACCGAAAAATCTCTTGACAAATGATAAACATGTGTTAGGATAGTAAAATATGAATAACATGATTAGCACTTTAATTAACCACATCGTATTTGTCATTGACGCCAGCGGCTCAATGCATGGCATCCGAAAACAAACCGTAAAGGTTTTTGATGAGCAGATTAAATCTCTCAAAGAATCATCTGTGAAGATGAATCAAGAAACTCGCATCTCGGTTTATTTTTTCAATTATAATTACAACTGTATCGTATATGATATGGACGTTATGCGGATGCCATCTTTGGACAGTTATTTTTCACCATCTGGAGGAACGGCTCTAATTGATGCTACGTATCAATCTATTCTGGATTTGGAAAAAACCGCACAATTGTATGGTGACCATGCATTTCTTTTGTATGTCTTGACCGATGGTGATGAAAACTCTTCAACGAAATATGGACCGGTGGACCTTCAAAAGAAAATCGACGCTGCACCGGAAAATTGGACGTTTGCAGTATTCGTTCCTAATGATGCCGGTGTGAGATATGCCGCACATGCAGGATTCCCACAAAATAACATCATTATGTGGGACACCACCACCAGTGCTGGTATTACAGATGTTGCCAAAAAGATGGCAACGGCTACTACTGGTTATATGACATCACGTAGCAAAGGTATCCGTGGCACAAAGAATTTGTTCACTGTTGATACAACGCAAATCTCCAAGAAAGTTATCAAAACCACGTTGGTAGAGATGCAATCGTCAGAGTTTTTTGCATACAAGGTTTCTTCCGAAGACCAAATTAGAGACTTTGTTGAGAAAAAGACAAAACTTCCTTATGTGAAGGGCAATTCATACTATGAATTGATGAAGACCGAAATGATTCAAGGTTACAAGAAAATCATTGTTGAAGATACTTCTGCAAAGAAATTCTACAGCGGTGACAATGCAAGAAACGTCCTTGGATTGCCAAATACAAACGTAAAAGTCAATCCACAAAGCACTGAATATGCCAACTTCAAGATTTACGTGCAATCTACGTCAGTGAATCGTAAATTGGTTCCGAACACGAAGTTGGTTGTGTTGAAGTGAGTCATTACGTGTATATAGTTGAGTGTCGAGATGGCACCCTTTACACTGGTTATACAGTCAATTTGGAAAACCGAGTTGCTGTCCATAACAGTGGGAAGGGTGCCAAATCTATTAGAGGCAAATTACCTGTAAAGCTCGTATATTCAGAGACTTACACAAACAAATCAGATGCTCTAAAGAGAGAAGCCGCAATTAAACGCTTATCGAGGAAGAAAAAGTTAGAACTGGTTTTAACTGCTTGACACCCTCTATATTTAGTATAGCATACACCCCATGAATACAGAAATCATTGAAAAAATTAATGCCGTTGGACGAAAAGCTTTCCTGACCATCACAGGCGGCGGAACGAGTTTTATCGGTGAATATCTCAGTCATTCCGGTGGAAGCAAAACCATTGGTGGTTTCTATGTCCCATATTCGCAAGCATTGTTTGATGAGTTTGTCGGATGTAAACCAGATTCGTATGCCAATCAAGATGCGGCAAATAAATTGGCCATGGCTTCGTTTATCAAAGCCAAAAAATATTTTGGCGATAATGCAATTGGTATCGGTGGGGCGTTTTCTTTGGTTACTCCAAATGAACGGGTTGGTCGTGAGCATAAATTTTATGTAAGTGTCCAGACAATGACTCGATTGGTGATGTATAGCTTGACAATTACTCAAGATATGAAACTGAACAGAGAGCAAGAAGAAATCATTGCGTCGGAACTTATATTTACTGCCTTGAGAGATGAAGTATTTGATAAAAATACTCCGGTTGGTCATGAATTTAGCTGGAAAGAAGTGATTAATGTTGACATCGTGGATGTTAATGTTGAAATTATTAATTTCGATGACCGGGTTACGAATTTAACGTTTGGCCCCACACCGGTCATGTATGGTGATACTTTTTTAAAGGACACTTCGGATAGCTTTCTGATTTTTCCCGGCAGTTTCAATCCGATTCACGATGCACATATCCAGATGATGCAAATTGCAGAAAAACAATACAACATGCCCGGATATTATGAGATTTCCATTCAAAATGTTGATAAGGCTCCAATCAATGTCTCTGATTTAAACAATCGGTTGAATAAAATACTTGAGAGTGGCGCAACAAGAGGAATATTGAGCAATACACCTACAATGTATGAAAAAATGAAAGAGTTGAAAACTCTTAAAAAATATAAACAAAAATTGGTAATTGTTGTAGGATATGATACACTCGAACGTATTTTTATGATGCAGTATTATAAAGATATCGATTTTAATACGTTTATCGGAACATGTTTTGCCAATAAAGTCGAATTTTTTGCGTTTGGAAGAAAAGGTAAAAAAGTATCGGAGTATGTAAACACTGTTTTACCAGAAATGCTTCGCCCACTGGTCAAGTTTACGGATGAAACAGATGAATTTAACTTGCCAATTAGCTCGACTGATTTGCGAAAAAGTTGCAGAAACTAATTGACAAACTCTAACTATTAAGGTATAACATCAACATTATGAAACTTAAAACAAACACGATTCTATTGGCCGACGCTTATAAATATACGCACTGGATGCAGTATCCAGCCAACACAACTTTGGTTTATGCGTATCTGGAAAGCCGGGGAACAAAGTTCAACATTCCTTATACTCGGCTGTTCGGGTTGCAAGGGTTTATCCAGACATATTTGAAAGGAAAGGTTCTCAAGCAATGGATGATTGATGAGGCTGCAACCTTGCTCGGTGAAGTGTTCGGAACCGACAAATATTTCAATAAAGACGGTTTTGAAAAGCTTTTGGCCAAACACAAGGGCAAACTGCCAATCAAAATCAAAGCCGTTCGTGAAGGTCTGCGTGTTCCTTTGCAAAACGTCCTCGTCACCATTGAAAACACCGACCCTGACTTTCCATGGTTGGTCCAATGGGTTGAAACTATGCTCTTGCGAGCATGTTGGTATCCAAAAGCTGTTTGCACCGTCAGCAGCGCAGTTCGGGATTTGGAAAAGAAATATGCAGAGATTTGTGGCTGTGCATTGAATCCTTTCTTTTTGAATGATTTCGGTGCCAGAGGCGTTTCGAGCCATGAAAGTGCTGAAATTGGTGGAGCAGCCCACTTGGTCAATTATCTTGGAACAGATACCGTTGAAGGTATTCGTTGGGCCAAGTTCCATTACGGTAAGGTAGCTTGTGGATATTCGGTGTTTGCAAGCGAACACAGCACAACCACAATCCGTGGTAAGGCGGCTGAAAAGGATGCTTACATGCATTTCTTGAAAACCTGTCCACCGGACAAGATTTTGTCGATTGTGGCCGATTCTTACAATTTGGAGTTTGCCGTCAAGAATATTCTTGGAATCGAATTG
>Ga0181343_1001175_pt1 | contig 10509 bp, 2 predicted proteins | sample Su13VDMLBSD_FD_130110 | JGI IMG/M metagenome (GOLD analysis project Ga0181343, IMG submission 130110) | Freshwater viral communities from Lake Michigan, USA - Su13.VD.MLB.S.D | ecosystem: Environmental > Aquatic > Freshwater > Lake | place: USA: Michigan | collected 2013-07-15 | reverse complement strand
GGAGGTAGCCGTAATTTCAGTCACGGTGACGTTGCCAGATGTGCCGGAGGTAGCCGTGCTGACCTCGGTCGCCGTGTCGAAGGCGTAGCTGTCAATGTCCTGATCGGAAAGGTCGGCAAACTGGGCACCCCACCGGCAGTTCCCGCTTGTCGCGCTGGTCGCCATCCAATGAATGCGGACCTTCAAGCCGGACGAAACGACCGCAGCTTCCGGCAAGACGGATACGAAGATGGAAGCTTCATTGGTAGCGCCATCATCAAAGTCCAAGACCGCAATGCTGTTGCGTGTATCTAGTGTGGCAAAGGCACTTGCAGGCGGTTGGTTGTTCAGCGGCGTGAACTTGTCGTAAGTCTTGGTGCCATTCGTCCCGCCACCCAGCTCCGCAATGAAATCCACCTTCCAGCCAATCGTGGCATCAATGTAGGTGAGCCCGATCTTGGCCGTGATGTTGCAGACCAGGTTCTCGGCCAGGCTGTCGATGTTGGATCCGTTTCGGGCGACCGTCAGGTTGTTGGTCGGCCAGGTCTCCTCGGCGTCGTTGATCTCGACGTAGCGCCCGACCGTCGGGGACGCGGGAAGCGTTATCGTAAACGCGCCGGCCGTCGTGTCGGCCAGGAGCCGGTCACCGTCCACCGCCGTGTAGGCCGAGGTCTTGAGCGCCCAGGGAGACAGGCTGCCGCCGCCCCCGCCGCCGGCCGGCGCGGCCCAGGTGCCGTCGGCCCGGAGGAAGTTGGTCGTGCCACCGCCCGACGCCGGCGCCAGGCCCTTAAGCGCCGTGGTGAACGTGTCCAGCAGCGCCGTGGCCTGGGTGCCGGTCAGGTCCTCCGGATCCCCGGCGCCCGCGGTCGTCCGGCCCTTGAACGTCGAGGTGGCCATGTTGGCCAGCTTGGCGTTGGTCACCGCATCCGCGGCGATCGTGGCTGCAAACGAGCCGGTCCCAGACCCCGTGACGTCTCCGGAGAGCGCGATCGTCTGGTCGCCGGTGTTGGTTCCGCTGCTGGTCCCCGAGAAAGTGCCCGACTGGGTCGCCAGGGTGCCGAGGCCCAGGGTCGTCCGTTGCGCCGCGGCATCCGCGTCGTCGAGCAACGCCTTGCCGGCGGCGGTGACGTCGCCGCCCATCTTCGCCGTCGTTACGGCCCCGGCCGCGATTGTCGCGGCAAAGGACCCAGTGCCAGTCCCGGTGACGTCCCCGGAGAGCGCGATGGTCTGATCGCCGGTGTTGGTCCCGCTCGAGGTTCCCGAGAACGTGCCGCTCTGCGTCGCCAGGGTGCCGAGGCCGAGCGTGGTCCGCTGCGCCGCGGCGTCCGCGTCGTCCAGGAGCGCCTTGCCGGCTGTCGTGATGTCCTGGCCAAGCTTGGCCGTGCCGACGACGCCGTTCGCGATGGTGGTCGCGTTTGAGTTCGCGGCCGCCGTGACGTCGCCGGTGAGCGCGGACCGGGTGAACGTCACCTGGCCGGCCGTGGTCCAGTTGGCCGCGACGCTGGTGCTGTCGCCGACCACCCGCTCCGCGGTCAGGGTGCCGTCCGCCGTCTTGACCAGGTACTCGGCGCTGACCGGCGCTCCGCCACCACCTGCGCCGCCGAGGGCGGTGATCGCCTGTTTGATGCGGAGCGGAGAGAAGGACCGGATGCCCGCCTCGGTGCCGGCCTCGGCCTCGGCTTGGCTAGCAGCCGCCTGGACCGCCTCGTACACTCCTGTGTGGAGGTGGTTGCCGGTGGCCACCTCGCCAGCCCCGGTGCCCGTGTTCTTGAGCGCCGCGTCGCCCAGGCTGGGGCGGCCCGACAGGTCGGAGTAGGCGCCGCTGAAGCTTGAGGTGCCGGCGCCGATGGCAGTGCGGGCGGCGGAAGCGTCGGCCGCAGTGAGGACCGAGCGGCCCGTGGCGGTGGAGTCAGAGATCTGGGTCGCCGGGTGCGTGTGGCTGGTGGGCGCCTTGGTGGCCAGGGCTGCAGCGATCGACGTGCCACCCGGGTTCACGTCGGCTGCGGTGCCGTTCGTCGCCAGCTTGCCGTCCAGGGCATCCTGGAGGCCCGATACCGCGGAGATCGCGTGCGTGTGGCTGGTGGGCGCCTTGGTGGCCAAGGCGGCCGCAATCGCGGTCCCTGCGGGGTTCACGTCGGCCGCCTGGGCGGACGTGGCCAGCTTGCCGTCTAGGGCCGTCTGGAGGCCGGGGACATCGCCGAAGACGTGCGTGTGCGCGGAAACCGGGAGGTTGGCGACTGGGACGAACTTCGAGCCGTCCGTACCGAGGCTCGGCCGGACGATGTACATCAGGTCCGTCGTGAGGACCGGGGTCGAGACCTCGACCAGCTCGGTTAATTTTTTGTCGGCCATGTCAGGAGATGGAGATGAAGCCAGGGTCGGTGAACTCGACCCGGAATGGGCCGTTCACCGACTGACGGTCGACACCCAGGTCGGCCACGCCCAGGACCCGGCCGCCCTTGCTCGCGTTGTAGATGATCACGCCGCGGGCGGTGATGTCGGCGTTGGTCCAGACGACCGCGTCGAAATTGATGACGGCCGAACCGCCGACCTTGTTGATCCGTCGACCAGTCAGCCGGCGACCGCCCCGCAGGTAGCCCTGGCCCACGACCTCGCCGGCGATCGGGTAACGCTCGGTCGTCGGGCCCGCGTCGGCGGCGGACGTCAGCAGCGCCAGGTAGTAGTCGTCGTCAGCCGCGTGGATCCCGTCGAGAAACTCGACCTTCGCCGACACGGGGATCGCCGTTGCGATGGGCATCCCGCAGGATACCCCACGCCCGCCACGGGCGACAAGGGGGTAGCGGGTCAGTCTTGCCGCTCGTACCCAATGACGGCGCCGTTCTCGTCGCGCAGCAGCATGACCCGGCGCTTGGAGGTGCTCTTAGTCGGGCTCAGGACTTCGCGCAGCCGCCTGATCTGCCCGATGTCGAGCCCACGCGCCGTGGCGTCCTGGTCGCTCAATTCGCCGAGCTCACGGACGATGGCCCGGTAGCTGTCGATGCTTCGCTGAATGGAGTCAGATACCCCTCGGCGATTTCCCGCCACCCCTCGATTCGCTCCGGCGTTATTGCCTCCAGCCCCTCCCGCTCCAGCACCCGCTCGATTTGGTTGAGCGTCAGGACTCTCACCCCCTCGGGTAATTCGCTCACGGTCGGCCATGCGGCCCGGATTCTGCTCAAGCAGGCGTCGATTGTATTGTCGTCGAGAGTCATCGTCGGTGAATTCTTGGCGCAGGCGCATGAACGTCACCTGCGGTTCGGGAGTAGCGGGATTCCAGCCCTCAGACTGCCAGAGGCGTAGGAGGTCTGCAAACTTAATGTCGGGGTTCTGACCAACCGCCTTCCAGTCTGCGTCGAAGAACTTCCGGTCGAAATTGACCCGGGCGCCGATCGGGCTGTCCACGTCATCCTCAAAGCCGAAGAAGTTGTACAGCTCGGGCAGGAACCCGGTCGGGTGCTTCGCGGAGAGGACCGCGAAGCAGTCGAGGTGCGTGGCCCCCTGCTCAATCGCCTTGGAGAGCACCGCGGGCGCCGCGACGCCTCGCGCGCCTGGCTCATTGTTGACGACCGAGGAGATGACCCTCTTGTCGCCGTCGTTTACGAGTGCGAAGTAGATCTCCGCATTCTGCAGCTTGTAGACGGTCATCTCGCCCGACTTCACCTTGGCCTTGACCATTTCCTCCGTGTACGGGGTGAGCGACGGAGCCGACTTGTTGCTGCGTAGAGCTCGGGCGAAATCGGCGATACTGACACCGCCCTCGTTTTTGGCGTCGTCCGACGTCATCCAGGATCCGGTCGCCGCGGCAAGTGCCGCCTGCATCTGCCTTTTGGACACCGCACCGACTTTGGCCAGGTTGGCAGCCTGGCCGGCCATCTCGTCCGTCACGGTGACGATCGGCTTCGTCGACGTGATTGACCGGAAGTCGTGACTTGGGCCCTTGTCGTCCGGGTTCCTCCGCCGTTCGGCGATGAAATCCTTGAACAGCAGACGGAACGGGACCGGAGAGTCGAACTTTCCGATCAGCTTGCCGGCGATCCCCCAATCGTAATCCGGGTGCATGGCCGTGCCGTTCTCGCCCAACTTGATCGGCTCTGCGTCAGGGTCGACCTTGACTAGGAGGAGGGCATCCCCGGTGCCGACGCCATGATACTCGGGCTGGCGAAGTTCGTCGATGATCCGCTTGGCCGGAGGGAAGTTGAACTCCTCAAACGTGCTACTCTCCATCTTCGTGACGATGCGCTTCCGCACCGGGAATGTGGCATCACGAATAGTCGGAATGAAGCTCGGGTCAGTGATCGAAGGAACGGTCACGCCCATCTCCGCCGCAGCTTTCCGGATTTCCACGTCCGCCCGTTCCAGATCGCGTTTTCCGATGCGGCCGTCGCGGATGTATGCGTCGAGGGTATTCAGAAACGCGGTTACGGTGGTCGTGTTGCTGGTGTGGGCCTTTTGATCCTGGGCGATGATCACCGCATAGTCCGAATCCGCAGCCAGGTTCTTGAACTGCGTCTGCTTGCCCTTGGTGTCGTTGGCCCAGACAACGCCCGTCTTCACGTTCTGCGGAGCCGCGGCGAACCCAGGACCGCCGAACGCCGGCACCGGCACTACGACGGCTGAGTCAATCCCGCGATAGGTCCCCACCATCGTCAGGTCCCCCTCGATCGGGAAAATGCGTTTGCCCACCAGATCCTTGAGGCTGACCGAGGGTGCTTCGATCTTTTCGGCCTTGGTGTATTTCTCGACCTCCGACTTTGGCTGCGTGGTGTCCGGACGGAACTGCAGCATCGCTTCCTTGATGTCGGCGTGGGACGTGTCGGTGCCCTCGAGACGGTCCCACACCGCGTGGTGGACGATCGTCTGGTAGAACGGCTTGAGGTCCTCGGTCAGGAAGACTCCAAGGTTCGCCAGGCGGTCCCGGACCTCGAGCAGTATCTGTTTGTCGACGTTGAATTTCTGGTCGCCGTAATGGAGCTTCCGCTGACGGACGTCCACGGTCGGCAGGTCCCCGCGGCCCAGCATGCCGGACATGAATCCGACCTTCCCGAATGAGATGCCCTTGAAATTCTCACGCACAAATTCGGCGTATTCCTCGGTGGGCATGTTCTCGACGGCGTCGACGATGGCCTCTCCGACCTTCGACAGGTTCTCCGCCGCATTCCGCATGTATTCACGCTGGGTGTTGTAGAGCCCGAACGGCTTGAACTTCTCCAACATCGTGTTGGCGGCTGCTTCGTCGAACTCACCGCGCTCGGCCGCGTCCAGGAACCTCTGCCCCTCCCGGGTGCCTAGCAGTTTGGCGAAGGCATCCTCGGGGCGCAGCCTGTCCTCGTCGTGGGCGAGGTCCGACCAGCCGCCGCGGACCTTCTCGGTGGATAGGGCGCCCCGGTTGATGCTCGACGTGGTGATCAGGTAAGCCTTCACCACGTCCCGCGGGGTGATGCCCTTCGCACCCATCTGCTGCATGAAGTAGCCAAACTTCTTGGCCCCGTCGCCGACCTTTTCGAGCCCGAGTTGCTGGGCGACCTCGTCGATGTCCTTGGCCTCGGGCCGGTAGTTGAAGTCCGGGTTCTGCGGGTCGAACGTACCGATGTTGTCGGTGGCCGACTTGATCTGCGTGGGGTCGAAAGCGACGTAGAACGTCTGCGGCTCCGGAGTGATGGCGGCGTCGGCTGTGTGGTTCTTGATCACGATGCCGTCGAACCCAAGCTCTTTCATCTTGTCGACGAACTTGCGGTTTGTCTCGGGCGTACCTCGGTTTGTTTTGACCCCGGTAATGGATTCGTAGTCCCGAATGAGCTGCTCGAATCCCCTGTTACCCTCGTACACCGCCGGCTCCTTGAGTGAGAGGTAGATCTCGAGAAGTGGTCCGATGGTCTTGTTTCCCTGACTGTCGAACCCGCCGCGGAAGCTGTTGGCGTAGGATGGGTCTTCCGAGAACCACGACCCAATGCCGCCCCACTTCGAGTATTTAGCCTTCGATGGGTCGAAGACGGTGAACTCGGTCGGCGCCCCGTGGAAGACCCCCTTGGGCAGACCGTATCCGTCCACCACCTTAGATTTGCGAAAATAACGCTTGAACTCCGGAGTATCGATCTGCTCCGGCCGGTACATGTAGTCGGCCCGGTCGCCGTAGACCGGGTCCTTGACGAACACGGTGTTGCCGATGCTCACGGCCTGCTTGCCGCCGACCACCGGCTCGTCGGTCCGCTTGTCGTAGAAGTATGAGTGGTCCAACGGGTCGAAGCCGACAGCCGTCCACTCGTTGATGTCTTTCGGAATTTCCCGGTCCGGGTTGAAGTTACCCTCGACGGTCGCGATCGGGAACTTGTTCGACTCCCCCCGGCGGATCCGCTTCGCGCCGGCCTCGTTGGCCATGAACGTCGGGTTGTCGACGCTCACGATGTTGTCGTACCCGACGATCTTGCCGACCGTGTTGCCCTTAGCCTTCTGGTGGACCGCGACGACGTAGTTGCCCGTGCGTTGGAACGCGGGGATGTCGATACGCAGACCAACCTCGGTTCCCGGTTCGAGCTGTCGAGCAGCACCGTACTTGGGCTTCTTCTCGGAGGATAGAGCCGCCCTGGCGTCCTCGTCACTCGGAGGCACCGCGAACTCGACGTTGGTCCCGATGTCGCGGGAGACCTCGAGCTGGCTGTTCTCCTCGGGCCGCAGGTTCTCGGAGACCCGGCCGTAGTCGGCCCGGAACGCCGAGCCCAGGATCTTCATCTGGTTGATGCGGTCCAGCCGGCGGGACTGGACGACGCCGAGCTTGCGGCCCTGGGCCTCGCTCATCCCCTGCAGCACCGGGTTGCGCTCCCGCTGCACCTGGGTGAGCTGGCCGAAAAGCGCATTGAGCGCGTCCCGCTTTTCCAGGCCGATGCCGTCAGCGCCCTCGCGCCCGGAGACCGTGTTGTCGATGTACCGGAGCAGGTCCGCCCGGGCGGCCCGCACGTCCCCGGCCCACGGGTTGAGCTGCCCCTTGCGGGCAAAGAACTCAAGGTTCCGCATCACCTTCTCCTGGCTGATCGTGTTGACCAGGATGCCGCCCGTGCGCGAGATCAGGATGCTGATCGGGGTCTCGACCCGGTTGGTCACCGCCCGCTGCTTGTACAGCCGGCTGCCGCGGGTCATCCCAGGCTGATAAACGAAGTGAGCCTCCGCCCCAGGCTTGTTTTTGAGCGTGTCGGTAACCATCGCCAGCATCTCAAGCTGGCGAGGGTTGTACTTGTTCTTGGCCTGCAGCGTCTCGAGGACGTCGGACGGGATGTACTTGCCCGTGTAGATGGTCCGACCGTCCTTGGTCAGCGTTGCCCGTACGCGGCCGGGCGAGATGTCCGGGGACGCATCCAGAGCCGTCAGCAGGTCGTCAATGAACTCCTGCTCGCGGCGCTTGGCCTCCCGGGCGGTCAGGAACTTCCGCTTCCCGGTCTCCGGATCGACGTCGACGTCGAAGCCGGACGAGACGAGGTCCATCAGCTCCGGGTTGGACAACAGCTCCTGCTCCGAGTAGATCGTCTCGATCTCCGAGAACGACTGCACCTGGCCGGCCCGCTCCGACAGGTTCATCAGGTCGTACTGCTTGATGACGTCGCGGACCGCCTTCCGCATCTCCGGACTCATCTCCGTGTCGAACAGCCCGGTGCCCGAGGCGTACTGGCCATCCTCGCGGAACACAGCGCCGGTCGCCATCAGCACGCGCTGCAGGACACCCGAATCCATGACCATCGGGGACCTGGCGAACTGTTCAATGATCGGGACTAGAGGGCGGGCGTTGCGGCGGAGGGCGCCAATGCCGGCGAACTCTCCCGACACGTTTTGCGCCAGGAGCGAAGAGATGCCAGCCTCGGCGATGACCTCATGCAGGATCAGCTCGGGGTTGGCCTCGTACCTTGCGGTGTCCTTGCCCGCATCACGGAGGGCCTGCAGGTACTCATCGCGGAACTTGGCGAAGTCGGCCTTGAACTGGACCGAGCCGTCCTTGATCTCGGTGAAGATGCCGGCGGAGTTGGTCGCCGCGTCGCCAAAGAACCGGCGGCGGATGTCTGCGGCGATGTCGGGGTTCCGGGCGATGTGGTGCGTGACCTCATGGCTCATTAGCGGCACCAGGGGGATCTTGGAGTCCAGGTCGATCGTCGCGACGCCGGTGCCGTCGGGGTTGACCACGTAGCTGCCGCCAGACCCCTTTTGACGGACGAAATCGATCACCAGGTTGGGGTTGGTCGCCTCGAACGTGGCGGCGGCGAGCTGCACGCTGGCCGGAGCCTCGTCGAACATGCGCTGCTGCATCCCGGTGCGGCGGGAGCGGGCCTCGGCGATGTCGCCGATCTGGCGGGCGCGAACCGCGGACGCGGACCGCTCGAGCTGGATCGTACGCAGGCCGCCGCCAAAGAAGCCGCCAAGGAAGCCCTCGCCGGCGCCCTCCGCCGCGTCGCCCTGGAGCGTCCCGAACACGGCGCCGACCGCAGCGCCCTTGAACGCGCCATCGGTGGCCTCGGCTACCCCGCGGCCGATGCGGGAGATGAATTCGACGCGGTTCGCCTGCTGCGCTGCAAGGCGGGTCCAGCCGTCGGTCTCCTTAGCCAGGCGCTGGAAATAGGGCGTGGACGACTCAGCGGTCCGCATCAGCTTGCCGGCCGTGGACACGTTCTCGCCCAGGTCCGCCACCCACCCGGCGGCCCGTTCGACGACCCCGGGAGACACGCCCGTGGCCCGCTGCATCATCTCGTCGCCCAGTTCCGCGGCCTCTTTGCTCTCGCCCAGGGCGCTCACCCGGCGATCACGCAACCAATCAACCGCCGCCTGGGTCTTCTTTCCGGCCACCTCAGCGACGTCTCCGGCGAACTTAACCACGGTGCCGGCGACCCATTGAGACCCCGGGCGCGCGTTGGAAGCAAGGGCGGCCTCGTCGGCCCGCTTGGCTAGGTCCTGCTGGATGTTCTCGATGATGGCCTTCTGCTCGGCCATCTTGGTGGCATTCACCGCGGCGGCGTTCGTCTTCTCCAGGCTGTCGGCCATCGCGTCGATCGCGATGCGCTCTTCCTGGAGGGCGGCGATCTTGCGGCCGGCCTCGGTCAGGGCGCCGAAGTTGGGGACCTTGTTGCCTGCCGCGGCCGCCGCGGCTCGGTAGAACCGGGCCTCCAGGGACCCGGCGTACTTGGTCGTGTTCTCGATCAGGTCCGCCACCTTGTCTGCGCCGACGCTGGCGGCCGCCTTCGCGGCGTTGCGGGCGCCGGCTGCGGTGACGGTGCGGCCCAGCTTCGCGCCCGCGGCGGCGCCGCCGGCAAACGCCAGGTCGCCGACCTCGGCGAGGCCCGCCGCCGCCTTCATCAGCTCTTCGCGCTGCTCGGGCGCGTAGGCGCTCTGTAGGTCCATGCCACCGACGACGTAGTCGGCGATCATCAGCGCGTCCTCGGTGATGTTGCTGATGTCGCGCAGCGTCCGGTCCCGGGCCTGCCGCACGGCGGCCACCTTGCGGCGGTTCTCGGGCGTGTCCTGGTAGCCGACCGACACCTTGGTGCCGACCTCCTTAAACGCGCCCTTGACCGTCTCACCGATGACGGGGTAGGTGCCGGCGAACATGGCGCCGGCCTGGACGGTCAGAGCGGTCTGCCGGCGGATGGAGTCCTTTAGGCCCTGGCCATCGCCGATGATGGCGCTGCCGACGCCGGCCATCAGGTTCTCCCCGGTCATGCTGGCGCCCGTGCCCAGATTGCTGACCAGTTCGCCGGCTGCCTCGCCCGCCCGCTCCAGGAAACCCGGAGCGTTGGGGTCGCTGGCCTCCGCTTCCAGGACCGCCAGGTAGGCGTCCAGGTTCTCAGGCGCCAGGATATCCAGCTCGACCGGAGCCGGCTTCGTCAGCTCGGGAGCCAGCACCGCCAACTCTTCATCGGAGACCGGGATCGGGTCAGGACCGAGGTTGAGCTTCTGCGGGTTTTGGCTTGGTGCGTTCATCCGGGATTCTAAAAACTTTCTTGGTTTTCGGATCCTGCACTAGGATCATTCCTGGGGCCGAGGGATCCGCTTTCAGTACTTTGTAGTTACCCCCTTGATACGACACGGTGTCAGAGGGTGTCGAGGGGCCGTCGGGCGAAATGCGCCGACCGCGAACGGAATCTCGACTCCAGTACCTCGGGTCAACTTCAAGCCCGTTCTGACGAGCCATGGTGGCCGTCTTGTTAAACAGTGCCTCACTGGAGGCACGATACCCAGCCTTGGCTCGAGCTCTGAAGAACGGGACCAAGGTCTTTGCGTCCGTCGGGTCTGCGGCAAACTTCTCAAGCATTGCCCACTCCGCCGGGGTCACTGCGCCAGGGCCGACGATCGAGATTCGGTTCGTCGACTGGATCAGCTTGGCGAGAACTTCAGCCCGGCCGGCAAGTTCCGGACTAGTTATCTTCTTGGGATCTGCCTCAATCTCCTTGGCAATGTCTTCCAACTCGTAGATGAGGCCCATCGACGTCTCAGAGGCCGCGGATTCCTCGGCGATCTTGGCGGCAACGATGGCGCTGCGAGCTTTTCCGGCAAACCCAG
>Ga0181343_1001171_pt1 | contig 10557 bp, 6 predicted proteins | sample Su13VDMLBSD_FD_130110 | JGI IMG/M metagenome (GOLD analysis project Ga0181343, IMG submission 130110) | Freshwater viral communities from Lake Michigan, USA - Su13.VD.MLB.S.D | ecosystem: Environmental > Aquatic > Freshwater > Lake | place: USA: Michigan | collected 2013-07-15 | reverse complement strand
GCAAGGATTTCAAACGTGAAGTTATACGGGCCAGTGCCTGATGCGGCATAGACCACGCGCCTTGTCACATTGTTAATTGGTACGCCCATGTCTCAATCCTTTCGATTGAATTGTATTAAATTATTTGCCATATAAGCTATAGAATTTTTTGTTCCGGTCAATCATGGCACCCAACTCTGGGAACTCCACGCTGTCAGACAAAAAGCCATATTCCGTAAGATCAGGGATTTCAGTTTGTCCCAGTTCGGGACTAGGGTCAAAGCCAATCATTCTCAGTTTAGCAATACGCCGGTACTTCTTGATAATGCTATCCACAAACTTCTGAGCATCGCCCTTATTGAACTGCTCACCCATCTCAATGGCGTACTTCTCTTTCTCTTTCAGCAAGTAAGGGACTGCCATCTCTAGGTTCATAGGAGCCGCTGTAGCCGTCTCCACAAACAAGGACGGGTCAATCATTACCTCCTGCCCGTAAAGCTTCTTGTAGCGGTTGTATTGAGTCACGGACAGCCTTATGCCATCCCATGTGTCCCGTGGCCTAGAGGTTCCGTGGTCAATGCTGACCATTGCCTCATTAAATGGATCACGCTTGCCTTTGCTGCCCTGCACCATTGGGATGACGTTTGCCGTAAATTCAAACATATTGTTCTCGGCATACTTGCGGCGACCAATGTCGTCCAACTCTGCTGGCAAACCTTCAGAGAAAACAGGAAGGCGGCTCTTAACCCGATTCATCTGCTCATAGAAAATACGAATATGCTCTGGCACATTCATCTGGTCAACACGGGTAGACCGGATCAGCGGGTCATTCAATCGCTCAATATGAGCAATGGCTGACGCATTGGTTGAGCCAAGAATCGGAGTGCCGGTATACAGCACATCAACATACTGTTTGGCAATACGATTCATAACCTCGTAAACCTTTTCGCCACCGTCTTCGTTACGAGTTCTTAGGATACCTACCAAGTCGCCAATAGCCTGCGCCGACGGCAAGTTCTTGATGTACTCAAGGTTTGAGCCAGCATAAGCCAAAGCCAGCTTCGTCCATTCATCCTCGTCTGGTTTGCCCGTGTGGAAACGCTGGGCATCAGCAAAGTCTGCGCCCATTGCCAACACCGGACTAAAGACTGAGAACCGTGCGTAGCTGACAAACGTAAAGCCGCTGAAGTTACCTTGCCCTTTAGTCAGCGTTGTCAGCTTTGACAATCTTGCTTCAACATCTGGGCTGAGTTCGCCCGGCTTAAAAATCAGCGAATACTTTTGCCAGCCAAGTGCCTCAAGCGACTTTCTGTCTTGAACGTCAGATGGGCCAGAGCCAGTCATTCTGCCATCAGTTGCAAGCTGGAGAGCCGTATATCCAGCCATGCCACCCAATGCCAAACGAGACATAGCAAGATCACGCTCTTTGCCGCCAGCTTTCCACGCATCCATGAACTTGGGGCTAATAAAGTTCATTACTGGTGTTGCCGCAGCAGTATGCAAGAACTCCTGTGTAATCGCACGGGAGAACGGCAAGAACGGCTTTAGCACTGTGCTTTGGAATAACTGGTCTGTCTTCCAATAAAACTCGTTAAGCTTTGTCTCGCGGTTAAAGTCTTCCGTAAAGGTTGTTTGCTGCCTTGCCTTGTCCATGTTGGCTTGCATCGAGGCAGGCCGCTCATCAAGGAACGAAGCCACAATACGTTGAGTCTCCGCCAGAGAATCATCAGGGTTTAAGCCAGCCGCAATAAACTTATCGTACTCTGTTTGTGCAACGTGCCAAGCTTCCTCGTGCAATTGCATCCGCGCAGTAGTCAGCCCGATAAAGTCGTCGGCTGCTCTCATCGCACGGAACGGGACACTGTACATATAGCCCATTGCATCCAAGCCCTTGCCAATAAAACTATTGGTAAAGTCAGGAGTCCGGAATAGTTCTTTGCTGCTAAAAGGCAGGCGTACTGGCACATCACTAAATGCAGCACCAGACAATGGGGCTACGACAGCATCACCCTTGGCTGAAGCCCGAAGCGCGTAGTCTTTACTAAACGGTGTAGGCAAAGTAAAGTCAACACCCATACTAGGGATCTGAACCCGTGGGCCACCTTTTGCCAGCGTTTCCCACGCATCCATAATGCCGGGGCCAAAGCCAGACAGACGGGCTTGCAAGTCAGCCAAATAGAATCGTTCTGCTGGAGCGCCTCCAGTAGCCTCTACAACACCACGACGAGCCATGCCAACAGGGATGGAAACAAGACGCTCAACTGGTGCGCGAACTGTATTGATTACGCCAGAGGTAAAGCTGAATGCATGAGGAGCAATGTCTGTCAGAAGGTTGGACTGCCATGTGTTGATCCACGCATCACGCAGGCGCTGACCAAGACCTGCCTCAATAAGTTGATTCTTACCTTTACGGCTTGTCAAGGTCATATAATCATTGGCAAGCTGAAGCAGGGCTTTATCACCACCCACATCATCCAATATCTTACGGATGTCTAACGGAGCAAAGCCCGGCCCAGCATCCTTGACACGTTTAAACACGTTCATGGAACGCGCCACATCAACCTGTACGCCCTTCATGGTGCCAGTGATGACATTATGGAAGGCCATCTGCTGACGCAACTGTAGTTGGCCTGCTTGGTCAAGCTGACCAGCCGCCATCTTTTTCATCAAATCGTCAAGCTGCTTTGCGCTCTGGTCATGCAGGTCAACCACACCAGCAACCGTCTTTGCCAATTCAGACGAGCCAACGGTAGACTCAAGCGGCAATCCTTGTAGCAGCCGGTCAGCCACATTCTCACGGACACCAGCATTAATCATCCGCATCTTGATAGAACGCAACGACATTGTTGGCTCGTTTTTGACTGAGTTCTCAGCCATAGCTCTAACCGTTGCCTGCATCCCTTCGCTGTCAAAAGCAATATTGCTAATAGGTGTTTCAGGCGTTGATGCAGCAGGGCCAGCAGCCTCAAGCCGCTGACGCTCTTTAACTAGGCGTTGAGCTTCGGTAAGTGGAACAGGCGCGATACTAGGTTTTACTACGGTAGTTTTAGGAGCCGTCGTAACATTAGCAAGCGGCGATGGCGCAGGAGCAACAGGTGGTGGATCAGGAATAATTCTTGGTTCTTCTTTGGCTCTAGCACCTTTTTTGAGCAAAGGCTTCAGCGCTTTTTTGGGAGTAAGAACCTTCTTCAGCGTACCAAGGCCAAAGGCTGCTTGCTGTTCAAATTCTTCAAACGGCAAATCAGGCTGCGGCATTACATTGCCAGCATCCTCAACCCCAGCATTAGGGTCAAATACGGGCGCAGGAGATAACTCGGCTGACTGCGCCATCTCCGACAACTTGCTGCCGATGTTTTGTTCGATAGCCATTATCGTTTTTCCTCACCCTTCAACTGACTTCCTATCCCTAAAGTAGCAGCACCTTTTGCCACCCTCTTTCTGCCTTTTGCTGTAATTTCGTTTTCAACGCCACGAATACGCGCACGAAGAACCGGCTCTTCTTGAGTCATCATCTCTGTAGATTTAAACTTTCCTTCCCCGCTAGTAACTTCTTTTAGCCCACGCAATATTGGAGAATCAGACGGCAATCCAAAAGCCCCTTTGGCTTTTTCTGACATTTCACTAACCCAAACTTTGGCTTTGCTTATCCACGAATCGGCATCATATCTTGACCTCATCAGCCTTGTTGCATTAACCGCCCAAAATTCAGATGGGTTAACTAACTGATAGTGCTGGTTGTATTTTAAAATCCCCTTGTTAAATCCTTCCATTACAATTTTTTGCGCGCCTTGACTGCCATTAATCGCATCAATCATCTTCTCTAAGTATGGGCGAGTTTTATTATCAGCCTTTGCCAATGCAGTTGAATAAGCGCGATTCCACTCATCCAAAACGCCATTCTGTATTTCTATCGGCATCATACGTTCAGTGTGATGTAATATTTCATGCACAGCAGTACCGGGGTTATCTCGACCTTTAAACAAAGTAGCAATTTTGTTTAGGCTGGAGTATTGACCAGCCCCAACATCAGCTTTTGAACCTTTGATCCGAATCCCTAACTCTTCGCCTAATTGCGGATTTTTTGTTAAAAGCCAATCCGCAAAGTTTGCTGTATCTTCACTAATGTCGCCGTGTATTTTTGCACCAAGAATTCTTCGTCTTACCTCGTCTGTTCCACGAACTTTCTCGTTAGGAATTCTCCCAGCATCAACAGATTGACGCATCTTTTCGGAAACGTATCTGGTTTCATCAATAAATTGTTGTTCGCTAATTTGTCCAGAATCAAGTTTTTTAAGTGATGACTCTAAACGAACAGTCGGCTTAATACGAGGCGCGTTTTCAGAATACCCAGAAAACACTTTTTCGGAATCAACAATGTAATTTGTCAACCCAGTTCTAGCAGCATAGGTTTCAAACATTTCGCCAGCAACAGGGGCTAAAGATTTCACACCTTTAGCTGTAGTCTTTGCCGCCTTAATGTAACCGCCGGGAGCCATTACTTCGCCGATAGTTTCGTACGGGTTCTCACCATCACCTACTTTGCCGACATTGATGTCAAGCCAATTCTTAATGTCTTCAGTGGTAGGTAGTATTGTCTGTTGCTGGATGCCGCGAAGGAAAGCATCAAGCTTGCCCTCATCACCGCCACGGTTAAATATTTCTTTGATTCCACGACCTAGCATTTCTATGTCGCCGGGCAATCCACCAAAACTTTGGGTAACTCCCTTGACTGATGCTGCTCCAATATCCAGCATCCCGCCCTTGCCAACGATTGGTTCAGCTATATCACTTGCAAACTCCGATATGCTTTCAGGGCCACGTTTTGCGCCAGCACTCCCCATAGCCAACTGCATACCTTCTAGTTCGTAGGCATCAGGCGCGTCAGGATATTCACGGAAATACGAGTAATCACCGTAATATTTAAAATCATCTTCCACCTGCTGCCCTCCTTCTACGCTCCATCGTCTCAATGCTTTCTTGAGAGCGAACAATTGATTCAACGATAGCGTCAATCTCACCTTGGCTTGCTTTAGTTTTTGCAAGCTCATCAACAAGTCTGCGTCGATAGTTTGGCGTAACCTTGACTGCTGCACCCGGCTCAAAAGATGGCGGTATGGAAACCAAGTCTATATTTTGCTCCACAGCTTTTTTAGGCAAGCTTGTTCCACCCCTACCATAAGCAGATCTAAGGTCGCTCTTGGTTTTGTCTAATTTTTTTTGGTCTTCTTCATTTAAAAATTTGCCTTCGACACTTCTTCTTGCCTCATTAATATTTGGGGGTGTTTTTCTTTTCCCATTTTGAAATTCTACTTTTTGATTTTCAAATTCAGTAGTAATTTCTGCCTCAAGGTCGCGTTCTATACGCGCCCTGTTTTGTGGATTTCTAACTCCAGAAGCATCAGCAATGTCCGACGCTCCACTCTTTACTCTATTGTCAATTTGTAGCTTTCTATCGCCAACGCGTTTACTTAAAGAGATAAGTGTTTCTGGCTTAATCCTTTTGCCTTTAGCAGCATTAACCACAGCAATAGCATTCGTAATAACTCCGCTATCTATTTGGTCAACTATCCCCGCGACAGCTCTAGGATCGTCGTCAGGCTCCTCTGGCTTTGCCGTCATCAATGCAGGCCAGTTTTCTGGGGCATCAGCCATTGTTAAGCCAGCCAAACTAAGCATCGTTTTTAATTGCTCTGGTGTCTTAATTTTCCCTGTGCGGATCTGATATTCAATCTCATGAGCATTTGATTTTCTTTGAAGCAATCCAACATCTTTAGGAAGAAACTCACCAGCCAATGTCAGCGCAGTTTTGGGCGTTATGCGATTAGCTCTAGCGTAATTAATGATACTTTCAGTTGTTGCTAAGTTCGGGTCTTTATTGGCTAGCTTGTCACGCAACTTAGCCACGGACTCAAAATCATCCTCAACATCCTTTTTCAACAGTGCCGGTAAGTCAATCTGTAAAAACTTTGCGCTAACAACGCTAGAATCCATGTTGGAAATTCTCATTAGTGTATTAAGCGCAGCAGCTTTTTCGTCTTCTGTAGACCCCATATCAAGATAAGTCATTGTTGCGGAATTAGCTTGACTGGTAAGGTCAACCTTAAGGACATCCCTGTCTTTGTTTTTTATCTCAATGAGTTGCTCAAATTGCTTGACCATTTTGTCACGAGCTTTTTTCTGGTCGGCAACAGACATACTGTCCCAGACACGCTGCAAGTCAGGCGGCAAGCTTCTATCCCTGATCCTTGCATTAAGGGACACCATGTCACCACCAAGACCATCCATGCGAGACACAACCGCATTCTCAAGGACAGACATCTTGATGTCCGTCTCAATAGTTCCCAACTGCTCAAGAGCAAAGTTGCCAGCTTCAGCACCAGCGAGGGTAATCGCATTAGCAACGATCCGCGACTTTTCCGCTTGGATTAATTCATTGATGGGGATTCCATCTGCTGTTGAGCCTTCAATAATCTTCGCAACAGTATTGGGGAAGTTGCCAACTTCAGATGCAATCTTTACCTTATTCTTTGCTAATGCTATTGCACTTTCTTTTTTCGATGCGGATACCAATAACCGATTAGCATGGGTAGCAGCAGTTGCCTTAAATTTGTAGGCAGCATCTGGGCTGACACCAGCTAAAGCCGAACTCCAGCCAGCAATCATCGCTTGGAAATCTTCAGCTACCTTTTTTGTGCTGACCTCGTATTCATTCCCTTGCTCGTCTTTGCCAGTCTCGATTCTCAGTTGGACTTGATTAGCTTTATTAACAAGCTCAACTTCTGCATGGGCAGATAGCTCAATTGCACGGAACTTTTGTATGGATGCTTGATAAGGGTTTAAGCTAAAGTTTCTCTTAAATGCGTTGGGATCACCCTTACTCATTGCGTCTAGCTGGGCTAGATCTGGTGGGTTTTCCATAACAAACTCAAGGGCAGCTTCCTCAGAAAGTCTCCCAGCTCGTTCAAACATAGAGGCAGACAAATTTGATATGACTTTACCAAGAGATGACGAAGCATCTGCTGCCGCTTGATAGGCAATATCTTGGCGCTGCGTACCAAAGTTCATGTTCGGCTGCGGCAAACTAGATATGCCAGTTACCGCAACATTCCCTGATTGAAGTCTTCTAACCGGATCTGCCATGATTAAGTTTCTCGCCTTGAACGATTTTCAACAGGTACTGTGCTATTCGTTGTTTTTGGCTGTTGCGGATAGTTCATTGCAAAATTAGCCCCAGCTTGTGACAACTGAACCCCAGCCAACAAACCGCCCGTGCCTTTTGCAATTGTTCCTGCTTTTTTCAATGAGCCAGCATTAACAATAGCAGCTTCACGTTCGTAGAATGCCATGTCATAGGATTGCTGCAACATTGTCGTAGCATCCTCCAAGCCTAATATACGAGCCGTCATGGCATTCAAATCACTGATGCCAACATCCTGATATACCTCGCGTACATTTGCGCCACGGATACCTTGATAAGAACCGCCAGTAGCCACTACGCCAGACGCATACCCACGAGCCAGAATTGCTGCATTAGTGGCACGGAGGTTCTTTAATTGGTTGTTAGCTTGAATCTTGTAGTTGAGCGTCTCATACTCAATCTTCATGAGATTGCGCTTAAACGCAGCCTCACCATACTCAACCGCTTTGTCTGCACGAAGGCCAGCTAACCGCAAGTTCTCCTGCGCTTGTACAGCATAACCAGCCTGCTGGTAATAGCCCTGCGCCTGCTGCGCGTAAGCCGCACCAATGCCTGCAATAAGGCCACTAGCAGCAGCCATACCCATTGCCATACCAGCACTTGGGTCAGTAATAGATGCTGGCGGTGTTGCGTCAGCAGTTACACCAAGAGGTGGCAACGAAGAACTACCAGAAATATTTTGATCAAATCCAACTTGGGTAGTCATGTTGCTCGGGTTATAAGCGACAGCCATTTTATGTCCCCTGATTCACAGCAACTTTGTAGTCAAGACCAAGTAGTGTCATCTTGAGTGGCAAAGTTTAGGTTACCTCAATAACAGCATCGCGGCTATAGCCACGGATACCGTTTAGTCTTTTAATCCCTGTGAACGGCGTAATCGCAATATCCAGCAAAGGGTTGTCAAAGTTCTGGAACGGCACAGGCTGGTTATTAATGTTCAAGTGCTGCGACTCACTGACAATCGCGTTGACTTCGACAATCCGTTTCTTAAAGCCAATACGAGAACCTGTCTGCAATTTGATCTCTACCGGCATTGTCTTGATGTAAACAGTAATCGGCAAGCCGACCTCGTAGCTGACTGTTGACGAACGGTCAAAGGTAACACTGCCACCAACACTAACCGTCTCGTTGCCCTGCGGTACACCATCGCAGATAACGTTCAAAGACTTACCAATATGTGGAAGACTGCTAGCAGAAGCTGCGACACCACCAGTAAAGGCACAGTCAGTAAAACGACTATCGCTAAATAATTCAACAAAATACCGAGTCGTCCCATTAAATACCCGTTTAGTTACCGTATAAATGTCTGTGACGTTTACGCTGACATCAATGAACTCACCGTCTGTGGTGAACTCTGATGGCGCTACAATTTGCTGAGAACGCAGGATGGAGTAGACCGCCATCGAGCCGTCAGTCGCATTAGTAATTAGAAGCAGGTCACCCTCGTCCGTAGACGTAGCGCGACGCAAGGACAGACGAGTAGGGTTCTTTAACAAGTGACCCGACAGTAGCGAGATCCGCTGGGTAACGTAGGTCAGTTGTGTATCAGAGAACAAGAACTCATTAAGAGCCTTGCCTTGCCTTTGGATAAACAAGGAGCCAGATTCCAGCGACTCAGCTCGTGTGCCTGTCTTTGCGCCATTACGGCTAACTTGCTTAAACGTAAACGTCAGCGGCGTGATCGGGTCAGTGCCTTGCTGCGGAACATAAAACTCGCCCCCCGTGGTGAAGGCTTGCAAGTCGCGACCAGAGATAATATCAACAATGATATTAAGCTGATTAGTATCAAGGGTAGCTTCAACAGCATCATCATCCAAAAACTCAGACGGTTTAAAGTCAAAGAACAAGGCCACCTTACTGCCCCAGATCGTAGACGGGCGTGACTTAGAGCCGCCGAAATAGAGCCTACCTTCATGAAACGATACGCTGCGAGGCCAACCTTTTGTAGACGACCAGACATCCTCATAGCCTGTCTCCAGTTCCCAATCGCCAGAAGCGATAGCCGTAGTGTTAAAGAATGGGAATTCAGTAATCGCCTCAACAACCGTACCGCTGATGTATTTGGTAATTCTTACCCGGCCTTGTGGTGTCGCGTTGATGTACTGATTAACGTGCGTCGATAGGAACACTGACGAGCCAGCCGTCAAAGTAATATTGCCAGACACAGCCGATGGGGTTAGCGTCGCAGCAGGATTACTGAATGTCTGGGTAAATGCGTATTTAGGGATAGAGTCAAACGTAATGGTGCTTGCAGTCCAAGCCGCATCATTGGCACCACGGACGATCTTGATTGGCTGCAAATCTGGGTGAACGACAATCAACGTATCAGCCGATTGCGTCCAGCACAGTGATGACAGCATGGTGCCCGTCAACGCAGATACCGTCAGGTAATTATCAGCCCCGCCATTGATAGCTGTAATCAACGCGCCATTCTTAACCACATACATCCTGCCAGCAACAAAGCAGAGCATATAACGGTCATCGACGGAGAATTCAAAAGATATAAGCCGAACACCATTCGCGGCAGATGGTGTACTAGAATTAGGTAGCTCAAAAACGTGCTTAGTGCCGGGACGACGACGAGCGCCACCCTGTGGTTGGATAATGACATTAGTCGCTTTTGCCAATGCATTCTCGTACTGCGGGATGTCCACACGAGCGCGTAGCAACGGGTCTAGTTCCCCGGTACTAAAGTTCGTCTGGAAATCTAAGAATCTAGCCATTAGAATCTCACCGCGACTAATTCGTAATCTTCGATAATCTGGGGCGGCTGGCCTTGAGCATCAATGTTTGACGCTTGACGGAAGTAGCCACCTCGACCATTCTCTGACGGAGCGCCAACAGCAACGCCCTGCCAGTAACCTGTTTTAGTCTCTTGCTCAGTAATCGGATAAGCCAAGTGCCATGCCATCATGTACTTCAGCAATTGGATGAAGTATTGCGGCATCGCGTATTCTGGGGTCTGGTAAGGATAGTCAATGTAGACATCCTCGTAGTTTGTCAGCAGCTTGTCGCCCTGAATCTCCCAAAGCTTAACGGGACGGGCATAAGCATTAGCTGTCTCAAAGACTGCACGGGGATTGCCAAGACGATCTCCCGGCATTTGGTATTCGTACTTCCATTCCGTTGTCGGCGTAGTAAGCAGCCTAGACAACCGTGTTTTCTTGTAAGCAAATGACCAAGGGTACATGGATAACGTCATGTCCCGAACGTCTGGGTACAGACGGTCACAAGAGTTGGCCTCGTCTGTTCCGTCATTAAAAGACGAAATGGGCTTTGCGCCCAATAGGATCAATGCGTCAGAACAGATAGCAACTGCTGTATCGCCTGCTGCCATAACAACCTCTCATGTAATAAGGGGCCACTACCAAATTACTTCG
>Ga0181343_1001170_pt1 | contig 10559 bp, 13 predicted proteins | sample Su13VDMLBSD_FD_130110 | JGI IMG/M metagenome (GOLD analysis project Ga0181343, IMG submission 130110) | Freshwater viral communities from Lake Michigan, USA - Su13.VD.MLB.S.D | ecosystem: Environmental > Aquatic > Freshwater > Lake | place: USA: Michigan | collected 2013-07-15 | reverse complement strand
CCCCAAAGCGTGTTGACGATGTTCTTGAAGTGCTGAACCTTACCCAGCCCCCCGCTTTCAACTGTGTATCCCCCACGAAAAGCCAACAACTCCACGTTGAAATCGTCAAACCCCTCTGGATACACCCGCCCATACTTCCGGAATCTGCGGTCTTGTACTGGGGGAGCCGCTGTTTTCTGGTCTGATTCAGAAGCCATGTAGAAAAAAGTTGACTATCAAAAGAATCCAATTATGTGTTGTGATAAATGCACCAATCACAATTCCCAATTATTTTAAAATCCAAGCTAGGGTCCGTAAAGATTTACCGCAGCAACTCCAGAAAAAATCCAGTCCACACAATATGCTGGAAACAAAACGGTAAGCGCCAACGGGTAAGTTACGCAAAACTTGAGGACGCCACCGCACGCGCGGAAGAGATTCTCAACGACATTCGACAAGGCCGTGTAGAACGTGCGTACACCGACACGGACAAGTTTGTCTACTACCGGATGTGCGAGAATATGCTTGGCGATACTCCGCTCATCGATGCGGTTAAATTTTATCTCGACCATCACAAATACGAAAAAGAACCAATCGCCGTAAGCAAAGCCTGCGCTGAGTTTATCCAAGCCCAAAGGACACGGTGCCTAGGGAAAACAGGAGACACTCATAACAGGAATCTTGACACGCTGCAACACCACCTCAACAGAGTTGCGTATTCGTTCCAAGACCGATTCCTCAAGGACATAACCCCCGAAGAACTGGACCTCTATCTATCGTGCATCGGCACTTGCGGACGAACTCGTATCAACCACAGGCGCACCCTGATCGCGCTGTGGAACTGGGCGAAAGACCGCAAACACTTACCCGAAGGACGCACTGCCGCGCAACTCACACTGCTACCGAAAGTGGAAAGCAAAAACCCCGGAGTTCTGCGCCCAGAGACCATGCGTTGTCTTTTGGAAAAAGCGTCTGATACCTTGCGCCCATTTTTGGTTCTGGGTGGATACGCCGGAATACGCTCGGCAGAGATTGCGCGATTGACGTGGGAAGACTTCGACTGGTCAGAGGGGTACATCAAACTGTCGGCAAACATCACCAAACGGGACCGGAGACGGTTGATTCCGATCTCAAACACGATACGTCATTACCTAGAAAAATTCCGTGGATGCTCAGGACCTGTAATGCAAAACTCTCCGTATAAGGAGTTGGAGATACTCAAGCAGGACTGCGGTGGGTGGGTCCACAACGGGCTTAGGCATTCGTTCATCTCGTACTCCATGGCCCTCACAAAAAACGCTGCCGCTGTTGCAGAAATTTGTGGAAATTCCGAATCCGAGGTGCAAAGATCCTACAAAGCACTCGTGTCTGAAAAAGACGCAAAACTCTGGTTCATTTTAGAAAATCAATAATATGCCACTAAAAAAATCCACACCAGAAAAAGCCTTCAAAGAAAACATCCGGGCAGAGGTGAAGTCCGGTCGCCCGGTAAAACAAGCAGTTGCAATCGCTTACTCCGTTAAACGCAAAGCCGCAGCCACCAAACGGAAAAAGAAGTGATCGCCATTGACCCCGGAGCGAACGGGGGAATCGCAGGACGGAACCCGGATGGTTCGGTGTGGAGTTGCCGAATGCCCGCGACCGAGGGAGACCTGCTTGCTCTCCTACGACAGAAAAGATACGAGGTCGATGACACGGCGAACACCGAGAACCTCGTAAAATTTGCAGGCACAAACATGCCCTCTTCCGCGATGGCGGTGTACGCCTCTTCATGGGGTTTCTGCAAAGGCGTACTCATGGCTCTTGGGTATTCCGTAATTCTGGTGAATCCAAAAGACTGGCAGAAAAAACTGAGTCTTGGTAGCGCCAGCGGCATGACGAAGACCGAGTGGAAAAACAAACTCAAGGGCGAGGCCCAGCGATTTTACCCAGATCAAGCGGTTACGCTGGCAACAGCAGATGCGCTGCTCATTCTCAGAGCAGCGACTTAAAAACACCGGGGTAGCTCAACGGTAAGAGCAGGCGACTCATAATCGCTTGGTCGTGGGTTCGACTCCCACTCCCGGTACTATTTTCTACATGAAAACATTATATAAAATTCAGCAGGACCACGCCCGTGTCTTGGAAGAAGGGTTGCGAAAGTACCGGGCTGTTTTGGACGCCTCCGAAACTGGGTGCGGAAAAACAATCGTAGCCGTCGAACTCGCCGCCAGACTGAACCTTGAGACACTGGTTGTGTGTCCAAAAGCCACCATCCCGGCTTGGCAATCAGCCCTTAAGGATCGAGGAGTGCAGGCAAGGGTTATCAACTACGAGAAGCTCAAGTCCAAAAACGCAGGATACGGTAAGTTCAACGGTCGAAAGCAGTGGGAGTGGTCCGCACTACCGAACAAAGAGTCTCTGATTATATGGGACGAGGTGCAGAAGTGCATGAGTATGTCCTCGCAGAACAGCAAGATGCTGCTGGGATCAAAGAATTTCTATAACCTCATGCTGTCCGCAACAGCGGCAGAGGACCCGACCGAGATGAAAGCCCTTGGGTACATCCTCGGGATTCATCAGATCAAGGACTACTGGAACTGGCTCAGAAAACACGGATGCAAACCCAACCCTTGGGGCGGCATGGAGTTTAAGGGAGGTCCAAAGGAGTTGATGAAAATCCACGATCAGATTTTCAACAATGGGAAAGGCTCACGGTTGAAGGTGGAAGACATGCGAGAACACTTCGGGGAGTCGCAAGTGATCACCGAACCAATCGACTTCGGAGACGAAGGCGAGATCCAGAAGCTGTATGCGGCCATGGATGAGGAAATCACCGAACTGAAGTCGCAAATGCAAGACGACAAGAACGGGGCTGAAGGCTTGGTAAAGCAACTCCGAGCGAGACAAGCCGTCGAACTGCTCAAGATCCCGTACATCGTCGAAGCCGCCGAGGAGGCACTGAAGGAAAAACGCAGCGTTGCCATATTCGTCAACTTCAACGCCAGCGTCGATGCCTTGGCCGAACGCCTCAATTCCGATTGCTTCATTCGGGGAGGACAGGCAGACGCTGAACGCTTTGCAGCGATGCAAAACTTCCAGTCCGGAAACCGCAGAATCATCATCTGCAACATCGCGGCGGGAGGAACCGGAGTATCCCTCCACGACGAACAGGGCACCCACCCAAGGACGGCACTCATCAGCCCGAGCTTTAACGCAAAAGAACTCATCCAAGTGATGGGCCGCGTTCACCGCGCCGGAGGAAAAAGCACTTCGCAGCAGCGTATTCTGTTTGCGGCAGGAACCATCGAAGAGAAAGTTAAAAAATCTATCGATACAAAAATTAAGAATCTTGAAATTTTTAATGATGGGGCGTTGACAAAGCAGATTAAACCAGATAATTCACAAGTCACAGTTATGACAGAAACAGAATCAGTAACGGTAAAAACTCAGCAGGAACCAAACCACGCCGATAGGGCGCACGCTCGATACTCCCCGAGTTCCCTTATCTACCGCGAACTTTGCAGCGGTTGGGAGAACGACAACGACCCCAACAAAGATACCACTGCCGCTGACGAAGGCACCCGCTGCCATGAGGCGATGGAGAAGGAGTCCACCGATGGGCTTACAGAGGAACAGGCGCTCATGGTCGAGATGTGCCTCGGATACATCAACGACCTGAAGACCGAGAAAACGCAGGTCTTCAAAGAAGAGCGACTTCGTATCCTCGACCAGTTCGGAACGGCGGACTGGATTCTCCTCAACGGACGCTCCGCACACCTAGTCGATACCAAGTTTGGGCGTAAAGGGGTACCGGACGCCGAATACAACGCGCAGCTTCAGGCGTACGCGATCGGCGTGTGGGACCGCTGGACGCACATCGACGAACTGACGATTCACATTCTACTCCCACGCAGGGACGAAGTCAGTGTCCACACATTCTCGCGTGGAAAGCACTACAGCGATCTGAAGATGCGGATCGAGACGATCATTGCCCGGGCCAAGAAGAAGGATCCGGAGACGTTCAAGCCTTCCGCCAAAGCCTGCCAGTACTGCGGGAACAAAGGCTCCTGCGCCACACTGGCTGGAGCCGTCCTCAAACAATCCTCTGACATTCTGGACGGCAATACAAAGGTGCACATGGACAACCCAAATCAGGTGTCGGATCTTCTCAAGCTGATCCCGCTCTTTGAAAGTTGGGCGTCCAAGTTCAAAGAAGAAGCCCTTCGGAAAGTCCAATACGAAGGATTTGACATTCCGGGGTTCGCACTTTTGGAGCGGGCTACTCCACGCAGCATCTCAAGCGCATTCGGAGCTTGGGAAGTCCTCAAAGACAAAATGCCCGTCGAAAAATTTCTTGAATCGGTATCTCGTGTGAGCATCACCGAACTGGAAAGAAACTTCGCGTCCTGCGCTGAAAAGGGAAAGAAAGCCCAGAGTAAGCAAGAACTCGATGACCTCCTCAGGGATTCAGGACTCCTGAAAGAGGAATCAACCATCAAGTACCTGAAGCAAGTAGAAAACAAGTAATATGGCAACCACATCATTCAATAAACAAAAAGAAACAACTCTAGAAGTAACATCGGAAATCGTACCAGCAGCGTCTGCGCCTCTCGTTCCGGCCAAGTCGTTTGACGAGTGCGGGGTCGAAGGCGAAATCACGACAGCGGACTTGAAGTTTCCGAGGCTGAACCTCGTTCAGAAAATCGGGAATCTCTCCAACGATTTTGATGCCGGGTGCATCGTCTTCGACAAAGCGATTGTTCTCTCCACAAAAGCGCAGGCACTGGACCTGACGGTGCTGCGTTTGAAAAAGCAGTATCAAGAAGTACTTCCGTACGGTTCGGAAGATCATCCAAGGGTATTCAATACCATGGCTGAAGTCAGAGAAGTTGGTGGTACCACCGAACGCGGCACCAACGGCACCTTGTTCGCGGAGATGGCGACAATCCAAGTGGCAATCAAACGCCCGGAAGGATGCCCAGAAGATCAGGAAGCTCTCTTCTGCGAGGAGTTCAACGGCGAGCAGTACGCACTTGGATTGTGGACGCTGGCAAAAACGGCGTACACCTCGGCGGGGAAGACGTTGATCACCAAGGCGATGAACCAGTTGAAATCTGCAGGGATCCTCAGTGGGCAGTGGTCTGTGACTGTCGAACTCCGCAATTCCGACAAGTACAGTTGGTTCGTTCCGATCTTCAAGTTGGTCGGGACGCACACTCCGGAAACGCAGTCGTTCTTCCGTAGCCTCCTCTCACGGTAATGAAATCCTTCGTAGAGATCATCAAGATGGAAACCGTGGGACCTCTCCTCAGAGGCGCGGTGCGAAACAAAGACTTGATGGAATTCCTAGGTGAACGCCCGACCAAAAGCCGGGCAAACATCGAAGCGGAAATCGTCGAATCGTTGGGTAAAGTTGGGTTCAACACAGACGAAGAAATTCGTATTTTTGTGTCCCCATCGTCTCGCGAAACGATCTACGAACAAAAACACGAAGTATTGGTAAACGAAGAATGAACGAAGTCACCAAGCAACTTCTAAAAGAAGATGCCATCAGTAATCTAGCTGCGGATCTGAACATCCAAACCGAGATGGGTAAAGCAGCACTGACGCATTATGTGGACGCAATTTTGCTGTTTGAGAAAAAACAGCTAGACTACGGACCCAATAATATATCAGATTTCGGTGAGTTCGGCGTTCTTGTACGGCTGAACGATAAAATCAACAGGTTGAAAAATCTGTTCAAAACCAACGCATCAGCACAAAACGAGTCCATAGCTGATACTTGGAAAGACATAACCAACTATGGACTCATCGGCCTTATGTGCCACCTCAATGTATGGAAAAGCAAATGACGGAACCCGTGATTACGAACTCAATCCCGTGCCCTCCCCCGGCGCGTAGGGGTAGGCTCGCTGGAGGAGTGACCCTCTATCCGGTGGATAAACTGGAAATTGGGCACAGCTTTGGCGTCCCCAAGGCAAAGCGTTCATCGCTTCAGGGCACCGCCTACCGCATCGGCAAACGCACCGGACGTAAGTTCGTTGTGCGCGTTGATCACGATGCGAGCGAAGCCCGCGTTTGGAGGATTGAGTAATCCTACCACTTGGGCTTGATATCACTTCAGCCTAAGTCTAAAAAAAGCACTGGGGAAAGATTGGCGGATGGTGGGACGGGAGATCCGTCCACGGGTTTGAGGAGCGTCCGGTTGGGCGACTTTTCAGGAGTACGTTTTCACTGATTTGGCGTACTTCACCTTGTGAAACAAAGCCAATCTTTCCCCCTTTTTATACACAAAAATATGAAAATCTACGCAGTTGACTTTGAAACTTACTACGATAAGAGCTACTCAGTAACGGATATCGGCTACTGGCACTACTGCCACCACGAAAAATTCGACGCTTACATGGTGTCCATCGTAGGAGACGATGGGAACAAGTTTGTCGGAAGCCCTCGGGAGTTTGATTGGGAGTGCATATCCGGCACCACATGGTTGTCCCACAACGCGAACTTCGATTCAGCGGTATTTGAAAGGCTCAAGGAAGACGGGATCGTGCCGAAAAACGTGGCCCCAGCAGAGTGGCACGACACAGCGGATCTGGTTACGTACCTCGGCTATCCTCGCGCACTCAAAAACGCGATGGAGGCGATCTATAAGATCGAGGTAAGCAAGGCGACTCGCGACAGCATGTGCGGGAAAACATGGGACTCCATGACCCCAGAGTTCAAAGAAGAGGTCAAAGCATACGCCCTCAAAGACTCCGAGGCGTGCGTGCGTATCTGGAAAGATCTATCCAATCGGTGGCCAGAACAGGAGCGTAAGCTCTCACAGCTTACACGGGCAATGTGTGCTCAGGGTCTCCCCATCAACGCCGACAAGTGTGAAACAGATATCCGGTATCTCGAAACACGGCTTTGGGAAACCCGCAAATTGATTCCTTGGGCGGACAACGAAGACGCCAAAGTGCTGAGTCCAAAGGCGTTGGCAGAAGAATGCCGTATACAGGGGATCCGAGCGCCATTGAGTTTGGCCCAAGATTCAGAGGACTTCGATAACTGGAAGAACGAATTCTCGGAACGGTACCCATTCGCACAGGCGATGAGCGACTACCGCCGCATCAACGCACTTCTGCTGAAGTACAAAACAATGCGACTGCGAATCCGTCCAAACGGGTTCATGGGCTACGGCATGAAATACTTCGGCGCACACACCGGGCGATGGAGTGGCGATACAGGGTTCAACGTCCAGAACATGCCCCGAGCAAATCTATTCGACGTCAATCTTCGTAACTGCATCGAAGCTCCGGCTGGAAAAACACTGGTGGTGTGCGATCTGTCTAACATCGAACCACGGTGTCTGGCTGTGCTGTCTGAGGATACAGGGATGTTGAATTCCCTACGCTCAGGGATGGACATATACGAAGCGCACGCACGGGCAACTCTGGACTACAAGGACAACAGACCGTTAAAAGAAGGAGACCCGTTGCTTCGGCAGGTTTCAAAGGTGAGATGCTTTGCCGGGGATACCCCAATACTCACAAATTTAGGGTATCTTACCACTAAAGAACTAAGGAAAAAATCTGGCCTACGGGTGTGGGATGGTTTAGCGTGGGTGGATTATGACCACATTCAATTCACAGGATTGCGTGCCGTCGAAGAGTACTTGGGAGAACGATTCACCCCAGACCATCCCGTGTTTACCTCGAATGGGGAGATCGAAATCGGGAAAATTTTTAAAGGGTACCCTAAACGGACGGGCGCTGAAGCACTTTTACGGAGAAACCCTCCCGGTGGAGAGTGGGCAGACCTTTGGAGATTGGCGAATTTTGTCGTCAGAAGCCTTAAGAAAGAATGGTGTATTGTTTGTAAAAGCCATATGCGAACGGTGTTCCGTAAAACACGACGCCAATTACAGCAACTTAAAACGAGGTTTATCCAAGTGCTGCAACAAGTGCGGTAGAATAAAAGCTAGGGCTAGTAGAGATATTCCCGTGTGGGGGCGTATCCCCGATAAATTCGATCTACGTTTAAGTCAACGCTGGGACGCTATGATGCGCCGATGCTATGACCCATCTAACAAAAAATATAAAAACTACGGAGCTTTAGGAGTTAAAGTTCACCCTTCTTTTCACAATAAAGTAGACTATGCAAATCATGTTAAAAATCTTGAAGGAGCCTGCGAACAAAAAGAAGTCGATAGAATCGATACCGCAGGCGACTATGCCCCGGGAAACCTGCGATGGGTTACCCGAAAAGAAAATGCCAGAAATCTGCGGAAAACAATCTATCTTACCTACAAAGGGTATAGCGTATCTTCCAAAGAATTTGCTGACTTATACACTACCAAATTTACTCCGCAAACTGTTGCTAGACTTGCTAAATCAGGTCTCTCCGGTGAGGAGATATTGGAAAAAGAACAATCTAGCCCCCGTGCCGGTATTCGATATTGTAAACGCAGGTGAGCGACACAGATTTTGCACAGCTAACTTTGTGGCCCATAATTGCTTGGGGTTGTCTTACGGTTGCGGATGGCACAAGTTCGTGACCTTTGCCGAACAGCTTCTGCCGCCGGAAGTGTACGAACGTGTGTTCGGAGCGGAAGTAACCACATACGATACGTCGAAATTCGCAGCCGCGTTATCAAAAAGTAAACAAAACGCGGAGAAGTTGGAGTTGTTCAAAGGGTTGCCGGATACCAAACAGCGGTATTGGGTAAATTCATGGAAGCAGGTTGAGGCGTACAGGGAATCCAACCCGGCGATCACAGAGTTCTGGAAAATGCTGGACCGGGACTTCAAGGCGTCCGATGGGCGTGCCAGCTACACCATCGAACTCCCGAACGGTAGGACGCTGCGGTATCACTCACCGAAGAGCTACGGAGGATCCAGTGCGCTCATGCTGCGTATGGGGCGGATGATGCGGGTTAAACTTCACGGTGGTGTGTTAACAGAAAATGTTATACAAGGTGTTGCACGAGATGTGTTTGCTGATTGCCTTCTTCGGCTGGACAAGTCCGGGGTAAATGTGATTCTTCATGCCCACGACGAAGCGGTGTGCATGGTGGATGAGGCCAACGCGGAGGAATCCAAACACTTGATCGAGAAGATCATGTCTACTCCTCCAGATTGGATGCCGGACCTTCCGCAAGCCGCAGAAGCGAAAATCACAAAATCATACACAAAATGATCAGACTCATCCTATTCATCTTAGGGTCCGCATTTATTTCTTATATGTGGATTCAACGCGATAAAGATTCAGAAATGTGATTTTTTCTCTTGATCGTGTAGAAGAAATCTGTTTTTCTTCACGTCATGACGAGTAAATCCCACCACATCACACTGTGTCTTAACACTGGGGCGTGGATATGTTCTTGCCATCAGTGGGAGTACCGTCCTAGGAGCGGGAATTACTCCATCGAAAAACGAAACCTCGCGCACAAGCGCCACAAGCAAAGGTTCGATCTTCGCAAAGACTGGCGTGTGCCCGGAGTTGGGTCGCTCTTCAAATGCCCGCAGTGTTGGAAGTATGTCATCAAGACTCGCCGGGAACACAAGTTCTGCTCCCGTCAGTGCGCCGCCCGTCATCGTTACGGGTGGTCAATTTCAAAATAAATAAAATGAAAATCGTAATTAACACATGTTATGGTGGGTTTAGTCTGTCCCCAAAGGCAGTACAGCGATACAAGGCCCGGACAGGGGAGACCTTAGGGACGTACCCAGACGTACAACGAAACGACCCAGACCTTGTCGCGGTGGTGGAAGAGTTGGGGGAGAAAGCAGCCGGACCTTATGCCTCTCTGAAGGTGGTAGAAATCCCCGACGACGTTGAGTGGTTCATCGAAGAATATGACGGTTGGGAACACGTTGCCGAGGAACACCGTCGATGGGGATGATTTCTAGCAGGCATACGTTAGACCCTCGTAGAAATTGGTAGATTTGCAGTCAGGTAAACCCGAGGCATCCTGAGCCTCACAACAACAACAACAAAATGAACAGCAGCATAGTGGTGAACGGAGTAGAGTACGTCCCAAAACACCAGCAGCAGCAGGAGATTGGCGAGGTCAGAATCATCGTAGCGGACCGGGGTTGGGTATTTGTCGGAAACTGCACTGACGAGTCAAATGGTGACGTCACGATAAGGAATTGCAAAAACATCAGGCAGTGGGGGACCACTAAGGGGCTGGGTGAGCTGGTGAATGGTCCCACTGCCAAAACAGTTCTGGACGATTACGGCACCGTCAGGACTCGTCCAATCGTGACCATTGCGGTGAGAGGAGGTTGGTGAGATGACTGAAGACGGGTTCGGGGATGGGTTCGGGCTCGGGGACGGGCTCGGGGACGGGCGCGGGTTCGGGTACGGAAACGGGTGCGGGTACGGGATAGGGTACGGGTACGGGAACGGGAACGGGATAGGGTTCGGGGATGGGTTCGGGTTCGGGAACGGGGATGGGAAATAAGTGAAAAGCAGTCCGGCAAACCGCGCCGTCCGGGGGCGCACTCTTTAAACACATGAACAACACAAAAGGAGGTGGGTGATGACTGAAGAAGACGGGTGCGGGCACGAGTACGGGTACGGGAACGGGGACGGGGGAGGTGGATGGG
>Ga0181343_1001169_pt1 | contig 10563 bp, 17 predicted proteins | sample Su13VDMLBSD_FD_130110 | JGI IMG/M metagenome (GOLD analysis project Ga0181343, IMG submission 130110) | Freshwater viral communities from Lake Michigan, USA - Su13.VD.MLB.S.D | ecosystem: Environmental > Aquatic > Freshwater > Lake | place: USA: Michigan | collected 2013-07-15 | reverse complement strand
GCGACCCCAGCCGCCCGCCGCGGCGCCGCGACCAAGCTGGTCCTCCGTCTGCTCGTGGATCTCGATGTCGCGCGCGAGCGCACGCGCGAGGGCGCGCACCTCCGAGTCGCTCATGCCCTCGCTCTACGCGCCGCTCCCCGAGGTCGCGATCGTCGTGGACACCTCGGGTTCGATGGGCGACGAGGATCTCACGCGCGCCGTCTCCGAGGTCGCGGGCGTGCTCAAGGCAGCGGGTCGCTCGGCGACGCTGTACTCGGTGGACGCTGCGGCGAGCGCGCCGATCAAGATCAAGTCGGTCGCGGATGTCCGCCTCATGGGCGGCGGCGGCACCGATATGCGCGTCGGGATCCGCGCTGCGTTCGCGGCGAAGCACAAGCCGACGACCGTCATCGTGATCACCGACGGCGACACGGCGTGGCCCGAGACGCGCTACTGGGGCACGGCCACCGTGGTCGCGTGCCTCGTTCGCAAGCCCTGGCACCAGCCCCCGGCGCACATCATGACGGTCGAGGCGTTCTGACGCCCCTCGGGGCTGGCGCAGGAAACTGCGTCAGCCCTGACGATTGCGCTTGCGCGTAATACGCCGAGTGCTACAACACACTCCCCTCGGGGAACGACCAGAACCAGAACCACAAGGAGCCTGCACCATGACCAGCCTCTCGACCATCATCGCCGCCCCCGCCAGCGCCGCCGCCTCGCCCCTCGCGGGCGCGATGGTGTGGTGGCGTCTCGCGGGCGACGTGAGCGTGGACTGCATCACGCAGGCGCTCGCGAGCACGGGCATCGTGCCCCCAGCGGCGCCGACCGATGAGACGGCGCTGAAGCGCGCCCTCGCGAAGTTCGCGCGCGGCGGGCGCAAGCTCGCGCGCAAGATGGACGGCAAGGGTCGCCGCCTCGCGGTCGTGCGCGAGATGGCCGACGAGTCCACCCAGGATGATCTCGATTACGACATCGAGATCAGGGCCACGCTGGAGCAGAACTCCACGGGCGGTGTGAGCCTCGTGACGCGGCCCTACACGCCCGAGATCCACGACGCCTACGAGGCGGCGCGTGAGACGCTCACGAGCGACGACATCGGCCTCTGGCTCGTCCGCTCGGCGATCGTCAGGGCTGACGGCGTCTCGCTCCGCGAGGGCGGGGGCGTGTACTTCGTGCCCGCCCACGGCTTGCAGGCGTGGCGCGCGGTGTGGGAGGCGATCCGCTCGTGCGCGGCGCACAAGACGTTCGAAGTGCCCGCGTTCGCGGACGACGACAGCGCCGTCGAGGGTATCCTCGACTCGCTCACGCAGGCCGTCGAGACGGGACTCGCGCAAATCGAGTCGAAGGCCGACGAGGGCCTCGGCGACCGCGCCGCCGCGACGCAGCGGAAGCGCGTCGAGGATCTCCGCGCCCGCGTCGCGCGCTACGAGGGCGTCCTCGGCGCGAAGGCGACGCACCTGCACGAGGCGTGCGACAAGCTGGCTGCGCACTCGGCCTTCGGCGCGCTCGCGAAGTTGGGCGAGAGCGTCGCGGACGACCCGTTCGCGGGCCTCTCGTTCCCCTCGCTCGCGTGACGCAATGCGCGCGGCGCGCTGAATAAAGCACGCCGCGCGCACGTCTCAACGGCTCCCAACCCCAACCCCGACCCAGAGAGAACGACCATGACGACCAGCACGCGCGTCGAGCACCTGCACCCCGCCATCCGCGCCTATCGTGCGGACAACCCGCGCTCGCGCGCGGAGAACCACGTCACGCTCTACGGCAGCACGGGCGTCGTGCGCAGGGTGACCTGCATCTACTGCCGGGACTTCGTGACGAGCAGCGCGAAGTGGCCCGAGACGAAGGCCAGCTTCAAGTTCCGCGCGCTGCACGCGAGCGTGTGCGCGGCGCGCTACCTCGCCGACCGCGAGATGTCGCAGTTGATCGCGGCGGTCAACGCCGCGTCGCAGCCGCAGGACTGATCAACCCCAACCCTGACCCGAGGACCGACCCATGACGACGACCGACCGCACACCGCGCCGCACGCGCGCGCAGAAGATCCTCGACGACGCGCAGGCGCAGCCGCGCCTGCGCGAGTTCGCCGAGGTGCTGATCGACCTCGTCGGGGTCGAGAAGCGGTACACGCCCTACTTCCCCGAGCGCGTCGCAGCGCGCGGGCGCAACGACTACAACACCCCGAGGATATTGCGGATGCTCTCGGGGAACGCCGAGCCGGTCGAGGATCGGCTCGCGAAGATGCGCCAGGAGTCGATCTTCGATCACACGGGGATCGCGCCGTGGAGCGCGATCCGCTTCCACCTCGTATCCAAGTCGAAGACCTCGCCCGACTACCTCGCGCGGCTGCGTCGCGCGGGCTTCGATCTCCACTCCGAGCAGCGCGGGCAGACCCACGTCGTGCTCGCGACGAAGCACTCGCAGACGATCTACAGCTACGGCAAGCTGACGCCCGAGACGGTGCGCTTGCTCGCCGAGGGCGTCGTCGCGGGGCACTTTTCGCGCGTCGGCACTCACGGCGACAAGTCGCCGCGCCTCTCGGCAGAGGTGATGGCACCGCGCAAGAGCAGCGCCTCCGACATGGACGCGCTGCTCGGCGCAGTCGATCCCGCGCTCGCGCTCGGGCGGCTCACCGCTGATCTGCGGCTCGCCCTCTCGACGCTCATGGCTGACATCGACGGCGTGCCGTCGAGCACGTCGCAGTTGACGGTCTACCGTGGCCCCGCGCAGTTCGACGAGTACCTGCGCGCCCTCTGCGAGAGCGCCGACGACGAGTACCTGCGCAACGCGCGCAGCGATGCCGCGTCGCTCCGAGAGTCGCTCCAGCACCTCAAGGAGCGCGGCCTCGCCGACAATCTTCTCGCAGAAATCAGGGCAATCCTGGGGGATTGACGCAAAAGCGCACTTTGCGCTTGCGCGTCATACGGGGAGTGCTACAACACCTTCCCCTGCGGGGAACGAACCCGAACCCGAACCACGGAGCCGACCATGACCAGCCTCACGAACAACACCGTCCCCGCCCTCGTCGGTCGCACCGTCGTCTCGGTCGAGAGCACCTACCTCGGCGACGGCGATTCCACCTATCACGCGGTCGTGATCGGCGAGAACGGCTACGAGAACGTCGCCCTCGGCTGGGACGACCGGGGCGTCACGGTCAACGCGACGCGCGCCGAGGTGTACGCCTACATCGACCACAAGGCCGCGCAGGATCAGGCGTGGCACGCGGCGAAGAAGGCGCGCGAGGCGCAGCACCGCGCCGAGGCCGACGCCCGCGCCGTGACGCGCGGCAAGCTTGTGATCGTGACGCGCGGGCGCAAGGTGCCGCAGGGCACCGTCGGCGTCGTGGCGTGGGTCGGCGAGAGCAACTGGGGCCTGCGCGTCGGCCTCATCCTCGCGGGCGTCGAGGGCCTCACCTACACCGCGATCGAGAACGTCGAGGTCATCGAGGGTCCGGTGCCCGCGCCCACCCCGCGCAAGGTCGCGACGACCGAGGTGAAGGTCGCGAACGTGCTCGCGGGCATCGGTGGCAACGTGCCCGCGACCTGGGCGAAGCTGCGCGACGGCTCGTGGGGCGTCCGCGTGACCGGCGAGGTCCGCGTGGGCGACGTGGTGACCGTCACCGCGCAGAGCGGCAAGGTGCAGGACAAGGCGATCCGCGAGATCGCCTTCCGTGGGCAGGGCTTCACGCTCTGCTACGTCTGATCTCGCGGGCGTGCCCGCCCTTCGGGGCGGGCGCGTCAGCCCTGACGAACCCCAACCCAACGAACGGAGAGAACGATGACGACGAAGACGATCGCAGGCTGGGTGTGCTTCGGCGAGGACGGCGGGAACGTCCTCATGGTGTCGCGCGACGAGAGCGCCGTCGTGCGCGAGATGCGCGCGACGTGCGAGGGCGACTACGAGGGGCTGCACCTCGGGTGGATCCACGAGGAGTCCGAGTTCGCGGCGGTGCTCGCGGCGTTCAACGCGCCGCGCCGTATGCGCGCCCTCCACCTCGACGACGTGCTCGACGAGCGCACGCAGGTGCGCGACGTGGAGCCCCTCGCGCTCGTGATCAACGGCGCGTGAGCGCCACGAGGGGTGCGTCCACTTGGGAGCACCTATGTGGACAAAAGCCTATGTCATACCAATATGTATGACATAGGGTCTGGCTGGAACCCTGGAGGAACGAAAGATGGCGAAGAAGACGACGACGAAGCGCGTGCGCAAGGCGCGCTACCGCACGCGCGAGACGGCGTATCCGACGAAGCTGGGCGTGGCGATCCGCGAGGCGCGTGAGCGGGCGAGCCTCTCGCAGGCTGACCTCGGGGTGCTGCTCGGCGAGAGCGGCCGAAGCACGGGGCAGGCGAAGGTGTCGCAGTGGGAGTCGGGCGTGCGGCGCATCACGCCCTCGCCCGCGCAGGCGGCGATCCTCACGGAGGTGCTCGGATGGCAGCGGTCCAAGCTGGAGAAGGCACTGAAGGAAGAGGGCGAAGCGCGCGATGCGGAGATCCTCGCGCGCAGGGCGAGCGGCACCGCCGCGCACGCGCAGGAGTTGTCGCAGGCGGCGGCAGACACGAAGCCCGCGCCCGAGCGCGGAGTCTGTCGCGATCTGCCGAAGGCGTCGGTGCCTGCGCCCGAGGTCGCGCCCGCGCCCGCGCTCGACGATGACAAGCTTCTCGCCGTGCTCGTCGAGACGGTGCCCCGCGCGCTGCCCCTGCGCGGCGTGTCGTCAGCCCTGCTGCTCGACTGGTTGAAGGGCGTGCTCGCGGTGCGTGACGCCGTGCGCGCTCGCTGATCTACGATCCCAACCCCGACCCACAGGAGTGCATCATGGACGAAGAGAACCTCGCATCGATCGAAGCCGCGCTCTACCTTGAGGAGAACGCCAAGCTGTGGGCAGAGAACGGCGCGTCGTCGCTCTCGTGGCTCTCCTACGTCCTCGCGATGCGCGGCAGGACGGTGTCGCCGCTGACGCTCGCGGCGAGCCTGCACTACCGGCGACTGCCGCTGATCGCCGCGTGCTGCTTCGGGCAGACCACCCCGAGCGAGAGCGCGCGGGCATGACGCTCGTCGTCGCCACGAGCGAGTCGATGCTGAACTCGCTGGGCGTCGAGCGCGGGCTGATCTTCCGCTACGACCTGTGGATCCCGTACCTGCGCGGGCAGGTGCCCTACCGCACCACGTTCTGGCCGACCTACCCCTACGCGAGCCGCGCCTCGGTCGTGTACTTCACGCCCGAGCAGCCTTCGCTGGCGTCGTTCCTGACGCGGGCAGAGGCCGAAGCGATGCTCGGCGAGGTGCGCACGCCCGAGCAGGTACGGGAGCAGCTTCGCGCTGCGGCGACCGCTCACACGCTGGCGTCGCTCGACGGTCCTGCGCAGCAGGAACTCGTCTTCGACCCGATCACCGCCCTCTACTGGGCACCGAACCACTCCTCTGCCCGCATCACCGCCCACCAGATCGGCAAGATCGCCGACGAAGAAAAGAGCACCCCATGACTGCAGTCCACCTCCTCTATCGCTGCAACACTCTGATCAGCCCTGACGACGGAACCGTGAACACCGCCGAGCCCGAGGTCATCCCCGAGCACAACCTCCGCAGGCTGCTCGACGCGAGCCTGGAGTTAAACCTCGCGCTGAAGCACGCGATGGAGGTCGAGCGGCTCGCAGCCGAGGCCCGCGAGGCGCTCATGTTCACGCACGACGACCTCGACTGGCTCGTCGCGCGCGCCGAGGAACGCGGGGCGCTCTGGGCGATGCGCGCGATGCGCGAGGGGAACGCCGCGCTCGACCCCGTCGAGGTCTGCCGCGCCGAGCGCGAGAAGGGCAGCGACCGATGACCGAGGACGAGCAGGCCGACTTCGACCGCGTCGTGCGCGAGCGCGACGAGGCGCTGGCTCAGGTTGCCCGCCGTGAACGGGAGCACGCGGCGCTACTTGAGACGGCGCAGAAGGCGCTCGCACACGCCGAGGCCGAGCGCGACGACCTGATCGCCGAACTCCAGAAGACCCGCGACGACTTCAGCAGCGTGTGGGACTCCCGCGACGAGGTGATCAAGGAGCGAGAGCGCGCCCGTCAGGCGTGCAACGCCTACTGGCACGACCTCTCGCGCATCGGCTCGCTCTGCGAGCAGAGCGCCGACGAGTACCCGTTGAAGGCGGTCGAGCGCACCGTGCGCGAGTTCCGCGAGGCGCGACGAGACTTCCTCCGCGTGGCCGACGCTCTCGGCCTCGTCAGCACAGACGACACCGGACGCATCGGGCAGGTGGCGAGCGTCGATGAGGTTGTGGCGGTCGCTCGCAGCATCGAGAGCCTCCGCGCCGAGGTCGAGATGCTCCGAGGCGTCGGATGCCGCGAAGCAAAGGCTGGCGAGCCCGAGAGTGGCCCGTGCGGCGTGTGCCTCCGGTGCGCCGAGGAGGAGAACGCCCGCCTTCGGGCGGCGCTGCGCGGGCTGTTCAAGCCTGACGGCATTCCCTACGCGCAGTGGACCCGAGAGATGCACGCAGCGCACATCGCCTTGGAGAGCGAGCGATGATCTGCAACCACCAATGGAGCGCGGAGCCTCACGAGGGACTCGGCTCCCACTACTGCCACAACTGCAACGAGTGGGAGATCGAGGTCAACTACCACCGCTGTCTGCACGCGATCGACAACATCGCGGCGTTCGCCAAGCGGCTCCGCAAGACTGACCCCGAGAACGCCGAGCACCTCCTGCGGTTCTGCCGTGAGGCGGGGTGGGAGTCGTCGGTGGTGACGCCGTGACGCGATCAGGGCTGACGAGGTTCCCGGTCTGGTCGAGTTTCGCGCTCGTGCCCGTCGTCGTGGTGCTCGCGGCGTCGGGCTCGTGGCTCGCGGTCTTCTACGCGGCGTCGCTCGCGGTGACGCTGGCGTACCACTTGAGTCGCGAGCGACGCTGGCGTCGTCTCGATCACGCGCTCGCGTGGAGCGTGATCGCGTCGAACACTTGGCTCGCGTTGCACACGAGGTCGATCGGATGGACCGCCCTAGGGTTGCTGCTCGTCGTGGTCGCCCTGTGGTTCTACCGCCGAGCGCGCCGAGGAAGGTACGACCTTCGGCACGGGCTCTGGCACCTCGCGAGCGGGGCAGCGTGCCTAGCGTTCGCTCTGGGGGCACGTTGACGATGCCTGAGCGGCGGCTGCTCGTGCGCCTCGTGCAGGAGGAACTGCGACGCGCGAAGGCGCGCCCCGAACTTGCGGCGAAGCTGCGCGAGTTGCGGAACGCGGTGCGTGACCTCGACACCGCCGACACGCGCGAGCGTGTGCTACTCGCCGAGATCCTACGCTGGTACGGCGAGCGCGGGCAGGCCGAGGCGAAGAAGTTCGCGAAGGTCGATCCCGAGGCGAAGCTGCGCGCGGCTCTCGACGACGCGCGCCGCTTCCTCGACGGGTTCTGATCAACGCTTACGACGACGACGCGGCGCGCGCCCGAGCGTGTACTCGGTAAGCGAGTCGCTCATCTCCTGCGCGACGATGCGGAACTCGGGCGACAGTCCCTTCGCGTCGCGCTCGACCCTGCCGCGCTTCTCACGCCACGTCGCGCACAGCTTGCCCGCCTTGTCCATCGCGTCCACAGCGTCATCGACGGGGATGATGCGTCCCGGCTTGCCCTTGCCGCTACAGAAGCGCAGCACGGGCTTGCCTTCCTTCCACGCCCAGGTGATCGGGCACGAACCCTTGTAGGCTCGTCCCACCTTCCCGTTCTTATCGGGCGGGCTGAAGATCTGACAGGTCGTCGAGGACACCTTCTCGGTGAGGCGCTCGGGGTCGAGGCCCGCCGACGGACTCTCGGGCTTCGTGGTGCTCAATCGCGCCGCGACGGGATCGCTTGCGTAGGTGATGGTCGCCATCGTCGTGCCTCAATGGATGTGGTAGCTGATGATCGTGTCGGTCTTGACCCAGCACGCGCGGCAACCCTGCTGCCCGTCAGGCCCGACGACTTCCAGGCACGTCTTCTTCTCGGCTCCGACGCGGCTCGCGGGGCAGACCCAGTTGAACACGCCCTCGCGCATCATCGCGACCTCTGCGTCGCCGCCCACATCGTGAACGGTCGAGCCTGCGATCTCCCCCAGCCTCGGCTGCGGTGCGCGCTCGTTGACGTGGAAGCCGCTCGGGCGGATGACCACGTTGTTCCGGCGAAGGTCGCCCGCAGGTCCGAAGACCTCGACCCAGCCGCGAGGCGTAGGCCCGCCTGCCCACAGGCGCGTCGGTGCCCAGAAGATCGTCGGCGTACCCGAGCCCTTCCCCGGCATGAAGTGATCGGCGATCTGCTTCCACGCCGCCGCGTACTCGCGCGAGTAGAAGTCGCCCGAGTCGTGCAGACGAAAGACGCGCTCGTAGCCGACCGCGTTGAGGTGGCGGCGGTCCTCGGGGCTCGCGAGATGGAAGGGCGACTTCTCGATCGCCTCGATCATCACCGGCACGAAGGTGCCGTTCGCGATCGCAGCGCGAGTCCAAGTGTAGACGGCGAGGCTCGCAAGCTGCTTGCTGAAGTAGCCATAGTTGCTGCGCGTCGCGTAGCAATGCTGGCAGACCGCGCCCGCGTACCAGCGGTCGAGCGACGCCGGATCAGGCTGCGGCGAGCCGACAGCGGCGGCGATGTTCTTCTTCGCGTTCAGCTTCACGAGCGTGTCGCGCTTCTCGATGGTCATCCCATGGACCGCGCCGGGGCACGTTCCCCAGAACGTGTCGCTGCCCGCAGGGAGCGAGAACGAGGGGCACCCCAGCTTGCTCACGTTCGCGAGGATCGACGCGGTGCCGATCGAGCCTTCTTCGCCGAGCGGCGACCACGGGGGCGCTTCGCGAGCCTCGACGATCGGGTCGATCAGCAGGATTGCCTTCCGACCGTCGAACGCGGGCTGAAGCGTGCGCCCAGGACGCGCGAGCACAGCCGCTGCGGCCTGCCGGATGTACATCGTGAACGCCTGCGACTTGTGCGTCTCGGCGACGACGGTCGAGGGCGTCTTGCACGACTTGCCTGCGCCGAGGCCCGAGAGCGAGCCGCCCGAGCCGCAGTTGAAGTAGTCGTCGCCCGCGTCGTTCTCGTCAAGAGAACGCTCCATGAGTTCGTTCAGATACGGGGTAATCGCGGACACGTTCTATCTCCTCCGAGAAACTCTGCGCGACTTTGCGAATGAGAGCAGTGGCATCCAGCGCCCGTACTCTTCGTGCATCGCCATCTGGCTCGGGTCGTCTTGCTGCACGAGCACATCGATCTGACCAGCCGGGATCGTCTGCATCGTGTGGGCTTCGTTCGACGCGGACCAGAAGTCGTGAGGAAGCCCAGGCGGTGCCGGAAACCGGAGCCATGCTGAATACTCCGAGTCCGCTCCAGGCCCAGCCTCATAGCCAAACTTGGAAACGAAGTACAACCCAGGCTCGTTGCCCCACACCTCGTCAACGTCCATGCGCGGCACGAGTCCACGCGCCGCAATCCCAGGAAGGTTGTCCCTGTAGGTCAGGTGATAGACGTACAGAGGGTTGCCACGCTGCGCAGCACCGCCGAGTGTCTGGATGTAGTAGCGATTGCGCATCGTCAGCCCTTACCAGCGAATGCGAGTGCTCGGTCGGTCCACTTGCTCATGCGAGCGCAGGACCGCCCTGCGCCCAGTCCGCGCATCGTGCGCGTGCGACGCAGACCTTCAAGGTTGCGCGTCGGGTACTCTACGTCGAAGACCTGACACAACTCCGCGTGCGTCGTGCGCGAGCCGCCTCGGAACAGCTTCTTGTTGTCGTCGTAGACGCCGCCCAGCTTGTCCCAGACGGCGTGATGGACGAGGTGCTCGTAGAAGGGACGCAGTTCCGGCGCGACGCGCACCTCCATCTTGCGGAAGCGCGCGCCGAGTTCCTCGACCAGCTTGAACGTCGGCTCGACGAAGCTGGAACCGCCGACCCAGACGAAGTTGCCGCTGCCCTCGGCGTCCTTGTCCTTGTTCTTCCCGCGCGCGATCTCTTCGTCGGTGAACGCCTTCGGATCCCACACGCGCCACTCGGTCTGCCCGCCGCGCACGCGCGTCGTCGGCACGTCGAGTTGCTTCGGCTTCGTGACGTTCGTGACCCAGTAGTTCAGTTCGCGCGCATCGAAGGTCGGAAGGTCACCGCGCCCGAGGAACGACGCCCAGAAGCCCGACTTCGCAGCGTCGATGCCGCTGACCGCCTTCGCGGTGAGGTTGTACCAGTCAGCCTTCGATCCGCGTCGCAGCGTCTGCTCGATCTCGGGGTAGATCTGACCCAGCTTCGCGCCGAACTGGAGGTCGAGGAAGAACGTGTTCCCCATGCCGCCGCCCAGCTTGTTCGCGAGCGTGCGCGCAGCGTCCGCGTCGAACTTGCCCTTCTTCGCAGCGCGCAGGTACCGCTCACCCGTCGGCGACATGAGCAGCGCGGCGTAGATGTCCTCGGGCCGGATCGGCGTGTCGGGCGGCTCGTTGCGCCACGGGTTGTTGGGCCAGTTCTTCGACAGCGTCTCGCGCTTCTGCGCCTGACGCTGCACGCTGGAGCGCGTGATCGTGTAAGCCTTGACCACGTCGAGCGCGGTGAGGTTCTTCTTCGACTGGCGCAGCATGAACTGACCGAAGTGCTGCACCTCTTCGGGC
>Ga0181343_1001168_pt1 | contig 10565 bp, 9 predicted proteins | sample Su13VDMLBSD_FD_130110 | JGI IMG/M metagenome (GOLD analysis project Ga0181343, IMG submission 130110) | Freshwater viral communities from Lake Michigan, USA - Su13.VD.MLB.S.D | ecosystem: Environmental > Aquatic > Freshwater > Lake | place: USA: Michigan | collected 2013-07-15 | reverse complement strand
TTGTAGCTCGACGTAAGCCCCGAAAAGATCCGTATTCGGACGAAGCGTTTGCAGCCGCAGACGCCGCCGAGGCTGATATCGTAGCTCGACGTAAGCCCCGCGTTGCCGATAGGTCTAAGGAAGAGCTTGATTCTGGTATCCTGTCCCGGATCATCGGTAGGTCGATCGCGACTACCGGGGGTAAGGCTGCGCTGGAAGCCCTTGCAAAAAATGCGACGTATAAGGCTGCTGGCGCTCTGGCCGGAAAAGCCGCGTCAGCGGGTATTAGCAAGGGCGTTTCTGAAATGGCCGAGGACGAGTCAGAGAGTCTGCCGAGCATCATCGGTAGGTCGATCGCGACTACCGGAGGCAAGGCAGCAATGGAGACCCTCGCCAAGAACGCGGCGTATAAAGCTGCTGGCACTCTGGCCGGAAAAGCAGCGTCAGCGGGTATCAGCAGAGGAGTTTCTGAAGTGGTTGATGAACCTGCCCCAGTAGCTAAACCTATGGCGGTAGCTAAACCTATCCCGGTAGCCGAGCCTATCCCGGTAGCTAGGCCCACGGCAGAATCCGACCCAGAAGCACGTCTCACCGACTTTAGGGTAGCTACCGGAACCCGGTTTAACCCGGAGTCTAGAGCGGACAAGAGATACATGCAGGTTCTGGAAATCTTCAGAGCATCAAACCCAGACCTATCCCCGAGCAAGCTCGCTGCGGAAATCTATAAGGCTCAGGGTAACAAACGCCCCGAGATTTTCGCCGAGCAGTTCTTGGCTGAGAACACCCAGCAAGGGTCTTTGTCGAGACAAAGCGAAGCACCGATTGATGCTACCCGCGAGTTCAAGACGATCACCGGGACTTCTTTCAATCCTAAGAGCAGCGCCGATAAAAGGTATATGGAAAAGATCCAGCGGTTTAGGAAGAACAACCCGAACCTCTCTACCAACCAGCTTGCTCGTTTAATCTACCAAAGTGAATAATCATGGTTACACTCGCAGAAATCGAAAGGGCGCTAAAGAAAGCACAGGCCGATCTTGCCAAGGAATCCTCGACCTCAGTGGGGGGCAACCCTTACGGAGGTTTTAGGAATGTTCCAAATCCTGCTATCGAAACGCTGAAAGGAAAGATCGCGAGGCTTGAAAAAGCTAAAAGGGTCGAGCAGACAAAACAAGTAGCCGCTGACCCGAACGCTCCTTCGGAAGATAGGGAGCTAGCCGTAGCCGAGTTGGATTCCTTGAGGAGTGCTTCTCGCGCCGATCTACGTTCTTTTAGGAAAAATCTGGAGCAGACTAAAAAGGATATTGGGGAATTCTTAGGCAAGGCCGTAGTAGAAGATACCAAGAAAAAATCTATCGAAGAGGAGCTTGATGCGTCCTACGGAAAAGTAGGCACTCCCGAAACCACCAAGGCCGAACCCGCTGCAAAAGCTGCGCCCGCCGCTACCGAAGTTGCCGGACCCCCCGCACCTGCCCCGCCCGCACCTACCAAACCCGCACCTGCCCCTACTAAAGAAAACGTTAAGGGTCTTAGGAAAGATACGGGCGAGATGAGGGATCAAAGAAAGAGAATGCGCGAGATCGAGCTTGAACGGGAAGAGATGCTGTTGGCTGAAGAGAAGGCCGCGCAGCGTCAACGAGCATACAATGCCTTGACCCCGGCCCAGAAGCTTGAGATTGATGTCCGTTCCCGCGAGCAGCAAAAAGCTGCAAACGCCAGAGGAGCCGTAGAAGCAAGGCGCGAACAACTCGCCGCTGACGAAGAATACAAGGGGATGCAGATCGCGAGTTCCGGCTCTTTCAAACAAGGAGACGTGACCCAGTATGTTGACCCGACCAAGCGTGAAGCGGTCCAATCCTATTTCACTAACCGGGCCGCAGATATCAGGGCAGGAAAAGACCCCGAAGTCCGCGCAAAAGGAGGTCAGTTCACTGCCGGACCCATGCCGACCTTCGGGGACCGGAGTCTCACGGTCGTGGATATCCTCCCCGAGCATGGGGGAGGTAAAGGGGTCGCGGCGCACCCCAACTTCGCTGGAGGGGTGAAGTTCGGCTCTGATCGTGATACTATGGTCTACGAGACGATCGGTGGTAAGCGTGTCCCGATCATGACCCTTGGTGAGGCTTACGCTACCCAGTCTCGGGGTTCGGGGATTAACGTATACGAGAAGACCGGGACGATCCAGCAACAACTCGATGCCATGAGCGCCGACCGTGCCCGCAAAGCCGAGGGTAAAAAGAAGGTAGAACAGATGATCGAGTATCAGATCACGGGGGTGCTACCCCCGGAGGTAGCAAAGAGAGCCGAAGCTGATAAGAAAAAGAGAGAAGCAGAAGCAGCAGCAGCGGCAGCGGCAGCAGCGGCAGCGGCACCTAAGCGAAACCCTTCTGACCCTAGCCAACCTTAATCTTAACAGGTATACTTTATGGACACTTACGACCAACACCAAGGAGACGTGAAAGACCTAGAAATGGTCACCCAGCAACTGATGACGATCCGGGCCGGGGTCGAGGGGCTGATGCAGCACTTGGAGATGAACCCAGACTGCCCGCACATCACCGAAGCGTGGGTTCAGTCGAAGATGACTCTCGCGAGCAGCTACGTTGATTCGGTCCACGACTACGTCGTCCACTCCCACGGTTCCAATGACCCTCTCAAGAAGGGCGGGCCGAGCGTCTGCTCCGCTTGTAGCCACAACAAGAAAGGCTACGAAAAAGAAGACGAATACGAGAAAGAAGACGAATACGAGAAAGAAGACGACGGCCAAGCAGGATTTATCGTCGCGATCGAACGCGGACTCCGTAAACGATGAGCACAGCAGCCACCACGACAGGGACCGCGAGTGTCGGGCTAATCAGGTTCCCGGCATCGGGTCCGTTCACGCTCGATATCTCGGTCCCTAATTACACGGCTTTCAGTCTCTCCGGTAAGTATGTATCGATCTCGTTCAAGAAGAAGTGTCATGGGCCTAGCCCTACCCTCTTCGAGACGAACTCTGCGATCGGTGGTAGCCCATACGTTCAGATAACTAACGGTGGGACATCGACCCAAAAGATCGTGATCCTGATCCCCCCGAGCGCGGTCAGCACCCACGATACCACCGCTGTTTTCTCTCGCAAAGTAGCGGTCGAAGGCTTAACCGTTGAGTTCTCTATCGACGTAAGAAGCTCCTCTTCAGCGGACCTTTCTTGGAGGCTCCAAGGAAACGCCTTGTGGCAGGATAAGCACGGAACATTCACGGAGTAACAAGATGCCTATCAATGTCAGTGTCGGACCGACCGGGTCAGAAGTCATCGAAGTAGTCGTCGATATCGGCACGGTCGATCTCACACTGCAAGTTACGCCGAGCCTCGGGAGCGTTACGATCGGACCTGCCGGACCTGCCGGGGCAACCGGGGCAACGGGTGCAACAGGCCCTGCCGGACCTACAGGAGCAACCGGGGCACAAGGCCCTGCCGGGGCAACAGGGGCAACCGGGGCGACCGGGGCGACCGGAGCGACCGGGGCGACCGGGGCCGCTGGACCCAACACGGTCACTACGTCCACGACCACTAACATTACGGGTCTACTTAAAGGTAACGGAAGCGTGGTCTCTGCGGCGACTGCCGGAACCGACTACGCTGCTGCTGCACATACCCACGCAGGAGATACTCTTGGACCAGTCGAGAAGGTTCAGTTCAACACGACCCCAACGGGGGTTGCTGCAACCGTTGGTGACCTGATCTGGAACGTGGGCGAAGAGACTCTGGATCTCCAGCTAGACGGGTTCACGATGCACACCGGGCAGCACCTGATCTACCACGCTCAGAACAGCACCGGGGCGACTATCGCAAAGGGTGCGCCCGTTATGTTCGCCGGAACGACCGGGGGTAGCGGAAAGCTACTCATCAAGCCTTGGGACGGTATCGGTCCATCGACTCTGTTCATGGGGATCGCTGCGGAACAGTTCGTAAACGGTCACCAAGGTTCTGTAGTCGCTTTCGGAAAAGTCACAGGCATCCAAACCAACGGAGCTAATTACGGTCAAACGTGGGCAGACGGGACTATCGCCTACGCGGGGACAACCGCAGGAACCCTGACTAATGTCAAACCTAGTTACCCTAACCCTATCGTTGAGGTTCTAGCAGTGGTCAACGCACACGCTAGCAACGGTATCGTGTTTGTCCGACCCAACTATATCCTCGCGGATACTTTCGCGCCCACAAGCTCGACCGACAATGGTATCGTTAGGTTCGATGGAACGACTGGGAAACTCATCCAGAACTCAGGCATCACGATTGCTGACGGGGCTACCGGAACTCTCTCTGGCACGAACTCTGGAGACGTTACCGTAGCGGACTCAACAAGTATCGACTTGACGCTATCGGGGCAACAGATTAGCGCGGCAGCAATTTTCGGCACGACAAGCGGGACAGTATGCCAAGGCAACGACTCGCGACTTAGTGATGCAAGGACACCCACAAGCCACGTCCACGGTAATATCTCAAATGCTGGCGCAATCGGCTCGACTTCCGGCCTACCAATTAAAACCGGAACCAGCGGAGTCCTTGAGGCTGGCGCGTTCGGGACTGGGTCAGGCCAATTCGCACAAGGAAACGACTCGCGATTTCACGACCGTAGCCACGCGATCACTTCAACCTCAGACCACACTGCTGGGAACTGGAAAGTATTTCATTCTAATGGTAGTGGGCAGCTTGTCGAGCTTGCCCTAGGCGCGAACGGGACTTACCTTAAAAGCAACGGTGCGTCTTCTGCACCTTCCTTTGATACTCCTGCGGGAGGTGGTGGATCGTCCATCACCGGAACGGGCATTGCCTATGTTCGCGCGAGTGGAAACGATACGACCGGAACCATCGGCAACCCATCCCTGCCATACCTGACCGCACAAGCGGCGTGGGATGACGGGGCGCGGGTATTTGATCTTGGATTGGGCGCGTTCACCATCACCCACACATCGGACGTAGCATCCGTTGCGGAAGAAGTTGTTTTTGTGCGGGGGGTAGGCAAAGAGGATACCTCTCTCACTATTACTTGGAATGGCATCGACGGCATCGATGGGGTTACCAACCCGACACCACCACATGTCGAACCGACAGAAGGAACCGAGCCTTCAAAGTTGTTTTTGTCATCGGACAAATCGCTTGTTATTTCTCTTGCGGTGCGCGGCGGTAATGGGGGCGACGGCAGACCCGGAGAAGGTGCTGGTCAAGGTGGGAACGGAGCCGACGGGGGGGATCTGCCGGATATGATAGCTTTCAACTGTTGTTTTCAATCGTTGAGCTTTGTTGTCGGGACCGCTGGTCTCGCGGGAATTGGTGGCCCAGAAGACCCAGCGAACATTGGTCTTCCCGGCACACCCGGAGACGCAGGCACTGCCGAAATTAAATTCACTTGGTGTGATCTTCCTGTTGGTTTTACTACGCCTACCGTTTCTGGAAATATTTTGGCTTGTTTGCAGGGAACAAACCTCATAACAAACGACATCTTTTTTGGCTCAAGTGCCTATGAGGCATCGACGCAATCCTTGGACACAAAAATCGGGACAATCGAGGCTGATATTTTAACTTTGGAGAATCGCCCCGCTCAAGAGACATACATGCGGACGGGCGACTTTTTTGATAACACCGGAATCATCAGCAACGTCACTGGTCTTTCTTGTTCTGTCGCGGTAAACGAGAAAATCCTTATCGAGATCGTTGGTTTCCGTGTCGGCGGCGCTGCTGGGTCAGGTCTCCAAATTGCTTTTACTGGACCCTCTAGCCCGACCCATGTTCGGTATACACTTGAGCATTGGAATGCCGTTAATACTGGCAGAACGGTAGCAGCAGCAACTGCATTCAACACTACGTTAACCCAAGCGGACGGGAATACGGATGCCCTCCCGTTTCGGGCAACCTTAACCCTTATAAACGGAACCGACCCCAATACCGTTCAATTTCGCGCAGCGGCAGAAAATACTTCTGGCACAAGCATCACGCTCCTCAAAGGATTGACCATGCGTGTCCACCGTATCCCGTAACCATGATCTCGATCCCCGAAATTCTTGTTTTTGGTTTCCCGAACCGTGGAGGCTGGACCGTTGATGGTAACAATATCACCGCCGGAGACGGTGGTCCTGCCCCTACGATGGAGGAGATCGAAGCTGCCAGACCTGCGGCTGAGATCGCCCACGCCGCACACTTAGCGGCGACGACCCTCGCAAATACACGGGCGAACCTGATCCTCACCCGCGCCCAGTTCGGCGAAATGCTGATCCGCAAAGGACTCAAGGCAACCGTCCTTGCTGCTATCGCGGCTATCCAAGACTCCACCACCCGCGAGATCATGACCGAATGGTTTGAGTATGCGCCCACCGTGCGTCGAACCTCCCCGAAAGTTGAGGCGATCCGGCAACAACTCCTCCTCGACGCAGACGACGTTGACGACTGGTTCGCCGAGGCTATGGGCTACGAGTAATCCTGTTGACATTTTATGTTTTTACGGATACTGGTATCTGATGCAGACCAAGAATATCTTTCAGTCCAAGACCGTCATCTTCAACACGCTGACTGCTCTTTCGATCTTCATCCCCTCGGTTTCGGGTTTCGTCACGGCCCAACCTGAGATCGTTGTCGGGGTCATTTCTCTCGCGAACCTTCTCCTTCGGCTCTCTACGTCCAAGAAGGTTCAGCTTTTCCCCGAGAACTGATCCTCTTCGGGAAACAGCGGCTAAATATTAAACGGGACGGCAGTTGCACTAGCCTTGCAACTGCCGTCTTTTTGTATTATCCTTAAGTCATGGCAGTAAAGTCCAATAGTCAGCCCGCGCCACAGAGGCAGGTCGTCCTCACGTTCGCGACCCCTTCGGTAGCCGACATCCTCTTCTACGAGACCGTTGACGGCCAGCGTATCGGCACAGCGGTCCCAGACTACGGAACCCCTCACCCTGATTCCCGTAAGTGGCCCAACCACAAGCTAGTCTTCATCCAGAACGATGACGAGGCCGGACAGATGCTCCGCTACTACTACGCGGCGGACCGCAATGCCCAAGAAGAGCACAACTGGAAGGTTTCATACCCATACGCGGGCCTTACGACATGCCCCCGATTTTCGTGCGAGTTCATTGAATCCGATGAGGTTTTTAATCCGATCGCGAAAGGCACGGCCCACCCGCTCGACTTAGGTGTAGACACCCCCGAGGAAAATCTTAGGTTCGTAGGGGCCAAGCTGATCTATGAGGAAGAGGTAGAACTTCCAGAAGAACTCCGGTCTATCTACCACGCTGTTCAACGAGTTTACGACAAGGTTCCGACTATCGCGGAACAAGAAGCGTTTAACTTTGAGGTCGAGTATCCTTATCTCGCGAACACAGCATACCCTCGAACTATCCGTCGTTACGTTGTCCCACGCGCCGACCTGAGTTCGGCAGTTATTCCTTCGGCTGGCCTCAATTTGAACGGGGCTACGCTCGCGGCTAGAAAGGTTGACCGTTTTGAAGGGCAACCCGAAGATAGCCTATACGTCCTAGTTACGACCATCCACGACAAGATCCCGTTACTAAGCAGCGGCACCGACGCGACTTTCCTAAATTCCTACGGGTATCAGGTGACCCGCCCTTACGGAACCGACGACCACTCGCGTGTCGAGTGGAAGATTCCTGCCCTCAAAGGAGGATACTCAGCAGCGGTCGATTATTCGGCTTGCCCGATCATAGGATACACTAGCCTCTTGCTGACCGACGAAACCGTGTCAGCGAACCCCGACAACGCTGGAACCGTTGACGTAACTAGAGTTTACGACTCCTTGCCCGGACCCTCCCTTGCGTCTGAAGAACGCGAAAAGTTCGCTAGTGTCCCGGAAGGCTTCATCGTCGAACGGAAGATCGAGACCCTCAGGCAACCAGTTAAGAACGATGCTACCATTTCTGCGCTCGATACTACGGCTCCGAACGCTACGGGAGGTGCCCTCATCCAGACCCGGTTAGGAGTGGGAGGGGCGAACACGGTAGTCCTTGAGAAAGGGTCAACTCGATTGACCGCTACTTTTGGCCCGCTTACCGGGGTCGAGTATGACTCCGAGACCGGGAAAGTTTTCAATGTGACCCGGCAGATCGTCGCTGCCGGAACCGCTGGCGCGGCCCTGAACGGTAGCGGTGAATTTTCTACGATTGACCCGATCAATCAGTATTTCTCGATCAAGGAAACGCGCAAAGCGACCACTCTAGGAACAGGCGCAAACGGACTTACTTGGGAAGATGTCGTGAACTACTCTTGGCCCGCTGTTTTAGAGGCTATTAACATTTTTCAAGTTGTGGCTAAAGACGGGCATACTATCCGATACGGGTATGACGTTGAGCTGAAAGAAGCTTATTCGGGTCCGTGCAGAGCTCAAATTACTGAGACTTGGAGTTCAACGGCCCAATCCTTACCCACACTTACCTATATGCAACCTAGAGCCATCGAGTTTGATTTCCCGATGACTCGAAACTTTTCGATTCCGCAGACGCTACACCTAGCTTTTACTATGACCGAGGTGATTGGGACGAACCACCCTGAGCTTGCTTATACGACAACTACAAAAGCATTTCCGGCGACCAACTACACGGACTGGCCCGCGTCGATTGTCGCGGCAGTTTCGCAGACCCCCTACCGGGGCGGTTTCAAGATGCGTAAAGTCGTCGTTTATAAACCCGGAACCTGATGCCAGAAGAATCCAATATCCGCCAAGCTACTCCTCCAAAGGGGCTTTTGACTAAGTCTCTCGAAGGGGCTTCTGGGTTATCCCCGAAGCAGCAGATCGCGAGGGCCTACGAAGATGACCTGTCCGGGAAGAGAGGACCAGAAGCACGCTTCGATGCTATTAACGAACTGATCGGGGCTAGGGTTAGCGAGTCGATGGACAACATGATCTTCTCGTCAGGTGACGGGACTCAGATCGCTGGGAAAAATGGGTTTTTCACTGCTAAGTCCGCGCTGGGTAAAGGGGGTCGCTCAAAGCCTGAAGATACCAAAACGAAAATATTCCCGTGGGATATCATAGCGGAATCCACAAATTCTTATACAATTTATGCCCCAAAAGTGATTTTCTCGCGAGAAGATGTCGAGCAGGTAATTACCATTACAAATACTACTTTTAGCCTGTCGGACGGAGACTGGATCGTGGCTAAAATGCAAGGCCCGATAGCTACCTTTTTGGAAACCCCTACGATTACTCTTGAAAAAGTATCTACTTGGGCCGGGTTTCCATCCGCTTATAAGTTTGGTGCGACCCCCAGTTACGCTTGGGAGACTTCTAGAATCCCGATTCATAAAATTACGGGAACGGACCAAGGAGGTTCAGTCTCTATAGGAGAAAACCTATACGCAACAAAACTAATAGGAGATCACCCAACGCTTGCGTTTACGCTCGCTGTAGTTCCTAGTGCTGTGCGGACCCGCGTTGTCCCTACTTTCCTATGATCGCTCCGTTTCAGAGCCGCCTACGCATGGCGTGGCCTTTTGCTGAAGAAGGAACATTATCTGAGATCGATACGGCAGCGACGAACCCCCCGTGGAGTGTAGTTGGTGATTACCGTGTTCCTCCTCCAGAAGTCTGTGATTTGCTTACAGCAAAGCAGTATAGCATGAACTTTGAGTTCAGTTCAGCGGCGTTTAATGATCATTACGGAGAAGATTTTCCGGTAGACATCAGTTTCCCCGGTTCTCCATATACGGGGACGTGGATTTACAACACTGACTTAGGGACCAGTCAGACTTATAACGAAGCTTACAAGTGGGATTCTCAAATAAAACTGTTCCAACGAGAGATAGACCCCGAAGAGGATGCTTTTGCTGTTTTTGGGCTTGCTGGGATAACTTATATTAGGCATTTTCGTAACGAGACAGAAGAAGGAGTGCCGATATCTGACTGGGTATTTACGGCAAGAATGTCAGCGGCAATCCCCTACCCTGCAAAGAATCAGGACGATGAGCTTATTTGGAGGGCCTCGGGCATGGTCTTTGTTACCCTAGACAAGACCGAGTATTTCTCCCTTACTGAAGGAGGCCCCACCGTGACAACCTTCACATATTACACGTTGACCGAAGCGGGGTCCACCTACTTAGGGATAGACGATCTAGGCGGGCCGGGACAAGGAGAAGGAGGGTGCCTCCCGGTGGCAGACGTTGCTATTATAAGCCACTTCGACCCCTGACCGAAATTTCTCCTAGAAAAGTAGGGCCTTATAGCGTAAACTCTAAATACTCATGGCATCTACGGTCAGCTACTTGGAGAGGACGCTCCAGAAATATGTCCGGCCCGACGAGGACTTCCTCTGCGTCCTGAACATGGCGCTCCCGAGATTGTATTCTCTCGGTTACTGGAAAGACCTCGTCATCCAAGAAGTCCAGTCCACCAATTACCCGTATTTCACGCTCCCACGGAGCGCCGAGTCCGTGATTGCCATTTCGGTTGATGATGTTCCGACCCAGTTGCGTTCCTTGTGGCACGATTTCCGTATCACCGGACCAGTTCCGGGAGGACCGCCCCACATCTTCGGGGCCGTCGATGACGGTCTTCACCCGACCGTGGTGGACTTGGACTCAGCCAACAATTACGGTCTGAGGGTCCGA
>Ga0181343_1001167_pt1 | contig 10569 bp, 9 predicted proteins | sample Su13VDMLBSD_FD_130110 | JGI IMG/M metagenome (GOLD analysis project Ga0181343, IMG submission 130110) | Freshwater viral communities from Lake Michigan, USA - Su13.VD.MLB.S.D | ecosystem: Environmental > Aquatic > Freshwater > Lake | place: USA: Michigan | collected 2013-07-15 | reverse complement strand
GCAGGACGGTAAGGACGCCGATCACGGCGCCGACAACGCGGTTGAATTGTTCGACGGTCAGCATCGCCACAATGCCTCCAGCGCCTGCGAGCACTGTCTTGTGAATTTCCATAAGGAAAGCGGGGCGCCGGAGTTACCGGCGCCCCGCGGTTCACAAACTATCAGTCAGCCGTAGCCTTGGTGAGGATCGTGTAGCCGAGCTCAGGGAAGATGGGCTTCGCACCGCACCGAATGTCGGTGAGGTAGTAGCCCAGGTTGCCCCGGTCGTTGTCACCCAGGAACGTCTTCTGGTTGATCCACTGGAACTCGCCCACGTAGTTCGACGGATCGAACTTCATGCCCGAGAACTGGGTCGGGTCGACGCTCTCGAACTTGGCCTCCCAGACCTGACGGCCCAGGATCGTGGCCACCTCGTACTCAGCCAGACCACCGTTAACCCCGTTGAGGTTGTAGGTGGCGCGGGCGGTGTAGCGGCGGCCGACGGTCGCGTTGGTGTTGGTCGTCGGGTAGATGGCGTTCGTCAGGGTCAGGTCTGCAGCGGAGGCGATGCCGCCGGTCTTGCCGAACCGGATGGGGAACAGGTCCACCACCGGTAGGAAGCCATTGACGGCGCCGTCGTAGCCGAGGATCTCGAGGTTCTTCGCAGGATCGAAGAACTTCACCTGCTCCTTCGTGTCCGAGTTGGTGAACAGGCGCCCGATGATGCCAGGGCCGGCGATCAGGGGGAGCACCGGGCGGCCGCGGCTGTCGCGACCCACGGCCAGCTCGTCAGCGAGACCGTTCCGGCAGAGCTGCCAGTAGATCTGCTTGAGGTGCTCCATGTTCAAGAAGTCGTTCGGCAGGGAGGCGCCGATGCCGGTGAAGTCCGCGGCCGTAGACTCGGCGACGATCAGCGCGTTGGACGCGCGGGTCACCGCCTTGTTGTTCACGTTCGCGATATTCTGCAGGCGATACCAGTCGCCCCACCACACGTTGATGTACTCGGACAGCGCCCGCTCGAAGCCGGCAACCGTTTGAGCGGCATCCACGGCGCGTTTCAAGTCGGACAAGCAGACGGTGTCCGTATTGAAGGCGGTCTGGAAGAGCTTGAAGGTGCGTTGCAGTTCGCCGGGCTTGATCGTGGTGGGCGTCGGCTGGCACTGGGCGTTGCCCGTGCCGGTCGACATAACCACCTCGGCCAGGGCCGACGGGTAGGAGGTCGGCAGCTCATGGGTGAGCGTCCGGACCGTGGGAGTGCGACCTTCAGAGAGGTCGAAAGCACTCATGGGAACCAGAGTGCGGAATGGATTGGAGCGCCAGAGCTTCTGGTACACAGTCTTGTGGAACTGGTTCCGTCGCTCCGAGAAGTAGGTATTGATGTCAGCCATCGTCGGAAAGAATTGAGGTTGTGGTCACTGTCCGATGACCGCGTGTGCGGGCACCAGCGGGCGCCATCCGCCTTGAGAGCTTTCCGATCGCCGGGACCGCCAGTCCCCGGGGTGCAGCTACAACCGTGGTATCCGGATACAAAATACCGGCACCCCTGGCAAGGGGGTGCCGGGAAATCCGGGTCAGCGGCTGAAGTACTTCTGGGCAGCCGACAGGTGCGAGTCCGGCGCCGCCGACTCGCCCTCCGCCGGAGCCCCAGAGCCGGAGCCGACCTGCGGGCTGGCCGCGGTAAGGCCCTTTACCTGCGCCTCAAGCTCGGCGATGCGGGCAGCGGTCCGCGTCAGCTCGGCGTTGTACAGCGCCGCGATGCGCGGGATGCCGTGCGCCATCGTGAACTCATAGAGCGCGGCCTTGTGCGCCAGGTCCGCGGCGCCACGGTCGTCCAGCGAGCCGAAGGCATATGTCTCAGCGCGGGCCCCGATCTGAGACAAAGCCTGGTTGTACTCAGCCGCGGCCGGGTCCGGCGACTTCTCGTCGATGGGCGCAGCCAAAAACGCGTCCTTGTAGCTCCCTGCCACCTCGTCGAACGAGGCCCTGGAGCGGGCCCCGCCAGTGGTCTTGAGCGCCTTCAGCGACTCGTCCGCCTGCGCGATCGCCTGATCGGCGCCGGCCTGGGCGGTGAAGTAGGCGTCGAGGCTCGCCTGGAATTTGACCCGGGCGTACGGCGTCATGCGCTCCATCACATCGCTGACCTCCTTGTTGAGAGCTTTGCCCTTGAGCGAAAGGACCTCGTCCAGGTTGACCTCGACCTCGTCGCTCTTCGCGATGTTGGCCATCGCCAGCTTGGCGTTCTCGGCCGGCACGACGTACCGGGAATGGAATTCGGGGTGTGACTTGAGGTCGAGGACCTTGAGCCGCTCGCTGAACGTCTTGTTCTGAGTCTCGAGCTCGGCCAGGCGCGCCTTGGTCGCCTCGTCGATCGGCGATCCAGCCGTCTTGAGCTTGGCCTCCAGCTCCAGGCGCAGCTTACGCTCCTCGGTGGCCCGCTTCTTGAGCTCGTCCCAGCCGGCTCGGCTCTTCGCGTTGTCGGGCGGGGCCTGGAGGCCCTTGTCGATGTCCTCGAGCGTCGGCGCCTCCGCCTGCGCGGCCGGGGCCTCCTGCTTCGCCGCAGCCTTCAGCACCGTCGCCAGGGGATCCGGCTTCACCGGCTCCTTCGCAGGCTCCTTGGGGGCCTCCTTCGTCGGTTCCTTGGCGGGCTCCTTGGCGGGAGTCTGCTGGGCCGCGAAGAACTCGTTCGCCGCGGCAAGATGATCTTCCCCGCCGGCGTCAGCAGCAGGAGGGGTAGTGGGACTGGTTTCGGTGCTCATTCGGTGAAGTTTTCCGCGGGCTCACGCTGCTCCCTGGGCGCTTCAGCGAGCTGGAGCAGCCGGTCGCGATACATCTCCCAGCCCTTGATGCGGGAGAGGTAGGTGACCGCGGCCCGCTCGTCCCATTCGCTCCTGGCGTAGCTCGGGAAGCGCAGGTTGGTGCCGGGGTGGTGGGCCTCCATCAGACCGAGGACGCGCTGGGTCATCGACGAGGCCAGCCATTCGCGGATCTCCATCCGCTCGCGGTTGGTGAGCGGATCCTTGATCGGTGCGGGGATGCGGACGATGCGTGGAGGGGAGGGGAACAGGTTACGGAAGAAGGCTAGCATGGGACTTGGGGGAAACCTACTGGGGCGCCGCCGCACCCACCTGGCCGGCGGGGCTAAACCCCGCGGCGTTCGGGTCGCCCGGCGGGGCCTGCTGCGTCTGGTTGTGCATCTTCTCGACCATGCGGAAGATGCCCTCAGCCGCGGACCGGACCGCCGTAAATCGGGGCCACAGCTCGCGGTATAGCGCCTCCTGGAGCTTGTCGGCCTTGAGGAAGTTGAAATGTGCCTCGAGGTGCGGGATGGCGTTCTGGAGGGCGATGAGACCGTTCGGATCGATGCGGCCGGTGGCGTCGTAGTTGTGGACGATGACCTCCATCGGCTGGAGGTGCTGCGGCGCGTGTGCGGCGTGGTTGTCCTGGGGATCGACCGGGAGCGGGTTGCCCTCGCCCATGTCCGAATTTTCCATCAGCGCCAGGCGCTGGCTCTTGATGTCGGCCGTGGCGTCGACCGGCAGCAGCGCCTTGGCCACCGCCTGGCTCCCGAACTTCGACGTCACCCACTTCTCCTGCATCCAGCGCCGATTCGCCTCGGGGAGCTGCAAGCCTTGGAGTGCCAGATCGCCCTGCATCGCTAGGTTCATCGCGCCAGGATCGGCGCCCGTGCGGACAGCGATTTCGCCGCTGTAGAAAACCGTCTCCGGCATGCCCATCTCCTCGATGCAGCGTCGGCGGAACAGCTTGGCATCGGGGTCCGGGTTACCGCGGGTCCGGAGGCGCCGGAACTGCTCGCTGAACAGGTTGCGGGCGATCTGGCGGAGGTACAGGGTCGCGTTCGCCACGTCGACCTGGCTCTGGATGTTGGCCAGGATGTTCGCCTGCGTCGCGGTGTCGGTCTGCTGGATCTGCTTACCCTGATCGCGGTAGCGGGCGTTGTTGTACGACTGCTGGGCGTCGAGCATCTCGATCGTCTCAAGGACCGAGCGGCCGGTGGGGTAGCTGCCCACCTGCTCGACGTCTTTCGGCAGGAAGTTGAAGGGGCCTACCGAGGTGATCGGCACGGTCTCACGCCCACCCTCGGAGAGGTCGCGGAAGTTGAGCCCGTCGATCAGGGTCCGGTCGACCGCGCGGCTCTTGAGCCGGTTCTGCACGGTCGCGAGCTGGAAATTCTTGACCCCGAATCCCTTCGTGCCCCACCAGTCGCCGTTGCCGGCGTCGAAGAACACAGCCGCCAGCGTGTGAACCATGTTGTCCGGACGGGACTCGGAGCCGCTGTCGTCGAACAGGAACTTGTCCTGGTGTTCCTGGCCCTCGGCGAAGATCATCCGGCTGATCTTCGTGTCGTAGTCGCGCACCAGCAGGTGGACCAGCTTGACCGGGTCGTGCCCGGTCGTGACGCCGAGCGCGTTGTCGCGCATCAGCCGCTGGAGCTCGAGGACGTCCTGGCCGGTCACCGGCGTGGACACCGCGCCGTCCTGCTTCACGAATTCACGGACCAGCATCTCCTCAATCGCCTCCGGATTCCAGCCGCGCTTCCGCGCCGTCGCCTTAGACTCCGCGGTGCGGACCAGCTCCCACAAGAAGTCGACCTCGAGCTCCTGGCGCACGCCGAAAAGCGTCAGCTTCTCGACGCTCGCCTTGGAGCGGGTCGGTACTTCGACCTCACCGACGCGCACCGCCTCCCATCGGGCGGAATTCTTGTCGTTCCAGAACGCGACGCCCACCCCAAACGAGACGTGGTTCTGACTAAAGAGGAGGTAGTTGCGGACGTAGTCCGGGCCCCAGTCGTCGATGAATCGGTTGAAGTTGTGTTGAAAAGTCTGCTCCCATTTTTCAGCGTTCGGGTCGTCCGGAGTCAGGTACTGGACCGACGCCAGGTTCGTCGTGTCGTGGAGGAGGCGCCAGTAGCTGATCAGCACCTGCTCGAGCGTCGACGCAGCGTCGCGGAAATTCACGTTGCAGCGCCAGGACTGCCCCAGCTCGAGCAGCTCGCGGTTCGAGAACGGCGGCGCCCCGTCGAGCTGGTTCTGCACCTGGACCCACTTGTTCCGCCGGACCTCCGATGCCGTCCTCAACTTCAGCCAGAGGGATCGCGCCGTGGCGGCGTCGCGGATGCGGCGCTCCGACGACGTCGGCAGCGTGGAGGTCGGGTATGAGTCCATGCGGTCAAGGCGTTGTATCCGAGGCAGAACTACCCTGCAAGGGGCTGCCGGGTCTCTGCCAGCACCAGGGCGGGAACACCGTGTCCGGAGAATTGCCGGAGAGGACGACGTTCAGCGGCAGATTGACCTTCGCCTGGAGGCTGCACCCGCAGGCCATGCAGACCGAGATCCCGGGGTGCTTCCGGCCGGCTGGGATCGTCGCTTCGATCGTTTTGTAGACCGCCGAGCAGGAGCAGAGGGAGGAGGGCTTATTGAACGGGCAGCCACGGCAGACGGATGCACGCGCCTGGGCCTCCTCGGGCGGGCAGAAGGGGGCCTTGCCTGCCGCCACCTCGGCGAGAGATGCCACCACCGCCCGGCCCAGAGACAGCGCCATTCCGGTGGTCAGGCGGGCAGTCAGGTCGGCTACCGGGACATGGGTCTCGCCAGGCTCCGGCTCGCACCAGGTCGTGTCCAGGCCGGCACAGATCTGCCGCTGGACATCCAGGTTGGTGTTCTCGGGGGCGAGGTTCTTGTACTTCCGGTGAGGGACGATCTGGGCAACCAGGCCCTCGAACGTGTCCGAGTCGAAGCGCACCGCAGTTTCCGGCTGCACGTAGCGCCAGCCGCCCGGAGGGACATCGCGGAAGGATTTGATGAGGGCCATCAGGCGGTCGCGTACTCGCGCTCCGGGTTGGTGACGTTGCTGTACTTCACGGCCCGCTTGAGCATGCGGGTGTCGCGGGATCCGACGGAACCGGCAGCCAGCGAACCGGCGACGCCACCCTTCCGGCGGAGGAGCTCGATGAGCATGACGAACGCATCGGCCTCGTCGGGAGAGTAGCCGAGCCGCTCCTTCATCTCCTTCTTGGTCTCGATACGGATCTTCTTGTCCTTCACCGTCTCGTACTGCCGGGCAACGAGCTGATCCCGCAGCAGTTTGAAGTCCTCGTTCAGCCCGCCCACCAGTCCCTCTTCCATCCAGGCCCGGCCGGCCCACCAGAGCTCGGAAACGAAGCGGTCGAACAGCTCGGTGCAGTTTTCCAGGTCGCTTTTCTTCAGCCGGCGTTCGGTAGCGCCTCCGCCAAAGTTGCAGCGACTGATTTCCGGCGACCATTCCTTCTCCAGGATGGCAGCGACGCCGCGGCCAGCTCCAGTGACGTCCAGGATGAAGTTTTCGGGCTTCACCTCGTACTTGGCGCAGATCCGTTTGACCTCGTTGGCAATCAGGTAGTCGAGCGGCTCCGATTTGTCGGTCATCGAGACCTTGATCGGCATCGAAACGACCATGTTGAGCGCGAAAGCCGAGTTATTGGCGCCCCCGTACTCGGCGATCGCCAGCGCACACTGGTCTCCACCCTCAAAAGCGGGGTCCAGCGCCGCCACCCGCACCGGAGGCATCTGGTACTCGAGCTTTTTCTCGGCCTTCGCCAGGATCGACGACGGAAAGATGACGCCAAACAGCCCCTCGGGAGCGAACCAGCCTCGAACGAACGTCCACCAGCGGGGCGAGCCCTCGCCGAAAGCCTTTGCGACGCTGTCCAGGTAGTCCTGACGGATGAGGAACGGGAAAACGGTCTTGCCGTACTTGATGTTGGCGCTCTTGAGACCGTCCAACCTGATGCAAATGCCGCCTCGCTTGGTTTCCCAGAACTGATCGACGTCAGGATCGATGTGGCCCCAGCCGTTTTGGGGTTCGCACCAGGTCCCGAACTCCGAATAGCGCCGCGTCGGGTTGGCTAGCTGCGCCATTCTGAAGTCGGGGTCGGTCATCAGGTTCGCAGCCGCCTCGAAAATCGCCGAAGGAGTGCCCTGCGCTTCATCGATGACGACGTACCGTCGCTTTCTCGAGTGCGTGCCCTGGATTTTTTCGACCGCATCTTGACCGCGGTCCGTGGCAATACCTTCAATGACATACTTGTCCTCCTTGGTGCCGGCCGGACGGATCGTCATGTCGTGGTTCCGGACGTCGAACATCACGCCGCCCAGAGTGCCTGGCGCAATTTGAGCGGTTCGGATCGCCGACACCGTGTCGGCCCAGAGCCGCTTGCGAAGACCTGGTAGGTGCGTCGACGTCAGCGTGATGATCGAATTCTCCGCGTCTGCGATGTAGGACGCGGCGGCGATGTGACCAAACGTGTGCGTTTTAGCCGCCGACGCGTGGCCGATGATTGAGACGACCCGGTACTTGCACCAGGCCCAGGTCAAGAGCTCGAGGTCGTCGCGCCACCGCGGGACTCCAGGCTCGACCTCTCCGGCGTAGAGCTGCGGCCAGAGGGCGATCATCGCGTTGCGTAAGTGCCCCTGCTGCCCCAGACCGCCTTTCTCCGGCGTGCGCCCATGCGCGAAGCAGCAGAGCTCGATCATCGCATCCGACCAGCCATCCGGGAAGTTGGCCTCGTATTTCCTCAAGTCGGCAGCGTCTCAAAAAAGCGGACGTAGACCGTCCTGTTGTTGACCCGCATCGCCAGATAACTGCCTCCGGCTGGGGCCGGGTCTTCACCGCAAACGATTTGGCTGGTCGTGTTGGGATGAACGTCGAAGTTGCTGTTGCTGAACCTGCCGTTCGACACGTTGCACAGCCCGTTCGTGTCGACGTGCAGACGGTCTGCGCCAGAACGGTCCCGGATCCGTACGTGGCCTGACGCCACGTTGGCGGGGGTGATGAGAACGGCGCCGGCAAACGACGGGACCGTCGGGTACTCTGAGCCAAACACGTCAAGCTGGCCGCCCTGGCCCGAGCCGTCGCCTGCGCCGCCGTTGACGCGCACGATGCCCTGCTTCCAGGTCGAAGAAACCGTACACTGGTCATTCAACTCGATCTTGCCGCCGAGAAAGCGCGGCGTGGTAAGCTGCACATTGGCCGCAATTCGGTCGCCGGTGATCGAGTAGGCCACGATCTTGTCGGCGCCGACCGTGCCATTGACCAGCAAATTGCCGTTGATCACCGCGGTCACAGCGGTCCAGGCGGTGCCGGCCCAGAACCGAGTCTGAGCAAAGTTGGACCCGTTTGAGATCGTCACCTGATCAAGCAGGACCTTGGTGAGACCTAGCGCGGTGATCGCAGCGTCAGCCGTGGCGTCGGACCACGCCGAGCCTGTGGCGTAGAACTGACTCGAGCCTCGCGATCCAGGCGTTCCGGAAGAACCTGCTGGTCCTTGCGGGCCCGTATTCCCGGTAGAGCCCTGCGCTCCACGCTCCAAAAACAGGACCCAGGCGCCGGCGCTGTTCTTGATGTACGAGTTTCCGTCGGTGGTGTTCTTGTAGACCGAATTGACCGCGTAGCCCGCAGAGGGTGCAGAGGCGAATGACCCGATGTAAGTGATCGGCGGCGTCGATGCGTTGTTGGCGACATCGCCAATCGGGACGCCGTTGACGACCAGCGTCGAGTTGAGCGTCAGGGTATCGTTCACCAAGCTGAACGGGACCTTGTTGCCGTTCGCCGAGTAGATCTTGAACGCATCCGCCGCAAACGCGACTTCGCTCGTCGGGCTGATCAGGACGCGGGAGACGCCGCCGGCCAGCAGGGTCGCCACCGCGGCAGCGCCCGTGCCACCGCCTCCGGTCAGGACCACCTTGGGTGCCACGGTATAGCCGCTGCCCGCCGCGGTCACCGTGATCGCGGTGATAGCGCCGCCCGAAATCGTCGCCACTGCGGCGGCCCCGCCGCCCGGGGTGCCGGGATGGTTCTCGAACGTGACCGTCGGCGCGGAGGTGTAGCCGCTGCCGGGCGAGAGCCCGTCGGCCGCCGTCACGGTCATTCCGGCGACCTGGCCGCCGGCGGAGACCCGCAGCGCGTACTGCCCGCTCACCCGACCGTCCGCCAAGGCGCGGGCCGCGGCCTCGATGTTGACTTTCGCGGTAGCGTCGTTGGCCGCCGCGGTAATGGCCTCGGACTTCGACGAGTCCGCGTAGCCTTTGGTCGCGTAGGTCGTCTCCACCGTACTCAGCCGGGCCTCCGCGTCTCCGACGTCGGCCACCAGCGTGTTGGTCGTCTGCGCGAGCGCAGAGGTTGCGTTTGCCTGGGCGGTAAGCTGCTGCGTGATCTGCGCCTCGCTGTTCGCGAACCTGGCCGCAAGCGTGAGCGTCTGTTGCGCCAGGGACTCAGTCGTCGACGCCGTGACCAGACGGATCTCCTCGATGCTTGCGGCGCTGGTGTTCTGGTTGTCGTCGACCTTGGCCTCGAGCAGCGTCACCTGCTCGGCGAGCGCGAACCCCGGCTCGACCTGGGTCCGCAGGATCAGACCGGCGATCGCCGAGGAGTTGACCGTCTTACCGTCGAGCTGCGCCGTGAGCTTCGACGCAGCCGCCAGGATCTTTTTGTCCGCGGCCGCGGTTGCCTTGTCGAGGGCCGAGCGCAGTTCGTCCAGCGCCGCCTGACGCGCCTCAGCCTCCCGCCTGATGCGGGACAGCAGCAGTTCGTCGGGTATGGTCGACATTACTTGCTCACTTGCTTCTGGTGCCGGATCCCGATCCAGGCGTACCCGACGGCGAACGAGAAAGTGACGATCTCAGGCTGAAGCCCGCCGAGCTGCTCGGACGGGAGGTTCCAGACGTACCAGCAGGCGCCGAAGACCATGACCGGACGGACCAGCTTGGTGATGCACTCGACCACCGTGAGCATGCCGTGCGTCCAGGCGGGCGCGCCCGCGGGAGGAGTGTAGGTCGAGGTGAATCCCTCCTGGGCCTTGGTGAAGGCGGCCAACTCGCCAAGGGAGATGTCGCGCTCCTTGATCGCCTGCAGCTCGGCGATGCGCCGCTTGGACGCGGACCACTCCCGCGCCTCAGAGGCGAAAGTGCCGAGCAGTTGAGTGACGCCGCCGAGGACTGTGCCGCCGGCGGCCGACATCAAGAACGAGATTAGGCTCATACTTTGACCCACCAGCATTTCGCTTCGTCGAGGACCCACCCGGTCCCAGTGGGCATCGGCGGGATGAACGCATCACGCACCGAGTCGTACGTGTAGCCGGGCAGGGCGTAGTTCTTGCGGAGAGGCGTCCCGCCATGGATGTGGACGCCGCGGCGGGTGTTGTACGAGGTCTGCAGCCAAACCCCACCGAGGCCGACGTCCTGGGTCAAGAAATCGGAGCCACGGTGCTCCTGCTCGTCCGGGACGACGAGGACGCGGATCACGGTCTGGCTGGGATCTAGTTCAGCGAAGTGTGCCATGTTATGCCGCTTGGAATGCCACAAATTTTATGACTAAGATTCCGGATCCACCCATTCCACCCAACCCGGATTGGTTTCTGTCCTCAAAATTGGGCCCAGTGGCAGCAAAAGCGCCACCGCCGCCACCGCCGCCACCGCCTTTATTTTGAAGTCCGTCCTCTCCGTTTCCGCCTGCATTGACTTGTGTCCCGGTTCTGGTTCCGCCGGCTCCGCCAGACCCTGCATGCCACCCACCCGTACCGCCCAACGTATTCTGGGT
>Ga0181343_1001165_pt1 | contig 10576 bp, 2 predicted proteins | sample Su13VDMLBSD_FD_130110 | JGI IMG/M metagenome (GOLD analysis project Ga0181343, IMG submission 130110) | Freshwater viral communities from Lake Michigan, USA - Su13.VD.MLB.S.D | ecosystem: Environmental > Aquatic > Freshwater > Lake | place: USA: Michigan | collected 2013-07-15 | reverse complement strand
CGGGTGTGACGATTGCGCCCACAAAGGCAAGATCACTACACCTATCCTCTTAGGCAAAGAGATAGCCCAAGCCGATGTGACCCCCGAGGGTACGTACGTCGTAATGGATGACACCGAGGCAGAATTACCACCACGAGTTATTCCTGCTTATCCGTTCCCGTTCTATCGGGGCAAGACGGGGGGCATCTATATCAAGTCTGCTGATGAGGGTGAGGACGACAAGCTGGTTTATGAGCATGACCTGTACGTCGTCAAGACTATGAAAGACCCGGCGGCGGACAACGCTATGTCGGCATTGATTCGAGTGCACCTCCCCCACGATGGTATGGAGGAATTCTCGGTGCCACTGGAGCAGATGGTTGGCAAGGACTCGCCGCTCAAGAAGCTGTTGGCCAGACGGGGCGTGATGGGTTTTACAGGACAGATGGAGAACCTGACGTATTTCGTTCAGGCCAGTGTGAAGGAGCTACAGTATGCAAGGAAAGCAGAAATCATGAGAGCACAGTTTGGATGGGCTGACCAAGACAGCAAATTCATTGTGGGGGATAGAGAAATAACAGCCGAGGGGGTGTTCTATAGTCCACCTTCCGCCCACACCAAGCACATAGCGCAGTGGATGACCCCCGTAGGGACGCTAGAGAAGTGGAAAGAAGTCTTTAACTTGTACAACAGACCGGGGCTGGAGCCCAACGCGTTCGCTGCATTTACTGCATTTGGCGCACCGCTCTTGAAGTTCATGGGGCTAAACGGAGCGATCATTAACGTCATCTTCCGTAAGTCTGGCAGCGGCAAGTCCACGACCTTGTACATGTGCAACAGCGTCTGGGGGCACCCAGAGCGACTAGTCTCCATCCCGCAGGACACCCTCAATGCCCGTATGCACAGGCTGGGCGTCATGAACAACCTGCCTTTCACGATGGACGAGATCACCAATATGACGGCTGAGGACTTCTCTAATCTGTCATACGCTATGTCTCAAGGGCGGGGCAAAGACCGGGTCATGTCGCAAGCCAATGCACTCCGGGTCAACTTGACCTCATGGCAGAACCTGTCCCTGTGCTCGTCCAACTCCTCGTTCGAGGAAAAGCTGTCGTCCCTGAAGAACACCCCAGATGGGGAATTGATGCGCTTCATCGAGTACGAGATCGGCTACACCAACGCCATCGGGACAGAAGAAGGCAAGTACATGTTTGACCACCAGCTACGCGAGAACTATGGCCACGCTGGGGATATTTATGCACAGTGGCTAGTCGCCAACCGGGACGAGGCTATGCGGGTGGCGCTGTCGGTGCAAGCCAAGATGGACAAGGAACTGCGCCTTACCCAGCGGGAGCGGTTCTGGTCGGCGCAGGTTGCGTGTAACTTGGCTGGGGCGCTCATTGCGCAGGACTTGGGGCTGATTGATTACGACATGCCGCGCATCTACAAGTGGGTGTGCCAGCTAATCCGTGAGCTTCGGGAGACCAGCATAGCCCCACCAGACACCGCGTCCAACGTGATCGGTGACTACATCAACCGGCATATCCGTAACGCGCTGATCGTCAACGGCGAGGCCGATGCTAGGACTAAGCTGACTGCGGCACCAGTGCAGGAGCCGTACGGCCCATTGCTAATTAGGTTTGAGCCAGACACCAAGCAGATGTTTATTGTGACCAAGCACTTCAAGGACGACTGCGTCAAAACTCAGATCAACTATCGGAACCTGTTGAAGCAGCTTACGGAGAAGGGCATATACAAAGGCTCGATCACAAGGCGCATGACCACCGGCAGCAAGATCAAAGGTACTCCGGTTCATGTCATCCACCTTGACTGCAACACGCCTGACTTCATCAGCCTAGAGGACTACGTACACACGGAGGGCGATAATGAGGGTGGCGGGGGTGGCGTACCAGATCAACTGGAAGAAGTTTAAGCGGGGCGCTTCGTTCTTCCTCCCCTGTCTCAATCCTGCTGAGGCATTGGAGGAAGTTCAACGTATTACAAAAAGGCTAAAGTACGAAGTTATTTGCAGAGTTGTTGTTGAAGACGGTGTACGAGGGGTTCGCACGTGGCGCGTTTAGGCTATACTCGGCTCGACGGGTTCGTTGTTAGCTCCTTCGGTACCGTCTGTTCTCCTTGCTAGGGCACCCCGGCGCTCCCCCTCTTTTGGCGTCGGGGTCTTTTTACTTAGCTGCCTCGCCTTCTAGGTTACCTAGAGCACGATCCCTTAGAACCTCAAAGTCTCTAGCTCGTTTATCTAGGTACAGCCCCGCTTCAGATTGGGCTCGCATCTTCTCCCGTGCCTTCAACATGCTTGATATTTCGCTAGGCTTGATCCGGTATGTCGGGTTCTTGGCACCAAAAGTATCGATGTCGTCCAATACCGATTCCATGTTTTCGTCGTTACCAGATTGAATGGCGATGTCCAACTGCTTCATCAAACCAGCCCGCTCGTTCTTCAGCCCGTTGACCATCTGCTGAACAGCAAAGTTGTTGTTCATAATCTGCGCAAGACCTGTGGTGCGAAAGCCCATCATCTGTGCGGCTAACTGCGCCGTAGTGAAGTCTTCCTTAGCCTTGATCTCTGCGCCGGTCGTGGACTTAGCACCTTCTTGGTCATATCTAATAGCCGTTGCTGTACCACGGAAGAATGCGGGCAAAAGCTTTTCTGTGCCCTTCATATACTCGCCGTTGTTGAAGTCATCGATAGACGCAGCAGCTTGTCTGGCAACTGATACGCCGGGACCCATCATACTGATAAGCAGATTATCAAAGCCAGACTTCCAACGATCAGCGTCGGGCGTGTCATGGAACCACAGATTGTTTAGCGAGATACCGCTGGCTACGTCGTAGCCCGTTGCAGTATTAAGTATGCCTGAGTCGATAAGCTCGCTCAGTTTCATACCCATGATTGTTGCGTCACCAAAGAACTCTGGGAGCCAGACATTACGGAACCACAGTTCAAAGTCTTTCTCTTCCAACGGGTCTTCTTCATCGTCGTCACGCAAGGCGTTACGTATGCCCTGTATTGCACCCATGATGACGCTGTAGCCGAAGCTACCAGAAGCACCTGCCATAAGCGCAGTCATGCCCAGTGTACCAAACAGCATCGTTGCAGCTTCTTTGCGCTCTTGGAACGTAGCACCGGACTTGATGATGTTGTAGCCATTACGCGCTAGGTACAACGTGACGTACATCGGGAACTGCTTGAACTGCGCCACCATACGGATAGGTGCTGGGCGCAAGACACGTGGGCGGTTCCATGCTGAGTAATCAAACAAAGCTGTGTTGGTGTCGTTGACTGCTTGCTCTACCGCTTGCTCCCGCGTCATGCCTTTTGCCCTAGCCAACCGGAACGAAGTCATGAATGTAATCTCACGAGAGATACGCTCCGAGTGGTGGAACAAAGCACCCATCATGCCGGTAATCTTATTCCAGCGGCTGTTGTAATCCACGCTAGGCTGGCCACGGCGCAAGAACAGATCGTACGTACGGGTTGCATCGCTGATGCCCATATCCTGCATACGCTGGACTGCATACTGCTCATCTGGGTTCTTAGCCACGCGATCCGATAGGGCAATAGTTGGCGCTATCCAGCTTGTCGAGCCATCGATGTTTGTCTTGACGACACCCATCTGCCCGTAACCCAACGCAAGGTACTTACCCATCTCTTTCATAGCTGGAATCCAACCATGTCGTGCCGCAAGCGTAGGCAGTGTGAAGTTCAATATGCTGAACATCTGGTTGGCGGCGGATTTAACGGATGTGAGCATGTACAAGAACGCAACCTTGTTGGTCTTGCGAGCCAGCCGCTCCAGTAGTGTGTCGTCAATAGGCGGGTTCAGTTCATCATTAGTCCGCGCTTCAACTTCTTTAATGATCGCGCTGAGCTTGTCTTTCTCTGGATTGCCCTTGAGCGATTCCTTAGCTGCGCTCAGGTTATTACTGATGTCAGTGCTATACCGCACCCGTGCTATCTGGCTGGCCATGCGAGTGCCTGAGTTCAGGAAGTTGCGCAGTGCGTCGCCGCTAAAGCCGGTAATACCTTTACGATGGATGAAGTGCTTGCGCATACTAGCTTCAGGCATCGTCATCAGTTGCATCTGATAAATCTGATCCTTCAACACTGCGCGTATTTTTTCGTCGCCAAGGCCGCTGGCTTTGTCGATCATGTCGAATATGTTCTTGAGTTGCATATTATCTTTCAGCAACTCTTTGCGCATACCCTCGACATCGTTGCCTCGGTCAGCGTCGTCCGTCTCAATCATCTCATCGAACGTACGCGTCTCGCCTTTCTTAGCAAGCTCAGCCATCTTACGGGTTACGAAAGCATCACGTAAACCCGCCGACTCAAACATATAGAACTCTTTGCTGGCACCTTTGCCAAACCGTGCGTAGAACTGACCGTAGCGCATCAGGGGGAAGTAAGGTCCCTTGTTTTTAGCCACTTCATACAAAGCCCTGATACTTGCCAGAGTTCCCTTTGCATTTTCTTCGCCGCCCATGCGGATAGCAGCACGCTCTAGCAACGCCTGATACAGCGCATACTGGTCTGCGTAGAAGTCTCGGACATTCTTATAGACAGCCTTGGCTTCGTCAGGAAGCGAGTTGTACATGTCGTACAAGGTTTTGTCCGAAGTTTTATCCGTTGCCGGGTCGATCTGCGCAAGGGTAGCTGCGGCCATAACTTTACCAAGCTGCTTCTGTACAGGGCCACTTAACTTAATCCATGGCGTAGCAATCTCCTGCACCCGGTTAAGGATGCGAGTGCGCATGGTAGCCATCTCACGGGTATCAGAATCCACATCAGCCAGACGAGTGATGCCTTTATCCACACCCATCTCTACGACGACGTTCGTAGGCATAGCGGCCAGCAGTACATTCATACCGTCTACGTTGATGTCCGTAAACTTAGCACTCAGATACTCACCCCACAGCTTAGGGTTCTTAGCCACCGTAGACAAGGAGCCAAGCTCTTCGATGATCTGGTCGGCACTAGACGACTCTTCGACCTTGCGCTGGATTTCTTCGGATTTAGTTTCGCTCCGCTTAGCCGCTTTAGATGCTGCCTGAATATCAAGCACCTTGTTTTCTTTGGCTGTATCAAGCACCGCTCGTGCTGTCGCAGGGTCTACGCTAACTGACGCAGCTAGGTTGTTGGTGTACTCGATCAAGTCCCGTAGGCCAGACACGTGCTCAGGGCCAAGACCCATCATGTCCAGAATCAGGCGTACAAAGTCAGCAAGGCCGTTACGCTTAGTGACTACACCTTCTACGTTGTCGCGCAGGAACCGCTGCATGGCAGGATCGGTCATACCATACGTGACAAACTCGGTGACATTGTCGAACGCACCGCCATCAATCAGATGCTGAATGTTCTCTGGTACTGTCTTGTTATCCGCTAAGAACTGATCGAGCGCGGTCTCCGCACGGGCCAGCAATTCATTAAGTTCAGCTACAGTGCGCTCAAGACTTTCGGACACAGGCAAACCCATATCCCTTGCGTACATAGCGTAAATGATGCGCTTGTTGACGGTGGCGTGCAGTGCCTCATGGAGCACAGTCTGGTTGTTGATTCCGTTTTCATCGAACTGCTCGCCTCGCAGGAAGATGACGTCACCGTTCTTACCGAGGAAATACAGACCTGCTGCACCTTCCATATCGGCTTCGGTGTTCTCCAACTCCTGCACACCCTCTTCGTCCAGCACATACATCTTGGTGTCTTTAACCCCAGCGCGGTTATCCCTAGCCAGTAGGCGCGTAGCCAAAGCACGCTCAAACGGATTACCAGTCTCAGCAATATGCTGCAACGACGCTGTGATTGACATGCCCGAGAACTGATTGAATGTAGGGTCAGTCTTTAGACTTGTAGCTACACGCTTGGATACCCGTGCTTGCGATGCGGGTGGGATGACAACTTGGCGTTTCTTCTTGACTGTAACTACAGGTGGAGCGGCGGGCTTAGTAGTCGGAGCTTTAGGCTCTGCAGCAGCTTCTTCTAGCTGCTCTTTTACTCTACCTACTTGTTCGCTTACGTCTTTATACGCAGCAAGCTTATCTTCGTAGGGCAACGTGCGCACAAACGCTGTTGCCGCTTCTCTGGATGGATGCCCTTCTGCGATGATGCTGGATTCAAAAACTGCTAGTTTGCGTATAGCCTCTGCCCGCAATGCTTTGAGTCCGTTGAAGCGTGCGTAGGCATCGCGCATCTCTGCCATATCTTGGGCGAATAGCTCAGCTTTTTGGTCTTCAGATAAGATAGCCTCTACGTCGCCTTTTTCGTTCTCATCAAACTTACCAAGTGCTGCCTCTGATAACTTATCCCCAAGCGTTAGTCCCCGCTCACGCAACAGGTCTGGGTCAAACTCTTCCCCACCATACGGCTCAAGCGCAGTACGTGCTCGGTCAATCGCAACGTCTAGTTTATTGATGGTGCTTATAAGTCCAGACTTGCCGGTAACCGCAGCTTCCAGTCTGTCACTAGCTTTTTTAGTTAATCGACGTAGGACAGCAGGCTCGCCTTGGCCTTTGCCACGGTTCTCTGCTTCGGCTGCACGTTGCTCAGTAGCCGCAGTCAGTTCTTCTGTGGCGGCGTCAACCTCGTCAATCGCAGCTTTGGTTTCCGTTTCTTCCGCAGTGATTACTTCTGTAGACTCGGGTGCGGCTGTGGCTGCGGGTTCCGCTTGTCTTTCTTCTTCTGTTTCGACGGCTTCAGGGGTTTCAGTGACACTGGGTTCCTCCGTAATGGTCGTGGCTTCAGGGAGAGTGGTTTCCGCAATAGGCACTGCGGCGGGGGTAGCGGCAACGTCTAATGGTGCAGGCTGAACTGCTTCTCCCACATCAGATTGTTCAGTAACTGCTCCAGTAGCATCCAGTCCAGTGGTGACAGGCGTAGCAACTCCTCCGGCAAGTACTCCAGCGTTTCGTTCGCCAAGCAGTTCAGTGCTAACTCCACCTGTTTCATCGATAGGTTCTGCAACATCTGTGACTCCTGTTGTCTCGACCGGTACCTTGTATATGCCGAATTTGCCATTGGGCATTTCCTGAAAAGCAAAGTTTTCTTTGGGGCGGTTTAGTTTTAGAAGTCTCGTGCGCTCCTGTGCCTGCTCAGCCGTATCAAAGATAAACAGCGGGGCACCGCCTGTTATTTCAGGTGGCTTGGGGCCGTCAATCTTCTCGCTCTGTATATTCTCATCGGCCACAATCTTCATGGCCATAATCATGGCGTTCTGGCGATCCACGTTGCCACGAGCTTCTAGCTGCGCTGCTATCTGTAGTACACGCTCCTCGTCACTGCCCGGAGGTGGCGGGGTGTTCTGCAGCCCATCAATCTTATCTTTGAGTTCTGTGACTTTCTTCCGCTCAACTGCCAACTCTATTGGGCCGGTCACGCCACCGATCATTGCACCGGCACCGCCTTCCAACACACCCTGAGTTATCACGCCGCGCATTGTGGGGGTATCAAACCCTTCGCGCTGCTGAGCTATGTTCCGCGACAACTGTTCTTGAGCACCTTGCAGGAACTCGGGCGTAGCTTCTTTAAGCGCACCAGATGCCACAGCACCCATCATGGTCTTCTTAGCCACTTCTTCAGTAGCTTCCCCGGCGGCTTCTTTTGCTACGCCACGGGCGAGGATTCTGTCGGTAATGCGCTTAGCTGCAGCTTGAGAACCTGTAATGGATTCGAGCACACCCAGCGCCGCACCAGTGGCGATCATGTCTAAGTTCTGACCCAGATACTCCTGCGCCTTAACCGCACGCTGCTCAACCTCCTGCGGCGACATCTTGGTGCCACCAAGCACTTCTTTGACTGACTCGTAGACTGCGCTCTTTACGGTACCAGCGCCCATCGTTGCGCCCAGTACACCCGCAGTGGGAAGGCCACCTGCAATACCAGCCAAGATCGTAGGCGCAGTGGTGCCCAGTGCGTTGACTACCGTGTCTATTGGGGCTACGGATAACGCCTTAACACCCGCAACTACCTGAGCGCCAATACCCTTATCCTCTGCATCCTTCATGATGCGAGCCATCTCGGCGGAGTCTTGTTTTGACTGCGCACTCATCAGCCCGGCTAGGTGTTCCTCTACGCCACGCAAGGATTTAGATACGCCAGAGTCCGCGCCAAACGCGTCAGCAATAAGACGGATACCGGATACAAAACCTTTTTGGAATTGCAGTGGTACGTCGGCGACCTTTCTGAATACAGACTGGGACTCGGGTGTAGGCTCCGCTGGCGCGGCGAGTTTTGGAGTGGCGAACTCCCCCACGGCGGGGGGAGTCATCTTGGCTATATCTGGGTAAGCTTCGAGCAACCGGGCTTTAGCCTGTTGTGGCGTTACATCATCCGGTATGTTCGTTACAACCCGACCGTCAGGCAGTGCGATGTTGTAAGGCATGATTTCCTGTCTATCTAATTGAGCTAAAGTCTATAGTCCTACCCTGTGGTGCTGCTTGTGCTGCTGGCTGCTCCGTCATACCTAGAATTTCTCTTTCACGTGTTCTTAGCCATTCTTGTTGACTTGTGCCCGACTCCAGACCTTTATCTTTATCACGTTTGCGCAGAGCTTTTGCTAACGGAGAATTCATTTCAAGTTCTTCCCTAGCCTGTGAAGCCGCTTTATCTTTCCGTGTAAGGTCTAACTTATCTGCTCCGAGTCCATAGCTAGGACGCAGTTGCGGGAGTATCGTACCTACAGCCGCCTGACGGATTTTCGCCATCTCCATAGCATCAGGTTGTCTGCCACCGTTAGCTTTCATGTGGTCCGCTACACGACCAGCAATTTCACCTTTTAATGCTTCGATGTTGATATCGGGGCGACTTGCGCTAATACCTGCGGCTTTGATCGTAGCTGCAACGTTCATCTCTGCAATTCTAAGTGCATTTGCCATCTGCTCGCGGCTAAGCTGCGCCGTCTGAGCCATTTGATCTACTTTGAGTCCAGTTTCTGCAACTGATGATACTTTTGCAACCTGCAATCCATACAAGTCTTTTTTATCTTGTTGAATCCTATCTGCGTATTTCTGTGCTTCTCCATAGTTGCCGCGCTTCTCTGCACGCTCATACCGCGCTGTGTTCAGGCGAATCTCGTTAGCCTTAGCATCAGACTCACGTTTAAGTTTCTCGTACTCTTTAATGTTCCGACCCGCCGCAGCGCCTGCTCTACCCGCTGCAGTAGCAAATGGTACTGGCTCACCAAACGCCGCCATAGCTTCAAATGCCGCAGCAGCTTTGGCTCTAGACTCAGCTTCAGGGCCCAACTCAGCCGCTTTGGCAATCTTTTCTGCCAACTCGATAGAACGATCTTTACCCATGTATTCTTCGAGTTCTTTCAGCCCCGCTTTGATGTTTTGCGAGCGTTCTTCAGGCGTAACAAATGCCGCTTTCGGGTCCATAGCACGAAGGGCAGCGATGTCTTCTTTAGTGGTGCTTGATACACCATCAGATGCTGATGCTGACGGCGTGTCTTTTTCTTTAACTTCTTTACCCTTAGCAAACGCCACGATACCGCCGCCACGCATGGCTGGCTCTTCTGCTGGAGCTTGTGCTGGTTCTTCTGGGACGTACTCACCTACGGCAGTATCCGCAAACATGCGATCATCGATTGGAACTTGGTCGATGCCCATCATGGCATCTTTGACGGTTCCTTGGGGCATGGACTGAGATAGGATTTGTCCGTTCTCCATAGCCTGACGTCGGTTCATCTCCGACTGCACAAGTCCTAGAGTCACAGCGTTTTCTGCGTTCTGCCCAACAGTCTGAAGCTGCTCAGTAGACATACCCTTCATCATGCCCATAAGCTTTTCTGGCGGCACGTTGTAGCCATCAGGTGCAGCATCAGCGATACCCCCCTCAGCCATCTTAATGATGCCGCCGTCCTTCTTCATCATCTGCGAGACGCCGTACGCACCCAGACCCAACTGCGCAAGCTGCGAAGCCATCGGAGGCGGAGCTTGGTATTGAACCTGAGTCTGCTGCCCCAATGGCACACCGCGCAGGATGTCTGACATAAACGACAACTGCTGCTGTGGGTAGCCGCGCTGGCTGAGGAAGTCTTGGTAAGCTTGGCTGAGTCCTTGCTGTTGTTGCGCTTGTTGCTGGGCACCGGCTGCTGCCTGCGCTTGGATTGCGCCTTGTTGCTGGCCGAACTGCGTCTGACCCAACTGACCTAGCGTACCTGCCATCTGGCCAGCCATACCGTAACCACGAAGCCCTAAGTCAGCACCGAACTGCTGAGCCTGACGAGCCTGCTCGAACGCGGTTTGCATACCACGACCGTAGATGTCGCCCTGTTGTTGCGCAAGATTGCGCTGACGTTCAGCTTCTACAATGGCCGAACGGGAACCACCAAAAGCACCTTGTTGTACGGCTTGAGCTTGGTTCTGCTGCCCTTGTATTGCCGATGCCCGTGCAGCCTCTCTAAGCTGCGGAGCCATTGCGTTTTCGATATACGGCGACATGTACGACTGCATCGCGTAGGGGTTCGTAGCCTGCTGTGCGTACTGCTGACCTGCACCTAGACCGCCAAGACCCGCCATACCTGCTAGTTGTGTGCCTACGCCCAGTTGTTTTGCTGGGCCTAGATTAGCCGCGCCTTGG
>Ga0181343_1001164_pt1 | contig 10582 bp, 12 predicted proteins | sample Su13VDMLBSD_FD_130110 | JGI IMG/M metagenome (GOLD analysis project Ga0181343, IMG submission 130110) | Freshwater viral communities from Lake Michigan, USA - Su13.VD.MLB.S.D | ecosystem: Environmental > Aquatic > Freshwater > Lake | place: USA: Michigan | collected 2013-07-15 | reverse complement strand
CTCAACAAAGTGAACGGCTCGCCGCGCAGCAAGCAAAAATTGATGCGCTGGCAGCAAAGGTTGAAAATTACCGCACTGGTCCTTTGCCAGAGGGGGTTCGTGACCCAGCGGCATGGCGAGCAACGCGGGTAGGGACAACCCAGCTGGAGCTGAACGATGCAAGAAAGGCTTTGGATAGCCTGGGATATAGGGAGCCTTTACACTACACCCCCGCGCAATATGAAATGAATGATGATCCTTATATAACGTTAAGAACTACCAGAAGAACTGCGGGGTTTCCAGAGATGGGCGTAGCGCCGATGGGGTCAGCGGAAAGAGCGTGGGAGCGAATGGCAGATAGCAATATAACCCCGCGCACGGCTGCAGACATTCTGAACGACGAAGCGCCATTGAGCAATGAATTGCCAAGTTGGATGTTCAAAATACCGCCAGAAACTTCCGTTTATAGTATGCATGACAGGGTTTATACACCCGACAATCTTGCGTTCGATCATCTCGTTGACGAGCTGCGCAATTCAACAAACATAGAAACCGACTTGCCGCCGGCCCTGCGGCTGGATCCAGCCAAGCTGGACAAGATCACCGTGCCACAAATGGTTGAGCATGTTGCTAACATCAACGCATACCGTGCCGAGAAAGCAGATGCAGCTAATTTTGCCCGGTCTACCAACGCTGCCGTTCAAGTCGTAAAAGACTACCCAGACACAAATTTGGGATGGCGGCAGATACGGATGCCAGAAGGGGAGACTGACACAACCGCATTGCAAGAAGCCCTGAAATACGAAGGCGACTCAATGGGACATTCTGTTGGCGGCTATGCCCGAAAAGGCGGCTATGGGCACGGAGGGCTTGACGCTATTTTGGATGGCAGGGCGCAGGTGTTCTCCCTACGCGATTCAAGGGGCCAGCCGCATGTGACTATTGAGATTAAAAAACCAGAGCTAAAATTAGATGATCTTCGGCAACATCTGGGCAACGACGAAAACCTTGTTGAAGATTATTTGATCAAAGGTTACCAAGCAAGGCAAGCGGCTGGAGATTCTGACACGCGCTCTAGCTTGGGACACGCAATAGAATTAGCCGGTGTTCCCCAAGGAAGATATCAAATCACCCAAGTCAAAGGTAAAGGCAATGGTATGCCTGCTGACAAATACCAACCTGCAATTCAAGACTTTATACGGTCTGGGAATTATGAGGTGACGGGGGATTTGCAGAACACGGGGCTTTACTCAGCAAAAGAAATTGTTAAATTTACGCCTAAAAACTTAACGATGAGTCGCAATGCAAGACAACTGGCAATTGGACGCGCCCGTCAAGCCAATGACCTCCCTGACTACCTCACGATGCCAGAGTATGAAGCTGTGTTGATGAAGTACGTACCTGAAGATATTTGGCAAGCTGAGAAAACAAAAAGGGCTGCTGAGGATGACGAGCTTTTTCGCCAGTTGCGTCCCCCCGAAGAGTTTGCGGGTGGCGGCTACGTCACCAAAAAAGCCAAAGGCGGAAGCGTAGAACGTGTGTACAATGACCGCAAATACATATAAGGGATGTAGAAATGCCCGTAGATAAAGTATCCAACCTCATGCCCGCCTCCGACATGCTGGACATGTTGGGGGATTCGCCTGACATCGAGATCATCCTTGAGGATGACGGCAGCGCCATCGTCGAGTTGGGTGAGGAGGAGGACGACGAGGTTGGGTTCTACGGCAACCTTGCCGAGGTTATTGACCGTGATGATTTGGGTCGCATATCCATTGACCTGATGGCGCTGTTCGAGGCGGACAAGTCGAGCCGTTCAGACTGGGAGCAGATGTACTCGAAGGGTCTTGAGCTGCTGGGCCTGAAGATCGAAGAGCGCACCAAACCCTTCCGGGGCGCGGCAGGGGCTGTACACCCCATGCTGACAGAGGCGATTGTGCAGTTCCAAGCGCAGGCGTTTAAGGAGCTGATGCCTGCCGGTGGCCCGGTTCGTACCCAGACCGTGGGCAAAGAGACGTTGGACAAGGTCCAGCAGGCCTCGCGGGTACAAGATTTCATGAATTATCAGATCACCTCGGTGATGAAAGAGTACACACCGGAGTTTGATCAGCTTCTTTTCTATACCGGCTACGGCGGATCGACCTTCAAGAAGGTTTATTACGACGAGCAGATAGGGCGCATGGTCAGCAGGCTTGTGCTGCCTGACGACATGTACATCCCATACAACGGCTCAAGCGTTATTTCGGAGTGTCCGCGCCTCACGCACCGCATTTCCATGGACTCGAACGAGTTCAGAAAGCGCGTTTATGCCGGTGAGTACCTTGACGTTGCCGTTACCCCTGAGTCAACCCCCGCTGACGCAAGTCAGATTCGGTATTCCATCGATAAAGCCACAGGCGTAGTGCAGACGGGCGCTCCTGAAGAGATATTCCTGTTGGAATTTCAGGTGGCGTTGGACATCCCCGGCTTTGAAGACATGGGCGAGGACGGTGAACCCACGGGTATTCGCCTTCCTTACGTAGTCACGCTGGACGAAACCAGTGCGCGGGTCGTAGGGGTGCGCAGGAACTGGGTAGAAGACGACGAATTGAAGTGCAGGCGCGAATATTTCGTGCATTACGTGTTGGTAGAAGGGCTTGGCGCGTATGGCTTGGGCTTTGTTCACCTGATTGGCGGACTTTCCAAGACCGCAACGAGCGCATTACGTCAATTACTGGACGCAGGCACCCTGTCTAACCTCCCCGCAGGCTTTAAGGCTAAGGGCGCGAGGATCGCAGACGACGACAGTCCGATTCAACCGGGCGAATGGCGTGACATTGACGCAGGTGGGGCTGAACTTGCCGCTTCGCTGATGCCATTACCCTACAAAGAGCCTTCCCAGACGCTGTTCCAGCTCCTCGGCTTTACGGTTGAGGCGGGTAAACGCCTTGCCAGCACGGCAGACATGCAGGTTGGGGACGGAAATCAGCAGGCGGCGGTCGGAACAACCATTGCGTTGCTAGAACGTGGCTCGATGGTCATGTCGGCTATCCATAAGCGCCTGTATTACGCGCAGACACAAGAGTTTGAGATGCTGGCCAAAGGCTTTGGCACGTATCTGCCTGACGAGTACCCCTATGACGTGCCGGGTGCCAGCCGCAGAATCAAAAAATCCGACTTCGACAACATGGTTGCGGTACTGCCGGTGGCAGATCCCAACATTTTCTCTGCCGCGCAGCGTATTACGTTGGCACAGACCCAGTTGCAGCTCGCGCAGAGTGCGCCCCAGATGCACAACATGTACGAGGCCTACTATCGTGTGTATGCCGCACTGAATGTGCGCGACATTGACGGTATTCTACGCATTCAAAGCAACCAGATGCCCAAGGATCCGGCCTCGGAGAATGCCGATGTACTGGGGGGCATGGAGTTGAAGGCTTTTGCGGGTCAGCAGCACGATGCGCACATCGCGTCGCACCTGATGATGGGGCTATCCCCGTTAATGCAGGCAAATGCGCTGGGTGGCGTTGAATTGTACAAACATATCATGCAACACATTCGTTTACGGGCAGAAGAAGACACCGAAGCGGAGTTATTTGAGCAATACGGCGCAGATCCTGACGGTATGGTGTCGGATATCCAACGTGAGGGTATGATATCGTTGAAAATAGCGGAAGGGATGCAGCAGATGCGTGCTATGCAGGATCAGTTGGCAAATCCCGGCGGTGGCGGGCAGGATCCTATCGTTGCGCTCAAGGCGCAGGAGCTACAGCAACGGGCAGCGAACGATCAGGCTAATATCCAGCTAAAACAGCAAGGATTACAAATCGATCAGTCAAAAGTGATGCAAAGCGCCCAAGCAAACAAGGAAAGGATCCAATCTCAGCAGAACATTGCACAAATGCGTACCGGCGTAGCCTTAAAGCGCATAAATCAGCCACGTAAGGGGGCTTAGGATGCCAATTAAGAAGGGTTCCAGTAAGAAAACCGTCTCAAACAACATAAAAGAGATGTTTTCTGCCTATAAAACCAGCGGAAAAATAGGCTCTAGCAAGCCCTCTAGCAACGAAAAAGCGCAAAAACAAGCGGTCGTAATTGCCCTTTCCAGTGCGGGGAAATCACGTAGAACGCCCAGTTTACCAAAGGGACGGCAGGGCGCAGTGCGTACTGTCAAAAAGCGTGACGGAAATACACCAGTAAAGCTATACTAAATTTGTTTTAGCCTCCAGACAGTGGCCTAACTGTCTGCTATTTCATGGAAATTACCATGCTTGAATTTGCAGAAAAAGTACTGCGAGAGCTTAGGAAATTACAACAGGACTCAGAAGCGATTGTGCTGAATGGCACCATTGCTGACATGGAGCGTTACCGCTTCATGATGGGTCGTCTGGAAGGCATAAGATTGGTAGAAGCACTTATACAGCATGAGCTGGGTAAGAGGACTACAGACAATTTTTAACCACCAGAGGACGTGTAATGGAACAACCTAAGTTGACCGCACTTGAAGAAAAGCGCAGGGATAAAATAGCAAATACCCCTCCCACGCTCGACGATGCTTACGACGAAGACGGAAACGTGGACATTACTAATATCCACGCAGACGTACTTGATAGAGTCCCCTGCCCTACTGGCTGGCGCATCGCCATTCTCCCCTACCGAGGCGCTAAAACCTCTAAAGGTGGCATCCTACTAGCCGAGGAAACTCAGAAACGCGCTCAACTGGCCACGAACTGTGGCTATGTGCTGCGTGTGGGCGATCTAGCTTACTCCGATGAGACCAAGTTCCCAGCAGGACCTTGGTGCAAGGTGGGCGATTGGATCATCTTTGGAAGGTACGCAGGTTCCCGTATTCAGATTGATGGGGGCGAAATCCGGTTGTTAAACGATGACGAAGTCTTGGGGCTGATCAATGACCCTAAAGACGTTCTGCACATGTGAGGGGGGAACGTATGGGTACCGAACAATTAGACTTTAAGATTGGTGAAGATGAAGAACCCGCAGAGGTTGAGATGAATGAGGATGGCACTAATGCCGTCGTCACGTCCAAGGAAGAGGCACCCGTGGTGGAAACCACCGCGAGTACCGAACCTAAAAAAGACGAGCTGGATCAGTACGGCGACAAGGTACAGAAGCGCATTGATAAGCTGACGGGCCGTCTGCGTGAGACCCAGCGCCGAGAAGAAGCGGCTATTGAGTATGCCCGTAACTTACAGCAACGGACGGATGAGCTAGAACAGCGATTCCAGCGCACGGATGCCGACCGGCTGATTGAGGCCAAGGGCCGCATCGATACGCAGATGATTACGCTCAAGCAAATCATCAAGAAGGCGCGGGAAGAGTACGACATTGACACTGAGACTGAGGCACAGCAGCGGCTTACCGCCATGATGCTGGATCAGCAGCGCGTGAGCGATGCCACGGAGTACCGCCAGCAAGCACTGTCTCGGCAACAGCAAGCTCCGCAGCAGGCACAGCAAAAGCAGTACGTTGCGCCCAAGGCCCCGATAGATCCGCAGGCTGAAGAGTGGGCAGAGCGTAATGCATGGTTTGGCACCAATACGGTAATGACAGGGGCGGTGCGAGGAATACACCTTGACTTAGTCCAAAAAGAAGGGTTTGACCCTCAGTCAGAAGAGTACTATGATGAAATTGATCGTAGGATGCGCAGTATCTTTCCAAAAGAGCTGAAGCCGACTACGCAACAAGACAACAGAAACGCCCGTCCCGTGCAGACGGTCGCCCCTGCAACCCGCTCGTCGGGAGTAAACAATTCTGCACGCCGAACGGTTCGGCTAAGTCCGAGCCAAGTTGCAATTGCAAAAAGACTGGGTGTTCCTCTTGAGGAATATGCCAAATACGTAAAGGAGTAACCACATGACTAACGCACCTGTAATACCAAAACTTAATCGTAGCCCCCGCACGGAAGAAACCCGTGAGGTAACTGCGCGGCGTAAAGCATGGGCACCCCCTTCACGTTTGGATGCTCCCCCTGCTCCTGATGGGTTCAGACATCGTTGGATAAGGGCCGAATCCGGTGGAATGGATGATCGCATGAACGTGGCACAAAAACTCCGCGAGGGGTATGAGCTTGTTCGTGGTGACGAGTATCCAGACTTCCAAGGCCAAACCCCACTAGATGGCAAGAACGCTGGCGTTATCAGCGTAGGTAGCCTTCTACTTGCAAGAATCCCTGAAGAAACGGCAGAGGAGCGTCGGCAGTATTACAAAGACCGCACCCACGACCAAATAAAGGCAGTCGATAATGACCTGTTGAAGACGAATGCACACTCGTCGATGAAGATCAACCGGCCAGAAAGACAGTCGCGTGTAACAATTGGCGGTGAAGACGCTTCCAAATAACTCACTTAAAGGATACATATTATGGCCAACGTAAATAATCCCTACGGCCTACGGGCCTTGGGAAACCTGTCCGCCACTGGCGCACAGAAACAGTACGGCTACACCATTAACGACAACCAAGCTGGCGCAATTTTCCAAGGTGACTTGGTAACTGTTGTCTCCGGTTATCTTGTTAAATTTGCACCCGGGACACACGTCTCAGCAGTTGGCGTGTTTAACGGTTGCTTCTATAACGACCCGACTACTCAGAAGCCTACTTGGAAGAACTACTATCCGGGCAGCATCAACATCACAACAGGTACTATTAGTGCCTCTGTGATTGATGACCCGAACCAGTTGTTTACCATTCAAGTGAACGGCACCATGACTCAGGCGGCGATAGGCAATAACGCAGATGTTACGGGTTCTACTACGGGCAGTACTGTTACAGGTGTCTCTAACATGACCCTTGACTTCTCTACCCAAGCAACCACGGCAGCTCTCAATCTTAAAATCGTAGGTCTGTATGACCTGCCAAACAACGAGCTGGGTGCAAACGCCCAAGTAGTTGTTAAGATCAATGAGCATCGCTATGGTAGCCCCGGTGTTGCAAGTACCTAATCTAACCCCTAGAGGAGCCTAACCATGGCAATTTCACGCGCACAACTAGTAAAAGAACTCGAACCCGGCCTGAATGCCCTGTTCGGTCTAGAATACAAAAACTACATGAACGAACATGCTGAGATCTATGACATTGAGTCTTCTGACCGTGCATTTGAAGAAGAAGTAATGTTGTCGGGATTCGGCGAAGCCCCCGTTAAGTATGAAGGTGCTGGTGTGTCTTATGACAGTGCGCAGGAAGTTTATACTGCTCGCTACACGCATGAGACCATTGCACTGGCCTTCAGTCTGACTGAGGAAGCTGTCGAAGATAACCTTTACGACAAGCTGGCAGGCCGTTACACCAAAGCCTTGGCTCGTTCCATGGCTACCACCAAACAGGTAAAAGCTGCTGCCGTTCTGAACGGTGCATTTACTACCTCCCTTGGCGGTGACGGCGTAGCGCTTTGCGCAACGGATCACCCTACTCTGTCGGGTAACGTGGCCAATGAGTTGGCGACCCCTGCGGATCTTTCCGAAACCTCGCTGGAACAGGCACTGATTGACATTGCTGCGTTCACAGATGAGCGTGGATTGAAGATTGCAGTACAGGGTCTGAAGCTGGTAATTCCAAAGGAACAGCAGTTCACGGCTGATCGTATCTTGAAGTCTACTCTGCGGGTTGGTACGGCAGATAACGACATCAACGCGATCAAAAACATGGGCATGGTGCCACAGGGATACACTGTGAACCATTACCTGACTGACCCTGACGCCTTCTTCATTTTGACGGACGCTCCAAACGGCATGAAAATGTTCGAGAGGGTATCTATCAAAACCGGGTTTGAGGGTGACTTTGATACGGGTAACGTCAGGTACAAAGCGAGAGAGCGGTACAGCTTCGGGTACAGCGACTTCCGTGGTATTTTCGGATCTCCCGGTACACCGTAACAAAATCAATGACTTAGGTTGTTACTAAAGGGTCCTTCGGGGCCCTTTTTTATTGTTGTATACAAGACTTGTAGGTGATATATTGTCTCTCACTAGTTTTATATCTGAGGTGTATATGGCAAGTTCTAAAAAAATTATTGCAGTGTATAAAATACGTAACGTTGTATCTGGCGGTTTTTACATAGGTAGCAGTGGTAATTTATACGAACGATGGCGAGCGCATAAGAACAGATTGCGTTCCCAAAAACATACTAATCCTAAGTTACAAGCGGTATGGAATAAGTATGGGGAAGATGCCTTTAAATTTGAAATACTTGAGGTGTTTACATCTATTGCTGAAATGGAAAACCTTGAGCAAGAGTTGTTGCACAAACACAGGGAAGACCCTGTGTGTTACAACCTTGCTGAGTGGGTTGCTTCCCCCATGCGCGGACGCACCGGGTCCTTACACCCCAACTTCGGAAAGGTGCTTAGCCCCGAGGTTAAAGCCGTCATATCTGAAGCGAGTAAACGTCAGTGGGGCATCTCAGACCCCCGCACAGGGCAAAAACACACCGACGAAACTAAGGCATTGATATCTGCTAAAGTGCAGCAAGCTGTTGCCGAAGGGCGTGGGGGTTGTTTTATCCCATCCGAGGAAACCCGAAAGAAAATGTCTGCGTCTTTGATGGGGAACCAAAGAGGGGTAGCCAAACCCGAACGGACTGAAGAACACCGCCGCAACCTTTCTATAGCGAATACGGGCAACCAGAATTGGCTAGGAAAGAAGCACTCTAAAGAGTCAAAGCTGAAGATGAGCAAGCAGGTGTTAGAGACCACAACGGGTATGCAATTTCCAAGTTTAACTGCGGTACTGCAGCATTACGATATGAAGATGCCCACGCTGCGGCGTGTGTTAATCACGGGCAAGCCCATTAGCAAGGGTCAATTTATGGGCTTGGTTTTTCAGTACATTGACCCTTCCTCTATAACCTGATATAAATGCGCAACCGGGAACAACCCGCGTATCTGACAGCCCCGGCTGACGACTTTGCAGACAGATGCGCATAACTCGCAAAGTGAGGAATTTCTAATGAGTTCAACTACTTTCTCCGGTCCCGTTACGTCTACCAATGGTTTTATCGGTACACTAACTGGTAACGTAACTGGCAATGTTGCAGGTTCAGGCAGCATCACCCACGCTACAACCTCCGCTATCAACGCTACAGCAACGGCAACCGCCGCAGAAGTTGCAACTGGCTACATCACCTCCACTTCAGCCTCCGCTACAGCCATTACGCTGCCCACAGGCACGTTGCTGGGCGCAGCCCTTGGTGCAGCTAAAGGTACAATTTTTGACCTGTACGTAGACAACACCGCAGGCGCTTCGACCGTGACTATGGTTGTTGCGGTTAACGGTATTTTGTCTTCTGCCGCTGCGGACACTGCTGGCAGCTTTGGTGACTTGACTATTGCTGCTGGCGCAACTGGTCTGGCTCGCTTTACACTTATGTTTTCGAGCGCAACGGCGTACGTGTTCACACGCACTGCTTAATAGGAGTGTGTTATGTCAACCTTGATGCTTAGTGCCACCGCCGCTTCTACGGGTAGTGCGTTTCAAATTCGTTCCACAAGCGACCTGTATGCCAACCGCAGCTTTCAAGCGGTGGGCGTTATGTCCTCGTCCACCGGAACTGCGACCGTAATTATTGAAGTCAGCAACGACGGCGTTAACTACGTGACGCTAGGGACCATTACCTTGGCGTTAACGACCTCCCCGTCCTCGGATCTGTTTTTTGCGTATACCGTCTACGAGTTCTACCGAGCGCGGGTCTCACAGGTCACGTCAAATGGCACCGTCACTGTTTACATGAAGGCATAACCTATGACAGCCATAATTAACAATGCGGTAGCGGGTTTATCGAATAGCGACCATGTTGTAAAAACAGGCGCTAAGGTGATGGTGACTGATGACACCCTGTTTACCGTTACGGGTAGTATCCAAATTCTTAGCCTTGTGTCGGAGTGTGTAACAGCCAATAACGCTACGGCATCTACGCTGCTGTGGAAATATACCACGGCTGCGGCAAGTCCGCTGACCACAAACCTGTCCGCCGCCTCTACCACGCTGGCTAGCACCGTTTCGGGTTACGCAGTGGTACTAGCAACCTCGTCCTCGTTGGGCGAAGCCCCCAATCAGGGTGCCTCGGGGGTACTGCTTAATACACCCCAGCGTGGCGTAAGGGTTCCTGCCGGAGCACTTAAGATAACCATCGCCGTGGGTTCTACTACCGGCACATGGCGGCATTACATACGGTATGAGCCTCTTGAAGACGGTGCTTACGTGGTTGCTAACCAGTAACGATGACGGGGTATTATGGCCAAGAGTCCACCCAAGAAGAGTACGGTAATGGACATCAAGACATCCGTCAAGTCAGGCAATTTCCGGCCTACAAAGTCGGGTGCGGGCATGACGGAGAAAGGGGTAAGGGCTTATCGCAAGGCTAATCCCGGCAGCAAGTTAAAAACAGCCGTTACTACAGATAAACCGTCTCCAGCAGAGGCGAAGAGAAGAAAGTCGTATTGTGCTCGATCTGCAGGGCAGATGGCGCAGTTTCCAAAGGCAGCAAAAGACCCCGATAGCCGTTTGCGTCAAGCGCGTAAACGGTGGAAGTGTTAACAACTCAAAGGTGAATATCATGGCTGGACGTGGAATGGGTATCGCTACTCAAGGTGGCGGAGCAGTAAGTTCAGG
>Ga0181343_1001163_pt1 | contig 10598 bp, 5 predicted proteins | sample Su13VDMLBSD_FD_130110 | JGI IMG/M metagenome (GOLD analysis project Ga0181343, IMG submission 130110) | Freshwater viral communities from Lake Michigan, USA - Su13.VD.MLB.S.D | ecosystem: Environmental > Aquatic > Freshwater > Lake | place: USA: Michigan | collected 2013-07-15 | reverse complement strand
AGACAAATACTATAAGGATTTAAAACCATTACAGGTTTTATCTACTGAGGTTCAGACTATCACCAAAAAACACCAAAAATTAAATAAGTATAGAATTACGTTCAAACGAGCTGATTCATTCTTCGTAAATAGAGGATTCTAATATATGAGTACACAGCAACAAACAGTACTGAGGGTTCAATTTGATAATACATCAACTACAACAAATGGTGTAATAGAATATGAGTTTTTAGATTTATATGGTGATATTCCAATTAAGATTAATAAATCTTTCGCAGAACTTCAAGACATATCTAAACGTAACTCTGATTTTTCTATTGGTTTAACATTACCTGGTTCTAAGAAGAACAATAGATTCTTTGAGAACTTCTTTAATGTTAACGCACAGTCATTATATTTCAACGTATTACAAAAAGTACCATGTCAGGTATTATTAAACGACCAGTCGTATTTTACGGGGTATCTTAGATTAAATAAGGTATCTGTATTAAATTCCAAAGTTGAGTACGATGTAACTCTTTATTCAAGTGTTGGTGATTTGTTTGGTAAGATTGGAAACAATCTATTAAAGGATTTAAATTTTGATGAAGATGTAATTGGTTATGGTTATAAATTTAATCATGAATTTAGTAAATTTGAGGTATCAAGTTGGTCAACTTATAATCCATATCAAGGTTCTGCAGAACCATTATATTTTTATCCTGTTGTTCATAATGGATATAACTATTCAGGAGAAACTGTTAATTTAAGTGGAACAACACCGAGTCTTATTGTATCAGGTGTTACTCGTTTATACACAACAACCATTGCTGGTTCATACGCATCAAATGCGGCAGCCTATGCTGCGGGTGTAAAGAGATATAGAATCAATTCACCTGAAGATGGTCTTATTGATAATCAATTAAAACCTGCGCTTAGTATTAGAGGTTTAATTACACTCATGTTTCAAGATTATGGGTACACAATTAAATCAGACTTTTTTAATACACCATGGTTTAGAATGTTATATATGTATGGTTACTTCAGTTCTGAGGCAACCAAATTCTCATTTAAAGTTCCACCAAAATCAGATGCAGTATCAAATGACCTTGCGGTTAAATTAACTGAAACATTTGTAGATTCAACAGGACCAGCACCTTGTTTTAATATTAAAACAACAAGAACATATAAGATTGAATTGGTATATAAAGATACAGGAGTTGTTACAACTACTCCAACTCCTACGAATATTAAATTATTATTCAAATATTTTGATTGTGGTTCATCAACAGGTTACGATGTGAATGTTCCTGTAACTATTCCTGCTAATACAACTGGTACAACTTATAGTTGGATTAGTAATCAATTTGTTCCTTGTCCATCTACATGTAAATTAGAATATAAACAAAACTTCGGTGTTAACAATAGTTTATCCGATGTTCCTGAATATTATAACCTACCACCAAATACAATTGTGGTTTATAAAGATGGAGATGTGGTTGAATTTGATTTGGTAATAGATTGGAATATAAAACAAATTGATGTACTTAGTTCAATTGCTAAGAAGTTTAATTTAGTATTTATTCCTGACCCTGATGTTCCAAATCAAATTATTATAGAACCATATAATTATTATATTGGTACAGGTAATATATATGATTGGACACCAAAATTAAGTTATGATAAAGGGTTTTCAGTTCAACCTGCGTTAAACTTTGTTGAGAGTGAATTAATCCTATCAGACCAAGAAGATGGTGATTATGGTAACAAAACATTTAAAGATAGAAACAATAGATTATACGGAGAGAATAAGGTATATAACCCAACTGGATTTAAATCACAATCAAAAAAGATTGATACTCTTTTCTCACCTGAGTTAGTAAGACAATGGGATACACCCGATACAGCACCAAATGGTGAGGTTAAATTACCTTTGGGTATTAACTACGCAGCCAATTCAAGTTCACAAAATAGTGGTGGTAATGAAAAAATTGTATGGACATATCCTGGTGTTAAAACCAAACCTAAGTTAATGTATTGGAGTGGTAATTTTAATCCTTTTTTAGATAAGGTTGGTGAAGTTATTACATATAGTGGTTCGGTTATAACAAATGTATTTTATATAGCAGAATCGGATGGTGATAATCCACGACAATCATTTGTTACCCCTGTTGTTGGAACGACAATGCCTGTTGGTAACCCTGATGGTAATAAGATTAATAATGACAGTATCTGTAATTTATTTAACTCAGAATTTCCAACAGATTTAACTAGTACAACTGGTGTAAGTGGGGTAACTGCTTTCTCCGCATATACAGAAAATGACATATACTCATTATTCTATCAAAATAGAATAGATAATATATACGACCCAAATACTCGTTTTTTAAGTGGTTATTTTGATTTAAAGTATAGTGATATACAAAACTTAAAACCAAACGATGTAATTAAAATTAATGAACAGTATTTCACATGGAATAAGATTGATAGTTTTAATCTAACAAATCCCGAATTAACTAAGGTTGAATTAATACAAACAAATATAAATCCTCAGACATATCCTACAAGATATTTCATGTATTACTATTGTGATAATCCTTCAGTTGTTTTCAAATTTGCTACTGACATGACCAACCCATCTTTAAGTGGAACAAGTTTTGGTTGGAGTGCAACATATGATTATAATGTTGGTTTATTGGGTGGTAATAAAACTGGTTATACATCTACTATGAGAGACATGGTTCAATCAGGTGGATATATTCCATATAATATATATGAAGTATCTGGTTCAACATATAACGCAAGTGGATATAATAGACAATATGATACCATGTGGGATTATTTATCATCATTAAATGGTGATTTAAATCCAACTAATTTTCCAACTTATGTTTTTACAAATGGAACACCAACAAAAATAATATCAAATATTTTTACAAGTTGTTCTAATTTTGATTTTTATAAAACAACCTATGGTATTACCACAGGTAGTTCAACATATCATGGTACAGTAGTTACACCAACTCCTACACCAACAGCAACCCCTACTCCTACGGCAACACCAACGGCAACACCAACTCCTACCGCAACACCAACACCTACCGCAACACCAACTCCTACACCTACTCCGTTTGTTCCTACTCCTACGCCTACACCTGTAACACCAACACCAACAGCAACCCCTACGGCTACGCCAACACCTACTCCAACACAGACACCTACAGCAACACCTGTACCACCAGCAAACTGTATGATTTTTGGAACAGGATTTAATGCTGATGTTCAGACTATGAGTCAAGTGTCAGGAAACACAATATGGGTTGGAGGTAAATTTACTTCTTATAATGGAACAAGTGAAAATTTAATTAAACATCTTAATGAAAATGGTACCCCAAATACATCAATACCTTATGGTGATATTGGTGAAATAGGTGGATATATTACTACAGTATATGATATTAAAAAATTAACCAATGGTAAAATTGTTATTGGAGGTGAATTTTATAGATATAATGGCGGTACTCAATATTACAATTATGGTTTAGTATTTTTAAATTCAAATGGTACATTTGATTCAACAAACTATTGGGCAACTTGGACAAGTGGGGGTGAAGCGGATATTAGAACTATTTGTCAATTGACAGATGGTACTGTTATGGTCGGTGGTAATTATAATACTTTAGAAAGATTATCATTAACAGCTCCTTATCCAACTATTGGTTCAACTAATAATATATCCGCGTTAAATACTTCAGGTGGATTAAATACAACCATGGAAACTAATATGGGTACTAAAATTGGTCAAAGTGGTGCTATAAGTAAAATAATTCAACTATCAGATTCTAATATATTGGTTGCTGGTGGTTTTGGTTCATGGAACACTGTTAACACATCATTATGGAGAAACCTTGTTATATTAAATTCATCTGGTGTAAATCAAGGATATACTACATATTTTAGTCCGATAAGTCCTGTAACAGATGCTGTTCAACAATCAGATGGAAAATTACTTGTATTATCATCACAATATTATTTTTTGAATGAACCATGGAATATAAACTATTACGCAAATTATCAATCAGTTCAATTAAATCAAGTTATTAGACTTAACTATCCATCTGATTTAGCGGACGCAACATTTAACGCTAATTTAGGAACAGGATTTAATAAATTAGCAAAAACTATCGCATTACAATCTGATGGTAAAATATTAGTCGGTGGTGAATTTACAACAGTTAATGGTAATTCACATAATGGAATTGTTAGATTAAATACTAATGGTACAATAGATAATACATTTAGTATGGGTACAGGATTTAACGGAACAGTAAATAAGATTATAGTTATGTCAAATGGTAATATTCTTGTTGGTGGAAACTTTACACAATATAATGGTACATCTTCAACAAGAATGATAGCACTTAACTCTGATGGTACTGAAAATAATTGTTATTAATAATAGACAAAGATGCCAATACATGATATAATATTTTTACCTGAAACAACTCCACAACCAATAAATGGTTCACTATTGATAAATTTTGATGAATCGTCAGAATCAATAGGTGGTACCTTTATTCAAGTTGTTGTAAATGGTGAAATTAGAAAAAGACAATATACAGATATTGAAGGATTATTTTCAACTAATTTAAATTTAGGAGATGTAGTTTCAATGACTTTAAGTGGGACATTTCCAACATTATCTGTTATAAGAAGAGATTATACAACGGATGATCAAGCGGGTGATTTAGGTATAAGAGATACATTTATCACTTCAGGTAGTACAAGTGGTTTAACTTTTACGGTTACGGCAGATACTATTTCATATAGATTTGATTATATAGTTTCAACAACAGTTGGACCTACCCCAACTCCAACACCGACACCAACTGCCACCCCTACAGCAACTCCAACCGCTACACCTACGGCTACACCGACAGCAACGCCTACTCCTACTCCAACACCAGCCACACCAACACCAACCGCAACACCTACACCAACACCTACTCCTACTCCTGTACCTGTAACAGTACAGTTTAGATATGTTGGTTTAAATGGAAATTCATCATCAAAAACCGCATCAGGTCTTTCATTTAATTTAGGTGTAGGTGGAACATATACTCGTCCAGATGTTACTTGGACAACATCAGCAAATAATACATATAATGTTGGTGATTTTAATATATCAGGAACAGGTAATTGTATTTGTACTAGAAATATTTGTAGAAGTTCAGGAACACAACAAGTTAATCAAACAGATTTAGAAATAAACATTAATGGATTTTTAATAACAAGTGCTACAAATGGTACTAATCAAACACCAGGAACTTGTCCATCAAGTATTGGTCGTTCATTAACAACAGGAGATTTTACACTAAATCCTGGTGATTTACTAACAGTTATTTGGAAAGACACAATGGTATAATTTATATTTAATAATATGGGAAGAAAATTTATAAAACAGGTCAATAATCAGAATTTCATATATCCAAATAATTATTTGGCGGAATATGATATTGAACTTGTACAAGATATAAATGAAAATAGTATATACGGTGCGTTATCGTTTTTTTCAGGAGCATCAACATCATCAACAGGTTTAACATTTGACTACACTTATGTGTGGGAAAAAAATGGTGCTGAACCATTTATATCTAATAATGGTAATCTTAGTTTGGTTTCAGTCCATATGATGGCACCACCACAAAAATTTTATAAACCATGGAGATTGGTTGATTATCAATATACAACAAATACAGGTTCTACATCAGCAGTATCAGGTGTAACGTTTACAGTATTACCTTCTGACGTTGGATTAACTGAATTTGTGGATGGTACATATTATTTTGAATTTAGATTTATAGGACATAGAATGGTTTATCCAATATGTCAAACTTTGGAGATTAGTACAATAACACCACCACCAACTCCACCACCAACACCACCACCAACGATTACACCAACACCGACTCCACCACCAACGGTTACACCTACTCCGACACCAGAACCTAGTGGTAAAAGTTTACAAATATATGCAAGAGATATTGCGGATACTAGACAAACAATAACTTTATTTTATAATGTTAATGGAACAGGTAACATAAATGTACCAGGTGCAACAGCAACATTATTACCTGCGATATGTAATCCAATTTACACAATTACAGGTTTAACAACATTAGATAGTGTTGAATTTGGAACAAGTTTAGCATGTATCATGAATGGTAATGGTTCATCATCAACTTGTCCATTCTCTTCAGGAAGTGCTACAACCTTTACATATGTAATTGACGCACCGACAACACAACAAGTAGCAATGACAGTTGATAGTGGTATAATACCTTAATAATTAAAATATGAATATAGAAATATACAACGACGGAATTAAATTAGATATGGAAAACATATCATTAACTGACTTTACTGAACAATTACAATTATCTAAATACATGTTATCACAAACAGAATTAGATTTTAGTTCAATTCATTATTTGGTAGGTGATAAAACTTTGTTGGATAAATCATTTCAACATCAACTAAAAGAAAGTTTAGGATAATATGGCAGCAAAGAAAATTGAGATTATATACGACATTAATGGTAAGGCCATTGATGTTGCTATTGATAAAACCTTAAACCTCCAACAACAGGCGAAAGCGTTAACTGCTGAATTACGTAAAACATCTGACCCCGAAGCATTTAAAATATTATCAAATAGATTAGGTGATGTTCAAGATGGTCTTTCAAAGACAAGTGCTAAATCAAAGGATTTATTTACATCACTATCTTTATTACCTGGTCCTGTTGGTGAATTTTTTGGTCAACTATCTGGTAGTATAGATTTATTAAAGACTTTCTCATCATTTAGTTTAAAAGATTTAAGTTTCCAATTAGGTGAATCCGCTAGTGATATTGCTGACATTGGAAAGAACTTAGTTGGATTAAATGAAATACAAGCAGCAAATACTGCGGTAACTGAAGCTGAGGTTGTCGCTGTTGAGGCGTTAGCGGTTGCAGAAGTAGAAGCGACAGTATCAACTGAAGCACATACCGCGGCGGTTCAGGCGGAAACTGTGGCCACTGAGGCGGCAGAGGTTGCTACTATTGGTTTAGGTACAGCACTTAAAGCAATCGGTATTGGATTTTTAATTGCTGGTCTTGCGGCACTCGTAGCCTATTGGGATGATATTAGTGATGCCATTACAGGTGCTACTGATAAAACAAGAGCATATGACGACGCACAGAAACAAGTTACTAAAGATGTATCTGATTTTAATATTAAGTTATTTGAAGTTAAAGCATCGTTAGAAGGAGCAAGAAAAGGTACGGTATCTAAAAAGGACGCCTTAAAAGAATATAACGATAAGTTAGGAAAGACTGTTGGTTATGCTGGTTCATTAGAACAGGCCGAATCATTAATGGCAGCAAACACTGGTGTTGTTATTCAGTCAATTAAACTAAGAGCACAAGCACAAATATTCTACGCAAAATCCGCTGAAGCATCTGCAAAGATGATTAGTGGTGAAGGATTAGAACCAACATTTTGGGATAAGGCTTTTAATGCGGTAAAAAATCTTGGTAACCCATTAGGGATGATAAGTGACAATATCAAAGACTTGGGTAATAATATTGTTAAGACACAAAAAAATGCAACTGATTTTGCTGCGGAAGGTGACAAACTTATTAATTCAGCAATTGAAAATGATAAGAAACTAAAGAAAGGTCTTGCTGAGGCACCAAAAGAAGGTGGGGCAAAAAAAGAAAATCAGGACGAACAACTTTTAGAAAGAGCTAAGAAATTACAAGATGATTTAACTGCGGTTCAAAAGAAAGGTGGTTTAGATAGAGAACAACAAGAAATTCAAAATCAGGCCGATGCTGAGATAAGAGAACTTAGGGCCATGGAAATTAGTCCTAAATATGAAAAAAATAGACAGGACGCTATATTAAATGTTCAAAAGATTGCTGACAAAAAGAAATTAGAACTTAAGGACAAATTTGATGAGGATGAGAAAAAGAAAGAAGAACAAAAACAAAAAGATAGACAAGATGTATTAGATAGAATTGGTGAATATACAATTAATGCTGAGAAAGATCAATACGAACAACAAAGAAAACAAAAAGAATCTGAATGGGAAAAAGAAAAAAGGGCGTTAAAAAAGGCGTTAGATGATAAATTAATTACTCAAAAAGAATATGATGATGCCATAATCGCTGGTGATAAAGCGTTGGCTGTTGAAAAGAAAAAAATTACTGAACAATCTTTAAAAGATGATTTTGATTTAAAACAAAAAGAATATGACGATGAATTAAAAACATTACAAATTAAAGGTGAAGTTCTTGTAAGAGGTACTGAAAGTTATTATCAAAATAAAAGAGATATTATTGCTACCGCTTTAAAGAAAGATATTGACGCCGCAACAGAAGCAGCAAGACAAGAAAAGGAAAAGAAAAAAGGTGACGCTGACGCAATCTTACAAATTGAAAAAGATTTACAAGATAAGATTAAAGCGTTGAAGGACAAAGCGGCCAAAGATACTCAAGAAGTTAATAAATTACAGTTAAATGATTATCTTGAATTTGGTACTAAAGTTTTAGCGGGTATTAATAATATCATGGGTATGGCATCTCAAGCGAATCAGATTGAGATGCAGAATGAACTTAATGCTGTTAAAGGTAATGCTGAAGCCGAAGATAAGATTAAAAAAGAATATTTTGAAAAGAATAAAAATATTCAAATAGGACAGGCGACAATTAGTATGTTTACCAGTGCGATACAGGCGTATCAATCCTTGGCTGTTATTCCTGTTGTTGGTCCGTTCTTAGGTGGTCTCGCCGCAGGAGCAGCACTTTTATTTGGTAAGAAACAAATTGACGCAATTAAGAAAACAACATATCAAAGTAGTGCACCACCTGAAAACGCAGCATCAAGTTTAGGTAAGAACTATGAAGATGGTGGTATGATTAATGGTCCAAGACACGCACAAGGTGGTGTAATGATTGAGGCTGAAGGAGGAGAGGCGATAATGACTCTTGGAGCGGTTACGATGTTCGGACCATTATTATCAGCGTTGAATCAAGCAGGTGGTGGTACATCATTCTCAACAGGAGCGATGGGTGGACCAAGACCTGATGCGGCATCTACATCACAACCAGCACAGGATAAATCACCTGTAATAATGAAGACATATGTGGTTTCTAATGAGTTAACTACAGAGGCGGAGAAACAAGCAAGGTTAAAAGACCTTTCAACTCTATAAAATTTATATTTAAATATATGATAAAGAACGATAAAGTATTTGAACTAAGAATAGACGACGAAGATGAATTATCAGGAATTGATAGTATTTCCCTTGTTGATGAACCAGCAATTGAAGTTAATTGGATGTATTTTAACAAAGAGAAGGAACATGAGTTTCACATCCCTGATGGCGAAGATGAGAAGTATATTCAAAAATTAGTTGATAAAGCACAAGACGAACAAGAACTATTCAACGAAGGTTGGGTGGTTCATGATATTCAAATTTTAGGAAAAACAGGATTTGTATCAACAAGTCCAAACGCACCTTCAGAAGAGGATGAAGAAGAATATAATGTAAGATACAAGTATATCTTAAATCCTAAAATATCTCAAAGTCCAATTATTGCTACAACAAGAGATTTTTGTAAGACATTAATCAATAGAAACTATGTGTGGAGAATTGAGGACATGGAACAAACTCGTAATGATTTTGGTGACTCTGCATTAGTTTGGAGAGGTGGATTCAATTGTCGTCACGTATGGAGTAGAATATTATATAAGAAAGATGCTACAATTGTAAACAAGGCGTCTGTAAATAAAGGTAAAGTAGATGTTGGTGGATTCCCATCAGGGTTAGCACCTGATACAAGAGTATTAGGATATGAACAACCTTCAACTACTACATCAGCAACACTAGCAAACCCATCACCTTCAACAGTGAGAAACTTGGGATTATCAAAAGAGAAATTTGAGGAAGGTTGTCCAATTGCTACACAAGATGTTGAAACAAATTTAAAGAATAGACAAAGAGCAATTGATGAGGCACACTATGGTCCATTAAATCCAAATGAACCAAATGAGGAATATTGGAAAAAGAAAGCGGACATGTTTGGTGGTGATGTTGAATCAGCAAAGAAAGCATTATGTTCAAACTGTGCGTTCTTTGTAAAGACACCAAGTATGTTAGAGTGTATTGCGGATGGTATAAATGATGTTAATGAATTAGATACTATACAAGTAGCAAACATAGGTTACTGTGAGGCATTTGATTTTAAATGTGCTGGAGCAAGAACTTGTGATGCGTGGGTTGTTGGTGGTCCAATAACTCAAGAGGATATGGGTTATGATGTTGGTGGTATTGGTGGTTATGTTGATCCTGGCGTTAAGACGGGTCAGACAGGTAATACTATCTCAAAGTCATTAACTCCTCCAACTCTATTTGAAAGTCATTCAGATTATCCTGAATCAGTTAAGAATAACGCTAAGGCGGTATTGAAATATGTGGAAGAAAATGGTTGGGGTTCTTGTGGAACAGATGTTGGGAAACAAAGAGCTAACCAACTTGCTAAAGGTGAACCAATCTCAGAAGAGACAATCCGT
>Ga0181343_1001162_pt1 | contig 10598 bp, 7 predicted proteins | sample Su13VDMLBSD_FD_130110 | JGI IMG/M metagenome (GOLD analysis project Ga0181343, IMG submission 130110) | Freshwater viral communities from Lake Michigan, USA - Su13.VD.MLB.S.D | ecosystem: Environmental > Aquatic > Freshwater > Lake | place: USA: Michigan | collected 2013-07-15 | reverse complement strand
TAATCTGACATTTGATATTAGAGAAATAATTTTAGATCTAAACGTCTGAGTGTCACCATTCTCATCAACGTAATCAATTAAAACATATTCACCAGCCTCAAATATGCGAGTGACATTTGAAACATACAACTCGATTATTTCTCTTCCTGTTTCTTTATCAATAGATCGTGTTGCGCTTTCGATAATAAATGATGTTCGTGAATCTTCACCAACGCCACGACGTCTTTCGAGACGATTGATATCAAATCCAGAGTATTCGCTTGGTGTAACTTTATATAATTTTTCGGAATCAAACGTTTGTGTTTCGTATGTTTCAAGTGCAGTATTATACACATTTGAGAACGGAATAGAAACCGTAAGAGATAGTCCTTGCGCATTCACATTTTGAACAAGGCGTTTTTCTGTTCCAATTTGAATGAACGAATTTGAAGTAATTCCAGCAGAAACTAAATTAAATCCATTTGCCGTTACTGTGTTGGCTGAAACAGCAAAAACATTTACGTTTCCTGGTTCAACAAGAGTTAGCGTATCATTAAATGCCAATCGTAACGCTTGCGGCAGTTTCCACTTACCATCAGAGGCTCGAAGAACATCTTGCTTTGGGAAGTAGATATCGATTTCTTGATTATATAGAACTCTGAATAAAAATTTGAAAGAATCTGGAGTTCCTTTTATAGAATAAAACTCTCTAGATGCTTTAACAATCTTCTCAGCAGAAAGTTCAGTAATGTCTGGAAAATTTGGAACAAACTTCGACTTGATGTACTTTACCAAATCGTCTCGTGTGGTGTCGATGTCCATGAAATCATAGAGTTTCTTACCGACATCAAGAGTCTTATTGTTTTGTTCCATGTACTCGTAATACTTCTTCAAAAGCGTTACGAATTTTGGGTGATCTGCTACAATGAAGTCAGGTAACTGACTTTCTACGATTGTTGATATGTAATTATTTGCAAACATCAATCAATAGTCTTGGCGTTAACAGTTATTGAAGAAACATCTTCCTCATCAATTGTAATGATTCTGCTTCGAGCAGATTCAAAACTATTTGTATCTGGCTTGGCAACGATTCGAAGAATCTTCAATGGATCTTCAATTGCAAATGGATCAAACTGCGTTAGAGTTATTTTGCCTTCTTTATAATCGATAGTGCCAGCTTCTGGATTTAGAACAGTCTTTACATTGTTGTCGTCGAAGAAGAAACTACGGAGAACACCATAACGTCCCTGAAGAATAACGTTAAAATTAGCTGTGCCATCAAATTCATCTTGATAGTACATTGTCACAGTGGCTGTGGTGTAGTTCACACCTGGATTATCAATTACGACTTCAGTAATCTTTCCGTTCACAACGATTGGATATGCATTTGCACCAAACCCGTCGCCAACGATTGATATTGTTGGTGGAGAAAGATATGATGTTGGTGCTGCAATAATTTCAATTGCCTCAATACCAGAAGATGTACCTGGTGTTTCTTCGAAGAAACACTTACGAAGTGCACCTTCTGAATCATATTTTGTAAACGCAGGTGTCGAATAAATGCGATACTTGGTATCCTCTCTTGACAAGGATACTCCGAAATTTAAAGTATAATTTCTAGAAGCACCGACTTGAGGGACTAATCTCTTTTCAATAGTCGCAATTGCATCAGAATATGCAATTGATATATTCGAATCGTCGATATATCGGAGAAGTTTTGATAACTTAAAGCGGCTGTTGAAATTATCTAAATCGTCGTTCTTGTAAGAGATAATTGCATTTCTGATTACAGCAGAAATTCCGTCTTGAGATAAATTTGTTTTCGTTGGATCGTAAAACACTTCTGCAAAAATATTTAAGTAGTTGTAATCAACGTCGACAAACTCAGGAATAACTGTTACAACTGATACAGGCTTGATAATCTCATTGATAACAGTTAGTTTTTCAGATTCTGTTATTTCATATCCGTTGCTCGGTTTTGCTGCGATATAAACCTTGCCATAAACTGGTGGAACGTTTTCTTCACCACCCCAAACGTTTACAGCTTCGAAATATGGATAGTTTTGATTGATCAGAGCAATAATATCGTCTTTTGTGACCCCTCTGTTATTAGAGGTGAACGCTTTTGTTGCTGCATAACGAACTCTTTCTGAAGATTCAACAGAAGATCCACCAGCAGCAGCGACTAGAGGGTATACGATTGCGTTTGTGAATCCACCAACAGGCTGGACTAGTGTGAATGCGTTTGCTTTGTTTGCTGCAGCCCCTTCGGTCTTAAGATAATTCACAATCACAACGTTGCCGTTTGTGAGTGACTTGCCGATGACTCCATCGCCAAAATAAACCTTGTATTTTCCGCCACGAACTTCATCTAAAAAGAATACAGCCGATGTGTTTGAAGTTGAAGTTGCTCTTGGAGCGAAAATATACTTTTCAGAACGTAGGCTTGTTGCAGATTCTTGTACGATAACTTCAAGAGAAGCCGTGTCAACTCCAACATCTGGCAGTTCAAACGCTTGTTCTGGGTTTGATGTTGAGTCATATGTGAATGTATATGTGAGTGGCTGACCTTGATAGATGTAAAGATTATCGAAACAGAATCGATTACAAGTAGGATCATAGTTTGCAACAGCTGCGCCGCGATTTACAAAGGTATATGACGTTGAATCAATTGCTTCTGACTGAAAGCGTGTGTATTTTGGTAAGGTTAGCGTTGCTTGTGTGTTCCCTTGAGGGCGAATAATCTGTAAATTGACCTGTGCACGCGCTGAAGTTGCGGAAACTGGGGTGTAACCCAACATTTTTGCGTGTGAAACGACTGAATCGCGCAAAAGAGCTGTATCCAAGAACATTTCATTCGCGATCATGTTGTTATAAAACGCCATATAGTGCGTATTATACGCTAAAATGTCTAGAATTACGTTGATTCCAGCTGCTTCGAAGTCAAAATCACTAAATTCTTGTTGATCGCGAAGAAAATTCTTTAAATTTGTCTTGATATCATTGAAATCTAGTTCAGAAATCGTTAATTTTTGGTCAACATTAGCCATCAGCGAACCTTCTCGAGAAATAGATTTATTGTTACAGGGTCTTCTAGGTTATTAATATAAAATCTAAGAGTCACCGCATAACGATTTTCTTCTGGTTGTGCTTCAACTCGAATTGCATCAATGCCAACACGAGGTTCGAAGTTAGTAATTACAGTTTGAATCTCCGATTGAAGCATGTTCGCAGTAATGAACGAGACATCTTCGAAGAGCAGACCGCGAATTCGAGAACCAAACGTCGGTTGAAATGGTTTTTCATACAGATTTGTGAGAATTAGATTTCTCAGTGCGCCGATGATCGCTGCATTTCCTGTGCGCTTCACGACGTCCTTTGTTACTGGATGCGCTCTGAAATTTAAATCTAAATCTTTATATGTTCTTACTTCTAAAGGCATTTGCAACCTACTATTTTTTTATATTTAGCAAGGTTTTGCACATGGATCTTCTGGAACATTCACATCTGGATCTTGATCATCAACGTCACCACCAGTATTATCTCCACCAGCTGGACCAATTGGCTGTCGTGGGAATGGACCAGTAATACCATCCAATCCATCGAATAGATCAGTGGTTGGAATTGTGGTATCTACTGTTGGAGTATTGTTCGATGAAACATCTGGATCGTTATATTCTTTATCGAAGTCGTCAAGAATGTCGATGAAATCGCTTCCTGTAGCACTACAACCCTGTCTGTCTGGATTTGGCTGCAGAATCAAATCTAGATAATCATCTGAGTCTGTTTTGCGACCTTCGTCTTTTCGTTTTTTCTTAGAACAAGACATAGAGAACAACTTAATCATTCCCTTCACGATGCCTTTAACTTGATTTAGCACAGCGATATCTTGTTCAACAACATTTTTTATATCATTTTTAATGTTTAAGATTCGCGTTTCTGTTTCATTAATTCGTTGAACAAGTGTTGTTGATGCTAATCCTCGAATTGCATCATTACGCAAATCATACTTCATTTGAGTTAATATTTCTTTAGTTCGGCGCATCAACTCTTTTTGGAATAGAGCCTGTGCTGCATCTGTTGGTTTTGATGCACTTACAGATTGGTAAATTCCATTTGCTCTTCGAACTTTCGTGGTTAGACCCACAAGAACGTTCTCATCACCCATTATTTGCCCAGGAAGAGTGAATGCTGTCAAGATTCCATCTGGATCAACCAAGTCTTCAGTCAAATCAAGAAATGGAACTTCCTCAACAACCTTAAATATTGGAAAGTTTACTGTGTATCTTAACCAATCGTCTTCAACTTCAATTGTAGTATTTGTTACTGATTTGACAATATATTCTTTGCTATCATAGATTATCTTGTTATTTGGTTGAAGTTGTGAAGTGAATGTTGTTCCTTGCCCAGTGATCACATTATCTAAACAAGTAGAATTTGCTACAAATGAGGTCTTAACTCTAATCAACTCCTCATTTGTGGTTGTAAATGCTGAGTTTACATTAAAGGAAGTTTCTTTAAGGAGAAGCGAACCTGTAACTGAATTATCAAATGGCGCATAGACAGTTAAGTAGTCTCCAAGACTATTAATTGTATTCACCTGACGAACTTCACCATTCACTGAAATAAACATATCCTTCGCAAGGACAAGATTGCCTGTCTCTAGAACTCCAATACCACCATTCACAGAAAGATTACAACTTGCGAGATTTAGTGTTGCAATGGAAGTTGTAGTGAGTTTATAACTATTTGCTGATGTATTGATACTTACTGTGCCATCGAAAGTTGGCGTGAATTTTTTATCAATGACAACTCTTTCTTGCGTATCGATAACAATGGTATCGCCAATATTTACAACTGGATAAACACGTTGACTCAAATTTGCATACACAACGTTTGACGATACAATGTGGACACTAGTATTTTGTAGAATCAAATTTCCAGTAATTCTCTCAAGCCTAAACTTTACTTGAGCGCCACCTAAACCAGAAAGATTATCTGTGTGTTGTTCCATCTCTTGTAGTGTTCTAGCAAGAGAATCCGCCTCATCAGCCATTGAATTGAGTTCACCAATCGTAAATGGTCCAATTTTAAAGTTTGATGAGGTGTTTAGTTCTTTTACTTGACCAAGTCGACTTAACAATTCATTTCGAGCTGTTACAACTGATGGTGTTGTGTTTGAGAATAATAATGGTAATGCAGCCTGCATTCCCGCATAATTATTTGCCGTAAGAAATTCTAACTCTTGATTTAGATCATTAAGAGGAGATGATATAAAGTTTTCGCTATTGAGCGCATTCTTTAATGGATTAATAAAATTCTGCGCAAAGAAGTTTTTTACTGCATCGATGCCTTTTGTTATATCTTTTTTGATCCCACTTAAGAATTGACCAAGCGCAGTATCTGCAAACATGCCCTTCAATTTTGCAAATGGAATGGGCTTCCCTGTAAACATGATTGCCAAGGTCTGAAGAAGCGGTAATCCTCCGATCAAACAGAGAATTATTTTAATAATTTTGCCTATAATTTTACCTAGGAAGACACATTACTCCCATAAAAGCGTTCTTTTAAATCTAATAAAAGAACATATGAATCGTACTTTTGCTTAAGTCCATGCTCGAGCATGAATTCTTTATCTGAATTTGATAAGTGTTCGTGCTTGCTCATTTTACTCATGATCAAATTGTACTCGTTAATATCTTTTCGTTTAATGCACATATAGAGTGTATTTATCCTCAGAATCCAGAGGTGTCATCAGCACCCTTAAATCCACTTGAGTCTGGTTCTGGTTCTCTTTGAGATGAACTTTCTTCGAATCCTGTTATGATCACAGGTTCTTGGGCAGTAACTTCTAATTCATTAGTTGGAATTGTGACATCAACTTTAACCGTATTATTTGCATCAATAATCGCGCTGACGTTTGCTCCAGTTGTTGAAGGTAGTGTAACTTTAGTGCCTTCAACAACAGTTGCGCTATTGACAGAGGCTTCCTTCTCTCGTTCTTCTTGCAATTTAGAGAAGATATCGGTTTTTGGAACTTGCGCTGCAGCCTGAACTCGAGTCAATTCAGCTGCGCCCTTCATATCTGGGGCTTTTGCGAAATCAGCAGTTGGACCAACCTTTCCGACTGCAGGTATATTTGAATTTAGATCTTGAATACCTGAAGTGAGAAGCAATTGAGTGATAAGTTCTAGAACACCACCAGAGACGTGAGTCAAAGAGCCACCCATTGAAGCAACACCAGAACTCTTCACAACGCTCTGGAAACCACCATACATCTTTGCCATATTTGTTGCGGAAATATTCACATCAAGTCCACTCAAGAAAGTTTGCAGAGCACCAAGATTCATTGCTCTGCCTGCTCTAACATTTGTATCGCTTGATGAAGACATTTGAATTTTATCTGCTGATATGATTTCAAGATCAGCACATTCAATTCGAAGTTTACCATTCACACGAAGAAACATATCTGAATCGACTGTTTCTACTTTCTGACCATTGACGTAACTTCTGTGGTCGCCCATCGTTACATCGTAACGACTTTTTTGTGATTTGATTTTCGTATGCCCTTCTGGTAAAAACTCTAGAGTTGAACCAGTTCTGTGAGACAATTGAACTCTCTCATATCCCTTTGTATCGTCCATTTCAAAAGCATGACCAGATTCAGTTTCGGTCACATTATTAAATGGATACATGGCATTGTAAGATGGATATGGTTCATCCCATGTTCTTCCACCGTCTGCCGTGATGATGTTTGGAATTCTTGTTTTACGTTGAATGTCAATTGTTGTATTTGCGATAGAAGCAGAGTCAATACCATCATACACTCCATCTTGTTCGCCACGAACTGGTCGAGCAAGTCTAGAGACTGTTGGCTCATTTAAGTTTGATGGATTTCGTTTTGCAACATCTTCTTTGATTTGAATGCCACGACCATCGCGTTTGATCGATGCTTCTTTAATCTTTTTCGGGAATCCTTGCGCCGCTTTTTCATCTTCTGTATACGGATCTGTGAATCCAAGATTGTTATCGCGCAACTCTTCGGGAATACCTGGAACAGTTCCCATGATGATTGGATATTGTCCTTCCTTACCATCTGCGAAAAATCCAAATACCATTGTTCCCTCTGGTGGAGGTTGCACTGCTTTCATGCCATATGGTATAATTGGATGCGCCCATGGAAGATCAGGAATTGGAATTTGATTGATATCTTCTGTGTGCCAACCAAAACAACGAACCTGGCAACGACCAAGTTCAAGTGGATCTAATCTGTTTTCTACGATCCCAAACCACCAAACAAAATTTCCTAATCCTAAAAAATTATGATCCATTAGAAATTTCTCGCTTTTCTAAATTCTTCTCTTTCTGTAGCCAAATCAAATGGCGCAGCAATAGAGTTTTTACACAATGTCAATACTGTTTGTAAGCCATCAGAAGGTGTGATTGTATGACGAACTGCAGTGATTAGATATTTACCAGAATGATATGGATCAATTGTTCGCTCACCCTCTGTGCTAGGCGTGAAGGCTGGCATATCAAATTCAACGAGATAGCCAGCTGAGTAAAACGGATTGCCTGGAACGATACAATTCAATTCTGTGCTGCGCAGAAGATTTAACTGGACTCTTCTTTGCATTAGTGTCTTTTCAACTCCAGTCTCCACAATTTTAAATCCCTTTGAAATAAAGTACGGATTGTTTGTCTGCCCTTTATTTGTGAGCCAATAATCTATCTGAGTCTCATATTCTTCATAGATTGCTTTCTCGTTTCTATTCTTTGCGTTGTTCAGAGGAAAGAATCCATCCATCATTATTCTTTTGTTAAATGAATTAACCAAAGAGTAATCGCTCTTTTTATATTTTTGCGTAATTAAATCGAGTGTGAATAGTCTACCATTGTATGCAGAATTTTTTGTGTTTGATAACACATCAAAGCTGGTATTGAAGCGGAAGTCATTAATATCATTCGCATTTGCAAATGGAGCAGTGCTTTGCTCTTGTGTTAATTTAGCGGTGTTGAAGTTTAGTTTTGTTATGACTTCACGTTTAAACAAACCTTCAAGAGAAATAAAATTGAATCCATCCTTATTCTCAAAGAACATAAACGTGGATTCGTTTTCATTATAAGATTGAGATGCAAGATACTCAAGTGCTTCCAGCGGTTTATATCTGGTAAGCATAAAGTTTGTTGAGCCAAATGAATTCTCAAAGTTGTTGACGTTTAGTTTTTTTCTATTGACTTTAAGGTCGTATATGCAAATGTTTACTGCATAGTCTCTTGAATTTTTGCCCGTAAGTTTTCTTGACAAGGTTAGTTGATTCGAAAACAATAATTCTTCAGAACAAAAGTGTAGCACGTACGATTGCGCTTGAGTTTTGCCTGCAGGTTTTCTTTCTGTTGCTTTATAGATTCGAAATGTTCTTTTGTATTTTTGATCAGAGGCACTTTGTCCTGGACGACTAAAAGAAATATAGAGATACTCGTTGCCATGCAATCCCATACTAGAAAACAAGTCAACGCCATCAATCAATTGAATTGATCCGCTCACAACAGGCATAAACACATCTTCATATATGTTTATGACGTTAAACAAACTTGTTATGTCTTTAATTTCACCAAGAGAGTTGATGATCGACAGTTCATGTATGATCACATCTCGAGTAGATGTGTTATTATTAATATCAGCCATTCAACACAGTTCCAAGTTCATTAATTAAAGGTTGCACATATTGCTGTTTGAGCAATTTAATTTCTCGTTTTTGTTCGTTTAATTCAGTTTCATGATTGTACACATACACTGCTTTATACGTTGATTTAATTGTAACAGTCGATGTAATTGCAGTATTTGGATCTGCATTATTGGATCTAAATGGATACGTCTCGGTCGTTGGAGTATTTAAGTTTTGTAGAATCAGAGTATTTGAAGTGTAATCATATTGATTTAATGTGACAATATGATTTTCAGTTGTAGTAGTTGTTGGACCGTTAACTTCTGCATATGTCTTTTCTTGTTCAAGTTCGTAATGATGAATTTCTGAGTATGCATTTGCAATATTGGTATACCCATACTGCTTAATGATTTTTCGTTCTAGTGCATCAGTTGTTAAAGGAAAATCAAAATGCGGGTCAATTAGATCATTTACCATACATACGATCCAATGATATGAAGCATCGCCATATTGTTGGTATGCTACAATTTCAGGTGTATCACCTTCTTGTAATTGGTATTTGTAGAATGCTACTGTATTGTTCAATACGTTACTGCGAATCTTAAAACGTGAAAAGATGTTTGCAATGACAGTTGGACTATCGTTCTTTAAATCAAAAGAATATAATGTTTTAGGAAATTCTCTAAAATACATCAGTAACCCTCAACAACAGCCGCTCTGTCAATAATAACAGTTTCTTGGAATGTGAGTTGCAACCTTGTTTCCACTGGAGCGCCATTTTTAAAAGTGGAAAATCCATTTGGCGAGTAATCAACGTTGATTCCTGACAACACGCATTTCTTGGTTTTAAATAAAAAGTCATTTAAGTTATTTTTCCCATCATAAAATTCAATTTCAAATTGCGCTGGAGGAATAAAATAACGCCCTGTAGAATTATCTGGAATAGTTGGAGAAGCGAAAAATTTAAGATTCTTGATGATTGCTGCAATTGCTTCGGATTCTCTTGCATTTCTAGGAATCATTCTAAAGTCGAATGTAAACTTTCGAAGAACTGGAGAGGTGTATAGCATTTCAAGTTGTGGGTTGATTACTCGACCTGTCGTTGCAAATACACCTAATTTAGTTAAATCTTCGTTTCCTGCTATACGACCTAAAATACTCGAAGCTGCTTCCGCGATAAATGCATTTGTCTCATCTACTGAACCGCCTTTCGAAGCGAGTGCCTGTGCACCGAATCCAACTGCGCCAAGTGTTCCTGTCACAGATAATGCTTCATATTCATTATCATAACTTGTATTGATTCCGTCTGGCATGAATAACGCAATACCAAGACGAAGTTGCTCAACATTTCGTTTTAAGCTGAAGTTTTTGACAAGCTCTTTTGATCGAGAGATAATGTTATCAACTCCAAGTAATGCTACTCCAGCGTTATTAACTAAATCTTGCCCAGCTTGAGTTGTTGCTCCTAATCCAATTGCAGCACCAGTCACGCCACCAATTGCCGCAGCACCTGCAATAGCACCAGCGGCTGCTTCTCCTCCTGGAACAGCATCAATCACAGATTGAGCAGTAGTTGCCAATGTTTCAGCACCAGTGCGAATCGATTGTGTTGTGCGATCAGTTGCTTGAACTGGTCCAGTCACAGTTTCAAAAATCTTAAATAAAACATATGGTGAGCCGTCAGCTTCTAAACTTTCTGGGAATTTTAAAATACCCAAAGAGGATTTGCCAAATGTTGTCGGTCCAACTTCAGTTCTTCTACCAGTAACTACGACTTCCTCTAGTTCTAGGGCATTTCGAGTGCCTGTTACAGTAACTTCCTGTAACATATTAAGTTGGGCTTGAGAAACAAGAGTGCCTTCTCTAGTCTCTCTAATTCGTCTTTGCGCTATAGATTCTGGCGTTGACATTAGTGACCTATAAATAAGTGATGGCTTACTCTCTTTCTCC
>Ga0181343_1001160_pt1 | contig 10602 bp, 15 predicted proteins | sample Su13VDMLBSD_FD_130110 | JGI IMG/M metagenome (GOLD analysis project Ga0181343, IMG submission 130110) | Freshwater viral communities from Lake Michigan, USA - Su13.VD.MLB.S.D | ecosystem: Environmental > Aquatic > Freshwater > Lake | place: USA: Michigan | collected 2013-07-15 | reverse complement strand
GAGGTGAGTCGATTTCTTGCAGAATGAGCCTATGCCGCAGGCACATAGGCTTCAGAACACGACCGCAGACCTCAACCTCTAGGATTGAAGTCTTTACGGCTTGGCTGAAGCGGCTGTCGATGCCGCCGTCCATTTTAGGCGATTTCCTGGTACTTGACGCCTCGGATGGACAGTTTGCGGTACTCCTGGTTGGAGCCACGGTCGGTCACTTCCTTGATGATAAACGTCATAGCGTCATAGGTCAGGGTGTCACCAGGCATAACAGAGTCAATGACCTTAATGACTCCTTCGATGGTGATTTCATTACGCTCGTCGTCAAGGCGATTGGTAATGACTCGACCCTGTTCGTCCATAACTTCGACATCAAGGCCGAAACGAACAGTCCAAGAGTCAGACTGAACTACGAGTCCAGTGACGGTTCCGTAAGGGCCAAAGATGAGTGCTTCTCCAAACTCGTTGAGTGCCATAGCAGTAGTGGTATGCCTATTGCCTTATGTCAAGGAGCAGGGGGCAGACAGGCGATAAGGGTGTAAGTAATCTTATTGCCGTAGTTTCGGCTCTGCATCCCTTCCTCGTCGGACTCAATCCAACAGGCATAAAGTTGACCATCACCGACGTTCCAGAGGTCTTTTAAGGCCGTCAAATCTGACATAAGGCCGTGTACCTTTGAAACCCTTTCCCTGTGCTGTTCAAGGGTGTCGTCATCAGCCGAAGAATAGACGTAGATATCAAGTTTGACGTTATAATTGCCAAGTGGGGTAGCCCCAAGTTCCCTGGGTGGCATAGCCTCAGACGCATACACGATGATAGTCTGAACCGTTCGATTGCTATCCGTGATACCCTTTACGACGGTGGTATCGGTGATGTAGGTTGCGAGGTAGGCCGAAACCTTATCCTCGATGATTGAACGCATTAGGTAACTCACGGTGGTAGGGAGATTTGGAAGCCTCCACCAATTCCGTGGTGTGAGGCCAGATGGAAAAGCATATCGGCGTTGCCAGTCTTAACAAGCCTATTATACATCTCAACACGCATAGCGTAAGCCCTGTAATTAACTGCATATTTGTACCAATCTATTGATGCAGTATGTAGTCCTTGCTTTGAGTTTCCTACTGTTACTGAGGGTAGTGTGCTATTGCTAAGTTGATTTATCAGAATGCCAGTACCCCATTGATTGCCTTTAATCCAGGCGGCTGACTTGAAACGGCCAAGAGTATTACCAGCCGCATACCAGGCTGATTTTAGTTCACCGACCCTGCGTTCTACACGCTTAGAGTAGGCCAAGATTTCGGTTCCAGTATCACCAATAACGCTCAGTTTTCCGCTTTCTGAGGCGTCTTTCATCTTTTCAAAGTAAGTGGAAACTTTGTTTCCACCCCTAGTGCGTTCGTGGATACCCTTAATATCCCCCTTGTAATATGTGGATAAGTCAATCCTACTAGAAACTCCAGACTGCTTCTTGGCATACTCCCATTCACTAAACCTTGTCCAAAGGCTCTTTCCCTTGGCGGGGCCATAAAGACTTCCGTTTAATAGCCAGTCTGGGATTTTAGGGTCTGGGATTTTTTTCTTAGCACCAATCCAGGCGGCAAAGATAGACTCGCTGTTATGCTTTAAAATAGCACCAGCACCGACGTAAGCCAAGGGCATAAAAATCCCCTCAATCTGACTGCGAACCCTGTCCGTACCATTACGTTGTGCAGACCTGGAACGGCCATCCTGCCCGAATGAGCCATCTGGAGATGTAGGGAAGGTGTAGTCCTGCATATCTTCACAGAACAACTTTGCCTGCCTCTGGAGAAGTTTTGCGGCATTTCCGCCCATAACCATACAGTAAGCCCCAAGAGTCTGCCTGAACTGCTGGAGATTAACTACTACGCCTTTCTTTACCTTAATATGCCCGTAAGGGGTGTTCATTGTTCCTTCGTCTGGACACGGGCGATAACCCAAGCCGCAGGGGGTCTGTTGGCGATAGCAACAATTCGGTATTCCTGACCGTCATACTTGACGATGTTGCCATAAACGACAAGGCCAGGATTAGCGTCGGCAAACGACTTTAAAACCTTCACCTCAAATGTAGTCTGATTGAGGAAGCCGCCAGTCTCCATATCCTGCAAGACCATAGGCTGAGTAATCATCGCTTTTACGGCGACAGGGGTTCCGCCAGGTACGGCCTTAATGGTAACGTCCTTGCCAATCTCCGTGAGAATGGAAGCCGCATCAGCGGCGAACTCTGCCCAAATGTCGGCCATACCAATTGCCCGTGGTCAAGGATTGGAATATAAAAAAGAAGAAGCCCACCCCTTATGGGATGGGCCTCTCTGCATTGTGCGTCGGAGGGGACACTTGCCCCTCCTAGAAACCTTAGGCGAAGGTAATCTTCTGGAGGGCGTCGGGGTTGCCCTTGCCCGAACCGATGAGCCAGTTGGCCGACAGTTTGTGCAGACCAGCAGACCAGTCGTACCAGTAGCGGAGAGCGTAGGAGAACTGGCTGTCGGGGTCGGTAACGATGGTCTGTTCGCCACCACCAGTGGTCGGGGCGGCAGGAACACGGGTGACAACCACAAGACCTTCCTTGCAGGAGACAACACCGTTAAGACCAGCCTCAAGACCAGCGGCATCGAAGCCGTTGTATTCGTAGAAGTCGATACCGTGAATCATACCGAGGCGGTTGCCACGGATGACGTCAGACGTACCGATGGAGAACGCCTGGGCGATAACGGGGTCGGAAATCAACTGCTGGTAGGCATCGGGGGAGACGAGGGCCGCACGACCTTCCTGGGGAAGATTGGCGAGCGTCAGGCTCTTGGCGATGTTGGAGACGGCGAGGCGGTTGAAGCCAGCCTGCGTGCCGTTGTAACCAGCGTCGAAGGAGTTATCAACCTTGCCGAGAACCTGGTCGAACAGGGACTTGACGACGGCGTTAGCCATCGGAGCCATAAAGAGGCGGCGGAGGCGTTCCAGCGAAAGCGTGGCAACTTCGTAGTCGGTGAAGGCGACGGTGACGTGCTTCTGGTCAACCAGAGTCACGGGAACGTCGGTGGACACCGCATCCGAGGCGACGAAGCCAGTGGCTCGGTCGTAGTTGGCGGCGGTGAACTTGCCAGCGTAGCGAGTGTGGACGGTCGTACCACGTTCGGCAACATAGGCTCCGAAGTCGGTGACGGCAATCTTGGTGAGAGGCTGGAGTTGCGGGACGAGCGTCCGCAGGGACTCTTCAGCGACGAGTTGGAGGGTTAGGCCCCCAATAGCGTTAGACATAGTAGTTTAGGGTGAGTTTAGGGTGAAAGATTAGCGAAGGCCAGAGGCACGCAGGATGGCCGAACGGTTCTTGGTGTAGAACTCGGAGGCGGCCTTGGCGTCCTTCTGCTTCATAGCGGCCCATTCCTGGGCGATTTCGTCATCCGTCTTGGCTTCGGAAGCGGAGACGGCAGGCGAGACTTCAAGCGGCTCGACGCCGACGGAGGCGGCAATCTTAGCGGCCTTCTTGCCAGCGGTTTCAAAGGAGGCTTCGATGGCTTCCTTTTCCTTCATCAGAGCCTCGGCCTTAGCCACGGCGTCCTTGAGAGAGGCTTCCAGGGAAGCAACCTTACCAGCGACTTCGGCGGCAAAGGCTTCCTTAGCGGCGACGGAGGCGGTGAGTTCCTCGACCTTAGCGGTCAGGGCGTTGACCTCAAGAGCCTTGGCTTCGGCTTCCGCCGACTTACCAAGGAAGGCTTCCTTGAGGGAATTGAGACGTTCTTCGATGGACGACATAGCGGATTATTGCCAATGGCCTTATGTCAAGCGTAGTCCGAGATGATGACGCTACCAATGCTATCCACGATACCAGTCACGAAACCCTTTTCAGCGGCTTTCTTAGCACCAAAGGACTGACCTTCCATATCCTCGTCCTTGACGAAACTACGGCGGCGTTTGACGGCGGCCTTGAACTCGGCGTGGCCTTCGTTCACGTCTTCCTGAAGGTATGCACGCTGTTCATCGGAAAGGCTAGTGCCTTCGATACCCATAGCCTTGTATTTGCCAGACTGGATGACCTCCATCTTGACGCCTTCCATAGCGTAAGCCTCGGAGACATCAGGGAAGGCCATAAACACGCCGACAGAGCCTACCTCGGCAGACTTGGTGATAGAAAAACGCTTGGCTTGGGAAGCCAGGTAGTAGGCGGCGGAGTGGACTCCGTTCTCGCTGAAAGACTCGGTGAACTTGGGGCAGTTATAGATTTTCTCGGCAAGTTCCTCAAGTCCGTCGGTGTTACCGCCAGGGCTGTCCACGTCGAAGACAATCTTCTCGACCGCTTCATTGTGGATGGCATCGTGTAGGTTCTGGGTGATATCGTTCACATCGACGGCGTTGCACATCTTCTCGATTTCAGACAGGCCACGACCGATGACGCCCTTGATAGGGATGATTGCGGTCTTACCTACAATCTCCATTTCAGGAGGTTCACCGAACATCATAGCCAAGATTTCCTTGACGTCTGCGGCCTTGGTTTCGGCGGTAATCTTCAGTTCACCGACGCTTTCGACGTAAGCCTTCGCAAGCGAAGGACTAATCATCAGTCGCTTGCTGGTTTTAAGGGCGTGGATAAGGTTTCGCATAATAGATTATTCGTCCTCGTCCTGAGGTTCGGAGGTTTCTTCGGAGTCTTCAGTCTCGTCGCTTTCCTCGGTTTCATCGAGGTCAACGTCCTCATCCTTTTCTTCGCCTTCCTCACCAGGTTCTTCGCTGGTGATGTCGGCCAGAGCGACGTTGGTAGGCTTGATGAGCATCCAAAGCGGGATGTCGAACTCCTTGGCGGCGTCCACATAAGCCCTCGCTTCGCAGGCACGCTGACGGAGCATTTCGTTGAAGTTCTCGCCTTCTTCCAGGCAGTTTTCACCGATGGTCTTGATGCCGAGTTCGATGTCGGCTCGGTTCTGGGCCGCATCACGGCCAGCATCGACTGTGACACGCTTCGGGGTAGTCCAGACGACCTTGTTCCAGTATTCGCAGGAAGGCAGTTCGCCAGAGGCAATCTTGCTACCGATGACGTAACCCCAGACAGGGGTAAGAAAACGGTTCATCAGGACGGTCTGGAGGTGCTGGAAAACTCGGTCGGCCTTGGCGACGATGAGACGCATCGAAGCACCAGAGGCGGCGGACGGGTCGTAAATGAACTCGTAGGGCAGGACGCCAGCAACGGAGTCACGGACGAGATACTCGATGAAGCCGTTGAAGGTCTGGTTCGGTCGGTTGGACACGAAGGACTCAAGTTTCTCGCCAGGTGCAAGGGCTAGGATTTTGCCTCCGATGAAGGTCGAAGCCTCGTTCGGGTCGGTAAGTCCGTTTCCAGTCACATCCTGGGGACGCATACCGAACGCTTCAAAGTCGGACTGTGCCCCGTCAAACTGTGCGGTTTCACGGGTAATTGTGCGGGTGACGTCACTGTTCATCTTGACCGCAAACTTCTCAAGACTGACGATTTCCAGCATATCAACGATGTTGTTGATGGCGTGCTGGAGGGGGCTGTACGCTCTCGCACCCGAAGCGACTTCAGGCTGATAAACGTGCATCACGGCGTTGGCAGGAACACGGCGGCTGGAGCCGTCAGACTTGATTACGTTATACCAGTCAGGCTTACCATATGGGCCGAAATGGATGCCATCCACCTCATTGGGCGGGGGAGCACCACTTTGATTGCTACCGATGCGGTGTGACTCAAGCAACTGGATGCAGGGTTCGCCAGCACCGTTCTTGGTCTTGATGGGGAAGCACTCGCCGTCACGATAGACTAGACGGGCGATGATGTGCTGGAGTTCGTAAAAATTAAAGCGGCCCGTAATGTCGCAGGGTACGGAAGCCCATTCGTCGAAGGCTTCCTCGTACTTCTTGTCGAGCATCGAGTCGCCAGTGCGAGCCTTCGGCTTGATGCCAGAACCGACGGCATACATCGCCATATTAGCCAGGATTTCACGAACGACGCCTGCGTTCAGTTCCATCCACCGCATCTTGCGGGTGGTTTCCAGACGGTCGAAAACCGTCATCGTTTTCTTGAAATCGGTCGGCCAAGACGACCAAATCCAAGAACGCTTGTTCGAGAACTTTGCGGACTCGAAATTAGAGAAGATACCTGGGCCGCCAGTGGCCTGTTTCTTCAGTTTAGGCCCAACCCCTTTGGAGGCTTTGGACTTTCCAATGCTTTTTTTAGACGCCATATGCAATTAAAGACCTCGGAAGTTGTTGAGCATATTGCCCACACGAACTCGGTCGATGCCGCCATAGACTTCAGGCAACTTAATCTGGAGGGCATAGCGGCACTCAAGAAGGATGGTCGGAGGGTCAATCGGCCAGTCCTTGCGGATATCCGTACCGCTGTCACGGTATTCCATAATCGTCTTACCTTCAGTGACAAGTGCCACTGCCTTGGCTCGGATGGCTTCAATCTCAGCCACCTCCAGGGTCATAAAGATACCCTTGGGTGAGGTCGAGCCTCTGTAATGCACGAAAGCCATATTGTAATTGGCCTTTAGTCAAGAATGGGCCTGTATCCCCCTGCCAACAACGACCGCTTGAGAGCCACCCAGCGAACAAACAGAGGGATACAGACTTGGCTACACACTTGTAGGTTCGATTGGCTTGTCAACAGTCTTTTCGTCCACTGCGTTCTTATTCTTACCCTTGCCCACAAGACGGGCCATCAGTGCGGGGAGGATGCCGATAGTCTCGCAGTCCCACAGGTGGTTTGGTCGGTCGCCAACCTGAACCCAGATTGGCTTTCCTGCCTCGGTGCGGGTACGATGTTCCGACTGCATCTGCTTGCGGTACTCGTCCCCTGCGTCCTGGGCGTAGGTATGGTGTCCAGCCCTTCGGAGGCGGGTAAGGGTGTCCTTCAAGATGAGATTGGAGAACATAAACATACGGCAGGACTGCTTGCCGACCTGGACGACCTTGGCTGGGGCGTAAGGACGATAGGCCATCTTAATCCCGTAAGGCGTCTGAACTTTCCACGGGAAATCGGTGTTACCAGACCCCTTCGTAGCGTTCCAGCCGAAGGTAGCACAGTTTCGGTACACTTCCTCCATATTCGGGCCGTCGCCTGAGTCCACGAAGGTAAAGATGGGTGAAACCTTGTGTTTTACCTGTTCCGCCCTGACTTGCTCCCAGGTGTCCACATACCCCCACCAGATGAGGCGGGACTTGCCATCGTGACTCCAAGACCGCACCAGGCAGTAGAACCCCTTACGCTGGACGTCCACCGCCATAAACCGCAGGCGTGCGAAGTTGACGTTATCCATCTGTTCCTTCGTGAACGGAGGCGGCTGAACCTTGCCGTTGATGTTGGCGGCCTCATCAAGCCATTCTTCCTGCATCATATACCCACTGGGCAGGACTTCTCCGTTGCCGTCGTCAGGCTCGTCGCTCCAAGGCAAGGCCATACGCTTCTGCTTGAAGTCCCTACGCTTGGACTCATCACCTCCGCTATCGAACGATTGGGCGGCTTCGATGCACTCCACGGCAAGGTCGCCCCAGGAAAGACCCCATAGCATCGTCAGGGCGTTAAAATGAAAACCCTTCCTGTCCTTCGGTGCGGAGGGGTTCATAGGGACATATTCAGGGTCACGAACCATCTCGGCTCGCACGCTGTTCCTGTCCAGGTGCTGATGCTTGCAGAACTTACACTCGTAGGTCGTGTTGGCACGAACCATATCCAAATCCCAGCCAGTAGCGGTCTTGGCGGCGTCAGGGTACTTGATTTGCACCCACTCGAAAGGCTGACGCTCGTTGCAGGCCACGCACTTGAAGTGCCATTCGCCTCGGTCGGTCGAGTTGAAAAGTTCGGTGAACTCGTCGCCCTCGACGCCGCCCTGCGAGACGAACACGGACTTGCCCTGCCACTCGAAAGCGGTTCGGCGTGCTAACGCTTGCTTGAGGTGTCCTTTCGGCCACTGCCAACATTCGTCACCTCCAAGAAAGCGAATTGAACGCCGCTGGAGGTTTCGTTCGTTATTAGCACCAAGCACCCAGGTAATATTTCGCTCAAACTGCGTTGTGTGCCACTTATTACGGTCGATTTCAGATATTCTGTCCCTAGTTGCTGGCGTATTGTCCCATAGAGGGCGGAGCCTTGTCTGTTGCCAGTCTTGGGCGTTGAGGTCGATGTCTTGTAGCAGGAGCATCGGGCCAGGCGTGCGAGATGGGACATACGCCGACCACAGTTCCAGCACCATAGATTTACCTGACTGGACGTTCCCTTGGACGACGATTGTTTTGATTTCGGGGTCTTGTAAGGCACGAAGGATGGGGATTAGGTATGGAGTGGACTCGACCCTGAACGGGCCAGGTTGAGGTGAATACGGGACATTCTTTACGTTCTTCTCAAGCCAGTCAATGATATCCGTGTCTTGGTCTGGGGCGAGCAGTCCACGGAGGATGTTCTCAAACTTCGTCTCCATCTTGGACGACCTCATCTGGTTGGTCGGACTCCTTGTTTTCCTCGGTGATTACGATGGGCGTTTCTACCACGCTTTCCTCGGCTTCCTCGACTTGTGTGGACAGCCGCAGGAGTATCTTGTTAATCTCGCCGTCGATGGCCTTCATAGCCGTCCCAGGCGAGTCTGGGTTGGCCTTGGTAGCCACCTTCATCGCCAACTGCGTGAGTTCGTTGCGAATTGACAGCACGACCTTGCCGAACCGTTCGATGGCCGTCTGGGTCTTGATGTATTCCTTGGCGGCGATGTTACGGGCGTGCAGTTCACGCTCAAGAGCCACCAGCGTCTTGACCAACTTATCGTAGGTGGCGTAGGACTTTGACTGGTTGGTGTCCTCGTTGCGTAGGTCACGGAGGTACTGGTCATACGCCCTTGCCTTCAGTTGGCGGTGGCGTTCGACGATATCAGCGAAGTTCTTGTCGGTCGTCTCATCTTCCACGACCTCGGCTTCCAGAGCGTCCGCCCCACGTCTGGCCCCCCGTGAGTGATACCAAGCCTCGGCATCCTCGATGCTGGAGACGGGCATCCCCTGTCGGATGAAGCCGTTGATGGTCTGCCTGGACAGGCCGAGCCGTTCTGCGATGTCGATGGGGCGGACGCTCATAGGCTATTGTTCCAAAGTGCGTTCAACCCATCTTGGAAAGCCTTTGTTACTTCGGAATATTCCTCGGTCACATAGACGTCATAACCATTGACGACAATCCTGGTCTTGAACGGCTTGAACAACTCTCCAGCGTTGGATATGCTGTCGATGCTGTTCGGATTGATGATTACCTCTCCGACTTCATCGTGGAACTTCAAATAGAAAGGACTCATTTCTTCTTGTTTATCCCCTGCTTGATTTTGACGCACACCTGTTCGCTCCGCATATAGATACTTGGGGCGAGACGGAGGCGGCGTTGGATGTTCTTAACTCGCAGGGAAATGGCGGCCCTACCGACGCCGTAGTGCTTGGCGACCTCGGACATAGACTTGTAGTTTCGGTAGCCCAAGGCGATACGGATGCAGTCGTTGTGCATCAGGACTTCACGGCTGGAGGTGCAGTCAAGGGCGTCGATGACCTTGGCGATGATGGAGGACAAATAGGGGAAGATGCTGTTGGTGTCCATTTCCTCGGACTCACGCCAAGCCTTGATGGAGTTGCCGTCCAGGAACGAGTCGTCGTGGATGTAGCGGGATGGCTGGGCCAAGTCAGCCTTGTGTATGTCCTGCGGGTCGATGCCAGCCTCCACGATTTTCTTCACCTCGTCTGGAGGCAGGGTGGCGATGAAGTCCTGCCAAATCTTGTTGAGTTTGGCCTTACTCATCCCCGCCCATCCTCCGCAAAGTGACCAATGCCTGCATCAATGCCCTGGCGTCCTTCATCAGCCATTCGGCGTCTGCCTTCATCTTCGTAGTGGCGTTCTCGCTCATAACGATAAAAAGGTAGCCCTGAATTAGATGAGATGCCACGTCACTGACGCTCTCGATAGAGGCGTCAATTTGGTCTTTCTCTGCGTCGGACAGCATCAATGCCAGGACAATGTGGGCCAAGACTAGGCTGATGGCAAGTCTGAAATGACGTAGAAGCCATCAGACCCCTTCTTGAACAGACCCCTCTTGATGCACAGGCGGACGAGACACCACGCCTGCTTTGAAGTGAAGTCCTCCCCATAGACCTCGTTCCAGTTCTCGGCAACCTGGTCACGCAGACGGGTGGCCGACATTGGCTCGGTCGGGAGAAGGTGGGTGATGGCTTTGACCTGTTTCACCCGTTCGTCCGCCTTGAGCATCTTCTTGGCATTGAGGGCGTCCAAGTGAGCCTGCATCTGTGGACGCTTCTCGGCCCAGATTTTCCTCCAGAAGCCAGAGAAGTGTGGGCGTCGGTTCTTGTCGTTGTTGTAGTTTTTCATTTTGGGGGGAGGGGGGAAAGAGAATGGTAGTACCTTCGTAAGCCGCCGAAGGCAGGCGTAAGCGAATGGTACTCTAACCATTCAATCTTACATTATAAGTCGTTAGACTTATATAAGATTATGTTGGGATACCTGAGAAACCATATGAAGGGATAGATGTAAGTCACAAATATACCAACGCAACTCAAAACTACGGTTTTCTGCACAATACTCCCGCCTTTTCTCCTGGGTGGCCCGTC
>Ga0181343_1001157_pt1 | contig 10611 bp, 7 predicted proteins | sample Su13VDMLBSD_FD_130110 | JGI IMG/M metagenome (GOLD analysis project Ga0181343, IMG submission 130110) | Freshwater viral communities from Lake Michigan, USA - Su13.VD.MLB.S.D | ecosystem: Environmental > Aquatic > Freshwater > Lake | place: USA: Michigan | collected 2013-07-15 | reverse complement strand
TCGAATATCTCGTCCAGATAGGGCTCCACCGACAGATCAACTGGAAATACAAAATCTACGATCCTGTTGCTTCTCCGTCGTACGTCTTCTGCTGCATTTGAAAGCGCGCCGCGGACATCATGCGATTCGTAAGGCCAGTCTATAGAGTTTCTGGATGCTCTTGATCTAATCGTTAACGGCTCGATTGCTCCATCGTACGTGTCAGTTTCATTCGCGGTCGTGTTCAGAACAACCTGTGGGTAGATCAGAGACGCTCCTTCGTCCATGATAAAGACGACAGGATCGAATCTCTGCATATCCTCATACGGAGAGTCAGATTTGAAATCTCTTGGAACACCGAAAGACCTCTTCTCAGTCTCGAATTTCGGATACTCCTCAACTTTCTCAGTCCCGATATCTGTTGAGAAACTCTCATCGTATCTCTGTAGATTGTCTATTCTTCTGCCGCCGACAGTCTTGATCGAGCCATCTCCTGACCTGAGGACTGGCGTGAGGCCGGATCGGTACTGCCCGTATGTCTTGATCTCCACGCCCTGCAGGAAATTATCGACTGCGCCAGTCTCCGCGCCTATCTCAACAGCTGTCGTTGCCAACTTCTACCTCCCAACTCTAACAACCGCGTACTCTCCAACAGGATCAGTTGGAAACAGACGAACATACATTCCGTAGTTTAAGTATTGAACTTTGGAACGTTCGAGAGCGTGAGGTTCGATCACAAAATTAGACCCGAGAAAACGAGTGTTACTGGGAATGAAATTTTCGATCAATGATCCCATTGACAAATCGAACCACCTGAAGAACTCATAGAGCTGTTTCATCTTTATCCTCTCTGTTAATCGGTTGAAGTAAACATCTCTCAGAACTTCAAGCCTGACGTAATCGGGAGAGAACTGGAGCTCTGGAGAACCTATCGCATCATCAAGCTCATCGAGCGTTGCAAAGATCTTGGCAATATCTTCGTCCAGAGTCCTAACAGCAGAGACTTCGATCGAGAATCGTAGATCGTCGCTTGGTTCTTCTGATCTTAGTATCTCATACGCTGGAGCTGTCTCAGCGTACAGATTAGGTGCTGATGAAGGGTCCTGAAGACTTCTTATCCTCACCTTATTGTCTACAGAAGCTTCATCGAATCTTAGAGATGGAACGGAAGTATTAACTCGTTCATTGTCTATTACCCGTGAGGAAGCCTCGAACCCTTGACCGAAAACTTCAACATTCCCTTGTGAGTAATCGAAAAGTGATATTTCCCCACTCGAATTTGATGATGTAACCTCTTGGCTCATCCACGCATCGAGTCTCAGCCTCTCCCAAGATCCTGTCATGCTGGTCACGAAATTGTAATTTATGGAAGGGTTTTCAACGCCGACCGACTCGAAGTTGGTTGAGTGTTCATTAAGCTCATTGAGCGTTAATTGCTTGCTCCAGAATCTCATTCTAGCCACTTTCCCGCTAAAGATGGTCTGCTGGGCTGAGTCTGAGAAGCTTGAGGAGTTCAAAAATTGATATGAAGGTGAAACTCCAACAGCTTGTGGTCCGATGCACAGGAACGTCCCTGATGAATTAAGGGTCGGAGACAAGGTGCTCCAGGCGGAGCCATCATCGAATAGGCTACCGGTCACCAGAGTGCCCTCTGGTGATGTCGCAGAGACCCTCGATGCCCACAGGTAATACGATGAACTTGACTCTGTATACGATCCGCTTCTGCCGAAAGACACGTGCCAACTTTCACCGTCGAATATGTTGCTTCCTGTGATTGTCAATCTAAGAGAATCATTTCTTGAAAAGTTAGGAGAGACATAGAGATCTATTGAAGATGTCAAATCTCCTCGAGTCACGACAAGGTTCGACACAATGCCATGCTCGCTCGACGGAAGAGAGGTTCCCGTGACGTGAAGCCTGACCAAGCTCTGCTCCGTATTGTGCTGCAACCCTGGGGCGAACTTGTAGATTCCTTCATATGACCAAGATCCAGAAGTGAAAAGTCCATCAGATGGAGTGCCCGTGAGAGTATGACTATCAGGTTCTGACCTAGATCCGATGAGATATGAGCTTGACAGGTACGGAAATCCGCTGTATGTTCCCTGGGGTGTTGATGAAATGAAAGGAAGGTTAGAGAGCGAGCCGCTGAAGTTTAGAAAACCTTGGACAATCGAACGAGGAGCTCTCGTGGGAATGATGTATCCCGTGCTCCTGCCACCATATTCCCTGAACTTCATTATGCTATCGGGCTCTATGCCGGCTGCTCTTATGATAGACTTGATAGAGTGGACAGTTCCTTTGGAACGAACCAGTGCGGGGAGCTCTTTCAGTATTCGACGCCAGATGAGATTCTGAGCGTATTGATACGTCACCTGCAGAGTTGCGACATCGGCGTTTGAGCTTTCTCCAACGACTCCTAGCTCCTGCCCAACCTGGGAGAACATGTTCGGAAGTTGGACTCCGTAGTAGTCAGCCAGCGATGGAAGAAACTGATCTGAAACAGTTCCTACGTTCGTGTATCCTGCGCTTCTGATCTTGGAGACATGATCGATATAGCATTTAATCTCGTCAAACTGCTTCGCCCAAACGTACAGAAGGGCTGATATGATCTGGACAGACCCAAGCTTTGTCTTTCCGGGCAGAGTTCCATCAGCGTCTATCGGTTGTCCAACTTCTCCCTCTATAGAATCAAGAGAATAAAATTCCTGTTCCTGCTTGAGATAATGCTGAGGTATCAATTTGGTGATCAGGTTTGGATTGTTAGCGTCGTACTCAGAACCCGATGCTAGGAGATTGGAATTTAAAGAAGCTACGCCTTCGAAATCAGAGAAAAGAACTGGGTTGTATTTCTCGAGCTCAGTGGAGAGAGGAGCAGAAACATGCTTGGCCCTCTGGCTCTCTTGATAATTCGTAATGTTGGTATGAAGACCATTTCCAGAATGATCGATAGCTAGAGCGTTGTTGGTGTAAGAGCCTGTCGGCTCGTTAAATTTGAAATAAGCTCTGAGGTGATCATTCCTGTAATCGGGAAATGATATCATATTTTCAAGATCTGGACCAGCGAAGCTGCGATGATAGATCCTGAATTCGTCCAAAGATCCTGACAACTTTGATGAAGGACTGAACGTGAATGACCCCATCGTGTGATCAGTCCCAGATCCTACAAGGAGCGGGTTCGATTGAAAATCTATCTGCCCGAACCTTATCGAATCGATTGACGACGCAGTTAGCTCACCGTCGACGTATATTTGTAACTTATCGACTCCAGAGCTTCTGTTATGCTGAGCAGCAAATGATATGAAAGACCCTTTCGGTATCGTTGTCGAGGCTGACATGTAGCTGGATGAGCCGGAACTCACAAACATGCAAAGAGAGCAGCTCGTGGAAAGAGCGCTGGATGATAGAGCGACTGTGAATCCAGAGCTACCACTATTCAATTTCTGGGCAATTACCTGATTTCCATTAGCGATAGAAGGAACAAAAATGTACGAGAATATCGTGTAAGATGATAAGCCTGGGTTTAGAACGCTATTTCCGGTCGTGTCTCTCGACATCTCAGGTATTGTAACACCGGCCCTATCTTTCACTTCCAGATGATTCGTGGAATCAAAATTAAGGTATCCTAGGCTCTTCGGTATCGAATCATAAACATGCTTCTCAAATCCCGTCAATTCATCCAGAAATTGCTCTATCTCATCTCTGGTGCCGTCAAACGGAAATTCATTTATGACTTTTTCGAAAGCGACATTCGTCTTGGCTTGAGCGGAGTTAAAGAAAGTGTGATTCTCAAATTTAGACCAGTCCAGCGGGAGCTGCTGGGTTGATTTGACTCCAATTCCGACAGGGTCGTATCTAAACGACGATGATGATCCTACGACGTTGTTGATTACGCTTCCTAGAGTTTGATCTAGAACTGGAGCGCTGTTCCCCTTGAGAGCGGATTGAGCAGTCTCACCGTATGTTGGACCGAAAATACCCGGCATCAGTTACTCTCTACTTTGAATTTGAAACCTTGATCTCTTATAACTTTTTCAGTCCCTCGGTCGTCAACTAGGTAATCAACAACGAACAACTTGCCAGATGGCAGACCGTCTACTCTCATGTTGAAAAATAGTCCTGTAGAGTCAGATGATAATTTTGTTCCGTCGCTGAAAGGGATGTAGATCTCGTCCGTCCCATCTTCTCTCACTCGATACTTCACGCTGTTCGGTATCACGCTCTTTGTTGATCTCTGTACTCTTGTCGCAGACGGCTCATAGTCTGGGTCATTTGCGAAGACTTTGATCTTGTACGTCTTTCCGACAGCATAAGAAGTCGAGGCGTTGGTTGCTTTTACCACAAGGTCTCGTGATGACTCAACAAAAGCAGTTCTTGTCGGAAGAGAGCAGGTCAAGTAGGACGATAGATAAATTACGCTTCCGTCAATCGATTTCCAAGTTTCATTGAAAACAACGGATCCTGACGAGTTAACATGCTGGGATAGAGTTGTGGATCCGCTGACTGGATTACTATCCTGAGCAGAAATGTAGACTTCAGATGAATAAAGACCAGTAGAGCGCGATGCTCCTATCGAAACTTGGGAAGCGCTGACCGTCGTGGACCAGCTTCCAGTTGAAATTGTCAGAAGCATGCAGTTGCTTCCAGTCACTGCGATTGATCTAGAAAGAACGTTCGCTAGACCAGATCCCACGTAATTTCTCAGATATAAAGAGCCAGTAGAATCAAAGTAGAAATTCTCATGAGAATCGTTGATTGAATCATCGAAAGATATTTCAAGCCGCGGTCTTAAAGCGTGCTCGACGACATGACGACTAGCAAACCTCTTAACGAACCTCGTGATGTCATCAGTTTCCTGACTCCCGCTGAAAGAGAGACGAAATCCGTTGTTCTCGATCATTCCGGCGAGAGTAGATGATATAACGCTGGTAACATCTATTAGCAGATCTTCGTTACCATCCTCAAAGTATTGCTTGCTCTCAAGATTGACAAGACCAGACCCTAGGTTTCCGGAACTGTAGTAATCGACATTTGAATCGCCAATAGCTCCGAAAGCTTCAGCCCCTGAGATGAACCAGGCGCTATCGATAGATGAACTTATGAAGTTGCTAGCCCCAAGATCAGAATACGCAGAAACGTCTCTTCCGTATCCCTCTGCAAATGATCTAGCCAGTGGGAATGATGATACTGTGAAATCATATGGAACAGGAAGACCTGTCGAAACAGATTTCATTCTTATCTTTGCTTTGAAAGACTGATCGCTGGGATTTATCAAAGAAGAAGTGAGAGATTTAAGAGATTCTAAATCGAATTTTATCAACAGCCTTGAAAGTTCGATAGCAGGCGATGAACCAGAAGCGGTTTCATCGTATAACTTGAAGAGATCTAGAGTTCCTGCACGGCCGGTGTTAGAATTCACAGACCTTGACCCGTCGACAATTTTATTGGTGATATACGTATCCGCCGAAGCGGTCAGCAACATATACATCAGAGAGCGCTCCCGATTATATCGTAATTTGGATACCTAAGCTCGAATATGCTTCCAGGAGGACCGTAGACAGCTCCTCGAACTGTGCTCTGGTTAATGTTCATAGTGTTTGTTGAGTAAGTTCTGCCTTGGGCGCTGACAGCGACATTCTCTATTTTTAGATCAACCAGTGAAAGAACGCCAGCGTTGTTTATGATCGTGCTCTGTATGTCAGAGATTAATATTGGTTGATCTATCTGAAAGTTGTCTACTGTCAATATCCCAGCAAGGTCATTTATGACGCTCTGAAGAACGAGAGGCTTGTTTGCGTTTGGGTTGACGATTATCGAGAAGCGAACTCTAAAATTTATGACTTTAGCATCCAGAATGTCTATTGCATCATTGATAAGCCTGAACTCGTTCAGATACACTCTAAGATTCTTTTTCAGAGTGTCTGTTGCTGTTGTTAGATATCCGTTCGAATCTTTGGAGCAGACGTACAGCTGGCTAGCCAAAGGGTTATTAGGATTCGGACGTATACCTGCCCTGTATATTCTTCCTAGCTTCGATGGCAGAGTGTAGACTCTTGCGATAAGATCTTCTTTCGTTACTATCCTGTCCTGACGGCTTCTGGCTGATGGTATCTGGGCTCGTAGCTGCTCTAATGTGAGAGCGTTGTCACCACCCCTTGCTGGATAATCATTTCTGACGTCTATTGAAGATCTAACATTTGCTGCTACACCAGCTGAAACTGCGTCTGGAAATTGTATTCTCAGCAGCTGCACAGCTCTTATTGTCTTTGATGCCACATTGTGATTTAAGCCTCCGCCGTATCTGTAGGTGACCGTTATTGTTGTAGAGCTCGGTAGAACTCCAAGAGTTTTTGTTTGCAGCAAAGAATTAGGGTCAAGACTAAATCTAGAGATTGTCGTCCTGCCGTACAGCGGCAATGCCAGCGTCTCAGGGTCAGGTATAGCATCATCCTCTGTGGTAAGAGCGTTTCCGCCTCCGAACTGGATGCTTGTCGACCTTGTGGCAGGTGATGATATTGAAACAAATCTCCTAGGAGCCGGAATTACCTCGATAGATCTTGGCACTTCCTCTGAATCTGACGAGAGGTTGGGAAATGTCTTGAAGACCGTGTCCTGACTTAGAGTCTGAACTTCGTAGTATTGATTCCCTTCAGCATCCGTCACACTTAGAATTTCGCTTACATCAGTGTTGTTTAGAGTCAGAGTGAAAAATGGAGCAGGAGAGCTTCCAATTGTGAAAATTTCTGTAGCTATATTTCCGGATGTGCAGACAACATCTCTCTTCAGAATGAAAGTAGATGGGTTGTTGCTGACATCAACGTCTCCAACAACGTAAGCTGCTCTTAGATTTCCTAGTCTATCATTTTCTGCGAAATCAACATCTTCAGTTGTCGTGAACAGTATTCCTGAAGATGAAGCAAGAACTGTATTCTGAAGTATCTTGGGAAGAGCGCTTGGGTCTGGAACATATTTCCCGTTGACTAGCTTAGACGGAGCTTCTATAAATATCGTTGTCGTCACGCTGGAAGGCGACGCTCCAGAAGCTTTAACTCCTGCTTCCTGGAGCATTCTTGAGATATTATCGATCTCTATTGCAGTGCTCCACCCTAACTCTCTAAATTGATGATCCATGTAAAATGACATGGAGTCTGCAACAGTTGCTGCCATGTCTAGAAATAAACCGCCAACGCTGGCTTCGGAGAAATCTTGAATTTTATCTCCGAAGTACGTTCTTGAGTAGCGCAGCAGATCAGCCCTAAACGCGTCGAAGTCTCGAGCGAGATAGGTTCTATTGCGAGCATTTCTAAACTGCTGATCTCCTGCCATTTACCCTCCAAATCTCATTGTCAGTGAGAGTTTCTGGTTGATTATATTCGCGCTTGGAACTGAGTAGGTTATCAGCATTTTTATCAATGCTGTTGCCCCAGTGTCGGAAATTTGATTTGTAAGTGAAAAATCTTCTAGAGATATGAAAGGCATATACTTTTCAGTCGCAGTCTTTATGCGACGCATCGCTTCCTCATCAGCGTCCTCGCTTCCAAGCTCAAAGGCTAGAGGGGCTAAATCAGCTCCGAAATCTGGAAAAGCCAATCTCTCGTTTCGATTCGTTAGAATGAGATTCCTGAAATTGTCTTTTATCTGATCAGCCATGGAACGATGCATCTTAAAGAGACCGTCATCGCTGGTTCCAATTTCGATGGGAGTCTTAATCCCAATGGGCGGAGAAGTTACGCGAGATATCTGTCTTGCGTTAAAGTCTTTTGCTTTTTCTCCGACGCTTTTGAAACTGTAAGATTTTGCCTCTGCCATCTTCGGTCACACCCGCTATTAAATAGCTCAAAGCTAAAAATCATTCACCGTAGATGACAATTGATCCTAGAGTTGATTGTCTGAACTCTTTAGAGATTCTTTCTTTGGATACAGATGTCAGCGTCTTTAGGCCAGTCAAATTCGCGAGCTCGACTCCGGAAGTGAATCCTAGATCTGCAGCAGGAGGAATCACTGTCGCTGCAGCGGCTCCGAAAGTAGACAACGCTCGCGACAAAGAAGCGACAGAATCATTCAAAGATTGCTGCTGGTCTATCAGCGCGACCAGAAAATCTGAAAGCTTGTCGAGCCTGACGTAGGGCTGGGAAGCTTCTCCGCCGATGTAAGATGAAAGTATGACTTTTTTTCCAGCAATCTGCATGTAGCCATTATCGTTCATAATGATGGCAGACCCGTCTAGAGTTCTTTCTGCTGGACTTATCGGAGGCTCTTTGATTATCTTGACGCTCTTGCGAGAAATTAGCCTTAGATTATCAGCTTTTGTTACTACGAAAGACCCAATTTGGTTCTTCTTATTGTCAGTTTCAGGATAAGCATCGCTGGGTGATCTTAAAGAGAGAAGAGCGTCAGGTCCTTCGACATCGTCAGAGTTTGCAGTTATGTAGATTCTGGCAGCATCATCTGCAAAATTAGCCTCTCCTTCATTTGCAGGCTCATCTGGTCCGACCCGCTTGTCTATCTCTGAATTCAAAAGCTCCATGCTGATCGTTTTGGTAGAAGAAGTCATCTTTCGACCAACTACCATATCGATTGCAGGTTTTCCTCCGAGAACTCCAAGTAAAGAAGCGCTGACCTCAGGGTCTGTCAATCCAGTGTGACCCCTTTCTTCCCCCAACATCAGCAGCGAGTTGTTCGATCCTTGCAGGATGAAATCTCCAGGTCTCTTGGTGTATCTAGGAACCGCATCGAACCTGTGAAATTTACCGGCGTGCTGTATTAGTTCAATAATTTCAGTTGGATTAGTTGTCGGAGATTCTGTGGAGTCAAGCTGAGTTGGAGAGCTTGGGTCTGCAGCTGATGATGATTCTGATTCTTTCTCTGAGAATTTGTCGCTTGTCCTTTTCTTATTTGACGCTGAGCTTGTCGAAGTTTTGTAAGTTCTTCTGTTGTAAGCGTAATTTGTGTCCTCAACATGACGAGGACCATGAACACGTGAGATCCAGTATCCGATAGCCGATCTTCCCGGGGGATCATACTCTTCGAACATCACCCAAACTTCCTCTCCAGGCTTAACAGGCATAGAAAAGTGAGATGAGAAGAACGGGTAACATATCACCTCCCCCTCATCTCCTCCGTTGGATTTTGACTCAGCGTTCGAAAGAATCTTGACTGCAAGCGAGTTTCTAGGTAGATTCTTTAGATTCTCATCTCCAGCAATTTTGCCAGCATACTCAGATATTGTTTTTCGAGTTGGTATTTTTGGCTGAGATGGATTCGAAAGAACATCTGTTACCAGAGCGCGAACAAATGCAGTCGGCATTTCTTACTTCTTTATCCTATCAAAGATATCGTCTTCTGATATCTGGTCAGAGGAAGTCTCGGAATCAGCTATTAGCTTAGCTAGATTAAGCAACTGTTCATTGCTCTTTGACATGCGCTCTAGATACTTTGTCAACGTCTGACCAAGCGTTGCGTGATCCGCAGATGATCCGCCCATGTTGGAATACAGGTCCGTGAAAAGTATGTGAGCGTTGGTCCGATCGACTATCGCATTCTCGTATATCTCTTTCCAGAGAAGCTTCTTCTTCTCAGAAGCGCTCTCGATGGAATCTAAGATATCAGAGAACTGCTCAACTTTCTTGTCATTATCTTTAAGTTTCTCAAGTATCTTATCGATCGAACCCATCAGAAGAAGTCTCCATTTTTAGTTATCATCTTGTACTGCTTTCTGATGGATGACATCGCAGAACCTAGCTGCTTCTGATTTAGATTAGAGATGTTCTTGACATAGACAAAAACTGCTCTCTTGTTCAGAAAGTCCAGATCGTCTATCTGACTAAAGACGGTTATGATCGCATCAATGCAAGACTGCTCATGGGGTTGATAAAGATTTCTCTTTATCCGCTTCATCATCTCAAGGATCAAATCTCTACGACCAGCTTCTATCATCTGCTCTTCAGGATTTGGTCCTATCTGGCTGTTGTTGTAGTACTCAGCTTCCCTAGAATTGCTTTCCTTCAAGTCCTCGATAGAAACGAATCTCTTTACCTTCTTCTGCCTGTTCTTGGAATAGATGACAAGCCAATTTCTAGCGACAACATTGAAGTATGAGAAAGCTTTGCTTCCCCTTGACGCGTCAAACTTGTGAAGCGATTCATACAGAAAAGTGACGCAGTCATTTTTCAAGTGCTCAATCGGCTCATTCGGAGCGGCAAATCCATATATGAAAATGAGACTTTCGACCAGCTTATCAAAAGCCGGCATGATCCTGTTCACATAGATGCTGTGCTTATCTTCAATGACTGAAGCTGCTTGAAACTCTTCTATTGCCTTCTGAGTCTCAGCGTCAAAATATAGGGTTCCAGTTCCGTTGCCCCGTTTAACTACTCTTTTTGCTGCTGCCACTCTCTTCCTCTTCTTCTTGGATCGATGTTAGCTGGTTGGCTACGTAAAGTATCGTCTCTCTTGACTTCCGTATGTCTTCAACAGCGCGCTTGATCTCTGGTGAATCATAAAAGAGTGGTACTTTTAGTATCTTCGATATTGAATTATATCTTTTGTCTAGCTCGTCAAGTGATTCTTCGATTGCATCCTGCACGCGAAGCATCGTCATACCCATCTTGTAATTGTAATACAATGATGCTGCTA